>TARA_R110000751_G_scaffold137379_2_pt1 | contig 14515 bp, 15 predicted proteins | sample TARA_R110000751 | Tara Oceans TARA_R110000751 (sample SAMEA4398001) | marine metagenome | biome: Polar Biome; feature: [MES] marine water layer (ENVO:01000295) within the mesopelagic zone...; material: water (ENVO:00002006), including particulate matter (ENVO:01000060) such... | reverse complement strand
ATCGTCAGCTCCGCTCTTCCTTAGAGCATCCAACTTCTCTATTACTTTCAGTTCGTTATCAATCTTACTATCAGAGTATTGATTAAGAAGCGCAGTCCTAACAGATGCTCTCTCTTTAGGAGGGAGCCCATCTGCCGCTGCAAGCTTCTCTACCATTGTCTCTAATGTAGGGTCTGTACTAATCCTGTCATAAGACGCAGCAGCCCTCTCGTCAAGCTGTGAATCAAATTCCTCCCGACGCTTGTCTAAACGAGCCAATACCGCGTCTACAACTTCAGATGGGAGTTCTCTAGCAGCTGCGTTCTGCTTGGCCTCTGTATCTAAGGACGGGTCATTTAGGATCTCCTTAGTACGTTCCTGACTACGCTTAACGACAGAGCTAGTCCGTAAGGCTTTACGCAACTCTGATGCAGTATTCCCGTCGATACGGCTCTGCTCTACCCCCTTCTTCAGGAGATCACGAGCAGAAGCAGGGTCATCAGTTTCTAAATGAGCTTCGATATTAGACTTGTACAATAAAGTGGTGGCATCTAAATCACGTTTCTTAGCTGAGATAGAAGTCTCCCCGTCACGGCTAGAGCGTTCAGCTGCTTCAGCTTTTACTATATCTAAGCTGTCATAGAATTCATTGTTATCACCTAGTTTGGCTACAGAGTCAGAGATAGCTACCTGACTACGAGCATCGCCCGTGTCATTCATCATCTTAATCTGGCTCTTTACGCCGAAAGCTGTAGCTTTTTCCAACTCACCCTGAAGCTTAGCCTCGGAGGACAGGCCGAATAGGTCACGAGTTTGGTTAGTAGAAGACTCATCAGAGAGCTTACTACGCAGCTCTAGGAGTTTCTTCTGTGTCCCAGGCATAGCCTCTACAGCTGCCTTACCACGGAGGGTGTACAATCCACCTTCTCCATACAGAAGCTCTCGCTTCTCATTGCTGAACCTGTTATCAAGCTCCTTAGCTTCATTTACATTCAGCATTTTCTGAGCAGCCGCCATATCATCAAAGGCGTTTAGAGCTGCCCCTGTAATAGTGTTACCTACCTGCCCCCCAGCCTGTGCCACTCCAGCACCAAAGGCGTTAGGGGTGGCTCTCACAGAAGAGGGAGCTATAGCTCGGGGGGATTGCTGAATAGGGTTGTAAGTTGGAACTGTAACCATTATGCATTCTCCTTCTTATTGAATGTATTATTGTACGTGTTCCATTTACCGCTAACTTTAGAAACTCCTGAAAGCCCGGCAGAGAATGCGTTTAAATTACCAGCGGTTCCAGCGTTCCTAGCTTCAGCCTTCAACAGACCAGACCTTAAGAACCCATCATCAGCAGTTTGATTAGCCACTCTAGCTTCTTCAGAAGCATTGTCTTGCATAGTGAGGGCATCTCTCCGTGTGTTAGCAGCTGTATCAGACAACGCTAAGGCAGCTGTTCCACCAAAGGCATCGATACCTTGGGCTGCAAACTGGGATGCTTGGAGAGCGGCTAGTTGCCTCCCTCTCGTCTCTACAGCCTGTGCATTGACACTTCCACGAGCCTTGGCATCAAGGGCTGCGTTCTTTGCTCTAGTAGAATCATTCTCTGCTACACGAGCATTAAACTCACCAGCTTGCTCAGCTGCATCCCCTGCATCCTTTGAAGATTTAACAGCTACAGCAGTTCCTACGACAGCTGTAGCTATTTGTATTCCGGCTATTACCGCTGCTGATCCCATTACTTCCTCCTGATTTCTATCTTATTGAACAGCAACCCATGCCTACCCATAGGGGTTGGAGGGAGTATGTCAAACCCTGCCCACTTGGCCCAGTTCAAACTATCTGTATATCTATTGTCTACGTAATTGTATAGAAGCGCGTAATCTGGCTTCCACTTATTCAAGAAGAATTTAGTTGCTTTAATAAGTTCTCTAGGATGCTTGTGTGAGCGTTCCACTGAGAGAAGCCAAGGCTTAGCGTTAGAACTCATAACATAGTCTGGCTTGACACCGAACATAGACATTATCTCCCCATCTTCAAGGAGTGTCCAAGTCTCTACAGACCTCTCAACGGAGTACTTAATAGCTTCAAAAGGGTCTCCGTTGAGAGTCCATACTTCATCCAGCTCCTCAGAGCGTAGGTTCTTTGCTAAGTACCTACCGTGCTCTACAGTAGCTTCTTCAAACGTTATCATGCAAACTCTCCGGTCTCCACACTCGGAGACACTGCTAAAATAGTCATAGGGAGAGGATAGGGATTCCTCATGAATACCCGTCCATTAGAGTTCCAATCAGGTTTCAGGATGATATTCTTGGTGCCCGTTAGGACAGCAGTAGGATCAGCCATTGCTTCATACTCTCGCTGTTTCATCTCAACAAGCTTGTCTGAGGAAGGTCCTATGAACAAGCCACGAGTGTTATTGAAGGTGATTGTAACCTCACTAATCTTCTTCTTGTAAGGTTGAATAGTACCATTAGGCGCTTCAATGTTCAGAGTCTCGATGTCTGTGATGTAAGCTAGTCCAACGTGTATCCGGCTGAAACGTGAAGGGAGTGTGATCTTGGCACTAGCCACTGTCAATCCTGCTATAACGTTCCCATCTGCTAATACAGCTACATCCCTTCCTTCAAGATGCTCAAGACCTGACACTGTGAGGACAGCTTGTCTAACAACTCCTCCCTCTACCCAAACATTGTAAGCACTACCATCGATATCAACACCATCTAAGTCAGTGATCTCGAATGTATTGGTAGATTTATTAGAGACTAAGTAGCGTTTCCCATTAAGCTGGTCTGGCTGTGTCTCATTAAAGATACTGTCTACATTAGCATCCCAAGTAATATCAGCAAAGTCTACATAATCCCCATTAGAGAACCCATGAGAAGCTGACGTAACCACTATAGGATCAGCCTTAGTGATGGCTGTTATAGTCTTAGGATCATCTAAGGAGAGCCCGCTGTCTACAAAGAATGCATCCTCAATAGTCTTGAAGGGTGTCTGCTGTGTCATCTCAATGTACCTGACAAAGTTGCCATCCACACTACGACGTACTACAGTGTATATCTTGTCGATAGCTTCTGAGCCACCTTGACGTAGCCTCTCAATAGCCTCGTACTTCCCAGAGGTGTCCCAGTGTGTCCAGGCCACTACCTCATGGTTCTGGTCAAAGGACATGCTGAGTAGTTCACCATCACTCCTGACCATGTACACACGGCCTTCAGGGCTACTCTGGTAGGTCCAATAAACTAGGGTGAAGTTCTCTAAGAGGTGGTTAGCTAAGATTCCTAGATCACTCCCAGTATACCCATCTCTCTGTAGGGAATAGCCAAAGCTACGTATCCGAGCCTTGTTCTCTTCACAGAAAATCACTGTGTTATCAGCTACAAAGGGACGAAGATGAGAGCTTCCTAAAGCTGTCTGAGGCTTCTGCCTAATAGTACTGAAAGTAAACCCAACATCGCTTCCTGCATTAACACGCCACTCAGAGCCACTAGTGAAGATCAAGAGATCATTAAGAGACACATAATGCCTGATATCATTGACCTGACTAGATGTAAGAGTGGCTGTTATAGCATCGTCTGCTTGTAAAGGTTGAGTACGGTTGAAGTTAGATTGATTACCGATCTGAGAATATTCAGTAGTGTCCGGCTTGCCCAAGCTACCACCGAAGACCCTGCGCTGCTCATGATACCCAACAGCTCCTGGATTATCAGTAGTAGTGGGGAAAGGATTTCTAAAGTTAGGAGGAGTGAGGGAAGTATTGGGAGTGAAATTATCATCTAAGAATGTCACCGTTGTTCCAGAAGCCGCCCCAGCAGCTCCTTCAGCCTCACCAATAAAACCATATACACCATTGACAGCCCTGTATACAGCATAGCGAATAGCTCCAGACACAGCAGTCCAAGTAAGAGTGTTATCCCTCGTAGAAACTCCAGTAGTCTCTTCAGTAAATGTAGTACGAGCTATGCCAGCAGAACCATAAGCAGTAAAAGAAGTGCCATTTATATCCGTCCCATTCCTGTCTACTAAACTAACGGCATTAGTAGACTCTGCTTGAACAAAATAGCGCTGTCCGTTAAGCTCTGTCATCCCAACCACTTGATCAATCTGGATTTCATCTCCGTTCTCGAAAGGATGGCTGGTGATTGTCAACACTACAGGACTAGCTTGAGTGGCTCCTGAGATCACTGCCTCTCCATTGTCCAAGGCAGGGAGGCTCTCTTCATCTGTGTTGATGTCAATAGCCGTCACCCTATACCTGTCTACAATAGAGCCAGTGGTCCCCTCAGTGGATACCACATCAGAAGGAGAGACGATAGTAGGACCTGGATCGATGATAGTAAGTGCCCAAGCATTATGACCTGTACGAGCAAGTTCCCTCGGGATGTAAGAGGGATGTACGATTGTCATAATGTCCGCACTTTGTACGTACTTTAACTCATCTAAGTCAGCTGTAGCATAGGTGGTAGTGAGTGTGTATATAGAAGCAGCCGCTCCAGCAGAGCCATAGGTAGTGAACCCTGTGCTGTCTACATTCACTCCTGTAACTTGGTTTTGTATCTCAAATGTATTAGCAGCCTTATTAGCCACTATGTACCTATTAAGATTTAACTCAGTCATCCCAACCACTTCATTGATATACACCTCATCTCCATTAGAGAGGGTGTGTCCGGTAGCTGTGATGACACAAGGATTTGCTTTGGTAGCCCCGCTGATAACATTGTCAGCATTAAGGACATGCCCATCATTACGAATGACTCGCATATACAAATTACCAAACTCTAACATGTATGTGTCAGTGGTCTTGAACTCAAAGGGGATCAACCTAGGTGAGTAGGAATGATCCTTAGCCGGACCAATGTACTTAGACCCGGGACGTCTGCTAATACCACCATAAGTGTGAACGATAGCGTTACGGGCTGTAGCTAGCCCTACTCTGTACGCAGCTGTATCCACCCGCCCATGAAGGGACGGGGCCAGCTCGCCCTTTGCAAATGATGGTTGGATAATTTCAGCCATTAGGCCCTCGCTCTGATAGAGTCCGCGTCTCTAGGAGGCTTCCCTTGACGTTCATTGGCATTCAATGCGTCAGCCTGTTGAAGCAACCCGATGTACTCTCGTAGCATATCTTGTTGAATAGTCTTCTTGCCTGTAAGAGGGAAGGCAATGAAATGAGCTATCAGATAGGATAACGTAAGGACAAAGTGAGGACTCCATAACGAAGTGGTCTCTAAGTCCCATGTGTACACAAGTACAGCAGAAGCCATATCTGTTAGGATAGAGATAGTGGAGCCATCATCAGACGACTCAATTTCAAAGGGGACCGCATCAGCATCCGCCCCAGACGGATTGACAATGGAACGCGCAACAAGGCAATCCGAAGGATACTGATAGCGGTACACCCAAACCCCGTCAGGGGGATCATCCGAATGTGCGGCAAGAGTAAGCCTCTTCTGCGCGAAACCCCACGGATAGGCAGCTAAAACACTCTGCCTCGCGAAGTCATACCACAAGTCGGTAGCGTTGGCTTCCGCCGTAGCCTCTGAAAAAGCTTCAATAGACGAACTCGCTCCTATATTAGAGAGAGCTAAGTTAGCAATCTTTACGGCAGACACAGCCATTCTAATTCTCCTAGTTAGCTAGTTTCTCTTGATACTGTTTAGCCTTAGCTTTACGAGCTTTCTTCATCGGAGCTTCTGCTTCCGTAGGTTCTTCTTGCTCAGCAAACTTAGCCATCTCATCTGAAGCGTGCCTCACCATATCGAAATCTCGTAAGGTGTCAACCACTTCAGAAATAGGGGCAGGAGGGGGTAGAGCGTCAAGAATCTCAGCCGACTTAGGCAAATAGTCTTTCATCCAATCTTCTACTTCCTGTACCCCCTTTTGATACAACACACCAGAAGTGTGTCGCTTGTCTTGACCGATTTCTGTTTCGCTTGGGGCAAACCATCGATCTTTGAATCTAACAATCATCGCGTTCTCCTAAAGAAAAAGGGGGCCAAGCATTGTGGCCTAGCCCCCTTATTTAGTATTAGTTACTTGCGTCCGGGTAGGACTTGTTGCCAGCAGGGTCCAACGTCAGGAAGGCTGAGTAGGTGCCCGCCGTAGTAGTGGCCACTGCGACAATAGCCTGCACTCCCAGGTACTGCTCATATGTGTTGTCCCCCTCGGGTGGCAACGGAATTATAAGCTGGTACCCGGCAACGAGTGATGCAACCGCTATCGCCCCGCTGTCAGCGTGCCCCGTAGATGTGGTGGCATGAACTGCCGCCACGCTGTCAGACCGTAGACGGAACTGCACGGTGGCAGATCCTCCAGAAGTCACAGCAGCATCAATCTGGATAACCAGATAGACTGGCTGACCATTTCCGACATCTCGGGCAACAGACACATCGACTTGATTAGTAGCTAGGTAGGTGCCGGCGGTTTGACTGATATCTTCACCATCAGCAAATTCCAGCAATGAGTCCATAATCATGGTAGTTTCCTTTCTTTCTTAACTTAAGACACTAGTGCTTCATCAGCAGACAAAGAGTCTACACGACGAATGGGAATACCATGGAACCGTTCAGTGAACTTACCAGTACCACCGAGATCATCCATAGTCAACGTGGACTGATGGACAGCAGCAGCGGACTGACGAGCGACCCAAGTGGCAGTGTCACGAGCCATATAGAAGGCTGCACGGCCTTTGGACAGGTTCGGAACCTTACGCATGGCTTGGTACATCAGGCTAGGCAGGTTGGCCCCCGATGAGAATGCACCAGAGGTGAACACCTCGGTCAAATCACTCTTGTCTATGTTCGGAATACGAACAACATAACGCCAATCGCGAACCGTAAGGCCAGCATCCCAGCGATAGTGTGAACGATAGGCTTCGTAACGGCCAGTGTTGGAGCCATCAGAGGCGTCCTCAACCGTAACAATGCCTTTGTCCGTAACCTTAAGACCAGCGGTAGAACCCTTGGGAACAATCCCGTGAATCGTATCAGGGCCCCAAACAACCAGCCAAATAGAGCTATTGTCCGCACCGGAACCGCCACCTACGATGATGTTGTCAGCGTTCTCAGCAGACAGGGAGTTGAACCGAGGAGACAAACCAGTGAAGGCTTCGGGCTCCGTGGTCTCATTACCGTAGAACAAGGTCTGTGATACTTCTTGACTCAAACCCTCGATGTGAGCTTGTTCTTCTTGCAAGCGGAAAGCGGCACTATTACCACCCAGCTCTGCCAAAGCAACGTCAACCTCTGCATACGCTTCTAGCATACCAGTGTTGTCCGTAACTTGGACAGTGGTGCTCTTGTTAGGTTGAACACCCTGATACAACTTGCGCCACGTAGGGGCAGGAATACCAGATCGAATAGTAGTTCGGTTGCCAGTGGGCAGGTTGCCCGGCATCCATGTCATATCTTCTAAGACTTCGTTCGTTTCCGCCAAAATCTCAACAACTGTTGCAATCTTACCATCCGGGTCCATGGCCTTAGCCAAGTCCAAGAGAGTCGGATTGCGGACTGATAGAGCAGCCATATTATCTCACTCCTTATTGGTTCATGTTGGGAAACATACTTGCTTCCCTTGTCTTAGGGGCTTGTGGTGCGCCCCCCGCATGAATAGTGTCTTCGGAAATCGCCTTACCTACACGGTAGAAAAGACGAACGATTTCGGGATGGTTGCCAGCTCCGGTACTTTCCAACACTTCATTAAGTTCTGGGGTACCGAAAGCGTCAAGAGTCTTACGAGCGATGGCTAGGTTGGCAGTGAGGTTGGCCCCACCGTACTCTAGGTCGCCTTTAGTGGCATCAGACCAATTCTTCTGTGTGCTATCCCAAGCATTAGAATTAGCGTTCTGACCTTCCTGCATCATCTTAATCTGTAGGTTGACTAGCTGCTGGGCTTGCTCTTGACTAAGGTTCATTTCCTTAGCCATTGGCATAAACGCATCAACGCCTTCCTGATTAATAGGGACACCTTCTGGAAGTATAAAACTCTCGTAGTTCTCCGGGGCTCCTAGCACCTTGGCTTCATCGGCATTGCCGTCCTCTGCCTCTAATGCCGGTTCTCCGGTCGTCTCTTCAACAGCTACGTCTGCTGTTAGGATAGATGTTTCTGCATCTTCCTCAATTGCTTCTACTTCTTCAACCATTTTCACGTTCCTTGCTTTCTTGTTGCATTAAATTAAAGGCTTTAGGGGATGACTTAAAGACTTCTTCTAAAGCCCAAAGGCCTGCGTCTCTCATCCCACTCCTGATAGCCATTATATTAATATCATGTTCTGAAGTTGTCTGGAACACTCCACAATAACTTAGGAGCCTCCAGACCCAATAGCGTCCTCCTGGGGTAAGGAGAACCTCTCGGAATTCTTCACGACAACGTTCATCTTCAAGCTGCCTCTTAGTCTTCCGCTGCTTGACTTGAACCTCGTCGCCGACATCATCACTCATCTCCGCCGACTGCCTCCGTTAATAGGCTCTCATCTTCCGAGAGCTTAGCCTCAGAGGCCATCTTAGCCACGTTGGCACCTTGCTGTGCAGCTTCAAGCTGTTGGGCCTGCTGCTGCTGTTGCTGCTGTGCTGCGAGCTTCTGTTGCACTATCTCATCAGGGACGATGACAGTGGGAGGAGCACCAATCGCCTTGGCATACTCATCAACAGCTTGTAACGCATCAACCTTCATCCCGGCATCGGGGAAGCCCATCTGCATCAACCCTCCGGCAAACTGTACCATCCTGTCAATGTTCTGAGTAGCTACAGCACGTTGTGCCATGGCTAGTGTAGATATGTATTTGATCCTGAGCGAGGTCCCCTCCACGCCATCAGGCGGTGGTGGTAGTATATCCGCTCTTGACGCTTGGTTAAATACTCTGTCAATGAGGGGGTCGAGAAATTCTCCTTGAAGCTGCTCAAGGACCGGCCCAAGCTGTAGGAGGCGCTCTTCATTACGTTGAATAATGTCCAGCTGGTTCCTAGGTTGGATGCCTTCCATGTTAGAGATAGCGAGAAATAGGTCATTAAAATAGGCCTTCTCAATACGCATCTCAATTGCTTCAATGTCAACTCGCATCTCCTGTAACTGCGGGTTTACCATGTAAAGGGGAGCCAGTCGTTGGTCTCCAATACCTTGGTCGTAAATAGTGAGACCACCTGGGAGAGCATTGACGTTTGCATTACGTACTGAAGCAGGACCTGAGAGCGGAGGGTTGACCATCTTATCGATGCCCTGTGCCTTGCGCTTCTCTTGTATCTGTAAGCCCTTTACATCGCCCAGAGAGGTCATCCCTGGACAGTCGGTAGCATAGATGTCTTCGCCTGTAACAGACCACCTAGGGACGAATACAGGGAACTCCTTAAATCCGCTCTTACGCAAGAACCTATTCCGTAAAGCTCCGTTGGTAGCAGTGGGTTCATAATAAACGCTAGTGAACTTCATCTTAGTATTAAGTTCGCTGCCTTCTTCGTACATAGGATTAGGCTCAATGATGTGGCGAATAGCGTGCCACACCATGTAATTGCCTCTGTCATACTCATCCTGTACAGCCTTACTACAATTCTCGTAATCAAAGCCTGCTACAATCTGCTCCGTAGTCCATTCAAATTCTCGACCAAAGGTATCGACCTCGTATCGGTCATTCTGGCCGATAACGTAACTACCAACAGTATGAGTATAAAATCTAGCAACATCTTCAAAATCATCCTCATGTGACATCGCTGCTGTGCCAAATGCAAGCAACTCGGTGAGCATAGTGGACGCTTGTCCATAGAAATTACTGTCATTCATGACGGTACGCATGACGTTCTCTACTTCGAATAGCCAAGTTTTAACCTCTTGGCGCTCCATTAGCTTATGGTCATGGGTCTCCAGACCGAACCAAGGCCTAGTGGGAGACATGGTACCTGCTAGCATACCTGAAGTGGCAGTGCGTAGTGCTTGAGTAGCTGCTGAGTTGATGATAGACTGATGGCGCTTAGTGCCTTTGTTCCTATCAGAGATGAAGAAGCGGCCCTTACGGGGCTGTGTGAATTCTGCAATCTCTTTCCAGTGACCTTGGAATGTGCTTCTTTCATTACTCATAGCAGCCCACCGGCGATCAAAGTAAGCCTGATCTCGCTCTAGTGATTTGTTTGTGGAAGCCATTCTATTGTCCTAACAATGTCTGTTTAGTCTTGTTCAACAATCCCAATGTTAATATGGTTGGACCTGTTTGTGCAAATCTATTACCCAAGCCACCTAGGCCAGTTGTGTTATCAGTGAGTAGGGAAGAAGCTTTTTGTCCGGTTGGCCCCGTAGAAGGGGCCGCAGGAGTCTTAGGAGTGGTTTTTGTATTAGATCTAGTAAGACCTGGATCACCTCCGTCGCTCGGTCCGTCTGAATCGCTATCCCCAATTGAGTCACCACCTACGGAACTACTGTTATCATTAAAGCTTTGTAATCCAGTATTGGGATCAAGGCTAAGGGAGCTTAAAGAAGTGTCTGTAACTTCGGCATTACTTCCACCAACTCCGGGTCCGCCAAAACCCTGTTGACCAGTGGAAGGGTCTTCGCTAAGGTCGCTCAAAGAAGTGTCTATACTTGTTGATGTTACGGAAGTATTATTAGAAGATGTAGAAGTTGCTTCCGTGTTATTAGCGTTCGGATCATCAGGGTCTGCATCAAAAAGCCCCAGCGCATTTGCCCCACGGCCAAGAGATAAAGCCATACCCAAAGGAGGAGCCACCACACTAAGTACTGCTCCTAATATACCAAATCCAACGTCTGTGGGTGAAAGGCTGTCCACCATGCTCTGACCGAAGAGGCTATCGATTGCGCCCTGAGCGGTACCATTTTGCCCGCCCTCACTGTCGATACCTGGGTCATCAGAGACAGACCCGCCAGTTACACCAGCAGAGTTAGGGTCATCGCCTGAGATAGCTCCGACTCCTGTACCGTCCCCCGTTACGCCCTGGCCGCTAACAGATGACTCTGCTGCCTCTGCTGTAGCATTGGCTGCTGCTGAGTTGGTTGAGGCTGTATCTGACGCTGCTGCGTCTGGGTTTGCTGCGGAATTTGCTGATGTACCTTGGGCAGCGGCTGCGGCAGCGTTGGCCGCAGATACACCGATGGCATCATCGCCGGGGTCCGCCCCGCCCTTGTTGTGAACGAGGTAGCCGTTGGCGAAGAATGTGTGGTCTCCAGTGACCCGGAGGTTATAAGTGGTGAAGTCACTCCGGACATTGAATAGCTCAGGCATATTGTCAACATCAACCCACTCATCAACTAGGAACACTCTGCTCCCCACCTTAAGTGTGAGCATTTCCATGCAACTGTTCTGATGAGCTAGGTCGTAATAGTCATCGGGCCATGCTTCCAGGAATAATTGTGGATCAGCGCAAGCCCATCCCTCTTCTGTATAGAAAGGATGCATCCCTGTGAACCATGGGTTTTCTCCGTTAATACCATACAGCGTATTGTCGTGCATAAGGAACCTAGGAGTATCTACAACTGTGTTATAGCCATCCTTCCCTCTAACAATGTCTCCAATCTTAATATCAAAGATAGGACGACTTGCCCCATCTCCCATTTCCACCGGAGTATTGGGGGTAAAGCAATCACCACTACCCATTCTATTTCCCCAATTTCTTGCCAGTAACTTCTTCATCATCTGTTAAGAGAGAGTTGAGTCCTTGAGGCCCTGTAAGGAGCGTCTGTTGACGTATTCCAAGCTTAGAGGAGTCCCGTAAGCTCTTCGATTTAGCGTCTGCCACTTGCCTGTTTTTCTTATCAGCCTCGATTTGAAGAGTAGCTTCTGTTTTAGGTTCTTCTTTCTCAGGCAATGGTACTGACGGTGCACTGCTTCCCATGTTAAAATCCTACCTCTAGTGGATCATACTCAGATACGGCGTATGCCCCCTGAGATGGCCGGAATAATTGCGCCACAGGGTCTGCCTGCGGTATTACGTTTGCATAGGTTAGAGCCAAGGCATCGGCTATGTCGGGGCTCTTTACACCACGCTTAGTCATGTCTGCCTTGGTCTCTAATTGGATACGTTGTCCTGCTGTAGAGAACCCATATTCACGCTGTGTGAGCTGAGCCTCGAATTCAGTGGACTTAGGGAGAGCTAGGCGTGGCATGGCATCTTTCATCCTACCCCACATCTCATCTCCCCGTCTGTTGTACTTTCTATCAGAGGCTTTCCCTCCGAAGTTTACATCGATAGGGTTGTAGCCTAGGCGAGCTAGCATATCTACCACACCGCCACCTAGACCACCTCCGTCGATGAACAGGCCATTGCACTTCCTCCCTAAAGCATTGAATTCTTGGAGCGTCTCAATGACCTTCTCAACAACTTGAACGATGTCGAGACCGTTATAACGTTTGAGTGGGAAGCTTCTAGCATCATTCCCTATACGGGGGTAGATGATAGTGTCATTCTCACCAAACCTAGCTACATCAACCCCTATAACTAGGGGGTCGCTGGTAGTGGAGACAGCCTCTCTAAGCATAGCCTCTGCCACTAGGTCTGAACTGATGAACTGGACAGAGCCAGCTGCGGGGAACATACCCCTCACCTTCACTTTGAAGAGGTCGCTGTCCTCTCCCCAGTCTTCTTCCCATTCTTTGAACAATTCTTTGTTCGTAATGGCCACATCTCTGCTGTCTATACTGCGTGTCTTGTACCTATGCTTGTAGATACCCATGCAATTCTCAAAGAAATAACCACTCTTCTGTGTACCATTGCCGAAATCAAAAGACATAGGCTCACCATCCGTAGCTCCACCAAAGCGAGCCTCCCAAATGGTCGCTGGAATACCAGACGCCTCATCAAAGATGTAGAAGGGAGTGCTGTTAGCAGAATGAAGTCCCTGAAAACTCTCTGCATTCTCTTCACGACAAGTCATGGCATCACAGCGCCACTTAGAGGACACACTAGCTGGCCCGATACGAGCCAGGGACATGCTACCACGTCCTGTACGTAGCTGCCACAGGTGTGCTGTGAGAGCTAGGGAGTGCCACTTAGCCAATTCAGGCCATGTCTTAGTACGTAGCTGATCACTAGTGTTAGCTGTTACAACACCCATGCTGTATGGACGGGTGTCGAGTATGAACATGATGAGCCATGCCACCATCACACTTTTACCAATACCATGACCACTCACTGTACTAAATCTTATAGGCGTAACACTCTTAGTCCCATCAAACTTACGTTGCTTTATTTCTTCCCCGAGTTCATCCAGGAACTCGCAAGCCCACTTATCAGGGCCGAACTCACAATTAGGGAACCGCTCCTTATAATTCTCATGAAGCCTTACGTTCTGAATACCTATGTCTGTGTTCCAGGGGAATATATACATAACATAGCCTAGTGGGTCGTCATAGAAACTGCTAAGGTCCTGCATCAACATGATGTCAGGATGATCAGTCATCTTTAAGTCCTGCTCGTGCACGTCCCTGTCGTAGGGCTGCAATAGCTTCTTGCTCGAGGTTGATAGTCACTTTGTCTTCATACATTGCATGGAGACGGGCCAGCTGATCCATAGCACGTAGCTTGTCTGCTGTATCCACCTTCATCTCTGTAACAGGAATGGCTCCTTCTCCACGTCCCTTGCTATATGAACGAACTGAAATCCCTGAGAGGGCATATTTCAAATCATTGTTCATCTTAGCGTAGTCTAGGTAGGGGGTTCCGTCTTCCTTGAATTCAAGAATGTCTCCAACAGAGGCATCAGCAATAGCCATAAGCCTCTGTGTAATCCAATCAGAGGTGAGTTCAGCCTTACGCTGTCCCCTCTGTTGCATCCTCTTTATCTCTGACTTAACGTCTTCTCTGTCGAACACGCTCTGTGCATCCGTATTGGCTACACTGTCTGAATACCCTGCTGCAAGGAGGGACTCTTTCTTATTCATCCCCTTCATGAAGTAGTTGACAGCTTTCTTCTGCTTAGGCAGGAGGCACTCTCTTCCTCTAGTTTCCATTGTTACTCTCCATCGTCTTCTTCCTCTAAGTCTTCAACAAAGCCTGCTTCAACTACCACCCAATCAAAGCTCAATGTCCAAGCCACTGCCACAACCCATAGCTTCCCTGGAGAAGCGAAGAACTCAAACAACCAATCTCTGCTCATATACCTCTGCCTCTCTCTTTAATATTATAAGCCTGTCTGCCCCTATGTTTTCGACTGACAAACTTATTAATTATAAACCCTATACTTATAAGAGTCGTGGGGAGGGGTAAATGTTACAAACTATTTTCACTTTTATTCATTTTTCTTATATAACACGTTCATTATATAATTAGGAGACCTCTTAATACCTTGGGGTGTGGCGTAATAAACGTGAGAAAACTCCCAGATAATAGAGCAGAACTTGAATATGTGTGTCATATAGAGGGTTGAGCATAAATATAGAGGTTGTTTCGGTTTTTTCTGGGAGTTTTAGGAATTACCCCGTGGACCCCCTCCCATTTCTCGAACCCCGGGAGGCACCCCCCGAAGTCGTCGGTCAAGACCCCCCACCCCAAATGAGAGCGTGTAAATCCAGAAATACACTCGCCTATCCTGTAGTTGCAGGTATAGGATG
>TARA_R110000751_G_scaffold301598_1_pt1 | contig 14519 bp, 10 predicted proteins | sample TARA_R110000751 | Tara Oceans TARA_R110000751 (sample SAMEA4398001) | marine metagenome | biome: Polar Biome; feature: [MES] marine water layer (ENVO:01000295) within the mesopelagic zone...; material: water (ENVO:00002006), including particulate matter (ENVO:01000060) such... | reverse complement strand
CAGGCCGATGACCTTGGAATCGGAAACAGCCAGAATGGGCGGCGCATCAAGCACGATAAAGTCGAAATGTTCGCGCAGCGCCGTCAGGGTGCGTTGCATGTGGCTTGACGACAAAAGGTCAAGCGCGTTGGCCTGGGTGACTTTGGCGGGCAGCAGATAAAGCCCGGTTTCTTCATCTCTTTTTATCGCCTGTTCGACGGTGCATTCATCGGCCAGCAATTCAACCAGACTTTGGGTGTTGTCCACGCCAAAGGTTTTGTGAACCGTGGGGCGGCGCAAGTCGCAATCGACCAGCAAGGTGCGTTGACCGGAATTTGACGCAACCTGTGCCAGCCACGCGGCCAGGGTTGATTTGCCTTCGGAGGGTACGGTCGAGGTAATGCCGACAATGCGCGGTGGATTATCGACATTCGACAGCATCAGCGACGTTCGCAGGCTGCGAACGGACTCGGTTGTGGCCGATCCTGGCTTGTGGGTGGGAAACCGGCCGACATCGGTTTTGCCGAGCAGGTTACCGGTTAAAAGCGGGATCATGCCAATACCGGGCACGCCGGCAAGCTGTTCAAGCTGTTCGGTGCTGCGAAAGCTGTTATCAAGCTGTTCAAGCACAAAGACCAGCACGACGCCGAGGAAAATTGACCCGACGAGGGCAACGGCAATAATCAGCTGTTTTTTCGGGGCTGAAGGGTCCACCGGGACTTCGGCGCGCGAAATGATACGGGCATCGGCCTGTTGTAAATCTTCCTGACTGTTGGTTTCCTTAAACCGGTTCAGGAAGTTTTCATAAAGCAGGCGGTTGGCGTTGGCTTCGCGTTCCAGTTCGCGCAGGCGAATTTCGGCCTGGTTCTGGGTGTTGTTTTTGCTTTCAAGGCCATTCAGGCTTTGTTGCAGGGTGCTGACCCGGGCCTGGGATACGCCCACTTCGTTTTTCAGGCTTTGGGCAATTTTGCGCACTTCGCGTTCGATGGATACGCGCAGGTCTGCCAGTTCGGCCCGGGCCTTGATCATGGCAGGGTGGCGGCTGCCATAGCGCGATTCAAGCTCGGAAACCCGACGCAGAAGCTCGGCTTCCTGATCGCGCAGGCGCTGGATCAAAGGCGAGTTTAGAACTTCGGCGGCAGAGGACAGGTCAGCCGAATTGCCCAGCAGGCTTTGCACCTGGTTCAGGCGTGCCTGGGCTTCGGCCCGGCTGGCCTGGGCCAGGATCAGTTGGGAACTGAGTTCGGAAATTTGCTGTTCCGTCATTTTCGATCCCTGACCCACCTTGTCGGAGATCGACTGGCTATAGGTCTGAACCGCAGCCTCGGAGGCTTGCACCTTGTCACGCAGTGAGGCAAGGCGATCGTTTAGCCATGACGTGGCGCGCCGTGTGGCCTCGAATTTTGCTTCAAGCTGATCGACGATATATTGATCGGCAATGGTATTGGCAATCAGGGAAGCCTTGCGCGCATTGGTCGAGGTAAAGCTAATCGCGATAACCTGGGAACGGCCAACAATGCTGACCTCCATATGCTCTTTAACAGTGTTGATCACGCGATTGGTGCGTTCTTCGGCCTGTTCGGTCTCGCTGACAATGACAGCTGGCGTTTTTAAACCGATTGAAATCAGAAAATCGTCGCCGACATAGGTTTCGGGTTTCAGCAGAGTTTTATACCAGGGGACCGCGCGCAGTTCGGCATTAAACTCCGGATCTTTTTCCAGGTTAAGGTCGGTGACAACACGGCGGATCAGCGAGCTTGACTTGATGACTTCCACTTCGCTGAGCAGGGCACCCATTTCCGAGGAAACGCCGCTCATCACACTTTCGATATCGACAACCTGGTTTTTACGGCCATCGATGATGACGTTGCTGGTGGCGGTAAAGCGTGGCGCGATCTGAAAAACAATCAGGGTGACAAGAACGGTAAGCAAAACAACCACCGAAAAGATCATGCTTTTGCGCCGCCACAGGGTGCGCAGCAATTCCTGCAGGTCGATTTCGTCGTTGTCGTTTCCATGTGCGATGCGATCAGTCAGCGATTTTAATCGCGACCGTTTTTCTTCCGCCTGCATGTGTGCAGTTGCGGTTGATGGCGTGGTGGAGTTGCTCAAACTGGCCCCCGGTTTAAATCCCTTTGTTACCGGATTGTCCCAAACCCGGTTCTGCTGCTAGCTATACGGAATTTCAGCATCCACAGCAACCAATAGGCGATGGTGTTGGCTTAAAAACTCACTTCTTGTGGGCGAACGCGTTTGCGCCGGGCATAAGACTGCGGTAATCAGGGTATCGGGATCGTTTGCGGGTTTGCGCCCGGATGGGGATGGTTTCTAAACGGGGAGGGCGAATTTGCCCGAAATTCTGCGCAAGATTGTTTTTTATGGATTGCTCGCCTTGATTGCATTGGCCCCCTTGCCCTTTGGCGGCAATGTGCCGTGGGCATGGTCGCTTATGTCTTTATGGGTCGGCGTGCTGGTTGTGGTGGATGCGGTTGCCTGTTTGCTCTCACCACCGGAAGGCGAAAGACGGTTTTTAAAACGTATCAAGATCCCGATGATTTTGTTTTTTATTGTGGTGGCCTGGATTGTGGTGCAGGCGACACCTGGCATCGTGCCCGCCATTGCCCATCCGATCTGGCATGAAGCCAGCGCCCAGCTGGGCATTGACCTTGCCCCGCGCGTTACTATTGCGCCGGACCTGACCTGGGATGCGCTAATGGTGTTGCTGGCCTATGCCGGGGTGTTCTGGCTGTCGGCCCGTTATGGGCGCAGGCGTGAAAATGCGTCTTTGATGCTGAAATTTTTTGTGCTCGTCTCGACGGCTTATGCCGTTTATGGCCTGACGGTGTTTTTTGGCGGCTGGGAAACAATTCTTTGGTACGACAAAACCGCCTATCGTGGCGATTTGACCAGCACCTTTATTAACCGCAATAGCTATGCGACCTATGCAGCGATTGGCCTTGTCGCATCCCTGGTTTATCTTGTCAAAATCCTCGCCCGCGATTTCCGCGATGGCGGCACCGCCCGCCAGATTACCCGCAAAATGCTCGATGGCACCCTGGTAAAAGCGTGGCTGCCGCTGGTGGGCGTGCTTACCACCGGCACGGCCCTGATGCTCACCCATTCCCGCGCCGGGTTCGTTTCCGGCATGATTGGTGTTTTTGTGGCGCTGTTATGCTTCCGGTTCAGCAAGACTGTATCGCCGCGTTTTGGCAATACGCTAATTGCCGGGGCGGTTTTGCTGGCGGTGGGAGGTTTTTGGCTGAGTGGTGACAAGTTGCAAGAGCGGCTAGGTTACTTCGAAAATTCGTTTGGAATTCGGCCATCGTTATATTTACGGACTATAGATGCCATCTTGCAAGCATCTGCAACAGGCTTTGGTTATGGCACTTTCGAGCCTGGGTTTCGATTGTATAAAAATCAACAATTTTCTGTAAACGTTTGGGGGATGGCACATAATAGTTATTTAGAATTTTCATTTGGTACAGGGTGGTATTCTTTTGGTATTATGGTGACAATTTTTGTTTTGGTTTTTTTGTCATTTCTTAGGAGATGGCAGAGAGAAAATGAAATGTTCTATTTATTATGCGGAGTGTCTGCGTCTATAGTTTTAGGACTGCACGCCTTGGTTGACTTTAGCATTCAAATGCCAGGGGTGGGTGTCGCCTATTTGTTTCTGATAGGTCTTGGATACGCAAAAATTATCCGTAATAAAGATAGTCGTTTACGTTTCTAAACGACCGTATCGATCTTCAAATCTTATAATATCGTCTTCACCTAAGTAACTTCCAGACTGAACTTCAATAATTTCAAGTGGAATTACTCCGGGATTTTCAAGAGCGTGAACTTCACCCAGAGGAATGTAAGTTGATTGATTTTCGCTGAGAAGGACTGTTTTTTTTCCTATTGTTACTTTCGCGGTACCCCTTACGACAATCCAGTGTTCTGCGCGATGATGGTGCATTTGTACCGAAAGCTTTTCTCTTGGTTTCACAGTAATACGTTTGACTTGATAACGTTCTCCAATGTCAACAGAGTCGTATTTTCCCCACGGCCGATATACTTCTCGGTGGGAATGTTGTTCATTTCGATTTTCCTCTATTAGTTTGTTAACAATATTCTTTACATTTTGAACCTTATCTTTGCTGCTTACCAGCACAGCGTCCTTTGTCTCGACAACAACCAAGTCGTTAATGCCGACTGCGGCTATAAGGCGGGAAGTTGAGTGTAAATAACTGTTTGTAGCTTCATCCGTGATTATATCGCCAACGCATACGTTGCCGTTCTGGGATTCTTTCTTAAGTTGCCATAATGCGCTCCAAGAACCAACATCATTCCAGCCTGAACTCATTGGGATCATCACAGCTTTATCCGTGCACTCCATTATAGCATAATCAACGGAAATATTTTTTGATTGTGCAAAGCTGTCTGCGTCAATGCGAATAAAATCTAGATCACGTACGGCATTATCGATGCCAAGTTGGCATGCTAAGACTAATTCCGGTTCATGTTTATTCATTTCATTTATAAAAACTGACGCCTTTACAATAAAAATCCCGCTATTCCAATAAAAATCCCCTGAATCTATATATTGTGAAGCAATATGTTTGTCAGGCTTTTCGGTAAATTTTGCAATTTCATAGGTTTCATCCTTTGAGTTTTGGAGTTTATTTCCTTTTTTAATATAGCCATAACCTGTTTCAGGTCGGATTGGAGGGACTCCAAAGCAGACGATTTTACCCGTCCTGGCTACCTCTATTCCAGATTTTATAGATTTCTCAAATTCAATGTCATTTTCAATAAAATGATCGGCGGGCATAACTACGAGAATAGCATCAGATATCTTTTCTTCGGATAAAACTTTAAGTGAGGCTAATGTTATAGCAGGTCCTGTGTTACGTGACACAGGTTCCAGAAGAATTTCAGCCCAATCTATACCAAGAGTTTTAATCTGTTCTGCAGCCAGAAATCTATTATCTTGGTTGCAAATTATAAGTGAATTTTTCTCACTAATTTTATTTGCGCGTATAAGCGCGGCTTGAAATAAAGTTTGGTTTTCTGAGAGCAAAGGTAAAAATTGTTTAGGATAGTTTTTTCGCGATAATGGCCATAGTCGAGTACCGGCCCCACCGCACAAAATAACAGGGATGATCATATTGTAAATTCCTATCTTATTTTATCTCTACTATCCCAGAGTAAGTTTCGATGGGATTATTCCTTAACTTATTGACGTTTTTTGCTAGGTTGTATTTTGATTGGATCGCAATACTAATATCATTGGTAAAGCGAAAGAGAAGTAAGACATGCTCGTGATTTCGGGTAACGAAAAGCCTATGGTGTGTACGCAACCATTTAGAAATAGGCACGTTCCTAAAATCTGAACGGGATTGTATCGAGACGTTTTTCTCAGCAAATTCAATAAATTTGATGAGAAAAAAAATACTATTAAAATAGATCCAAATAACCCAGATTCTCCAATAACGTGCGCAAAATAATTGTCTCCCAAATAAGATCCATCAATCTGGTTAAGTCCATGATATAGATCTAAGAAGAAGTTATAATGTATTGGGCTATAGTAAATCGACGCGGCATATCCAAGCCAATTACCAAATCCCACACCAAGCAGAAAATATATCGGATCTGATTTTAGCAAATTAATGGTGCTTAGGAACATCAAAATTCTAGATCTATCTTCGTATATGTCTACTAGTATGAACTTGTATTCGCTAAAAAATCTCGCCCCGAGTTTTGTTTCGAATAAAAATACAAAAAATAAAAATGATATTCCAAGAAAAATAAATAATTTCTTAGTGCGGTTTCTAATTAAGACAAATGTCAAATAGTGAAATTCTATCGCAAGCGCCAAGAAAGTTTTTTTCATGTACGTGTAGTAAGTCAGGTATAAAGAAATCAGAGTTAGACTTATATAAGAAAATTTACGCTTGTATAAAAAACAAATTGCAAAACAAATTATTCCAATGGAAAGAAAATACGCTGCTTTTCCAGGATGTCCCCATAGGGCAGAAATTCGTTTTGCTCCGTCTAAATACACAGCCGGGAAATAAGTCGATAAAAGATTAGGAGCTGCGAAATCAACAAGCGAAATAACTACGGTAAGAAATGATAGATATATGATTGTTCTGAATATAGCTTCTTTATCTTCATCGTGGATGCGTTGAGATATAAGGGTGCCCCAAACTACGAAAACGAAAGGCTTGGTAAAGTACAAGACTCCTACAGCTAGTCTGCTGTAGGAAATATATCCAGAAATTAAGTGGGATATAATTCCAGTAAAGAATATAAAAAGACTGATGGTTATATTTTTGGTCAGGTTCCGGTTCCATTTTCTATTAGTGAACAAAAGCCAAAACGTCCAAGTTGTGATAATCAAGTATAGTATGTCATCAATAAATTGAGTTCCATTTATGCCGGTGATAAAATTAATAGCCTCCGAATAATATAGGGCTATTGATATGCCTATCACGAAAAATAAATTTAATTTTGACTTTTTCCTGTTGTCAATCATTTTTACTTATCTTTATTCCTGATATAATATTCAAAGATCTGTACAGCAACACCGCTGTCATGTAGCCAACTGTAGCAGCTTGAAAGAAGTATGAATTAACTAATGAACTTGTAATATATATGGAAATTAAAGCAAAGCAAGATATTAAAACATTGCGGGCGAATATGTCTTCTCTCTTGTTGATGACTAGGTAACTGGTGAACGTTGGTGTTACGCTTATAAGCAAACCGAATATCAGAAGGTACAAAAGAGATATGTTTCTTATTTGATTAAGCGCCTCTATATGTATCATGTTAGTGCTGTGAATAGTATAAATTAATCCCGTAATCGTAGTGGTTCCAAAAATTGACAAAATGCAGGAGTATCTATAAAAAAAATAGACTTTATTTGTAATATCTCCTTGGTTTTTGACGAGATTTTTCGCAAAAATTTGATCTGTTGTGTTGGCGACGAACAAGTACATTCCACTAATCCTAAGAAATACTTGGAATGTGTTAACATTGCTCGGCGTAGACATAAAGCCGATAAAAATAGTGCCAGACCAAGCTATGAATTGATGACTTGCAGTTAAAATAATAAAATGAAACGACGAAGAAATAGTTCTCATCCATTTTTTCCGAGGTAGAATTAAGAAACTTTCCCGTTGAAGGTGGGGTATAAGTATTATTAACGAGAATATTAGATTGGCGATCGCTGAAATATTGTGGGCAACTAATAGATTTATCTTTATATATGAAAAAAACAGCATAAAAATTTGGTATACCGTAGAGTACAAATAAAGAGAAAGGTGAAATTTCCCTTTTCCTTTGACGTATTCCGATATAATTATTGAAATCGCAAACATTTCCGCTGCGAATACTGATTTTTTAGCAGTAAATAAAATTGTGGAGCTTGTTTTTGTGAGTACGATCAATTCCAATATCGAATAGTAAAAAAATGATATTAAAATACTAGTCAATAGCAGGAATATGATTTCCGGAGAGACGTAACTTTGTTTCTGTGTTACCGATATTTGGTAAGATTTTATCTCGCTTCCAAATCTGAAAATTATACTTGTAATATATGAAAAGCTTAGAAGTTGCCAATAAAAAGAAGAGTCGTGATCTGGGTATGTGTTTATAATGTAAAAAGTGTAAAAAATAGATATTGCGACCGAAAAGAACTTTGATGCTCCTATAAGTAGAAAAGTGCGAAAATGACTTCGGTTATTTAAGTTCATTTTATTTCACAGTTTAAAATTTCGCTCTTTAAAAAAAGCACTAATTTTCCGGTTGCATATTTTCTAGATTCTTTTTTCATTTCCTCAACATGTGGACGTAGTTGATCCGTGCTTTCTAAAGCCCAAATCATTTTTTCCTTTAATTCTTCCGGCCGGTTTGGTGCGCAGATTAAATTACTGTGGTTAACAAAATTAGCAGCTTCTGAGACGTTAGACACGATGGGAATTACTCCACTCGCAGCAGCTTCTAATACATTTAGTGGAAATGCGTCGTAGATTGACGCGCTTACTAGTATCCGATATTGATAGTATATGTTTTTCTTTAATTCTTCATCTAAAATTATGCCTTTGTACTCAATGAACGGGTCATTCTCTATTTCTTGCATCATATTTCGAATTATCGATTTTTCTCCAGGGCCGTAAATGTGCAGGCTATTTTTTTCTTTTAAATGGCGGGGTATTTTTTTGTATGCTTTTATTAAGTCGAATATTCCTTTAGTTTCTGATATTCGGCCTAAATATAAGAAATCTCTTCTATTCGTTTTTTCGCCGTCAAGTGCAAAATTCTTGTTTATTATTGTTGGTGCCTTAATGCTTTTTTGGGGGAGGTTGATTATTTTTTTTTGTAGATCAGCTATGTAAAAAACGTTATTGCAGTATTTTTTTAGGATGTGTTCTGTTAATTTTCTTAGCGGGTATACTCGAATATGAAGCCATGCACTTCCAATGTGACAAATAATATATGGCTTGCAACAAAATTTGCTAAGAATTAAAGCGGATAAAACATCAAGAAATGAGCCATATTGAATTAATATCGGGTGTTGTTGTTTTTTATATAATGATATCGTTTTTTTTAAGCGAGACATATAGTTGAGATATTTTTTGGTGCTAGAAAAAGTCGATGATTTGACGTGGTGGAATTTAATATTTCGCTCTGTCATTTGATTCATCATGTTCTCATTGAATATTTCTAATCCTCCTAGGGAATATTTCAGATCTCGAGAGAAAATTATTATTTCTTTATGTTTCATTTTTTAATGCTTTCATGAACGCGTTCAATGGGTAATCTTGGTTGTAATTTTTATATGCTTTTCCAGAAATTTTGCATATTTCAATGTAGTCATCTATTGAAATTTCACTAATCCATTTTATAGCTTCTGTGAAACTCTCTTCGTTTTCTATATCAAATATTTTTCCGTTATTTTCCTTTTCAATTATTTCTTTGGCCATTACTTTTTCGCTGCATAAGACTGGTACATTTAATGCGCTGCTCTCATTTACTACCCATCCCCAGGAGTCAGTTTCAGAAGGCAAAATAAGGGCTTTGCTTTGTGAAAGTATACTGTATTTTCTGTCGCCCTCCAGGTGGCCATGAAATTTAAAATTTAGCCCGCAGCTAATTTTTTCTAAATAATTTCGTTGTGGGCCATCGCCAATAACATCTATATAAACGTTTTTGATGTTGTTTTTTTTTAGAAAATTTATTAGTCTGTCCAAGCCTTTGTTTGGGTGACTTCGGAGGTACCCAATAAAGCATAATCTGTTTTTTTCGTGAATTTTTTTGATATTAATATTTCTGTCGTGTATTAACTCTTCAATATTCGTTGGGAGCAATACTTCAGGATATCCTTGGGTTCCTAAAATACATTTTTCTAATGGAACATTGAATTTACTATTGAGAAAATTCTCTGTGTGTTTTCCATAAACTAGTATTTTGTCTGAATTTTTATAAACTATTCCTTGCAGTTTGGATAAAACCGCTGTCATTCTTTTATTTGGAATATTGCCGTTATATGTTGGAAAGTTCCCAGTCCATGATATAATTTTTTTATTTTTTATTTTGTAGTACATAGTGAGGATTGTAGATGTGATAATGTTAGAGGGGTTCTCTAGAATAATTATCGAAGATATATTTTTGCGTAGTAAAATTTTTAAAGGTGGTACCGAAATGACTATAGTTTTTCTTAAAATTTTCAGGCGAATGTTATTGCAGAAATGGTATTCGTGGTTGCTTGTTGATAAGTTTTCTATCCATTTTCTTGTTTTATCTTCTTTTTCATAGTACACGAGAGTTACATTATAGATATTTTTTAGTCCATTAAATATAGGTATCCTATAGGGCGCTGGAATATTGTGGTAGATTATTATATTTTCTTTTTTCAATACGTTTTCCTTTCAATGCACTCGTGTTTAACATAAAGAAAATTATTTTTTTCATGTTTGTGTATGCAAGTGTAACCGTTTTTTCTCAATGAGTCGTCACACTCTAAACACATTTTGATATATTTTTTATTTGGGTAAAGTATTCCATCATATTCAACTAGTATCTGCTTGGGTTGGAGTGATTTGTGTAATTTTAATATGTTGGGTATTACGTGTATTTCAGCGCCTTCAATATCGATTTTTAGTATTTCTATTTCAGTTATATTGTGTTTTTTAAATAGTTTCTCTATAGTTACGCAGGGGACATTTATGTAGTTGTTTTCAGAGTTTGATTTGTAGTTGTTTTGAATGTTTGTTATGGAATGGGACACATCATTTGGATTAGGTGGTTGAAAAAACTTTATATGTCCATTGTGTGTCCAGAGTGCTGATTTTTCATGAAGTATTTGATCACGTTGTATGTTCTCCAATGGATATGATGATATTTCCTGGCGTCCTGTTTCATTAAATTGGGTCGATGCACTTTTGCCGATAGATTTTATTGTTTCTTCAATGTGTATAATAGATTTTGGCGTAGGATCCACTAGTATAATGTGTGTGTCGAATTGATCCGCTAGCATCACATCGAAGCTAATGTCTTCTCCTGCTCCTATTGATATTACAGTTGATTTTTTTATGGTTGAGGTTTTTAAGAAATTCCATCCTCCATATTTTGATCCTAGAAATTGGATTGCACCATTTTCTATGCTATCGATTTTTATTTTTGGTTTTCGAATTGTGTATAGTATTTTATTTTTTATATTTTTTAATTTTCTTTTTGTTTTCGATATCATGTTTTCCTCTATTTCTTAACAGTAGCGTTTTGAATTGTTCTGAGTGATATCTTTAGTGATATTTTTGTAAGGTCGAGCGCGCATTTAGTATAACGTGGAATCATTTTTTTTGGATTCACAAATGTTCGGAAAAGCCATTCAAGAGCAAGTTTTTGGTAGATTGACGGAGCTCTCTTTTCTATCCCAGTAATGAAGTTAATTGATGCCCCAACGCAGAGCGCCGTTCCAGGGATTTCTTTTAATTTCATTTCATTTGCCAATATTTCTTGCTGGGGAGATCCTACACATAATAATATAAATTTTGAGGGGTGTTCTTTTATGAATTTGCATATTTCGTTTACTTCATGTTTTTTATTTATAAATCCATAACTTGGGTTTAGATGGTTGAATGTAATGTTCTCAAACATTTCTCGTAACTTCTTTATTTGTTTTACTTGGCATCCTATGATAGTTATGGATGATTTGTTTTTTTTCTTGTTTTCTTCTTTGAGTAAATCTTTTGTTAGATCGCTTCCTGGGTTCACGTGTAATTTCTTTTTGTATATTGCCTTGTAAATTATAGAAACCACTTTACTGTCGCAAATTGATAGATCAGCGTTTTCGTATTTATCAATGTCTTTAGATTCGTAATTTCTGGTGATGTGATCTAAATTTGGAGTTACCACATAAGAGAATTTTTTCTCATCGGAAAGTTCATATATTTTTTTTAGTACTTCTTCTTTCTCTAAATTGTGAATAGGCATATTTAGGAAAGTTGTTTCTTGTAGATTTATTTTCGGGCTGTGGTACTGTCTTTCGTTAATACGCATTGCGATTCACAAACCCGTTCACCAACGTTAAAAACATAATCCGGATATCCAGCCTCGGGGATCAGTTCTGGATGTAATACATATCATGCAGTACCCGCTGACGCATTTTTTCATCCGTGCTGGTCTCGTCGCGCCAGCCCCAGCGCTATGTAATGCGCGGGTCGTTGCGGCATGCCTGTTGCACTTTTTCCGGTGTGTCCGTTATTTTATCGACATACATGGAGCGAAATTTCATTACCCGGATTGTCTCGCCATTAAAGCCGTGGCGCAACTGCGCAAACAGCACCGGGCCCTCGCTGGTCAGTTTAACTGCAATTGCAATTTTCATCTTCTTTTCTTATCGCTGTAATTGACTTTGTAATTCCAAATACTTTTTCTCTGATTTGTTTTCCGTCCGTGAATAAATTTTTAATTTCTTTTGACGTGAGTAAGTTTGCGCTTTCTATTTTAATAATAGCATCGATTAAATTATTTGACTTTTCGATGTGTCCGAGATTGAAATTTTGAATCATTTTAATCCTAAGAGGCTTGGGTAGCCAATGGAAAAATGGAAACATAAAATGTGGTTCAAAAGGAAACCAAAAATTGGGAGTCTGAACATAATATGATTTTGCAATTCTCTGAGTTTCTTTCGAGAATTTTAACATGTCTTCCATATTTCCAACATGTTCAATCACAGAATTGGAGTGTGCTATGTGAAAGAATTTATCCGAAAATGGAATTTGACAGGCGTCTCCATATTGGAACTTGAAAATCTCGCTGTCATTAGGACAGTCAATGTTTTCCAAGTTTAATAGAGTTATTTTGCATTTTTTTTCTGTAAGAAATTCTTCTCCTATTGTGTTCCAGTACGTTTTCCGCCCACCAATATCAATTATATTGACTGATCCTTTTTTTTCAAAAACGTCACAGATCATGTCTTTTATGATATAGCTGCGCTTTTCTCTTATTCTGCTGCCGAAACTCTTCGGATCATTGTAATCAACAAATTTGGTGAGAAATTTCATTTTATATGACCTTAGTACGCATTCCGATGAACAAACCCGTTCACCAGTGTTAAAAACATAATCCGGATATCCAGCCACGGGGACCAGTTCTGGATGTAATACATATCGTGCAGCACGCGCTGGCGCATTTTTTCATCGGTGTCGGTTTCGCCGCGCCAGCCATTGATTTGCGCCCAGCCGGTAATGCCGGGTTTGACCCGGTGGCGGGCGAAATAGCCGTCAATGCGGGTGCGGTAAAGTTCATTATGTGCCATTGCATGGGGCCGGGGCCCAACCAGAGACATCTCCCCGCGCAATACATTAAACAATTGCGGCAGCTCATCAAGGCTGGTTTTGCGCAAAAACGCGCCCAGCGGGGTAATGCGCGGGTCGTTGCGGCACGCCTGTTGCACTTTTTGCGGTGTGTCCGTCATTTTATCGACATACATGGAGCGAAATTTCATTACCCGGATTGTCTCGCCATTAAAGCCGTGGCGCAACTGCGCAAACATCACCGGTCCGTCGCTGGTCAGTTTTACCGCAATTGCAATTATCAGCATGACGGGAGAGAGCAGTACAAGGGCCATGGTGCCCAGCGTAATATCTTCCAGCCGCTTCACCCACCATCCCCGGTCGCCAAAGGGCCGCATGGCGCGTCGCAAAAAGGGCAGGCCCGCCAAAATCACCCATTCGCTGGCAACATCCCCTGCCTGACCTTCATTCAGGTCCGAAATCTCGACCAGATCCGACGAAATTGCCCCCACATCATCAAGAATATCGGCATAGCGGATTTTATCGGCAGAGCTTACCGCCATTACCACAATATCGGGCTTGGCCGCGCGCATGTCCGACAGGGCATCGTGCAGGCTGTCGGCGGCATGGTCGCCCGGGATAATTCGGCAATTATGGACAATGGCAAAACGGTGACTTTCGGCCCGTGCCCGCAATTGCGAAATCACCAGCGGTTCCGGCGCGCTTGATATAAGGGCAACACGGGGCCGAAAATGCCCGGCAATACCTTGGCGGCGCAGCCAGATGAAAACCACAAGCCGTAAGATAAGCAAAAGGGCTGTTCCCGTAATCAGGGAATAGGCCGTCCACAATCGGGAGAAATCTTCGGAAACCTTGGCAAAATAGGCAAAAACCAGCAGCAGGGCATAGGTGCCCGATTGCGCTGTTAGCACCCGAAACAGGCCGATCTGCATGGTTTCCGGGTTTAACGTTTCATAGCCACGGATCAGAAACATCACCATCATATACAATAACGGGGCCATGAAGGTCGGTACGAGAAAGCCGTCGGGCGGGAAAAAGGCATCAAATCGCAAAAGCGAGGCAACCATCGCGCCGAGCAGCAGAACGATGACATCGCCCACCGCAAAAAGGTCGCGTAAAATCGCCTGATTTCTGCTGTGTGTTAACACCCAGCAATCCCCCTGTTTTTGATCCCCTGCCATGGATTGGCACCAGACCGCCTTTGTGTCCCACGTCCCGCTATACGTCTGACGGGGCGCGGTTATCGGCCAATGCGATAGGTCATCGGCGCCCCTAATATCCCATTACTGGTCAGATGTATAATCTCTCGTAATAAGCTGCGTAGCAAGCGGACACTGTAAAAGTAACTGTCCAAAGGAATAGGATGGCGGGATTTATGATTGGTGAAAGGAGTGATGTCTGAGCGGATGCATGATGTGGCTGATTTAATGTATTGAAAAATATACAAATATTCAGGAAAATTGAGCGCTGTTGCGGGAGGGCTTTTATCAGATTTTTTTGATGTGAAATTTTGGGGTAAAAAAATCCTGACCAGGAAGCCAGGATTCGGCGGCCGATGAGGTATTAAAGGAAACATACTTTAAGGCGGCGATTCACCCGGTTTTGCGTACAAGCCACGCCACAAGGGTGCCGATCACAACGCCGCTTAAACTTGCGCTCATATCTGCGACCGAAGCAATCCGGCCATTGCCAAAATGAGCCTGCATCAGTTCCAGGCCCGGCGCGCCAAGGGCA
>TARA_R110000751_G_scaffold97655_1_pt1 | contig 14600 bp, 10 predicted proteins | sample TARA_R110000751 | Tara Oceans TARA_R110000751 (sample SAMEA4398001) | marine metagenome | biome: Polar Biome; feature: [MES] marine water layer (ENVO:01000295) within the mesopelagic zone...; material: water (ENVO:00002006), including particulate matter (ENVO:01000060) such as...... | reverse complement strand
AACATTTCTTTCTTAATGGGTGGCCAAATTAACTATGCCACTACATTTGGCTACCTCATTAAATGAGAAAACTAACTCATGGAGGTAAATTGTTGCAAAAAACCAAACCTAAATCCTATCCAGAAGATTTAAAGTGGAAGGCTCTAAAGCAGTCAGAAAGCTAAGTTTCTCCAAATATCGGCTTTAATATTGGCAAAATGCTGATCTGAAAGAAGCATCCACGTCGGATAGAGAAAATAGTTAACTACCAGAGTGCTCCTTTGAAGCGTCAGCTCGTGGGGGTAGATAGCTTGTATTTGATATATAAAAATTGATTACAGCAAATTTGGCTGCTTAGGGAATATGAAGTTTGAACCACTAAATGTTGATTCCACTATTAGTGACTAAAATCAGGTTATAGTGCTATTAAATTAAAGGCTAGGTAACTTTAAATCTTTAAACTCTTGGATGGAGAGTATAAAGGTTTAGTCACCGCTTCAGTTATATTTTATAAACAACTTGATTCCGGCCATTATCTTTAGCACTGTATAGGCATTCATCAGCTCTGATAAGTGTATCTCTAGATACTTTATCGCTTGATTTTATAGGTGTCACACCAATAGACACAGTAACGGAAAGTTCAATCTCGTAGGAAATAAATACATAGTCACTTATTTTCTCTCTAAGCCTCTGCATTGCTGCTACCGAATCATCGATTGGTGAGTCTTTTAACACAATTAAAATTTCCTCACCACCATATCTATATGCACTGTCTGTGTCTCGTAGTGATGATTGTATAATATCTGCTATAGATTCAAGAATTTCATCTCCAACAGCATGCCCATACTCATCATTAATTAGTTTAAAATGATCTATATCGATAAGTGATAAGCTAGTAATTATAGGTTGTTCATTATTCAAATCTATGAGCTCGGTTAAATCTTTCTCCATTGCTGAGCGATTTAGCAAACCTGTGAGTTCATCCAAATATGTCAAATTATTAGAAATTTCTTTTCTAAAGGTTTCTATACTCCTATCGAGTTTTTTCATTAATGTGATTAAATGACGATAACTATTTTTTTTGATATCGTTGCACTGTAATTCATCCAAAGTGTACCTTACATAATCCAGTAGATTTGAAAGATTTATCTGAATATTAACTAACCTTTGATGATGAGCGACTTGAGTATTTGAAAGATCTAGTGCGTTACTAAAATCCAGCTTATGTAAAAGAAGGTTATAATCATTTTTTATCCGACAACGTGAGTCGTTATATTGCAACATATAAAATAAATTAAGCCTGCCATCGTGATGTTTAACTAAGGCTTCCCCTAAATTTACATAAAAAAGCTGCACGTCATGTATATTCAATTCATCAAACATTGCTTTCAATTATTATTATCTCAAAAAGGTTATCAATTGTGTTACACTTATTAGTGCTTCACATTAAACTTATAAAAGTGGCTATAAACACCCAATAGTCACTTGTTTATATTATCAACGAAAAAGAGCCGAGTGGGAAACTATTTGTATATTTTTATAATACATATCAAAGTGAAAATAATTAGAGTCTAGCCGGTATTTTATGATTAAAGCGGACATATCCTAGAGTGGTTTAATCGCGGCTAGAGTAAAAGTTGTTCTTCAAAGGTTAATTACTACTAAGAACCCTACGCGCTACAGAGTATACATGCCTGAAGATAGCGTATAGATCTGCAAATTAACCTTGAAAATAAACAAACCAAGCAGCCCCTTCATAATAACTTAAATTCAGAAGCTTTTTGATGGCGCTTAATTAGGAAATTGCAATAAAAACACATTTAAGTCCTGTTCAGTCACTTGAGTAGTCTGTGTTAATCTTTAATTTTGTTATTTTCTATATAGTCTATGAGGCTATGTATAGGTAGTGGCTTGGAGAAAAAATACCCCTGAACCTTAATACCTTCGAATTTAGATAAGTGCTTAATTAACCCTTCACCTTCAACACCCTCAACTATTACGCTTTTATCTAAATCGTAGCAAAACCTAATAATAGTATCTAACAGCTTTTGCTCTTTAGTATTTAATAAGTGTGCGCCTATTGTAAATTCGCGATCGAGTTTAATTATATTGGCTGGCTGATGTGTCAGATAGGATAGGCTTGAGTAGCCGGTTCCAAAGTCATCTATTGCAACATTGAGCCCATAATCAACCAATTCAATAAGTTTGCTTACAATAACCCCCCTTTCTTGAAAGTACGATTCAGTAACTTCTACCGTAAAATTTTCAAGAATAATGTTATTTTCAGTTAATAATGAAAGCAAATTACTTGCAAAGTCGTCTTTAATTATTTGTTTCGTCGAAAAGTTAACTGCAACAGTCATATTTTGTAGTTGGGGATATTTTTTTATATCTTCGATCACTTTTTTAAGGACCTGCTCGCCGACTTGAGTTATTTGACCTGTAGTTTCAGCGATGGGTATAAATTTAGCTGGTGAAACCCACTCATTACCGTTTGACCATCTAACTAGTGCTTCAACTCCAGTGATCGTACTATCATTTAAGCAATGCACTGGTTGGTAAAATACTTCTAATACATCGTTCTTAAGTGCATTTTGTAAGTCATTTCTGATAGTAACGGTTTCATTATACTTATCTTCCATAGACTGTTGGTAGAAATGAAATTGATTACCACCAAGCTCTTTCGCTTTTTCAAGAGCAGCATTCGCTTGCTGAAGATTTAACCGAAGATTAAATGAATCAAGATGTCTGTAGGTTGCAGCTCCAGCGCTGACTGAAAGGTTAATTTCATTATCATCAATAATGTGAGCTTCAGTAAGCTCGACAATTAGAGACTTTATTTTTTGTTCTAATGACTCTGGGGAAATATCAAAAAAATATAAAACGAAGCTATCACTCGCCCCTCTAGCAATCAACGCTATATTATTAGTGCTTTCACGTATTCTTAAGGATACATTATTTATAAGTTCATCGCAGATTTTATACCCTAAAGAAATGTAAATCGCCTCAAAGAAATCTACTTTCAAAATAACGGTTGAAAAATTATTAAAATGCTTTTCAGAAGTGACCTTAATAAACTCGTCTTCTAAAGCTGTTAATTTGAGTAACCCCGTGAGCTCGTCATGCTTTGCTCTAAACTGAATGACCCTAGAGGAGTCTGCTACTTGAACAAAAATAAATATAAAAATAAAAGTGAGCCAAAGTATTGACTGATCAATTATTGTGTCAGTATGTATAGAGTCATAATCATTAATAAAACTATAAACCCCATGCTCAACTAGATCCATGACATTGATTTTCTGTGTGATAAAGTGATTATAACTATTAATTAGTTCACTTAAGTTTGTTTTATTTTCGTTATTATAATCCACTGAAAAATATATACTTTTTGTTAATTCTAAATAAGTATCGTATTGACTTAAATAGTGTAAATAGTCTTTATCTAGCAATAAATTAATATCCAGCAAATTTAATATGTAGTATTTATTTTTTGTCGCTAATTCAACAGTGGCTAACAGCATAAGAGTGGGGGCTGCTGAGTTTAGGGTGAGTGAATTTGCTGCAAACTGAATGTCATCAAGATCTCGCGTCAACCATGCTTTTATTATTGGTTTTTCTAGCATACCGTTTAAGTAGAAATGTCTTGAAAAAGTATTCCCTGAAACGAAGTTAAGTTCGCTATCAAGAACTAATACCCCCTTAATAATATTGTAATCGTTGGTATAGGTTTTTTGGTCTATATCGAGAAGGCGCTTGAAATCATCAAAACTCTCATTGTTAACTCGTGCTTTGATTCTGGAGAGGGTTTTTATTTGTGCTTCAATAGATTTATTTATCATTGTTTCTATCAAATTAATCTTCGCCCTCGCATTAGCCTCTTCAGCTTTTACCACACTTAATGAAGCTTGATGCCAAACGGCTGTTCCAATAGAGACTGCAATGAATACAACTAACTTTATTCTCTTCATTTCGATAATTTGGACATTTTTGTGAAAAGCTTTCACAAAAATTGCAGCAAAAAGCGTAAACAAGAAAACAGCAGATAAAGAAAAAGTAAATGGATTCGAGTCAATCAAGCCAATATGAAAGTTTTGCAGCATATGAAACCAAACGGAAACCTGCATTAAAAGGAAGCACAAGAAGCTAGCTGCAACTATTAAAACTTTGTACTTTTTTGTTATTACGTTTAGGCTCACCCTTTTTATCAGTATGAGTACTGCCATAGTCAATAGCGAGTTTAGTGCTGTTTTAAGGCCAATAACGTGCATCAGCTCATATTTATAAAATAGGAGCTCGATTATGCCTAAAACGAAAATAATGAAATGAAAATAAATGATAGCACTATAGAAAATACTCGCCGCGCTATTTGTTACTTTAAAGTGCATATAATGTGAATCGATTTATCAAGCTACGTTTCTTGCAGTGTAAAAGGGTTAGTAAATTAACACAATGCATAATAATATTTAACTAGTAACTAAATTACACTACCAACCACAACAAAATTACAACAAGGTAATAACACCACCGACACCGCGTCATGCTTTGTGTGATTTTATAACGTCATAAACGTTGGCGGTACTTCAAGCTTGTATAGTGACTCCCTAGTCTGAGTGAAACACCCATCAACTTGATCTGCCTCTACTTTCGTAGTTAGCTCAAGCGCTTTTAGCGTTAAGTTAGAATCCGGCGACAATGACATGGCCCAGCCCACAACTTTACGTGCAAATAAATCAATAACGACCGCTAAATAAGACCAGCGATTGCCTGTCAAAATATATGTTACATCAGCGCACCATGTCCTATTCAGCTCAACCTATCAAACAAATCTAGGATTTAAAGGTATTCATTACCAGCACGTTTATATTGATATTGTGGTACTTGGCAGCTCCTAACTTTAGTTTAACTATCAGTTTAGCGGCGCAATAACGGCTTAATTCAAAATAGTTATTCGTTGCGATTGTCGTTGCCCTAGCTGAACCGTCTCTCATTCTATGTGTGGCTTTAACTTCAGTTTCTAACCTTACTTGCTCTGGTGTCGGTGCTGTATCCCGTATAGGCCAATATTTTTAGTTGCTACGATACACATTGAATACACGAAACTGTACGCTAATCGGATAATGCTTTCGTTGATTTAATTTCTCAATTAAAGAGAGTTATTCAAGGAGTCGGACATCACGTGAGCGGTAGCCTTTTTTGAAATGTAATTTAAGATATACGTCATTGTAAGACATAAAGTTAAGATGAGTACCCCAAGCACAAGTGAAAGTGTAAGCTCATTCGCATTTAGAAGTGCATTTCTAAATAAATACCACATTACGTATGCTAAAAACCCCACCCCCCCAGCTAAACCTACTATTTTTAAGCGCCATTTTGAGCTAGATTTGACTGAGTTATAGCGTTGCATTTTTTATCTCCCTGCTATTATTGTTAATTATTTCAAAGTAAGGGCTTTACTATAAATGCTAGAATATCAATTTGGCCTTGTAAATGCTTTTGAAGTTATAGAGTGATTGACTTCATATCACGTATTTAAGGAATAGAATCAAGTATAGAGAGCTTTACCCCAACTCTAATCACAAGGCTTCATAATCAATTCTTATAATATAAGGAGAAAACACGGGCTCATAAATACATCTCGTTTCTAAAATCAATTATATATTTAAGTGTAAAACTTTGTTATTTAATAACTTTAAAATTATTTATCAATTACTTCATCATAAAAATTTTCATCATTTCTATACAAATAAATTTCCGTTGTTGAAATGTTCGTCATGTATAGTATAAAGCCTATATCTATGGCTACTGCGATGTATATTAGGTGCGCTAATTTGATAAAGCTCTAGTTAATTTAGTTTCTCGATTAAAAAGAATTGATCAGGGAGTTTTTTTACTAGCGTTGAGATATTTCAATCTTATATTTTGTCTTTAGAGCTTCCCAATTTTAAAGAGCCCTTATTAGTCTTACTGGTTTTATTGATAAACCTAAAACCGACATACTCTTTCCAACCGTTATCAAATGGTTTATTAATACTTTGAGCGCTTCATAAACTATGTTTTGTGTATTAGTTCATTAGTTCATTAGTTCATTAGTTCATTAGTTCAACAAATTATCAATTCTTTTCTTCCAATAGCTCAATGAGCTTACGCTTTCCTTCGTCATCAAGCTTTTCGATTAAACATGCCAGAGTTGCGCTTTCTTCTGATTCACAAAAAAAGTAATTTACGGGAACATTTAGTTCGGTTGCTAGCTTTTTTAAAGTAGCTAAGTCGGGCATGTGGCGACCTGTTTCGTAATGGTTCATTCTGCCACTGGCTGAACTTGGATCCATCCCCATTTTAATACCTAACTCTTTTTGGCTTATTTTCATTCGCTTTCGAGCCTCTTTAAGACGCTCTGTAAAAAAGGATTTAACCTGCACCGTTGCTTCATCTTGGTAACTCTCACATTTAAATGATTGTCTAGTTTTTACATGAACATGTATACTTAGGAATACTAAGTTTATGGTGAGTAATAAGGTTTAGCAATGAGTAAAAAAGCGAATATGAATGTATTTTTACATTTTCTTTTGGTAATCAAACAGATGAATAATTTCACTGTGACGCAAGCGAAAGAGACTCTATTGCGTGAACAATCTGAGTTTACTGATCCAGTAGAAACTCGAAAGTTTGTATATCGCCAATTAACTCGTAATGTTGCAAAAGGACTTTTAAAACGAACCAATAAATTACGCAAGGGAGTTAAGGAGGTTATTTATTCAAAAACGGAGCTGTTTTTTAGTTTAGAAGTTGTACCGAGTTCAAGAGCAAGTAGATTAAAAAAAATAAGTACTGAAAATATTGGCGCTCCTGATATTTCGGCCGAAACAGTTAAAGTTATTGAGTACCAAGAAGAACTTAAAAAAGATTTATTAACATACGAAATTGATTTAAATACTGTACTTGAAGAAGCTAAAGAGTATCAGCGTCTTTCTGCACGCTACCCTAAGCTGCAAGAAAAGTTGCAACTGCATCACACTCAAGCTAAGGAAAAGTCGATTAAATTACTTGGCAAAATAAATGCTTTGCAGACTTTATTGGGTAATAAAATAACAGAAAAACAACCATGTTAAGGGGTTGGCAAACAGCCTGCTTATCGGCAGTTAAAAAGCACCACTCTCAAAGCCATAAGCACTTTTTTTGTTTAGCTACACCTGGGGCCGGTAAAACTGTATTGGCGGCAGAAGTTGCAGCGTATTTATTTGAAACTAAGCAAATAGACTTTGTGATTTGCTTTTCACCCTCTAGTGAGGTGGCCAATGGTATTAGAAAGACGTTTGCTAAACGGTTAAATTGTAATTTTGACGGTGTTATTGGCTCAGTTGGTTGTTCGTATACTTATCAAAATATGCGCTTTTTTAATGACGACTATTGGAAGTTATTAAAGAACAACCGCGTTTTAGTGGTGTTTGATGAAATACACCACTGTGCTGGTTCAAGCATTGAGGATGCCAATGTATGGGGGCAAGATATTGTTAAAAATATTCAACAGCAAGCCGCTTTCACGTTAGCTTTAACAGGCACACCTTGGCGCTCTGACCTTCTCCCTATTGCGCTAGCAACTTATAGTGACCCAGATAATAAAATTCAATGCAATTACACTTACTCGCTGCAACAGGCAGTAAATGATGGCGTTTGCCGTAACCCTAAAATTGTTTTAATTGATAATGAAGAGATTTCGGTAACAACCACAAAACAAGAAACTAAAACCTATAACTCATTAAAGTCTTTGCTAAAAGATCCATCGATTTCCTACCAGGATTTGATTAAGCACGAAGCTGTAATCAATTATATTATTGCTCAAGGAGTAAGTAAGCTCGCCACTATTAGACAGCAGAATAGCAATGCCGCAGGGTTAATTGTGGCCTCTTCTGTTGAGCATGCAGAGCAGATAGTGACTGTACTCACCGACCTTTTTCATCAATCAGCAACCATAGTTACTTACAAAGAAAGTGATGCTGGCGATAGAATTAACCATTTTCGCTTTAGCAACACGCAATGGATTGTAAGCGTTGGAATGGTGTCGGAAGGTACTGACATACCTAGGCTGCAAGTGTGTTGCCATTTAAGCAGAGTTAAAACTGAGCTTTATTTCAGGCAAGTTTTGGGACGAATATTAAGAGTAAATAGTTCCCCAAACCAAGAAGCTTGGCTATTCACCCTCGCCGAAGAAACACTAACCACCTTTGCAAATAGAATTGACCAAGAGCTACCCGACACTTGCATATTGATAAGAAATAACGCCATAGCTAATGAGTATCTTGGAACAGAGAACCATAAAAAGACATACTCCAATAGATGCGGTAGTCAGCCAGTTGATGAAATTGATGATTTATTATTTTCATGGGGATCAAACGAATCAAGTCAGCTGAAAACGGAGCTTCAAGAAGCAAGCTTTTTACAGGCCTTTGGTGGGTTTAGAGAGCGGGTAATAGAGACATTTTTAGCAGGATAATTTGAAATAATTCATATCAGACCATAGAGTTTTAATGATTAGGCTTAGGTTTCATCTGACAAGTCGCTATGAGCGTAAAGCGGATGATCGCTCTAGCTCGCTTTTGGACAAAAATGAGTTAGGTTATCGGCTGTATTAGGTGAATTTCGCATAAAAATTTCTATGGGCAAACGCCCCAACCCAAGCAGGGGCAAACTAATTTACGAAATTTAATTTTCGTCATATGAATTAAAGATAAAGCATGATGGTTCAGCATATATAGGATAATATATTTACATCAAAGGCTTTTAAAGGGACCTCTTATGGCAAAGCAGTTTATGTTAATGGAACCGAAAAATGAGAATTTTAATGAGTTACTTGGGGGCTCAAGTAAATATTTAGTTCCTAGATTTCAGCGTGATTACGCTTGGGATATTCAACAATGGGAAGACCTTTGGAATGACATAAATTCCTTAGATGAAGAAGGCTTTCATTACATGGGCTACATAGTTTTACAACAAACTGAGCAGTATCAGTTTGAAGTGATTGATGGCCAACAGAGGTTAGTTACACTTTCGCTAATTGTTCTTGCAGCAATGAAGGCTCTTTCGGATATGATTGAAAGAGGTGAAGATGAAGCCGATAACAAGATAAGACTTGATGAACTCACTAAGAAGTTTGTTGGTAATAAAAATCTAGTCTCCTTAAAAGTTGTCAGTAAGCTAGAACTGAACCGAAATAACAACAGATACTTTCAGCAGATATGCTCGAAACTTGAAGCGCCAAATCATAGAGGGATCACATCTACTAATAAACTAATTAGAAAATGTTTTGACTTTTTTAGTACAAAGGAGTTTGGCTCTACTGGGGCTGAGATTGCGAAGTTCATAATGAAGTTCTCCTCAGCAATGATTTTTACAAAGATTATTGTGCAAGATGATTTAAATGCGTACAAAGTTTTTGAAACTCTTAATGCACGAGGTGTTCAGCTCTCAACCCCAGATCTATTAAAAAACTATTTGTTTTCAATAGTTACTAAAAACAACGATATTGAAGATGATGAGTTAGACGACTTAGATGAGAATTGGTCTGAGCTAATTGCTCAGCTAGGTGAAAGTAATGTATCTGACTTTGTTCGATATCATTACAACTCACATAGGAAAATGGTCACTAAAAAAAACCTTTTTTCTTCTATGCGCAGAGTAGTTACTACTCCTACAGAGGCTTATGCTTATCTTAAAGAGCTAATCGAGTATGCCCCAATTTATGCGTCACTGATAAACCCTAGTGATTCGTGGTGGGCAGAGCAACCACAAGAATATAGAGATTCTCTAAAGTTCTTAGTTGGTATTAGGTTGTTCAATATTAAACAACCACTAGCTGTTCTACTTCCAGCATTTAAGTACTTCACACCAGAAGAGTTTGTAAAAACAGTCAAATATTTATATGTTCTGTCTATTCGATATAACGTCATTTGCCATTTATCGCCAAGTGAACAAGAGTCACTCTACAACCAAATAGCAATGAAAGTATCAAAAAAAGAATATAAAAGAGCAAGTCATATAAAGAATAGTGAAGAATTTAAGAGACTGTACCCAAATGATGATACATTCTTTAATGCTTTTGAATTTCATCGAATGCCAAGCAGGCAAACAGCAAAAAAAATAAGGTTTCTACTTGCTGAGATTGAAAATTATCTTGGGTTCCATTGTGACTTCAACAAAACAAATCTGGAGCATATTTGTCCTTATAATCCTGAACAGCAATGGATTGATAGCTTTGGTGAAGGCATTAATGACGTTAAAGATCGTTTAGGTAATATGCTTCTACTCGATAAAGATGATTTAAAACGGGCTACTTTTGAACAAAAGAAAGATTCGTACGGGAAAGCCCCATACCATTTGGCTCAAAAAGTCACTGAGTACGGTGAGTGGAACCTAGACTCCGTTAATGAGCAACAAAAATGGATAGCCGAGCAAGCTGTTAAGACATGGCGTGTTGACTAAGCTCATGGCACATACCAAAGATAAATAAAGGATTTATTTTTTGGAACATACCTGCCCCAAACATGTTTTGGGGCATAAACAAGTTACGCTTGAATAACCGCTCAAGGCACATATGCGACTGTCAGACTTGATTTAATCACACGAATCTAACCTGAAGATTTATCCTTATGAATCTACTTAATCGACCCTAGGCTAGTGCAGCTTACTTTACTATTGCGAATTCAGGACCTATTAGCATATCTTCAGGATCTAATGCATTTGGGTTATAGGATGAGCTTTTAATCACCTCATAAATAACAATATCTTTAGCATCTTGTTTAAAAGGGTTTTTTAACTCCAGTGGCTCTTTGTCATTAAAAAAATCAAACTTTTCATAAGCAGTAATAAAATGTTTATTTTCAAGATACTCGTTACAACTCAATGCTAATTTTAAAGCTTCTGACAGTAGGTGTTTGAGAGCTCTATTCTGCCCTCGACATGCAGCAAACAACGCCATTGTGGTATGCCTACTTTCAAGCTTAGGAGGCGCATCAAATGGCATTTGCTTAGCTAACCCCATTAGATATTGACGAAAGTACTTGCTGTCATTTTTTAGGCTAAAGTATTCAAGTTTTCTTTTTCTAACTAAGCGAGAAGCCCATTGAGGTTCTTCAGCTATTTTTGCAGCCCAAGGCATACCAACCAGTACTATTGGCACTTTGGCTTCTTCACTAATAAACTTTAACCCATTTGCAATTTGTTGTCGTTCTTGTACGCTTTTGAACTCTATTAACTCCTGAAACTCATTAATGATGAGTAGCTCTACTTGAGCTTTAATTAAGCTTTCTACAAGCTTTTTAGTAAGGTCTGTTTTGTAGCCTCGCTTTTTAATTTGACTACTTCCAAATAGCTCCAGATCTGCCAGCATTTGGACTAAAGTAGCATCTAAGCCTTTCCCCCTAGATATACGACTTATTAAGACTGGCATAGTGTTTCGGCTATAATTCTGTGTAGCTAGAGCTCTTTTTTTATAGTGATTAATAATATGATTTTTTCCAACTCCTGTATCACCAATTAATAACATACACTGTTGGTCTGTTTGGAATTTACGGTTTAATCTCAATTCATCAAAGTCATTAAAAATTGTTTTAATTTGCGTGTGCATAACTATGTAATCGCTAAAGTTGTGCAACTGTTCTATCTGTATTTCTGTTAAGGCATTCATTCAAATGCCTCTAAATCATCATCCCAATCGTCGAACATATTATTTGTGTCGTTGCTATTAGGTATTGATGAGGAATCTTGTTTAACTAGTATAGTTCCTGGCCCTGTGTTGCTTATTCCAGCTAGCTGAGCTTGTTTTTTTACGGAAGATATTTTGGCTTTACTTTTGTTAGTAAGAAACAATTCTTGTTCTTTTTTTATACTTTCGTGTCTTGCCATCCTAGCTTTTGCTAGAGCTAATTCATCTTTAGACTCATCTATCATTTGCCTTCTGATTTTACTGATTTTTTTATGTTCAAAAAGACTTAAGTTCTTTGTGTAACCAGTAGTATCTGTGCACGGTACTTCGAGATATATCGACAACTCCTCTAAGTAGACATAAATTTTTGACAGGTCGTCTGGATCTATTTTTATAATTTTTTTGCTATTTTTTTTTGTCTGCAGGTACTGTTTACGGTAATCACTTAAGGCTGTTGAGTCATACATCAAATTTTCAAATTTAATACCATTACGACTCAATGTAGGCCTTTTAACTACATTTAATAATATAGAAAATAGTTTACCTTCTCCGTCACCCATCTCAAGCGGAGGGAAAGCATCAAACCCTTTTTTCCATTGTTGTATTGGAATACGGGTTTTTCTTGAATCACTGTCTTGATGGTATACATCAACAACCCATCTATGAAACTCTTTTACAAACGTTGAAAAACGTATCACAGCATTTTTTTTAGGGTCATACTTCTCTTTAGCTAATATATTCGAAAAAGTCTTGCCTGGAAATTCATCTAAAAAGTACTGATTAACTAATCCAAAAAAACGCTCAATCGTTGGTTTATGCTGTGGTTTACCTACTTTATTATACTGAGTGTTGATCCCCGTTTCTTTACATGCGTGCTCTAAAGCATCAGACCAAAATTCAGCACCATTATCTACAACTAAGTTTTCAATTTTTCCATAACATGGCCAATCATTTTGAAGCGTGATATTAAGAGAACTTAGTAATTTTGGTTTTACTGCGTGAGAAATAGCTTTAGCTGCAGATACATAAGAAGGTGCGTTATAACTCAAATGAAACCCTAATAAACAACCGCTAAATACATCAATAAGTGCCGTTAAATTAGGTCTTCCAATAGGAATACCTAATTCATCATCAAGTAAAATTATATCAAGTGGCGTATGATCTATCTCAACACGCTCTAATATTCTAGTTGGCAGAATATGTGCCGCACAAGCACCATACAATTCTTCTGCTTTAAATTTGCCATGCCGAGCAACAGCTACATCGTATGGTGGTAGTTTTTTTATTCTATTATTAAACGATGTGTAGGATAGTATAGGTATTTTACCGTCAACAATATTTTCATTTTCAATAATAATAAGATCTTTGTAATATCGGTAAGCGGTTGCTATTGTAGGCCTTTTAGCATCTAAAAAACGCTCTACCGCTTTATCAAAAAAAATTTCATCGCCTTGAATGCGCTTCAACCTGTTTCCCATTTTATGTCGTGCAGGAACAAGTGAAGTTAGCTCGCTATTACTATCAACATATCTTTTACGCCACCGAGCCACTGTGCGCCAATTAGGTCGATTTAACTCACTTTCGGCAAATAGTTTATCAAGAATAGGATCTAGGTTTTTTTGCGTCCAACCACCTAGAATTTCCTTTTCAATAATACTAAGAAGTTTATATTTATCTAAAGCTTTTTCTTTTAAAAAATCAGCAAAGGCACCTAAGTCTCTTTCAATTAACTCAGCATCTTCTAACTTTACATATTGAATAGGTATTTCTGGTTTAACCGGAACATTAAGCTCATCAAACTCATCATTAAAATCAGCCATTACAAATCGCCCATAACAATGGGTTGTCACTCAAGCTCTCACATTCCAGGTCTGCTTTTACAAACCCTTTATGAATTAATGCGTATAAGAATGAGCGAGCTTCACCAACCGGTAAGTTAAACTGATGTCTAATATCATTAAGCTTCACCGCTCCTGATTGCTGGATGGATTTAAGTAACTTTTGTTGAATATCATTAATACCATAAACCCCCGAATAACGATGTAGTAACTTTAAATTATTTAAAATGGGGTTTACACGTATTTGACGATCGGTAACTAAAATTAGCTGTCTACCTAACTCTAATGATGCGGCTCTTTTGGCTATAAATTGCTCCCTAAATAAAGGAGATGAAATTTTGCTATATGGCTTATATTCGTGATATTCCTCAACACCATTTTTATATAAGATCAGTGAATCAGGGGTATAGGGCAACAACTTACCATTAAACTCATATTTAAAGCCTTCAGGCTGACTCCCAAAACTCTCTATAGAGTCGTTATATTCATGATGAAAACATGCATCAAACTCTAATGAGCTCTCACACATAATTACACTACTAACTTTAGTGCTCGCAAATTTGTATACATTTTTATTAGGAGAAGGCTTTCTTAAATTGCGTATATACATGGCTGAAATAGCTGTTTTTGTTTGTATTGTATACATACTATACAAACAAAAAAGATTATGTCACACTATGGTTTAATAAAAGATCAACTACATGATTATAAATAAGTTATTTTTATTTTTTATTTTTATAAGAGGTTTTATGTCAAACTATGGTTCAATTATGTCATAGTATGGTTGTATTATGTCAAACTATGCTTTCAGCGACATAAATTCTAGGGATAAACCACCAATTTGTTTTGATGTTTAAATCATTGCCGCTTTTACATAAACATCAAAACGGTTCTTTTTAGTTTTAATTTGCATACTTGGGGTTTTTTCGTTTAAGAATGGGGCGTAATCGGGGCGTTTTACAACGACACGCTTACTGGCAAGTGGATAAGCAAAATCAAGTAGGTCGTCTGCGTCGTTGTCTGCACCAACTAGCTCTTGGAATACGCGCATTTCTTTTTTAACTAATGCTGATTTTTCGCGATGC
>TARA_R110000751_G_scaffold124510_2_pt1 | contig 14629 bp, 13 predicted proteins | sample TARA_R110000751 | Tara Oceans TARA_R110000751 (sample SAMEA4398001) | marine metagenome | biome: Polar Biome; feature: [MES] marine water layer (ENVO:01000295) within the mesopelagic zone...; material: water (ENVO:00002006), including particulate matter (ENVO:01000060) such... | reverse complement strand
CGGTGGTGCATAACGGCATTATCGAGAACCATCATAAGCTACGCGCGCGCTTACAAGATCTTGGTTATGAATTCACCTCAGATACAGACACTGAGGTTGTTGCGCATCTATTAGCGCACCATTACGCCACTAAACCAGACATGCTTTGCGCGTTGCGTAGCACCCTAGCGGAGCTGCATGGCGCCTTCGCGCTGGGCATTATCCATCAAGATGAGCCCAATACCCTGTATTGCGCCCGTATGGGCAGCCCGTTAGTGATTGGCATAGGCAGTGAAGAGCATTTTATCGGCTCCGATCCGTTGGCCCTGCTGCAAGTGACTGACCAGTTCGTCTATCTGAATGAAGGCGAGCATGCGCGTCTTACGCTCAATGAATGCAGCATCTGGAACGGCAACAATCAGCCAGTCGAACACCCTATTCAACGCTATGAGCATGCCGCGCATAGCCTGGATAAAGGCGAATACCGTCATTACATGCTCAAAGAAATCTACGAGCAGCCCGCAGCCATAGCCAATACGTTGAGCGGTACGCTAGGTGATGATCATGTGCTCACCGCCATATTGGGCCCCGATGCGGAAGATCAGCTCAAGCACATCCGTAATATCCACATTGTGGCTTGCGGCACCAGTTACCACGCGGGGCTGGTAGCCCGCTACTGGATTGAAGATCAGGTAGGTCTGCCGTGCCAGGTAGAGGTGGCCAGCGAATACCGCTACCGCAATGTAGCTGTGCCTGAAGGTACCTTGTTGATCACCATCTCTCAATCTGGCGAAACAGCCGACACCCTCGCTGCGCTGCGTTATGCCAAGCAGCAGGGCTATTTGGGCACTCTAGCCATTTGTAACGTAGCCGGCAGCTCATTGGTGCGCGAGGCGGATTGGCGTTTGCTCACCCAAGCAGGCCCAGAAATCGGCGTAGCCTCTACCAAAGCCTTCACTACCCAGCTAGTAGCACTGCTGTGGTTAACAACAGCCCTGGCTCAGGAGCGTAAGCGCGCCCCGGAGATGATCGCTGCGAATGTACGTGCCTTACGTAGCTTACCCACACTAGTTGAGTCGGTACTGGAACTAGATGGTGGCATCGAAGAGCTCTCCCATACCTTTGCCAACAAACATCACGCACTCTTTTTAGGGCGCGGTACGCATTATCCCATCGCGATGGAAGGCGCGCTTAAGCTCAAGGAAATCTCCTATATTCACGCAGAGGCTTATGCTGCTGGCGAGTTAAAACACGGCCCGTTAGCTTTAGTAGATGAAGACATGCCTGTGGTCAGTGTAGCGCCCAGCGACAGCCTGCTGGAAAAACTCAAGTCAAACTTGCAGGAAGTGCGCGCGCGCGGTGGTCAGTTGATTAACTTTGCTTGTGAGCGTGCCGAGTTGGATAACGGCGAAGGTATCACGCACATTAAGCTGCCCTGGGTTTATGAAGCCGTCTCGCCTATTGTATATACTATACCGCTACAATTGCTTAGCTACCATGTAGCGCTGGTAAAGGGTACAGACGTAGATAAGCCGAGAAACCTGGCTAAGTCGGTTACTGTTGAATGAAAAATGCGTTCAACTATTCGGCGCTGATAAACGTTGGCCTGCGTGGTAGTACCTTGATTAGCAAATTCTTACTAATATTTGCGCTTGCTCATTTTTTGTCGCCTGCCGAAGTTGGTGTGTATGGGCTGATGGTCGCAGGTGTTAGTTACGCACTATATGTCGTAGGACTTGATTTTTACATTTATTCTACGAGGGAGGTTATAAGACTGCCCAGGGAGCAATGGGGCTTGATTTTGAAGAGTCAAGCGTGCTTATCTCTAATTCTTTATATTGTTTTTTTTCCTTTGATTTCAATCGTTTTTATATGGGGGTTCTTGCCTTTACAGTTTTTAGTATATTTCTTTATTATCTTAATATTAGAGCATTTGAATCAGGAGTTGAGCAGGCTTTTAATAGCGGCTTCTCATCCCTTGGTTGCTAGTTGGATTCTTTTTTTTCGCTCCGGTTTATGGGGTGTTGCGCTAGTAGTGGTGATGTTTTTCTCAGTAGAGTCTAGGGCCTTGGTCTCGGTTTTAAAAGCTTGGACTTTAGGTGGTGCCGTCGCTTTGGTACTAGGTTGTGTAGTTCTTGCGAAAATGGGTATCTCCGGTTGGAGTCAAAAAACTGATTGGTCGTGGATAGTTAAGGGTATCAAAATAGCTTTGCCTTTTTTAGTTGCAACTTTGGCTCTTCGGGGGATACAGACGATTGATCGTTACTGGTTTGAAAGCTTGGTTGGTCTCGAAACTCTCGCTGCTTATGTTGTTTTCATTGGTATGAGTAACGCCTTACTCTCATTTTTAGATGCAGGGGTATTTGCATTTTTGTATCCTATCCTCGTTAGGGCTTGGAGTGAAAGGTCTCCCAAAGTATTTCAGTGGCAGCTAAAAAAGATGTTTTTGCAAACAGTTTTGTGTGTGGTGGCCTTCGGCTGTATTTCGGCACTATTTTTACCTTGGATTTTAGTATGGTTGGAGCATGCCGTCTACGCGCAAAATTCGGATATTTTTTTCTGGTTGATATTGGCGACTTCAATTTTTTCGATGGCAATGATTCCTCACTATGCACTGTATGCTCAAGGCAAAGATAGACATATAATAGCTAGCCATGTTGTTGGTCTGGTCGTTTTCTTAATGTCAGTTCCCGCTTTTTCTTTAGTGGATGAGAGGCTTGCGGTGCCTTGGTCTTTATGTTTTTCTTTCTTGGTGGTATTAGCATGGAAGGCGCTTTCATATCTTGTTTCGACGCCAGTGGAATATCAAATTTATAGGCATGTTAATAAAGTTATAAAGGAATAGTTAGAAATGTTAAATGATTCAACAATACTTGTAACCGGTGGTACTGGTTCGTTTGGGAATACCTTTGTTCCGATGACCCTGGCCAAATACAACCCCAAAAAAATCATCATTTTCTCTCGTGATGAGATGAAACAGTGGGATATGGCCAAGAAATTCGCCAATGATCCGCGTCTGCGTTTCTTCATTGGCGACGTACGTGACAAGGAGCGTTTGTACCGTGCGCTGGATGGCGTGGATTACGTGGTGCATGCAGCGGCCACCAAGATTGTGCCAACTGCGGAGTACAATCCTTTTGAGTGCGTCAAGACCAACATCAATGGCGCCATGAACCTGATCGATGTATGTATCGACAAAGGCGTCAAAGGCGTAGTTGCGCTGTCTACGGACAAGGCTAGTTCCCCGATTAATTTGTACGGCGCGACCAAGCTTGCTTCGGACAAGTTGTTTGTGTCGGGCAATGCTTATGCGGGTGAGCACGTAACGCGATTTTCCGTGGTGCGTTACGGTAATGTGATGGGGTCACGTGGGTCGGTTATTCCTTTCTTCATGTCCATCAAGGATCAGGGCGTTCTGCCTGTTACCGACGAGCGCATGACACGCTTCATGATCTCCTTGGAAGAAGGGGTCGATCTGGTATGGCATGCCTTTGAAGACATGGTCGGCGGTGAGATCTACGTCAAGAAGATCCCTTCCATGAAAGTCACGGATCTTGCCCGTGTGGTTGCGCCTGAAGCGCGCCAGGAGATCATCGGCATACGGCCTGGTGAAAAACTGCATGAGCAGATGATCAGTGCCGAAGATTCCTACTACACCTACGAATACCCTGAGCATTTCAAGATTCTGCCCGTGATCAACGGCTGGGGTGAAACGCCTGCGCGGATCAAGGATGGTAAAAAGGTTGAGGAAGGCTTTGTTTACTCTAGTGACAATAACACTCAGTGGATGAGCGATGCCGAGCTGCAAGGCTGGATTGACGCAAACCGGGAAAAGATCGGGAGTATTTGAAAATGATTCCCTATGGCCGCCAGGAGATTACCCAGGCAGATATCGATGCGGTAGTAGCGGTGCTGCAGTCTGACTTTTTGACCCAAGGCCCCATGGTGCCCCGGTTTGAGAAAACAGTCGCGGAGCATGTGGGCGCGAAGCACGCCCTGGCGGTCAATAGCGCTACCTCGGCACTGCATATTGCCTGCCTTGCCCTTGGCCTTGGGTCAGGAGACTGGCTGTGGACAACTCCGGTAACCTTCGTCGCGTCTGCCAATTGTGGCTTGTACTGTGGCGCCCAGGTGGATTTTGTTGATATAGATCCGTGTACCTACAACCTCTGCCCTCAAGCGCTGGAACAAAAGCTGGTAACGGCTGAAAAAGAGGGGAAATTGCCGAAGGTGTTGGTGGCGGTCCATCTGTGTGGCCAGCCGTGTGACATGGCTGCTATCCATGCGTTGGCCCAGCGCTATGGGTTCAGGGTGATAGAGGATGCTTCGCACGCCATTGGCGGTAAATACCAAGGCGAGTTCATCGGTAGTGGGCATTATAGCGATATAACGGTGTTCAGCTTCCATCCTGTGAAAATCATTACAACCGCCGAAGGTGGCATGGCATTGACCAATGATGCCGCTTTGGCCTCTCGCATGGAATTGTTGCGCAGCCATGGCATCACCCGGGACCCTACGCTTATGACCCATGAGCCAGACGGGCCCTGGTATTACCAACAGGTCGATCTAGGCTTCAATTATCGCATGACCGAGTTGCAGGCCGCGCTGGGTGTCAGCCAGATGGAGCGCCTTGATCAGTTTGTTGCGCGACGACACGAGCTTGCGGCACGCTACGATGAGCTGCTGGCAGCCTTGCCGCTGGTTACGCCCTGGCAACATCCAGACGGGTATTCCGGGCTTCATCTGTATGTGATTCGTCTGGATCTGAACGCCATCCGCAAGACGCATCTGGAGGTGTTCGAAGCCCTGCGAGATGGAGGGATTGGCGTTAACCTGCATTACATTCCGGTCCATCTGCAGCCTCATTATCAGGCGTTGGGCTTTCGGGCTCAGGACCTGCCCCAGGCGGAGGCTTACTATTCACAAGCTATAAGCTTGCCAATGTACCACACCCTGTCAGCCGCGCAGCAGGATGAGGTTGTCGCAGTACTCAAACAGGTTCTACTGAGATGAAGTTAGCTGTTATACCTGCGCGCGGTGGTAGTAAGCGAATCCCGCGTAAGAACATCAAGCATTTTTGCGGTAAGCCTATGATCGCCTGGTCAATCGAAGCGGCTAAGAATAGTGGTTGCTTCGATGTGATTATGGTGTCTACGGATGATGAAGCTATAGCCGAGGTCGCGCGTGCTCATGGCGCAACCGTACCGTTCATGCGTCCTGCGAGCCTGGCAGATGACTACACGGGAACCATCCCGGTAATTCGGCATGCTATCCAGTGGTTTGTCGAGCAAGGTCAAGCGCCCGATTACGTATGCTGCGTCTATGCTACAGCACCGTTTCTGTTGCCAAAATATTTACAGGACGGGATGGCTGCTTTCGCCGAGCGGGACCCGCAGGTTGATTACGCCTTTTCAGTAACGAGCTACCCCTTTCCGATTCAGCGAGCGATACGGGTGACCGAGGCGGGCAGAGTAAAGATGTTCAATGCTGAACACTTCAATACCCGCTCGCAGGATCTTGAGGAAGCCTTTCACGATGCGGGCCAGTTTTATTGGGGCCGGGCCGAAGCATGGTCAAAAGGCTCGATGATATTTGGGCCAGATTCCACCCCTGTCATTCTGCCACGCTATAGAGTTCAGGATATTGATACGCCTGAAGATTGGTTTCGTGCTGAATTGATGTTTAAGGCATTGCAGGCTGAGTCAGGTGTGGAGGTACCGTGAAGGCTGTTTTTCGTGCAGACGCTTCAGTTCAAATAGGCACTGGCCACGTCATGCGTTGCCTGACGCTTGCGCATTTGCTTAAAGCAAAAGGCGCAGAGTGTCATTTTATCTGTAGGGACCTACCGGGTAATCGCATTGAGCACATCGCTGACCAGGGCTTTTGTGTGCACCGTCTCAAAGCCCTTCCAGCATCTGCCGAAATGGAGGTTTTTGAATCGCAAGCCACCCTTACGCACGCTGCATGGCTTGGCTGTACGCCAGACGAGGACAGGGCCGAATGTGAGCCCATATTGGCTGCATTAAATCCTTCCTGGTTGATTGTGGACCACTATGCGCTAGATGCCGCCTGGGAAACAGCGCTGGCACACCGATACGCGAAGCTGCTGGTTATTGATGACCTTGCAGACAGGCAGCATCACTGCCAGCTTCTGCTCGACCAGACCTTTAGCCGTACTGCAGATGAATATCAGTACTGGGTGCCAGAGGCCTGCACCATATTGTGCGGATCAAAATACGCGCTGTTGCGGCCTGAATTTGCCGAGGTGCGCGAGCATAGCCTGGCACGTCGTCTACCAGATGACTGCCCAAGAAGTTTGTTGATCGCCATGGGGGGAGTTGATAAAGACAATGCCACCGGTCTAGTGCTGGATGCACTTCGTTGTTCTCAGCTGCCCGTTCAATGCCAAATTACGGTAATCATGGGCGATGCTTCGCCCCATCTGCACGCGGTGCAACAAAAGGCCAAACGTATGCCGTGGGCCACCGCTGTGCTAGTAGACACGCAGGAGATGGCTCAATTGATGGCCGAAAGTGACTTCGCAATTGGTGCCGCTGGTGCCACATCGTGGGAGCGCTGTTGTCTTGGATTGCCTGCAATTATGGTAGTGCTGGCGGAGAATCAGCAGTTGATTGCTCGTGGTCTTGCGGGGATTGGGGCTGTTGAAGTCATTGAGTCGTCAGGGCGCATCGCGAACCAACTGCCCGGAATGATCGATTCGATGGTGGCTTCGCCTGAACGGCTGTACCGCATGTCTCAGGCTGCACGCCAAGTAACCGATGGTCGCGGCGCATCCTTAATAACACAGCTGATGGAGGTTTAAGTGTCATTTGCGAACGAAGGATTAATGCGTACCATGACGCGGGACGACCTGAAATCAGTGCTGGCCTGGCGTAACCATCCAGACGTTCGCCGCTACATGTACACCCAACATGAAATCAGCCGGGCTGAACATACCGACTGGTTCGCACGTGCTGCAGAGGACCCTCAGCGTCATCTTCTGATCTTTGAATTGAATGATGCTCCTATGGGTTTCGTCAACCTGCATCAGATCGCTCCGGGAGCGATAGCTGACTGGGGTTTTTATCTGACTCCTGATGCGCCTAAAGGAACAGGGCAGAAGCTGGGCAACTGCGCACTGAACCACGCGTTCCAAGTACTGAATCTGCATAAGGTTTGCGGCCAGGCAATTGAATATAACGACCGTTCTGTGAGGTTCCACCTGCGGATGGGCTTTCAGCAGGAAGGTTTACTACAAGACCACCACTTTGATGGCGAGAAGTACCACAATGTGGTTTGCTTCGGCCTGCTCGCTGCCCAATGGCAAGCGACCAACGAGAGATAACACAATGTCGACCATACCCTTTATTACTATCGCCGGCCGTCGAATTGCCAGCGACGCTCCGCCTTATATCATTGCTGAACTGTCGGCGAACCATAATGGCAAGCTGGAAACGGCCTTGCGTATTATTGAAGAAGCCAAAAAAGCAGGCGCCGACGCCGTCAAGCTGCAGACGTATACAGCAGACACCATCACACTTAACTGCGACTCCGAGGATTTCCAGATACATGGTGGCCTGTGGGACGGTAAGACGCTCTACAAACTGTACCAAGAGGCGCACATGCCCTGGGATTGGCATGCTCCGCTATTCGAGTATGCGCGCAAGTTGGGCATTACCATCTTCAGCTCGCCATTCGACAATACGGCTGTGGATCTACTTGAAGATCTTAACGCCCCGGCCTACAAAATAGCGTCTTTCGAAGCAATTGACCTGCCTCTGATCAGGTATGTTGCCAGCACGGGAAAACCGATGATTATCTCCACTGGCATGGCCGATATGGAAGAAATTCAGGAAGCCATAGAAGCAGCACGCGAGGGCGGCTGCAAGGAGCTGGCAGTGCTCCACTGTGTGAGCGGCTATCCGGCACGGGCGGATGAGTACAACCTGAGAACGCTGACTGATATGGTGCAACGCTTCGGGCTCGTCACCGGCCTATCTGACCACACGATTGATAACACTACGGCTATAGCCAGCGTGGTGTTGGGTGCCTCTTTGATAGAAAAGCATTTCACGCTTGATCGCAATGGTGGCGGCCCTGATGACAGTTTTTCCCTCGAACCGGGTGAGTTGGCTGCGTTGTGCAAAGATAGCGAGACCGCTTGGGCCTCTTTGGGTAAGGTAGATTATGGTAGAAAATCTAGTGAACTAGGTAACGCTCAGTTTAGGCGTTCTTTATATTTTGTCGAAGGTTTGAAGAGGGGAGAATTCATCACGCGTAGTTGTATTAAAAGTGTTCGTCCTGGATATGGATTGCCTCCTAAGTTTCTTGAAGAAATATTAGGCAAACGAGTGGCTAGAGACGTGGAGGCCAATACCGCGGTCACAGAGGATTGTATAGAAAAATAAGATCTTAATTTTACAATTTAATTTCCATAAGTTTCAGGCTAAATGATGAATAAAATAGCAGTAATAATGACTGGCTGGCAGGCTGTTCAATTTGCTGTGGCTAATAGAGAAGCTGCTGAAGACTTTGCTCTTGTGCTAGTAACCGGGGGCTGGGAAAAGAAGATACTCCAGCAATTTCGAGTGATCGAACTGGAGTCTTTTGATACATATGGTAGATTTAAAATTAAAAATGTTGGTGATTTGTATCGGCAGTTAAAAAAATTAGAAATCTTTGATCACCATTATGAAGAGCTCTGGCGTCCAGATGTTGGTGGGCATATAGTTCAGCTGTTAACAAGAGCTGTGAATTTTGATAGACAAGTTCTGATTGAGGATGGCGTAGGAAGCATAGCGATAGTAAAGAATCGAACTAAAGAAATATCCGAGTTCATGAAGCTTATTATTTTCTTCGCTATGATGAAAAGGCTTGGATTTTTGTTTGCTACTACACCGCCGGTTAAAAGGTTGGTATTGCATGGTGTAAGTTATAACGCTCCGACAGCAGATGATTTCGTGGTTAGCGAGGGTCAATACAAGAGTTCTGCTTCGCGCTTGATAGGTTTGATGTCAAATAATTTGCTTGTGACAAACCCAGATGTGATTTTATTTACGCAGCCCTTTTCGGAGCTGGGGCATATGTCGATCAAGCAAGAGTTGGAAATGCAGCGGCGGTTACTTACAGTATCTGGAGTTACTCCTGATAGTTCAAATACGATTGCGATAAAGCCGCACCCCGGCGAGGAGGAAAAATTCATTCAACTTCGGATTAGCGCTTTGGGTGAGCTGGGTTTCTCGTGTGTGCTGTCAGATAAAGGTGTGCCCGCTGAGCTTTACGTGCTGTCCTTGCTGAAGCCTGATTTTATCGTCTGTTCTTATTGCTCATCTGCTTTGCTAAATATCAAAGCAATGCTTCCAACTGTTAGATGTATAGCATATATAGATAATCGTATTGTGAGATTAGTGGATAAAAAGATTATCGCAGCTTTTGTACGTGCAGGAGTGGAAACGCATGCCTTATAGTCTACGGTTAAGCGGATTCTTTTTTGCTCTAGGAATATTTCTAAGTACTATCTATGTTTTCGAAAGCGGCTTGCCTCAGCCGGGTCATATTATGCTGCTCGTTGCTTCGCTTTTATTGTTTTTTTCTCAAAAAAAGATTGTGGTGCCTAAAAAGTACCTGCTACAGATTGGCTTATTTGTTTTTTATTGTTCTTTGATAAATTTGTTTTATGCTGTGTATTTTCAAGATGCGGATTTTTTGAAGCCTTCGTTGTTTTTAATATATAACTCAATAATTTTCTTTGCTGTTTTTCAGGCGATAAAAAACAATATTTTGAGCTTCAAGGCTCTAGTAGTTACCTTTTTTTGTGCGGCAAGTCTTCAGTTGCTGCTTTTTTTTTCAGGTACGGGAAGAACGATAGAGGGAGTTCGGTTTTATGGATTGTTCAATGATCCAAATCAGATGGCTTATTGGTTTATTTGTATGCTCGCAACCGTTTTTTTTGTTGCAGAGCAACAAAGTAAAAAAAATATTCTTTTATCTGTTTTTCTAGTCATTTTTGCGGTTGTTGTAATTATGTTGAGCGCTTCTCGGTCTGGGTTGTTAGGGCTTTTGCCTTTTGTGATTTATGTGGCGATCCAAAGCTTAAAAGCAAAATCAATAGTGAATCGTGGCTTTAAACTTTTCCTATTTGCACTATGCGCTTTGATTTTTAGCCTCGCAGGGATTGAGACGGCTGTAGAGTATGCAAACGAGGATGTTTTAATAGAAAGACTTAAAAACACAGATTTCTCAGGCGAAGCAGAAATTCGTGGATATAACAGGATTGTTGATTATCCAGAGATGCTGGTGATTGGAGGGGGGGAAGGGGCTCACAAAAGATTCAATGTTACAGGAGTAGAAATACACTCAACATGGGTCGGTATTTTATTTTATTATGGGGTTGTTGGTGCTTTTCTGTTTTTGTTTTTTTTGAGGGGGGCTCTCAAAGATAAGGGCTCCGTGGTTTTGCTATTATTTTTCGCACCAGTCTTTTATGGTCTCGCTACATATGGGTTAAGAACACCAATTTTTTGGATAATGTTGGCTGGTTTGTGTTCAGTGAAAAGAAAAATCTGAGCAGTTAATGGGCTTGGGCTATGTGTTTTTTCTGGGTGATTTTTTGTGGCGATTGATGATTAAGCAGTGATGTGTCTGGTGATTTTTTTAAAAGTGAGGCTTAGAATTGGATAACCTGAAAATAAAAAAGCTTGTGATTGTTACTACTGTTCCCGAAACAATCGCTACTATTCTTCAGGGACAGCCGAAATGGTTGAGTCGGTATACAGAAATTATTTGTGTTACCTCGTCGGGTGTAGAATTTGAAAGGGCTCGAAATATGGAGTCTGTAGAGTTTTACGCGATAGAAATGCTTCGTGGAATTAGTCCCTTTCATGATTTAATTTCTATATTTAAGATGTGGAGACTTTTTCGGCAGTTAGAGCCCGATGCGGTGCATTCCTATACTCCTAAAGCCGGCATGGTTTCTATTATAGCTGGATATCTTGCTGCAGTACCTTTTCGGATTCATACGTTTACTGGGTTGATTTTTCCTTCATCTAAAGGTTTAAAGCGTAAGGTTTTGATTTTTATAGATAGGCTTATATGCCTTCTTGCTACTCATATAATACCGGAAGGTGAGGGTGTGAAGTCGGATCTTGTTAATCACCGAATAACACAAAAACCTTTGACAGTTATAGGCTACGGAAATATTGCTGGTGTTGATGTAGAGCATTACAGGCCTCTGTCTGATTGCGAAAGCAATGCCCATGACCCTCAGCGTTTCACCTTTTGTTATATAGGAAGATTGAATCGTGATAAAGGCATTCAGGAGCTGGTTTCAGCATTTGTCAAGCTCCGGAATGAGCCTAAGCTTATCCTTGTGGGTAAGCTTGATGAGACTGCGCCCATTAGTAGTGAAACTACCAATATTATTATGGAGAATGATCGCATTACCTGTACTGGATTCCTCGACGATATTCGCCCAATATTGGCTGGCTCAAGCCTTTTGGTCCTTCCAAGCTATCGTGAGGGGTTTCCAAATGTACTATTGCAAGCTGGAGCAATGGGGTTGCCAGTTATAGCCTCTAATATTAATGGCTGCAACGAGATAATTGACGATAACTTTAATGGCTGGCTTGTTTCCCCTAGGGATGTTGAAGACTTAAGGGGGAAAATGGAGCATGTAATGTCGATAAGTCAGGGCGAGTTAGCGGTTATGGGTTTCAATGCGCGCGCCCGTGTGGTGGAGAGGTATGAGCGCTCAGTATACCTGAATAAACTGTTTGAATTTTATCAGGAGATTGCAAATTGAAACGGTTGTTTGATGTTGGGCTGTCGGCCTTAGGTTTGATATTTCTTTCTCCTCTAATAGCTTTGATTGCATGGCAAGTATGTCGAAATATGGGTTATCCGTTTTTCTTTCGGCAAACTCGCCCAGGCTTTAACGGAAAGCCTTTTGAAATGATTAAATTCCGCACTATGAAGGACGCCATTGATGGTGATGGTAACCAGTTGCCCGATTCGGAACGCCTCACCTCCTTCGGCCAGTTCCTGCGCTCGTCCAGTTTGGATGAGTTGCCAGAGCTATGGAACGTGCTTAAGGGTGATATGAGCCTGGTAGGGCCACGGCCGCTGTTAATGGAGTATCTGCCGCTTTATTCAGCAGAACAGTATCGCCGTCATGATGTGAGGCCCGGTGTGACCGGTTGGGCGCAGATCAATGGGCGCAATACGCTCAGGTGGGAGGACAAGTTTGCCCTTGACGTGTGGTATGTAGAAAACCGCAGCTTGTGGCTGGACATCAAAATCCTGTTTCTTACCGTCAAAAAGGTAGTGGTGCGGGACGGTATCAGTGCAGATGGTGAAGCCACCATGAGCAAATTTACCGGGAATGGACGATGAAACGTTTGGCCATTGTCGGCGCCAGCGGTCATGGCAAGGTGGTGGCAGATTCCGCTGAGTTGAGTGGCTGGGATGAGATCGTCTTCTTTGATGACGCCTGGCCGGCGCGCACTTCCATCGCGGGTTGGCCTGTGGAGGGTAATACCGACGCAATGTTGGCCCGCGTGAACGAGTTTCAGGGTGTGGTGGTGGCCATCGGTAATAACACAATCCGGCGAGATAAAAGTAATCGATTGGTACTGGCTGGTGTCAATTTAGTATCAATTATTCATCCTTCTGCCACGATTAGTCGCTATGCTCAGCTAGGGCAGGGCACCGTGGTACTTGCGGGCACGGTGGTGAATATGGATGCACGGTTAGGCATTGGCTGTATCGTCAATACTGGCGCCTGCGTGGACCACGACTGCGTGCTGGGTGACTTTGTTCACGTGAGCCCCAGAGCGGCCCTTGCTGGTGGTGTAATTGTGGGCGATAAAAGCTGGATTGGTATCGGCGCTGTCGTTCGGCCGCTCGTGCGCATAGGCCGGGACGTACAAGTCGGTGCGGGCGCTGCTGTGGTGAGCGATGTACCGGATGACGCTACGTTCGTTGGTGTACCGGCAAGGCCTATTTGAACTTCTGATTAGTTCTACCTATTTAATTGTTATGGGTTAATTTTTACCTCGGCCAGGCTGCGGCTTTGCTGACGCCCTTTCCCAAGGATTTTTTATGCTCAATACGCCTTTCGCTCCATGGCCCTCTTTTACTCAAGAAGAGGCAAGCGCCGTTAGCGAAGTGTTACTTACAAACAAGGTCAACTATTGGACCGGCCAGCATGGCCGTGAGTTTGAAAAGGAATTTGCTGCGTGGACTGACTCTGATTATGGCATTGCGCTTACGAACGGTACCGTGGCGCTGGACCTGGCGCTGACAGCGCTTGAGTTAGGGCCGGGTGACGAAGTGATTGTGACATCCCGCACCTTTCTCGCTTCTGCTTCCAGCATAGTGACGGCAGGAGCGGTGCCGATCTTTGCCGATGTGGATGCTGACTCTCAGAACATCACCGCAGATAGCGTGCGAGATGTGCTCACAGAGCGGACCAAAGCGATTATCTGCGTGCATCTGGCGGGCTGGCCCTGCGATATGGACCCGATTATGGCTTTGGCCGAAGAGCATAATGTCTATGTGATCGAGGATTGCGCTCAGGCGCATGGCGCGCGTTATAAAGGGCGCTCGGTAGGATCCATCGGCCATGCCAGTGCCTGGTCCTTCTGTCAGGACAAGATCATGACTACCGGCGGCGAGGGTGGCATGGTTACCACCAACGACCTTGAGCTGTGGTCGCGTATGTGGTCCTACAAGGATCACGGTAAAAGCTGGGAGGCGATTTACGAGCGTGAGCATCCGCCGGGCTTCCGTTGGCTGCATGACAGTTTTGGCACCAACTGGCGTATGACTGAACTGCAGGCCGTTATTGGCCGCATACAGCTTAAACGCATGGCCGCTTGGACTGCCGCGCGCACTCAGAACGCAGAGCGTATTTGGGAAGTTTGCCGCCAGCACGCTGCAGTTCGGGTACCCGAGTTACCTGTTGATGTGGTGCATGCGCATTACAAGTGCTATGTGCAGGTGTGCCCTGATCAACTAGCGGAAGGCTGGTCGCGTGATCGCATTGTTGCGGCTATCGCGGATGCGGGTGTGCCTTGCTTCCAAGGGTCTTGTTCTGAGGTTTATCTGGAAAAGGCGTTTGATGATACGGGCTGGCGGCCGACTGAGCGTTTGCCGGTTGCCCGTGAGTTGGGTGAAACCAGTCTCATGTTCCTCGTACACCCTACTTTGACCGAAACTGAGATAGAGAAGACGTGCGCAGTGATTGATGCAGTGTTGCGCGAGGCGGGTAGGGCTGCAGAGTAGCCTATGCTGTGCTGGTATTTTTGTTGATGGCGCTGGTCGAGATGGAAGCCGACCTTCCCAAGTGCCGACCGCGTTGGTTTTTTGGAAGGCCGGGTTCTATGCCGGGTAGTTGATTCGGTCAGTAGGTGCGCTTTTGGTATTTGCGCTTGGGACGGGGGTTGTGTGGGCGGTTGGTACGCTGGTCGAGATGGAACTCGACCTTCCATAAGCGCGATGATGAATGTTCAGTGGTCGTGATGCTCATTTCCCATTTTAAAACTGCCCATGCCTCTGTGCTGCAGAACATGAGTTATTGTGTTGGTTGGGGCTAAGGCAATTCTCGTCTTGCGCTGGCTGTTTTGCTGGCTCTCATCTTGCATCTCTCAAC
>TARA_R110000751_G_scaffold108065_2_pt1 | contig 14660 bp, 9 predicted proteins | sample TARA_R110000751 | Tara Oceans TARA_R110000751 (sample SAMEA4398001) | marine metagenome | biome: Polar Biome; feature: [MES] marine water layer (ENVO:01000295) within the mesopelagic zone...; material: water (ENVO:00002006), including particulate matter (ENVO:01000060) such as...... | reverse complement strand
AACAAAGGTTCTGAAGGTGTATTCTACACTGTAGGTAACAGAGGAAACGTGTGGGCAGGAGCTAATCCAGCTGCATTATCTGATTGGGATACTATCGTACAAAGATTAGACAAGCAAGGTTCTATTGAAGAGAATGTATTATTCTTAGATAGATCATTTGGTTTTGCTATCGATGATATGTTAGCTGCTCAGAACTCTTACGGTTCAGGTGGTACTTCTTACGGTCTTTTCGATAATGACAAAGAGATGGCTCTTAACTTAGGATTCACAGGATTCAGAAGAGGGTATGATTTCTACAAGTCAGATTGGAAATACTTGAATGACCCAACAATGAGAGGTGGATTAACAAATGGTAAAGTCAACGGAATGTTAGTTCCTGCAGGTTCTACTACTGTTTATGACCAAATCTTAGGGAAAAATGCTAAGAGACCATTCTTACACGTTAGATACAGAGCTTCTGAAACTGAAGACAGACGTTACAAGACATGGATGACAGGTTCAGCAGGTGGTGCTTCAAATAGCGATTTAGATGCTATGGAAGTAAACTTCTTGTCTGAAAGAGCTGTATGTACACTAGGTGCAAACAACTTCTTCTTGTTCAAACAAGCATAAGTTTAAAACTAAAGATTGGGGTCGCATTTAGCGGCCTCAATTTTTTTTATTATAAATCAAATAAAAATTATATCAAATGAAAAACAAAAAAACACCAAAGGATAAAGTATACAGATTATTGGCTGATGCAGCCCCATTATCATTAATGATTTCTACAAGAGGTTCTTTAAGACAACCATTATTATGGTATGACGAAGAAAAGAATGAGAATAGACCTTTAAGATATGCTAGAAATCAAAAATCACCATTTGAAGATGAGCAGGATGGAAATGCAATACTAGAGCCTATTATTTTTGAGGATGGTCTTTTGATGGTTCAAAAAACTAATCCTGTATTACAAGAATTTTTAGAGTATCATCCTGGAAATGGAGTTACTTATGAAGAAGCTGATGAAGAACAAGATGCTTCAGAAGTAGTTGAAAGACTTAATATAGAGGTAGATGCACTTGTAGCTGCTAGACAATTAGATTTAGATCAGATTGAGATAGTAAGCAGAGTATTATTTGGGCATAAATCTTCTACAATCACTACACAAGAACTTAAAAGGGATTTATTAATTTATGCAAAACAAGATCCGGAAGGATTTTTAGATATATTAGATGACTCTTCTTTGAAGTTAAAATCTCAAGCACAATCTTTCTTTGACGGAGGACTACTTACATTCAGAAAAAACAAGACTGAAGTATGGTATAATACAGCTTCAAATAAAAAGAGAATGCTTACAGTTCCATTTGGAGGTGATGCTATTGATAGCGTAACTTCATATTTACAAACTGACGATGGAATAGAATCTTTAAAGATGTTGGAAAGCAATCTTTAATATTAAATAAAAGTTAAAACTAATTAGGGTAGTCTGTAAAAGGACTACTCTTTTTTTTTGCTTATCTTTGTAAAAACGTAAAAGATGATAAATTCAGTTAGAAACACAGTTTTGTCTATACTTAATAAAAATAACTACGGTTATATTTCTCCATCAGACTTCAACTTGTTTTCAAAACAAGCTCAGATGGATTTATTTAACGAATATTTTTATCAGTATAATAGACAAATAAATAAAGAGAATGCTCGTTCTTCAGGAACAGGGTATGCAGATATTACAAAAGGGATAGAAGAGGTTATAGATATGTTTAGTGTAACAAGCTATATGCACTATGGAGCTTCTAATAAATTTCTATTGCCTTCTGCGACAACTACAGGAGATGATTATTATTTAATAAACAAAGCTCTTGTTTATGAAAAGTTTAGAACCAGTGGTGCTAACACTTCTGTTTCCGGTACTCCTAATGAATTAGTAGACTCTACAGCTACTTTTACAGCTACAGTGTCTGTTGGAGATGTTGTAGTCAATACAACTACATATACCTCAGCAGAAATAATTTCAATAGTAAGCGATACTGTCTTATCTTTAGATGCAGATATATTTAAGGCTACTCCTCAAGATTATTCTATATTTTTATCAGTACAGAACGAAGCGGAGAAAGTAAACCATAGTAAAATAACAATGCTTAACAGCACTTCGTTTACAGCACCTTCTGAGATATTTCCTGTATACACAGAGGAAGGAATACTTATGAGTCTTTTCCCTAAAACAATTATTGAACCTGGAAGAGTTGTAGCTCAGTATATTAGATATCCAAAAGAACCAAAGTGGACTTACATCCTTTTACCAAATGGAGAACCTGCATTTGATTCAACTAGATCTGATTACCAAGATTTTGAACTTACATTAGATGATGAAGTTTCATTAGTAACAAGAATACTTCAATACGCAGGGATGTCTATAAGAGAAATTCAAATAGTACAATTCGCTCAAGCAGAAGAACAACAAGCAAACCAAACTGAAGCATAATGGCATATATATCACAATATCAATACTACGAGAACGGAGGAGCACTACCAGAAAATGAAAACTGGGGCTCTTATCAATACGTTACACTTAAGGACATAGTAAATAACTTTATGGTGATGTATGCTGGAAACCACTCATTAATTAATAATGAAGAGAGGTATAAGGTTTTATTTCATGCTAAGAGAGGGATACAAGAATTAAACTACGATGCGTTTAAAGAAATTAAAGCGTTAGAGCTTAATGTATCTGACTTACTTAGATTTGTATTGCCACCTGATTATGTGAATTGGGTTAGAGTGTCTTTATATTCAGGAGGAGTATTAAGGCCACTTACAGAAAATATTCACGCAACATCTTCTGATGCTTATCTTCAGGATAATAACTACAGAATACTTTTTGATATTAATGGAAATGTTTTAAAACCTCAGTTTTCTTTCTTGGACACGGATAGAATAGCAGGAACTAAGAAAAGCATTTACATGGGTGGAGGAGCTTATAACGGAAAATCAGGATACAATATTGATGGTGATTGGTACTTTGATTACTCAATAGGAGCAAGATTTGGCTTAAATACTGAAACAGCTAATGTAAACCCTACATTTACTATAGATAAAAAATCAGGAGTAATTAACTTTAGCTCTAGTATGGCAGGTGAATTATGTGTATTAGAATACGTTTCAGATGGAATGGAGAATGGAGATGAATCAAGCATTAGTGTAAACAAGATGTTTGAGGAGTTTATTTACGCTTATATTAGATATTCTATACTTAATTCCAAGTTAGGAGTTCAAGAGTATGTAGTAAATAGAGCTAAAAAGGACAAATCAGCACTTCTAAGGAACGCAAAAATCAGAATCAGCAATATACATCCCGGAAGACTTTTAATGAATATGAGAGGTCAGAATAAGATTATAAAATAATATGGCGAATATAACTAAAAGTTTCATGAAAGGTAGGATGAATAAGTCTACCGATGTGCGTCTTATGCAAGATGGCGAATACATTGATGCGTTAAACGTAAGGATTAACTCTTCTGAAGGAAATAATGTTGGTTCTATAGAGAACTCATTAGGAAACCTTCCTCTGACAAGCCTTAAGTATATAGATGGTACTCCACTGAGTTCTAACGCTAGATGTATTGGAGCATTTGAAGACGGAGCAAATGAAAGGCTTTTTTGGTTTGTTCACGACCCAACATTTACACTGGGAGCTAGCGGAAAACTTGATTTGATAGTATCATTTGATACTAAGACTTCATTCTTAAACTATCACGTTGTAAGTATTTTGAATAATATTGGAGCTGGTATAATTACCACCTTAAACTTTAACCCTGAGTATTTAATAACAGGGGTTTCTTTGGTTGAAAACCTATTATTCTTTACAGATGACTACAACGCTCCTAGAAGGATTGACGTAGATAATAGCTATTCGTTTCCTGTGGCAAATATAGATACATTTAGCGATGAGTCTTTACTTGTAATCAAGAAGCCACCGCTTACATCTCCTTTAGTTGAGCTTATCGACATAGGAAATGACATTAATTATATGGAGGATAGGTTTATTTGTTTCGGATACCGTTATAGGTACGCAAACAATGAATACTCTGCTACATCTCAGTTTTCAAACCCTGCGTTTGAGCCTAAAGATTTCTTTTTAAGTGCAGAGAGTGTACTTAACGAGGGGATGGAGAATAAGTTTAACGCAGCCATAATTAAATTTGAAACAGGAGGGCCTTTAGTTGTTGGTATAGATTTACTTTTTAAGGATGCTAGCGATCCAGTAATTAGAGTAATAGAGAAGATGGACAAAGTAGAAAATGGATGGGGTGATAACCAATCTAGGACTTATACTTTTGACAACAGTAAGATTTATACAATACTTCCTTCTTCAGAGATATTAAGGCTTTACGATAATGTACCTAGATTTGCTAAGGCTCAGACGGTTATGAGCAATAGACTTGTTTATGGTAACTACACAGATGGATACGACTTGATTGATGTATCTGGAAATAAACTAAGACTAAAGTACTACACGGAATTAATAACAGAAAGTGCCTCGACTGAATACAATCTTCCAGACACTACAAGCTCTACAAACTACACTATTAATGGAGTTGTTACTGTTTCAGATGGCACTGTTAACTTTGATTTAAGCGTATTAAATCCAAGTGCTGGTGTAAACTATATGGTGGCAGGTAGCTCGATAGTATTTGATATTACATTCCTGTGGTCTGATAGTTCAGGAAGTATTTCTCATAATGTTAGCTTATCATTTTCATCGTCTTTTCTATTTACTCTTCCTAGAGGATACACATCTGTTTATGATTTAGCTTCAAGCACAGAATTTTTAGATAAGGTTGGTACTACATTAAACATACTTCCAGTGTACGACCCTACAAACCCAACATCTTGTAGTGGAAATACATTTACAGATATCTACAACTGTAACTCTCCTGTTATAGCTGGTTATACAAAATACGCAAGTGGTATAACGGCAAACGGTCAGCCTATAGAGGTAATATCTTCCCCTGCTAGTAGTGTTATTAGCTTTAAATTTCCTGCTATAGAATATGTTCTTGACGTTAACAATCCAACTGGAGTGTATTTTTATGATTACTATGGCGTTTATGAAGCTGAAGGAACTTATTCTGAAGGTGGATTCTCCAAGAGTCTTCATAGTAATAGAGGTTATGAAATAGCAATAGCTTACATGGATGAATTTAATCGTTCAACCACAGCGTTGGTTAGCAACAGGAATACCGAGCATGTTCCTTGTGAATATTCAGACAATAAAAACAGTATTAAGGTTACGATACCAAGCATGCAAAAGCCACCGTACTGGGCAACTAGGTATAAGTTTTTAATAAAGCCAGATAAGCAAGGGTACGAAACAATTTACGCTCAATTTTATTGGATTCAGGCCGGAACTAATAACATTTATTTTCTGTTAGAGGGAGAAAACGCAAGAAAGGTAGAAGAGGGAGACAGGTACACTGTTAAGTCTGACACTAGCGGAGCTATTGATGAGTGCGTAACGGCTACCGTGTTAGAGAAGAAGGCACAACAAGAGAATTTTATAACAACAACTACAGGTGTTTCTGTACCATCAGGGGTATACATGAAGATTACTTCGGATGACTTTAGCGCTCAGTTTGTTCCTTCTGCTGTTCATTCTGTTTCAAACTTTACTAACGCAAATAGAAAATATGACTATTGTGGTACTCGTTTATCGTGCGGTAAGTATAACGGAACTATTTGGACGGATATTGCCATTCCTATCAATTCTATTATTAAAATAAAGTTTAGGTATAAGAGAAACGGTACGGGCGGAGGAAATAGCTGTGAGGAAAGAAGCTTTACGTATGATGAAACATTCACCTCTACTGCAGACTACAACAATATGTATGATTGGTTTATAGGTGACGGTATAACCAGCAGTTTTGTAAGAGGAATAGGAGTTCCTGCAACATCTCCTCCTGGTTGCGTCCCTGGCAATGTTTTCTATACAGGGATTGGATCAGCAGTTAACCCAGCTTCTACTTGCACTAACGGATGGCAATTTGTCAGAGTTTCAGGTGGATTAGAGTTGGTAATCACAGGTACTAATGCGTGTTCAAGAACTAAGAATGGACAGGCTAACGGTCAGGCTTCGTTGCAGATATATCTACCTGAGTCTTCTTTAATATTTGAAACACAACCATTGGACGCTTTGCCAGACGTATTTTACGAGTCAAGCGAATCATTTCCAATAACAACTGGATTCCACCAGGGTAATGTTCAAAATCAAACAAATGTACAGTCAGCGATTATAGACACTGATTTCTATAACTGTTATGCGTTTGGAAACGGAGCTGAGAGTTACAAGTCTTTAGATTCCATTACAGGAAAGCAGTTTAACTTAGGAAACAGGGTTTTATCTGTTTCTGCAGAGGATTATAAGGAAGCTCACAGGTTTGCAGACCTTACCTACAGTGGCGTTTATAATGACGAAACTAACGTAAACAAGCTAAACGAGTTTAACTTAGGCCTGCTTAACTTTAAACCGTTAGAGGATTCATTTGGAGAGATTCAGATTCTTGACGGAAAACAAACAAACGTACTAGTACTACAGGAGGACAAGATTTCTTATGTACTGGCAGGGAAGAATATTCTTTCTGATGCAGGAGGTGGAAGTGCTTTAACTTCCGTGCCTCAAGTATTAGGTTTGCAAGTAACGAAGACTGAGGAGTATGGTATTAGCCATAATCCTGAGAGTTATGTTAAGTGGGGATACGATAAGTTCTTTACTGACGCAAAGAGAGGTGCTGTAATACAAATGAAGGGTGCAGATGAGGCTACTGTAGACCAAATAAAGGTTATATCAGAGCAGGGTATGCGTTCTTGGTTTAGGGATTTATTCATCAATGATTTTAACACTCAGAAGTTGGGAGGGTTTGACCCTTACATGAACGAGTATGTACTATCTTCAAACGATGTACTACTTCCTGCTGAGGTTAAGTGCTTAGACTGCGAGGACTATAGAACCTTTAATGTTCAATCAGGCAATGATTACACCTACTGCATAAACGTAGGCACTATAGTTGGATATACTGACGTGAAATGGAATATTCCTGCTGGAATGGTAGGAACTGTAACCATTAATGTAGTTTACAACTCAGTAACTTACACATCAGGGCCTGTATCTACATCGGGAAATATAAGCATACCAAAGAGTCTAACTGGAGAAACTAAGTTTGACATAACTGTCATTAGCACAGGGGTAGCAACTGGATTAGAGGTTGTTACAGGATGTCCAGACCCTAATAATATTAATGTAAGATGGATTGTTGTTTCACCTTCAGGAACTGGGGGAGTGCCTATGACACCGACATTAGGATTTAGTTATTTTGACGGAATAGTTGAGTCGCCAGTATCATCAACGGATGTTCCTTTTGTATCTTATAAAGGTAATCCAACGGTAAGTTTATACGATGAGTTTACAGGGCCTCAAGGAGCTTCTTCGATACCTACGGATGGTTCAGAGATCACTATATTTGTAGAGAAAAATAGCAATAGTTCTTTCAATTTTGATGTAAACACAAACAGGTTTATGTATCTAAGGTCTTCTCAGGTTTATGAGAATAACTCTACAGATATTATTTCACTTCTAGAAGATGCTTCGGTAGCTTTAAACCCAGTAGAAACAGATGAGTTTGTATCTTCTACGTTTCAGATGCCTGGTGTTAACAATGTAGGAGAAAATCTTTATTTGATTTGGGACTTAAGAGATAAGAGTTCACTGCTACTATCTCATTCAACGGTAGATGCTGCTGATGCTTGTTGTGGGTATGATTGTACTGAGCTATGCTCAGAGTATGAGATACTAAACAACAGTGGAGTTGTAGTGTTATACAACTACTTAGACTGCGTTACAGGACTAGAGGCTGAGGGGACTATTTCAAACGGAAGAGTTGAAATCGTATGTTCAAGGTCTATTCCTACGACTACAGAGGTTATAGAAGGGGTAACAATTACTTACACAAGATGCGGATGCTCATCATAAATAAAATAACATGCCAACTAACGCAATAAATTACATAGACGCTAAAGCCTTCTCGGAGGCTACTGCTGTCTTCTTAGATTCAGAGTTAACCATACTAGCCTCTGATGGATTTTACTCGGATAGTAATATTTCAAGGGAGCAATTAAATGGTGTACTACTACCAGCTCAAGAATGTCAAACCTGTCCTTAATAAAAATATATGCCAAATTACACTTTAACATACGCTGATAGCGCACAAGGATTTCCTTCATTTTATTCCTTTTCTCCAGACTGGATGATTGGTATGAATAATTACTTCTATACCTTTAAAGGCGGAAACCTTTACAGACATAACGTAAACACTGTTAGGAATAACTTCTACGGGATACAATACACAACTACAATGAAGAGTGTGTTTAACACGTCTCCTTTAGAAAATAAGTTATTTAAAACTATAAACTTAGAGGGAGACTCTTCTTGGGGAGTTACTTTATCAACAGATTTACAGAATTCAGGATTTATTAACGCACCTTACTTTGAAAAGAAAGAGTCGTCTTGGTATGCTTTTGTTAGAAATTCAGGAAGTAATCCTGCTACACTAGACCAATATGCACTACGTTCACTAAATGGTATAGGAACTTCATCAAATATTGTTTTAACTGCTACTACAGCAACTATAGATTTTTCAATTTCTCCGTTAACGTCAATAGGTAGTATATTAAGTGTTGGAGATGCTTTTTACTTTGTAACAGGTGCTTCACCAACAGTTCCAGGAACACCAGAATGGGCAGGTACAGTAACTTCTGTAAATGTAGATTTACCGGCAGGAATTAATCAAGTTATTGTAGATATAAGCCCTCCGACACTACCACTTCCTCCTCCTACTCCTATACCACCGGGGTCGACAACTGAGTATTTTATGTTTTTAAAAGATGCTGTTGCAGAATCTCACGGAGTGTTAGGACACTACTGTATTTTTGACATGACTAATGATGAAACGACTGAAGTAAATTTATTTGCAGTTGAATCAGAGATAATGAAGAGTTATCCGTAAAAAAATGCTATATTTGTAGTGTGAATTTTAAATGCAAAAAAATAGAGGAATCAGACTACGAAAACATTTTAATAAAATGGTGGTCTGACTGGGGTTTTGAAGCTCCACCTCAAGATTTTTTGTCTGACTATGGTTTAATCGTGTACGATGGAGATATTCCTGTTTGTGCAGGATATATATATATAACTAATTCTTCGTCAGCAATAATTAATTGGGTTGTGTCCAACAAAGACTATAGAAAAAAACCACAGAGAAATAATGCACTTGATGAACTAATAATAAATTTAACGTATCTTTGTGAAAAAGGAGGGTATAAGTATATTTTTATTCAGAACAACAATAACAGCCTTATATCTAGATTTAAAAAACACGGATTTATAACTGGGGTTACTAACTCCACAGAATTAATAAAAAATATATAGCATGGGATTAGAAACGGCAGCAATAATTGGATTAGCAGGTTTAGCAGTGTCAGCAGGAACAACAGGACTGTCTATTGGTCAAGCATCTAAACAAAAAAAGTTAAAAGAAGATGCGGATATTAAGGCTACTCAGGCCATATCAGACGCTAAAAGGGAAATAGACGTTAATTATGTGGATCAGGTATCTATTGCTAAAGAACCTTATGAATTAGCCAGAAAGAATGCGAGAAATACTGGAGCTCAGGCATTATTTATTGCTGGAGAAGGAGACCCTAGAGGTATAGGTGCAACAGCAGGTAGAGTTGTTGAAGGACAAAATATAGCTCAACAACAGATTGCATCTACTATGTCTCAGGATATAAAAAGGTTAGATCTGCTTTCAGCACAAGAAGATTCAGATATAGCTACTAAATTAGCTACTTTAGATTTAAAAACAGCAGAAGGTGCTCAACTAGCATCTAGAGATGCTCAGCAAGCTAGGAATGCTGCTGTTACACAAGCTATTAAGTCAGGAGGAGACACTATAGTAAAAGGTGTTGAGTTTGGTGTTCCTTTATTTAAAGACACAGGGGAAGTTCCAATACCAACCGGAAATAATTCAGCAATAGCTCCTAATCAATTAGGTGGTGGAGGCTTTTCTGTTCCTAACGGAAGTAATTCCTTAATCCCTACTAATCAATTAGGAGACGGAGGTTTTACTGCTTCTAACGGATCAACACAAATTAACCCTTTTGCTTTACCGGCTTTACCAAGTTATCCTTATCTAGACATGTTTGGAAACCCTGTAACACAATAAACTTTAAGAAATGGCAGAATATTATGGGTACGCAGAAAGAAAGGATTCAGACTATATAGACTGGAATAAGGTAGGTACTGACCTTACTGACAAATTAGATGCTGAAAGCGCTAGAAGAACCACTGCAAAGAAAGAATTAGCAGACGCTCACAGGGCGGCTCAGAATATTTTTGACACTCCAAATATAGGAGATAATAAAACCTTAAACGAAATATATTTAAGTAATGCAGAGCAAGCTAAACAGCAAGAGTTGATTTGGTATAAGTCAATGAAAAATGGAAAAATGAATCCTGCTGAATTTACCATGCTTAAACAGAATCTATTAGATAGTAATAAAACTTTTACATCTGTTGTTAAGACAGCTCAAGATGCTTTTACGAAAACTAAAAAAAGAATAGACGAGGGTGTAGCTAGTCAGATAGAGATAGATCAAATGGAAAAGATTCAATCTTTTACAGACTTAAATAATACAGTTACTAGAATAGACCCTAAAAGTGGAAAGATGGTGTTTACTAAGAGAAATGATGACGGAAGTCCTAGCGATGACCCTAATGACATTATGAGTATTCAGAGTGTTATCACTGGATTAGGAGTTACTGTTGACAAATATTTTCTTAATGATGAAGTGGCACTAGATGTTGAGGATTTAGCTAAAAAATACTCCGAAGTTGTAGGTAAAGGTCGTGTTGCTTCTATAGATGATATAAGAAGAAACCCAGAATTTAAAGGAGCATTAGATAATTATGTTGAAGCTAAATTAGTTGACCCTAACAATGTAGCTAGTATATTAAATCAATTCTCAGAAAATGATTACAAGACTTCTTATGATATTAAAGATAAGGGTAAAGAAGGTATTATATATATAGATAATTCCGGAAATATTCCTAAAGCTGTGATAACTGATAAACAAAAAGAAGATGCTGCTAAAATAGTTAGGGGTGTATACGAGGTTCAGATAGGAAAAGGAGAAACGTATAGAGCACCTGTATCTAGAAGTTCTAATGGGTCTGGAAATAAGAAAATTGAGCAGAGAGATGTTCTTTCTACATTAGCTCTAATGTATTACGGAAATGAGACTGAATTTGAAGTTTCTGCAGAATTCCTAAGAGACTACATGAATAAAAATATTACAAAATACAAGGAGGATGCACAGATACTCAAAATAAATAGAACTGCAGCAGGTATAGAGTTTATTTCTGGAGTGGAAAGAATGTTTGTTCCTTTTGGAAATAAGACGTTGGCTCAATTCTTAGAAGCAGCTAGAGTAAAAGTAAATATATCGGATAAAAGAGAGTCTGAAAAAATAGCTAAATCACTTCAAAAAAATGGAGCTCTAAAAAAAAGCGATGGGTCTTATAATCAAATTCCTATAGAAGAATTTACCCAAAAACAGATTAAGGAAGCAGCAGGAGGAGCAGGTGCATCATCCAAAAAAAGAACAATACCTCAAATAATGAAAGAAGATAATGTAAGTAGAACAGAAGCAACTAAAATATTCAAAAATCAATAAAAATAAAATATGAACGAAGATTTATACGAGTTAATGATGGATGGAGCTTTTTCTAGTAAGGAAGAGTTTAATGATTTTATTTCTGGAGCTACTCAGAAGGAAATTTATTCCTTAGTAACTGAAGGAGCATTTGAAAGTTTTGAAGATTTTAATTCTATTTTTAATGATAATTCAGTAAAAAAAAACGAAAATTCAAAGGTTACTTCTCAAGAGGAAGGTACGGATTCACCTGCAGAACAAGTGGTGGAAGAACCTACCTCTGTGGAATCTTCTGCTCAGGTAAATAATGGATTAAGTGAATCTGAGTCTTCGGAGGCATTAGATTTTATAAAAAATATGCAAAGAGCAGAAGCTCCTGCTTCTGATGCACCTACAAAAAGAGAATCTTCTGGTTCATCTCCTAAGAGAATAAAATTAACTCCTTCAACAAAAGACCTACAAGAACAAAATGTAGATATAGAATCAACAGAAGGAAGAGAATTTTTAAAAGAAGGAGGCAGTAAGTTTTTAAATAAAGAAGACGACCCTACTTGGCAGAAAAAAGTAGAGGAAAAGCAAGTGTCGGAAGACGAAGAGGATGCTGCTGCTGTAAAGTTAGAAGAAGATATTAAAGCAGTTAGAACCGCTAAACTTACAGATGAAGATAAGGAAGTTAAAAGAATTGAGATAGATTCAGCTATAGAGTCTGGAAATGACCCATTCACAAGAGGAATGAAGTCTGTTAAGTCTTTTTTACTCAAAAACGAAGAGCATTCAGTCGCTGACTTAAATAAAGTGTTTAATCAGTATGGATACAAATTTACAGAAGAGCTTGGAGGAAGAAATGCTATTGGTATAGAGTCTGCAAACGGACAAAAAATAACTGTTGATTACGGAACTTCTGCCGTCTCTAAGAAGGGTACAGAAAACATTATTAACTCTGCAGCTACAGATATATGGCACTTTATGAGTAAGCATAGAGTTGAGAGCGAATTAATAGAAGATAAAGTTCATGGATTTAAAGAAAAAAGAACCAATATTCTTATTTCGGAAGGAGTTCGATCTCCAGAAAAAAGAAAACTTTATGCTGACATACTTACTGAGAAGGATCTAAACGAAAGAACATCATCAGTAAATACTAAGCTTGATGGTCTTCAGAGTCAATATGCTGACTACGAAAAACTAAGAATAGAACTAGAGTCTTCTGATCCTAAAACACAAGAAGAAGTAGATAGTTATAACTTATCTGCTGAGAAGTTAAATAATATTGCAACAGAAATAAAAACTAAATATAGTGATGTTCAGTCCATAAAGTCAGAACATGATGAGTTGGTAGGTAGATATGCTAATTATCAAGCTGAAAAATGGGATTTAGGATCTATTTCAGTTCAATCTATATTAACAGGTTTTGTGGGAATCGGAGAAGGAGTTTCAGGACATAAAGCAGATTTTAAAGAAGCTCTTTTGAAGGTAGGTATGTCAATTTATGGAAATTACAAAGGTGTTTCAGATAAGGAAATGGAAGCCATTAACTCCGTCATTACCACTCAAGGTAATATAGAGAGAGATATGATTATTAATGGAGCGGACAGTCTTAAAAAAGACATGGAGTACTTTGGTACTACATTGGAAGCTATAGATAGAATAAAAGAAGAAAGCTTCGTAGGGGCAGCTCTATTGGGAAGTTTAGAGAGTGTAGCTCCAATGCTTTTAAATTTAGTTCCTGGGGCAGGTAGCTCCCTAACTCTAGGAGGATTCTACATGCAAGGGTACGGAGGTAAAGAGAAATTGCTTAGACAATATAAAGGTTATGACGATTTAGGTATATTCGAAAAAATTACAATAAAAACATTGACATCTGCTGCTGGTGCTTTGTTAGAAAAAGCTGGTTTTGATAACGCATTCACGAGTACAGGAATGATTAACAAGCTTATTTCTAAAACATTAAAAGATTTACCGAAAGAAGCTAGCGAAATAGCTATCTTTAGCGCCCTAAAAAGGAATGCTATTCAACTATTCAAAAAGGTTGGTTCAGGTACAGCGGGAGAAGGTTTGACTGGTGGAATTCAAGAAATTTCAGATATAAGTATCACAGCCATATATAACACAATAAAAGATAAGGATGTTTTTAAAAATCCAAAAAGTGTAGGCGCTTTTGTTGAACGAGTTTTTGAAGCATCAGCATCTGAGGCTATAGGTGGATTTGCCATGACGCTACCAGGGTCAGTATACAAATCACTTAAAAAGGGGAAGACTATGGATCTTCCTAATGATGTGTTTGAGATGTTTTCGGCAATGACTAAGGACGAGGGGTTTGCAAAGTTATTTTCTCAAGACCTTAAGATAAAAATGTCTAGGGGAGAAATAACACAGGAACAAGCTCAAGAGCAATTAGATAATTTTCATACATCAAAATCTACACTAAGTCAGATACCAAAAAACTATACTACTGACCAGACAAAAGAAGCTGCATATTTATTATTAAGAAAAAAAGATTTGGAACAAGAGATGTCAGGGAAGTCACCTGAGCTTGTTGGTGATAAAAAATTAGAAATAGATGAAATAAATGAGAGATTAAAAACCATTTCTTCTAAGACTGAGACGGAATATGCTAATGAAAAAATAGAAATATTAGAAGCTAACAAGGAAGCGATTTCAAATATGCCAATGGAAAAGGATACTAAGATAGCTATAGAGAAAGCTATAGATGATGAAGTGTCTGAGATTAAAAAAAGATTAAATAAACCAAAAACTTTAATTGATAAAGTAAAGGGAGTTTTTTCAAAGAAAGAAAAATCACCTATTGATGAAATAGACAATGAAATAAAGCTATTAGAAGAGAATAGAAGTAGAGAATTAAAAGAAATTGACGACAAGAAGTTTGATGACACATTGGATCTTGTAACAGATGAAAACGG
>TARA_R110000751_G_C13793192_1_pt1 | contig 14663 bp, 17 predicted proteins | sample TARA_R110000751 | Tara Oceans TARA_R110000751 (sample SAMEA4398001) | marine metagenome | biome: Polar Biome; feature: [MES] marine water layer (ENVO:01000295) within the mesopelagic zone...; material: water (ENVO:00002006), including particulate matter (ENVO:01000060) such as...... | reverse complement strand
TGCCTAGAGGATAACTTTAGTCAGCGGAGAGTTAATCCAGATTAAGATAACAGGAGAATTACAGATGAGCATAGTATTTAAACCCAAGATCCCTGAGCGCTTTAAAGGGGAAGTACAGAAGAAGAGGACAGTCGTTAAGCCAGTAGTCCCTCTACGCCTTATCAAGAATTCTTGGATCTCTGACGAGGTAGCTGTTAAGTCTAAGTCTCGTAAGTCCCCACAGTGGTCGCCTAGAGATATAAACTTACTAGTAGACCTAAGAGCAATGCAGGTTCCTATCTATGATTGTAGTAGGATACTGAGGCGTTCTGAAGCCTCCACTAGAGCCTGTATCCATGCTTATGACTTGTATTCGGGTATAAAGAGACAGAAGTTAATCAATATAAAGAGGTTACTCGATGACTAAAATAGAGCTAACAGGAGAGATGATAGATGAGATCGTCATCTCAGAACTAAAGTCTTACTATGATACCCTGAACCTAGTACAAGATGACTGGTACAGTAAGCCTGAAGACAAGATAACAGATATGGTTTGTCTGGACTCAATCATAAACATACTAGCCCACTACCTAACCCACAAGGAACACAAGAAATGGCTTCTTACACTAGAGAAAACTCAGAAGTAGAGAGTAGAGGGCCTTGTCCTAAATGTAACTCTAAAGACAATCTAGTTAAGTATAAGGATGGTCACTCTAGCTGTTACTCAATTGGGTGTAATCACTTCGTAAATACTACTACTACTACTACTAAAATGGAACATAGGCCGATGCAGCAACACCAACAAGTAAAACAGCCAACAGTAGACTTAGAGAAGGGGACTAGAGGAGCCATTCCAGACCGTAAGATCTCTGCGGATGTTGTAGCTAAGTATGGTGTAACGATAGAGTATGACGCTAAAGGACAGATCACTAAGCACTACTACCCCTTCTATAGTGGTGGTACGAAGGTAGCACTAAAGACCAGAGTAGTTAAAGACAAGCAATTCTATTGCAGTGGAGATCTAGGTTCCGCAGGTCTATTTGGTCAGCACCTCTTTGAGGGTGATAACAGTCGTTTCATTACAGTCACTGAAGGTGAGTTAGACTGCCTAGCTGTGTCTGAGATGTTTCATGGTAAGTGGCCTGTAGTAAGCCTAAAGAATGGTTCTGGTAGTGCTGTGAAGGGCATCAAGGAAGCACTTGAGTTCCTAGAGGGTTTTGAATCTGTCATCCTATGTATGGATCAAGATCAGGCAGGTGAGGAGGCTGTCAAGAATGTGGTAGATCTGTTTAGCCCTAATAAGGTTAGAATCATGTCTATGCCTCTTAAGGATGCGTGTGAGATGCTTAAGGCAGGTAAGATCAAGGAGTTCACTCAACAGTGGTGGTCTGCCCGTCCTCATCGTCCTGTAGGCGTTATCTCTCTATCTGATACAGACAACTGGGATACCTTCATCAAGCGAGGTACAGAAGAAGTAACACCTTTCCCTCATGCCTTCGGTACGCTTAATGCTATGATGAATGGAGGGATTGCTGCAGGAGAGGTGACAGTCATAGGAGCCCTAACGTCAGTCGGTAAGAGTACAGTCGTCTATAACCTAGTCTACGGTATGTTGATGGAGTCTAACAAACGTATTGGTTGTATCTTCTTAGAGTCTGATAGAGGGGAGACAATAGAGAAGTTGTTATCTGTACACATAGGCAATAACATCTCTAACATACCCCAGCCAGATCGTGATTACGATATGCTCCACAAGAAGTACTTAGAGTTAGCAGACACAGATAAGCTCCACATACTGGATCACTTAGGTAGTACAGATGCAGATGAACTGTTCAGTAAGATGCGCTATATGGTCAAAGGGTTAGACTGTGATGTACTCGTACTAGACCCGCTACAGGCTGCTGTTACTTCCAACGACAATGGGGTCATTGATGGGTTCATGGATAGGTGCTTGAAGTTATCCAAAGAGACAGGGGTGAGTATCATCATTATATCCCACATGCGTAAGCCTTCAGGTAAAGAGGCCCACGATGTGAATGAGTATGATATGAAGGGCTCAGGATCAATCAACCAGATTGCATTCAACACCATCCTACTAAGCCGTGATAAGATGTCTGAAGATGAGTACGCCCGTAACTGTACTAAGATACAGCTCGTTAAGTGTAGACGTACAGGTAATACAGGGACTGCAGGGTGGTTATACTATAATAATGCGACTAGCCGTCTAGAGGCTGGCCTAGAGCCTATCATAAAGGAGACAGAAGGGTATGACTTCTAAGAGAGTAGTACTAGACATTGAGGCTAATGGATTCACCCCCGATAAGATCTGGTGTATCGTATGTCAGGATGTAGCTACTAGTGAGGTAACTTACTATACCCCTCGTAATTTAAGAGAGTTTAACCTAGATGGTATCACGGAGATCATAGGCCACAATATCTTAGGCTATGACATCCCTGTACTAGAGAGGTTACTTAATCTTGACTTCACGGGAATACAGTTAACTGACACATTGGTGATGTCTAGGTTATTTAAACCTACCCGTGAAGGAGGACACTCACTCAAGGTATGGGGAGAGCGATTAGGTAATCTCAAAGGTGACTTCACTGAGTTCTCTTACTATTCAGACGAGATGTTAGAGTACTGTATTAATGATGTAGCGGTTAATGTCAAGACTTATAATCATTTAATGGTAGAGTCTAAAGGGTTCTCTGCTAAGTCCATACAGTTAGAGATGGATGTACACGCTATTATCTCTGAACAAGTTAAGAATGGTTGGCTGTTAGATGAACAGAAGGCATTCATGCTCTTAGCTGAACTTAAAGAGAAGATGATAGAGGCAGAGGATACTGTACGTGAGAGGTTTACTCCACTCCCTGTATGGGTAGAGAAGAACTACCCTAAGAACCCCACTAAGAAGGACGGTACTGAAGCAGCCATCATGGGTAAGCACAGGGATAAGGGATACCACTATGATGATGACTTCAGCTATGGGGTATTTGAATACCCTATCTTTAACTTAGGTAGTCGTCAGCAGATAGGTAGGTACTTAGTACACTATGGCTGGACACCTAAAGAGTTCACAGAGACAGGATTACCTAAGATAGATGAGAAGGTACTAGAAGGTGTAGACATCCCTGAAGCTGTCATGATCAAAGAGTTCCTATTACTACAGAAGCGTGTAGGGATGGTACTGAGCTGGATTGAGTCAGTAGAAGACGATGGTAGAGTTCACGGATATGTTAACCCCATAGGGGCCCAGACTAACCGTATGAGCCACAGCAGCCCTAACGTAGCCCAAGTCCCTGCATCCTACAGTCCCTATGGTAAGGAGTGTAGAGAGTGTTGGATTGTCCCTAAAGGGTATAAGCTCGTTGGTTGTGATGCTTCTGGTCTAGAATTACGAATGCTTGCCTCCTACCTCAAGGATGAAGAGTACACTAAGCAGATCCTAGATGGAGACATACACACCTACAACATGAACATGGCAGGCTTAACCAGTAGGGATCAAGCGAAGACTTTCATATACGCTTTTCTGTATGGCGGAGGTGATGTTAAGATAGGACAAATTGTAGGAGGTGGCGCTAAAGAGGGTAAGAAGATCAAGGCAGCATTCTTTAAGAGTATACCTCTCCTAGAGAAGCTAATCACCCAAGTGAAGAGAGCCTCTGCCAGAGGATTCTTGAAGGGGTTGGATGGTAGAAAGATATGGGTTAAATCAGAGCACTCAGCACCTAACTACCTCTTACAGTCAGCAGGTGCAATTGTCATGAAGCAAGCACTTGTGTTATTATATGCTAGTGCTAAGAAGGAAAAGCTTGACTTTAAGTTTGTAGGCAATATCCACGATGAATATCAAACACAAGTTCTAGAGGAACACTCTGAACGATTCGGTGTACTAGCAGTACAGGCCATCATCAATGCTGGTGTTGAGCTTAAGATGAATTGCCCTCTAGATGGGGAATCAAAGATAGGGAACAACTGGTATGAGTGCCACTAAGAAATGTAATAAGTGTTATATGCATAAAGAGATAGATGAGTTCTATAAGCACCCTGCTAACAAGGGCAGAAGGCACCATACATGTAGAGCGTGTAAACTGATTGCTAGGAAACATAGGTGGTTTGAGATCTTTAAGTATAAAGGATCTAAATGCTGTCATTGTGGTATTAGCGATCTCCACCACCCCGAGATCTATGAGTTTCACCATATAGACCCTACACTTAAGGTAAATACTGTATCAAGTATGCTCAGTGGTGCTAGTGATAAAACACTCTATGCTGAAGTGGATAAGTGTATTCTAGTCTGTGCTAACTGTCACAACATAGAACATAAACGAATTAAAGATAAGGAAGAAGAACAAGATGCCTAAGACATTAGACACATTAGTAGATGATATATATAACGTACTGAGTACCAGTAAAGTAGATCCAGACATAGACATAGACAAGATCTTCTATCTCTTCGGGGAGAATGTTAAGGAAGCAGTCTTTAAGTCTATGTTCGATGAACGAGGAGACACCACACGCTTGCGTATGTCGTCCGTAGGCAAACCCGATAGACAGGTATGGCTTAACTCTAAGAACTACCCACGCGAGGAGCTAGAGCCCTCTACGTTGATTAAGTTCCTCTACGGACACGTAATAGAGGAGTTGGTACTCTTATTAGTACGTCTGAGTGGTCACACTGTAGAGAATGAACAGGCGAAGGTAGAGATCAATGGTGTTAAAGGGTCTATGGACTGTACGATTGACGGTAAGCTGATTGACGTTAAGTCTGCCTCCAGCTTTGCCTTCAAGAAGTTCAAGGATAACACGGTAGAGTTCGATGATCCCTTCGGCTATGTAGATCAACTCAAGGGCTATGGTGCAGGCTTAGGGGTTACAGAAGGGGGTTGGTTAGCTATGGACAAAGGTAATGGACACCTAGCCCTAGCAATGATAGACTTGACAGAAGGCAAGAGCATTGAGGACAGGATCACTCACTTAAAGGAGATAACCTCTAAAGATGAAATGCCTGAGCCCTGTAGTCACCCAGTACCAGATGGTAAGAGTGGGAATATGAAGTTATCTACACAGTGCTCCTATTGCCCTTATAAGCATACCTGCTACCCTGAATTAAGAACATTCCTCTATAGTACAGGCCCTAAGTTTCTAACCGAAGTGTGGAATCTACCACGCGTAAACGAACTAAAGAAGACGTAATACACTATGACTAAGATTGAATTTAAAGTAGTACAAACCCCTAGATCAGAGCGCTTTGAAGAGGCAATCAATGCCCTCTTAAATGAAGGATGGTCACTACACGGTAGTCCTTTCATCGATAGTACAGGTCAAATGGTACAGGCGCTAGTGAAGGAAGCAACTAATGTCAAAGCAACTTCCAAAGTATCGAAGTAAGCTAGAAGCACGAGTAGCTGGAGGTCTTGCGGATTGGGGGTATGAGTCTGAGAAGATGAAGTACACCATCCACAGGACTTACAATCCAGACTTCATAAAGGGTAACATCTACATTGAAGTCAAAGGATTCTTTAGATCAGGTGATACTCAGAAGTATAAGGCGATACACGAGCAGATGCTCAAAGAAGGTAAGATCCTTGTCTTCGTATGGTCTAAGCCTCACCAGAAGCTACGTAGGGGCTCTAAGCTAACTAATGCAGGCTGGTGTGAGAAGCACGGCATTAAGTGGTTCTGTCAGGATAGCATGAAGGCTCTTAATCTGTGGAGTGCTAATGTCTAAAACAGTAGAAGAACTAATAGAAGATATCGTTAGGGACTATGATCCAGATCTCTTAGTGGAGATACTCAATATCTCTACGGAGGACTTGCTGGAGAGGTTTGACGATAAACTAATGATAGCAATAGATAAGGGGGACTTTGAAGATGGATAACGCACTAAGCCGTCAAGTCAGCGGTAGTCACTATATGAATTCAACCATTCAGCCTATTGAGTATATACACGCTAATGGCCTTGGGTTCATAGAAGGGAATATAGTCAAGTACATCACACGATGGCGTGATAAGAATGGGATACAGGACTTAGAGAAGATCAAGCACTACATTGATTTACTCATAGAGTTAGAGGATAAGGTAGGTAACAAGTAGACAAACAAAAGCCCCCAGAGAGAGATCTAAGGGGGCTTTTTATTGCTTAGGTTTTACTCAGGGAATGCGATACTAAGCGCCCTATCAAAGACATCATCAGACAATGCGTCAGCAGCAGCCTTTCCATTCTCTTGTCTTACCATCGCTTTCAGCAGCGCTTTAGTGGTTCCGTTATTACCAGCATTTAACTTTACATTAATAGGAATACCAGACCACTCTGCTACATTCTTTACGTAGGTAGGGGTATCATTCTCACTAGGAGGAGCCCACCTATAGATAATATCACTTAGAGTTTCTACCCCATGATTCTCACGATAAGTATTTAAGATACGAGCTCCTGCCCTTAAGCCATGCTCTAGATCATTGAAAGTAGCAAAGCGAGTATCTAATGCCTCTTCAGCCAGCCCATCCCAGTCATCCCCTATCTCTATGTTAAGAGGGTTGTTATTTCTAACACCTCTAACCTCAGACTGACCACGCATATCTACGCTAACTGCTTCAGTCTCTTCCTCTGGATCTTCAACTACAGGAGGTGGGTTGAGTACTGAAGGAGGCGTAAGCCCTTGAGGAGCTAATGGAGATAAGGCTTCAGTAGGGACAATACCTTCTTCTTCAGCAGCAGTATCCTCAAATAAGTCTAACTCTTGAGACACAGGAGTAGGCTCAGGTATAGGCGCAGGCGCAGGAGCCAATACTACAGGCTCTGCTCCAGACCTAGACTTCTCTATAGCCTCAACCATATTAGCATTCTCAGGAGTACCTGCATAACGCTTAATGGCATCAGAGGCTTGGGCTGCAGACTTAGTTGTATCTAACGAAGCCCACATGCCCTCTAGCTCTTGTTTAGCTTGTTCCCACATACCTATGAAATCTAGCATTACTGTTGCTCCTGTGTACCATAGAGACTAAAAGCCTCTAATTGAGTCTCAGACTGTACAATATCATTCACTAATGATTGGAACATAGTAGCTCCCTTCTCTGAGGCAGGGCCTAACTTTCTTATCTTGAGCATTCTAGGTTCCCACTTAGGATTAAGGAGAGCTGTCGTTACAGCAGCTATCTTAGTATCTGTTAGATGTTGTATATGTTTAGCATCCATTGATAGACGACCCATATCACGAGGACTTCCAAACAACTTACCGTAGATACGGACAGGGAGGTTAACACGTTGATCTTCTAACTTAGCAACCGTCTTAGCAGGACGCCCCACAGAGGCTCTCCTAAGAGCTCCTATAAGAACATCATAGTTCTTTTGTTGGGTTTCACTCATAGCACTCCTTAGAAGATCATCCTTAGATGACTTACCTCCTGTGAGAGCAGTAAGAAGTAACTGAGCTTCATTACGTGTAGTAGCTGCATCTACAGCCTCAGCACGTACATTACCTAGTCGTTTCTCCATCTCGTGTGTAACGAGAGAATCCCATGCTTTAGGGTCAGTCTTTTGAATGATATTTTTAGAGTGAAGTAAAGAGGCTTTGTTAACTCCTGTACTAAACAATGTATTAGTTACCTGTTCAATGTTCTGAGGTTTTACATTAGCAATTGAGAATAAAGGAGACTCTATCAAAGAGGACACTGTTTCAGACTGCTTAGCGTATTCAGCACGAGCAGCTCCATATTTAGGGATGGTGTTATCCATATCCTTAACTAGAGACTTCTGTGCCTGAGCTAAAAGACTACGAGTAGTGTTATCTACAGCATTATCCCCTGTCTGTGCTAGCATAGCATCTATCTCTAACTTAACAGAGTGTAGGTGCTTAGGACTAGTTACAGGAGAGCGTATCGTAACATCCTTACCAAAAACAATTATACCTTGAGGATCAAGATATGTCTCCCCTTTCTTAGTAGTGGTCTTCTGTAGTAGACCTTGTACTTTGCTCAAGGCGGTATACATCTTAGTACCTTTCTTATAGTCAGCTTTTAAACCTTTCACTAATGAGATAGTACCAGACACTTCACCTATAGCACCTGAGTCCAAGGCTTGTGTGTAGATAGGAGAAGCAGCTTCTTTACGTTGTAGTTTAGCGACATCAATTGACTTCTGTGCAGCAGCCTGTACCTTAAAAGGGGCCTTCATTGCTTGCTCAGGAGTGGCTAGTTGATACACAAAATCATTAACAGCAGTACTTACTTGTTTGTTCTGTCCCTCTAGTGCTTTACGTGACATTGAGATACCTACATTAGTATCTAGTACAGCCCGTTGTCCTGCTAACATCTTAGGAGCTAGTGTTTGCTGAGCAGGGAAAAGTTCAATACCTGTCGCTTGAGAGAGTGGTTTTGCTTCTTTAACTGCTTGTTGGGCTGCAGGTAGCTCACGCCTAGTAGCTCCAATACCTTTTGCTGCCTTACCCGTCTTCATCCAATTAAAGAAGGGGACTACTACTTCACCTCCAGCACCAAAAGCAGCAGAAACAGCCGCCCTCTCTGCACTGATGCCTTCAGTAGCGCCTGCTTCAGTAGCTGCAATATCTCTTATGGCAGACGTTGAAGCAAAACCTACAGCGCCTCTTAACACTTTATCTACAACGCCTACTCCTTTAGCTACAACAAACATAGCAGGAACATCACTTGCCATGTGGATAGCTAGTCCTTTAACATCGGCTGAAGAAAGTCCGGGACGATTAAGGAACGATACCTTGTCTCTGTACTTAACTAACACATCTCCGTATTTGTTAGTGTGGAACTTCATCGAAGGTATGTTTTCTTTTAAGATGTCAATCTGCTGTTCTGGAGTAGTGGCAGCATAGAATCCCTCAGCAAGCTTAGTGTAAGCACCTGCCTTATGTTTTACTACTTCATCTATGATTGGATCATTAGCACTAAATAACTCAGGTAAGTCCTGTAAGTAAGGCTCATCTAAACGATCAGTGCCAAACACAGTATTCTTCATGCTATTGTATAAATCCTTACCTCTCTCACCTGTAGTCTCTAAAGCAGCAGCCCATCTCTCCTGCATGGTAGGGTCTGCGCCTAGCGCCTGTTCTTGACGCATACGTGCGGCAGCTTTAGCGGCAGCTTTACGTTTTTGTAGCTCTAATTCAGTCATCGCTTTTCCTTACTTGTAAAGTGCTTTCTCATCAGGGGTCATATACTTCCACAACAAGCCAGTCACTCCCTCTTCGGCTATATAGTTATCAAAGCTAGTAAGCTCTCCCTCAGTAACTTTACTACGAAAACGATCTGTTTGAGATTTAGGCTCGCTTCCTTCATTAGATGGAGTAGTAACAAACTGCTCAGTAACATCCACTTGCTTAAGATCTAAGCCTTTAGTATTTGTTACTTGAGTACCTCGCTTAGCCGCAGCTACATCAGCGGGAGTAGGCGCAGACATCTCATTATCATCTTCCCATTTAGCTATGAATTGCTCCCCTTGTAAATAGTTAGGTACATTACCATTATCAGAAGCTGCAGTCGCCCAGTCATTGTATGCAAGACTACGTGCTTGTTTCCACTCAGCTACTCGTTTAGCAGTGCTTAAGATTAAACGGTTTCCTTCGACAGTACGAGATAAGGATGGAGAGGCTTTAGCAAACAACGCCATTTCCTTCTCAGAAATAGCACCCTTAGTGCCACTAATCCATTCCATGATGTTTTTCATGCTATTCACTCGGAACTGCTCTGATCCAGCAGCAGCATCAGGGACTGCAATACCAAGAGATACTCCTAATGCAGTTATGTCTGCTACGAAGTCACCAGCAAAGCCTGTGTAGACTCCTTGATCTAATAGTTCAAGAGACTGGTCGATAGTAGCCATCTGCTCTGCTGAGGTACTTAAACCATCTGAGTAGAGCTCTTGCTGCTCACCTAGTTTAGCAACTTTCAACTTAGAATATTCCTGAGATGCTACTGTTTCATCTATGTTAAAGAGACTACGGGTGTCCCTTAGCTCAGTAGCTAGTTTATTAGGGTCGTCTGCATATGCCTCCTCTAACCTAGCTACTTCTATGTTGTAGGCAGTTAGATTCTTCTGCGCTGAAGTAAGAGAACCATCAGCTCCTGCACCTACAGCTTCCCCCTCTCCACCAGAAGACTTGAAGTCACCTGTTCGTTTATTGATTACACCCTGTACTTTCTTACCATCTATAACTCTGAATGAAGTCACCCAATCATCTACGACAGCCTTAGGAGCCTGAGAGGCTTGCAACTGCATACCATTCTGAGCCATGCTCATAGCACCACTAGGGTCAAAAGCACTGATGAACTTACTCGCTTCAAAGTATGTTGAGGGTTTAGTCCAGTCTGCTTCTGCGAACTGTTTCTTGAACTTATTCATACCGATAGTCTTAGGGTCTATGGCTTGACCGAAGGCCCCCATAGCTTCTCTCATCGCTACACCTTTCTGCTTCTCAGCATTGAGCATACCCGCATAGGAAGACTGTACTGTCTGTAAGATATTTGATTGTGGGCCTGAGCCGAATAATCCACTAGCCATGTTATATGTCTCCTATTAACCGAATATGTAAGGTGAAACAGTCTTGAATATGTCACCAAACAGACCCATATCATTAGCATCACCCTGAGCATCTATACTCATCTGAGCTAAGTCACGCTGGAATGCAGGTTCTTCAGCAAAAGAGTTAATCTCTTGTAGTAGAGGTACTGCACCTAATGCCTGCTGCTGACCAGCGAACTGCTGTTGAGCTACATTACCAGCTAGACCAAATAGACCTGCTTGATTCTGTAACATACGATCCTGCATCTGTGTACCGTACTGAGTAGCCTGTACACCCTCTTGGAATCGTTGGTTCTCTTGTTCAGACTCTAATTGAGCTAAAGCTTGAGTACCTGCAGTAGCACCTAGTTTACCAGACTGTACTAGACGACTTAAGGCAGACTGTGTCTGTCCCGCTCTGAGAGGCTCTCTGATGGCGTTTACACCACGCAGGTACTCTGAGGCTGCATCTTGTGGGTTGAAGTTCTGATAGGCTTCCTGAGAGCTCTGTAGCTGCCCTAGTAGTCCCTGTTGGAACTGAGCATACTCATCACTATCCGTCTGATCAAACTGACCAGTCTCAGGGTTATAACCAGTACTACCAAATAGATTACTAAATGTAAGCCCGCGAGGGGCTCTGGCTTCTGCAAGACGGGAGATTGGATCACTACCTCCATTACCTCCACTTCCATTACTACCACTACTTCCGTTACCATTGCCTTGACCTGAGGGGGAACCTTGAGGCAGGGGAGGTAGCCCAGCAGCCTGACGTTGCTGTGGGTTCATAGCGTTAGGGAGTTGCTCATTCATCTGAGGCGCTCTAGCAGCCTGTACACGCTCCTCTGGCGAGAGGTTATAATAAGCAGGGCCTCCTAGAGCTGCTAATCGTGCATCCTCTTCCTGAGCCCTATCATTCATCCCGTATTGAGTCTGATCCCAGAAGGACTGGCCTACAGACTTTGCTACGTTATATCCACCTCTAGGGGTGAAGTCCTGAGAAGCAATCTTACTATTAGCCGCTTGTAGCTCTTCTTCTGTAGGGGTACTACGATCAAAGAATCCCATTATGCTGTCCTCTTCCAAAAGTAAACTACGATGTAAGGTTGTAGGTTGTTATGTGCTGTACCACCGCCTGTGTCACTGGATAGACCTACAGTAGCGTCTACAGTACCTGCTCTAGTGATGTAACCTTCCGCAGCACTGTGGCTACCAGTAGTCTGTTTAGACACTGATGTAGAGGCTGTGACATTACTGGTAGTGTAGCTAGGCGCTACAATCTCATCAGAGAATAGTTTATGGTCATGACTAGGTATCTCAGCTTCTGTCAACGTATGCGTCTTAGCACCACCTGTCTCTTCTACAGTATCGAAGGCTGTGTCCCCTGAGTCTAGACCAACGAGAGTCTTACCAGAACCAAAAGCTACCCAAGTACCTACGCCTAATAAGGTAGCAGGGTTAGTTGCCACAACCGCAGTGTAGATAGAGCCTACGGGATACACTAGAGCATTGATTACGGCAGCAGTAGGTGTAGCAGCTTGTACGAAGGCTGTGGTAGCTACCTGTGTGGTGTTTGTACCACTAGCCGCTGTAGTAGCTGAGAATGCTTGAGTAGCACTTCCTGCTAGCTCTGCCTTAGAGTTGACTGAATCACGTATTGCCGTAAACTCAGTATCGAAGTCAGTGCCTGAAATTACCTTGTTTACATCTGAGTCTGCTAGGGCATCCTTTCCAGACCACGCTACTTGTATTGTATAGTTACTCATCGTATTTTACCTTCTTTAGCCAAGACCGTCATGCCCTGTAGAGAGCCCTTGAATCCTTTAATTAGATTAATCATTTCTATCTGTACTACTTTAGCAGCCTTACTCAAGTTAATTCTGTATTCTTTAGGGAAGAACAGAGGGGAGTATTTAGACGTACCATATAGACCAGTACCAAAGAGAGCAATAGCGCCTGTAGACACAGGAGTCAGACTAAACGTAGTGGAGTCTCCTTGAGTACTATAGTCCCTATACCAGCTAATCGTTACGTCCTGTTCACGCCCTCCATCTATAACACAACTAAACTTCTTGAGTAGCTTAGCAGTATAAGGATTACCGAAGTCCATCCATACTGTCTTAAACTCAGTCTGGTAGTTACTGTATACGGGAGTAGATCCTGAGTAGTCCATATCGTGGTAGTCATCATACTTAGCTACTACGCCATTGAATGAATTAACAGCTGTTGCTGAGCCTGTTAGTTGTTTAGTTCCTCTACCGATGTATAACTCACCTGTAGATAAGGAGAGGAATGACTTAGGGGCTCTTAAGCTAGCGAAGTTCCATTTGGAGATACGAGGAGTACCATCCTCATTGTATGATTTAAAGTCTAAGATGTACGTCTCATTGATCCCTGTAAAGGAGATTACATAGTAACCACCAGAGGTATTATACTGAGCCTTAATGTCCTCTGCATTAGAGGATATAATGTTTTTAATGATATCATTCTTGACATTCTTAGTCAAGTCTGTTAAGGGCATCTTGTCTTGGATCTTGGTACGATTTAAAGACCTAACACCATCAGCCGATAGGAATAGAACATCATCACCGAAGGCATGTACTGAGTCTCTAGCAGCACAGCCTACACCCCTAATAACTTCATCTAGAGCGAAGGTCGCTGCAGAAGGATCAAAAGGATCATTGTATATTGCAATGTTATTCTTACCGAAGATGATCAACTTACCGTTGAAGGACTCTAGAGCGACTACCTCATCGAATCCCCACACTGAGCGCATGTTGATTAGACCTGAGCCTACTCCAGTCCACTCATGGTGAGCTAATGTCCTAGAGTAGAACACAGTCTCTTTATCTTCAGCGATACCCGCAGCCCATAACCTACCAAAGTTAGCTAAGACACAGGAAGGGTTAAATGTAGTGACACCTGAAGGTGCTGTATAGCTAGACGTATCTTCTAGATCCATCCAAGCACCTGTCGTACCCTTGTAGTGAATAGGCTTATGTCCTGCCTGTACTCCTACAGAGTCATCATCATACTGAATCCACTGCCAGTTATCATTAGTGATGGTCTGAGGAGTGCCCGTGAAGGTCTGTACAGTAGACGTAAAAGGGACAGTACTCGTGTCTATCTTCCATACCTTATTATCACCAGTAGAGAGTAATGTGGTAGAACCGTCTGTATTCTTGTGGTTGTGTATAGACTTGATAGGGAAAGCACCAATAGAGTCAGTGATCTGTCTGATGCCCTTACGAGAGGTCATACGACCCTCAGCATCAATCATCACATTATCTGCTTTAACTAACCAACGATGATCTAGACTAGAGGCGTTAGCTTGGGTGTTTAAGCCAAATACACCTAATGAGTCAAGTACTAGAGGGGATAAGGGTTTAATGGACATACCAATCATTCTCCATCTGAGTCTTACCAGAGTCAATCTGTATGGCCCTAGATAGAATGTTATTATACTCTTGAGCAGCTACTGATACCTGAGTACCACCATCTTCTCCACGCTCTGCCATAGCCCTCATGTAAGCACCTAAGATAACGACTTGTTCATTCACATAACAATTAGTAACGGCGAGCTGTAGCCTGTCTTGTGGCTTAACCATGTTGAAGTTAATCTGACGTACACTGTTAGGGAGAGGCCATAGATCTACGACAGCGTCTAAGTTAGCATCTATACCATTAAAACCATACCCTGTAGGCTGTCCTTTAGAGATAGCTGTAGTAGGGAATGCTTTGGCATTTAATTCAGAACTAGACATCTGTGTTAGATGAGCACCTGTCGTGGTATCTATTACATCTAATACCTTGAAGTCACGATCAGCACCTACTAACGCATAGGACATCACACCATCTACTGTATTAATAGCTGAAGTAACACGAAGGGCTTGCCAGTCCCAATAGTGTTCAATCTCATACTTAGCATCATTGACGAAGTCCCCTATCATCTTATGGTAGTCAGAGGGGCCATTAGCTGAAGGCAGGTTCCCAGACCACTCTGATGTGATTTGGTCTTCACGTAATCTACGTAATACCTCATTGATTATGTCTACGTATTTCATACTAGATAAAACTCCTTAGTTCTTTCATTTGTCTTTAACCTCTCATCATGAATGCTGTAGCTGTCACGAGAGCAGCTATTAGTAGACGTAC
>TARA_R110000751_G_scaffold18281_1_pt1 | contig 14665 bp, 12 predicted proteins | sample TARA_R110000751 | Tara Oceans TARA_R110000751 (sample SAMEA4398001) | marine metagenome | biome: Polar Biome; feature: [MES] marine water layer (ENVO:01000295) within the mesopelagic zone...; material: water (ENVO:00002006), including particulate matter (ENVO:01000060) such as...... | reverse complement strand
AAATTGAAATGAAATAGAATGGTGTTTCCGCACCCTTTAGGGCTGGGGAACGGAAACTCGAACTCGAACTTGAACTCGAAGTCGAAGTCGAAGTCGAAGTCGAACTTGAACTTGAAATTGAATTTGAATTAAAAAAATGAAATCTTACCTTGACTTAAAATTTGAAATTTTTAAAATTGAAATGAAATAGAATGGTGCTTCTGAAGCCTTTATCGTTGGGGAACGCTAACTTAAAATTAGGGTTGGGGAACAGAAACTTGAAATGAAGCTGAAATCCAGCTACAAAAACCTATAGATTTGCACACCTCACTTAATACTCCAAAAGAATGCTCTTGAATCCATTAGAAAAAATAGTCGCCAATCTCCCTTATGGTGACGGATTTAAGTTTGTAGATCAATTATTAGAGATCGATGACAATAGTGTAATCGGGATTTACCATTTTCAAAAGACCGAATACTTCTATAAGCACCATTTTAAAGACCACCCAGTAACTCCTGGCGTTATTCTAACAGAATGTATGGCTCAAATAGGTTTGGCTTGCTTAGGGAGTTATTTGATGCAAGATGAAGAGAAACCTCTTCAATTTGCCTTTACAGAAAATCACATTACTTTCTTAAATACTGTTTTACCAGAAACAACAGTCATCGTTACTGCAAAGAAAGAATATTTTCGTTTTGGTAAATTGAAGGTTATGGTACAAATGATAGATGAGAACGAGGATAAGATCGCTGAAGGCTGGATGAGTGGGATTATAATCGCTAACTAATCTCGTTTTGTCGCTTACGCAACTAACTCAAATCAACGCTTATTCGTTCAAACTCCAATCGTAATCCATATGACGCACTCGGGCATTTTTATCAATTGGAACTTTACTGTATTTGTTTAAAAAATCAATGAGATCACCATTTTCGGTAAAATCCTTTTTGAACCATCTGAAGATATTGGAAATTTCGATTCTATCTGCTGTTATCTTATTGCGCTTAGGATCATTGATAAATTGTACTGCTAAACGCTCCAATTGTACATCCACTTTAGCAGCTGTAAAAGCTTCATTCATCAATGGCGGACAAGAAAAAGAGGCGCAGTTGATCCCAAAATGAATGCGTGGCTCGTTCATTTTCCTTAAAATTTCATGCTCAATCTCTTCTAGACTGATCGATTTTTTGCCTATGCTCCAGTTGCGTTGTTCCCAAGGATCCTTGATGTCTTTGATACTCTTTAATGGATAGTTTCTGACAATCAAATCAATGGTCATCGCATTATAAGCATTCAAGTAATAGGCAAACTGATCCTGACGGCTCCACGTATCGTCTGGTGCGTGTACCCTAATGGTTTCTAGGTAGTCCTTTAAGGGTTTTTGATCTTTTTTAATTCCAGCATAATTTACTATACCGTTTTTGTTGACATATTTTTTAAGCAATTGATCAAAACGGCTGTGATCAAAGGCTTCTTTGTTCATCGGCCTAGTTTCTTCTTCAAGTGTAGTTTCAGCCTCTTCGTCTTCTGAGAAATAGTTCTTCTCTTCTAATTCGATGACTTCTTCCATCAGCGTGTCCATTTTAGGATGATGCACAGAAGGAACTATATCATTTGATAAATACTGTTCTTGCACGTCTTCCTTTTGGGAGCTACAAAAGCCTATAACCAATAGTGCAACCAATAAAGATAGGGTATGTCTCATAATCTGTTTTTTTAAGTACTGTCCTATTCCTAAACCAGACCACTTGCCTGATGTTTACCAAGACCAAAACCTGAATCCTTTAGGAATACTGCAATAAAGATACACCTATGAATAAAACGCACACTTATATCTGGGCTTAATTTAACCTTATCACTTGAACACAAAATTTGAAAAGTCTCCACCTGTTGCATCTATTAAGTCCTATTCAATCAATCAAAGAGTAAAAGTCCATAACTAACAATACCTCATATCTACTAAAGATTATGTAGTTTAGTGCAGCTATGAATACAAATAATAGAAGACGAGTTGTTATTACAGGAATGGGGGTTGTGGCACCTAATGCCGTTGGGGTTTCCGCTTTCGCGAAAGCCTTACAAGAACAAACCTCTGGAATACGATTTGATCCACAATTAGCCGATTTAAACTTTGGCTGCCAAGTGTCTGGAACACCACAAATTACAGAAGAATTACTTACCGATAATTTTACACCTTTACAACTGAGAGGCTTAAAAGCTAGTGGCCTGGTTTATGGTGTTATCGCTGGAAAAGAAGCTTTTAAGGATGCTGGTTTGGAAATCGCTGGTCCAGAAAAGGCCCTATCAGAAATGGGAATCATTTTTGGAACTGGACAAAGCGGTGGTGAAAAATTCAGGGAAGCCATTCATTTAATTGATGATAAAAAAGTGCGCCGCTTAGGAAGTACCAGCGTGATTCAAACCATGACCAGCGGTATCAGTGCCTGGCTGGCAGGAGAATTAGGCTGTGGTAATATGGTCACCAGTAATTCTAGTGCTTGCTGCACAGGTACAGAAGCCTTTCTTATGGGCTATGAGCGTATTGTTGCTGGAAAAGCATCGCAAATGCTGGTGGGTTCTACTAGCGATTCTGGACCTTATATTTGGGGCGGATTTGATGCAATGCGGATTTTACCAACTAAATACAACGAGGATCCAGAAAATGCAAGCAGGCCTTTATCAGATGATGCAGCAGGTTTTGTGCCTGGATCTGGGGCTGGAGCTTTTATTTTAGAGCATTTAGAAAGTGCTCAAAAACGAGGGGCAACTATCTATGCAGAGGTATTGGGTGGCGCTGTAAATTCTGGTGGACATAGAGCTGACGGCTCTATGACAGCTCCTAATGGTCAAGCTGTACAAGATTGTATACATCTGGCAATGAAAGATGCTGGAGTAACTGCAACAGAGATTGATGCCATTAATGGACATCTCACCGCAACTTCAAAAGATGCTTTTGAAATTAAAAATTGGTCGACCGCTTTAAACCGTAAAGGCGCAGAGTTTCCTTTTATAAATACCTTTAAATCTTATATAGGCCACTGCTTAGCTGCAGCAGGTAGTGTGGAATTGGTAGGAGCAGTGCTACAATTAAAAGAGCAAAAGGTCTATGGAAATAGCAATATCAGCTCTTTACATCCTGAGATTACTGATTTAATTGACAAAACCAGCTTCCCTTTAAGCTCTGCAAACGTAGATCTTAATATTTTGGCCAAGGCGAGTTTCGGTTTCGGAGATGTAAACGCATGTGTCCTACTTAAAAAGTATAGTTCTTAAATACTGAATTCTCAGAAAAGGGGCTTCACTGATCTGGACGTTATTTTTAATGGTTTAAACTCTTAAACTCTCCCTAACCTCTACGGAAAATCCGTTTTTTGATAGTACTTTTAAGATTCTATTGAAATAATAACATGCAAGAAAACGAAATACAGCAAGAGCTTTTTAAGATTGTTAAAGTCTATTTACCGCAAGATGTAAATGAAGACGCTATACAACTGGACAGCCATTTAATGCAAGACCTGGGCATCAACAGTGCCCATTTAGTAGATATTGTTCTCGATGTGGAAGACGCCTTTGATATTACTCTTGATGAGAAGGATATGGAAGCTATGCAAACGGTACGTGACGCTATTGAAATAGTCACAGCAAAAATCGCTTCTTAAATTTCATTTGCCATTAAATTACCAATCATATAAATTACCTATCATATGTCAAGATTACCAAAAATTGAACGTTTTAAAAATGAAGTAGAATCTAAGTACCAGATTTTCAATGGGATTTTTATGACCCTGCCATTTGATCAGATTTCTAATACTGGCGGATTGTTACCCTTGTTTCATGAAATGTGTGTGAAAGGCTATGAAAAAGGTAAAAACCCCACAGAGATCGTTGAATACTTTTTTGAAAGATACATGCGTGATACCAGTCCTAAAGAACGAGAAGACATGCTTTTTAGGTTTATTCAGTATATAGAAAGACAAGTGGTGTTGTTTGATGCCATTGAAGATGCTGCTTTTAGTAAAGTCAACAATATCGATGGGCGTGGTTCCTTACGTAGCGTCAAAGAGGAAGCAGTGGAACTTAATAAAACAGAAGAACTGGCAGCTTATTTAAAAGAGTTTAAAGTACGTCCTGTATTAACCGCTCACCCTACACAGTTTTACCCTGGTTCTGTTCTGGGAATTATTAATGATCTGGGCGATGCGATTAAAGCTAATCAACTTCAGGAGGTAAAACTACTGCTTTCACAATTGGGTAAAACCCCTTTCTTTAAAAAGGAAAAACCTACTCCTTTTGATGAAGCGGTAAGTTTAATTTGGTATCTGGAACACGTATTCTATCAGGCGATGGGTAATATTTACGATTACCTTAAAACACATATTGAGAATCCGCAGGAGTTTAATAATCAGATTGTTGAAATAGGGTTTTGGCCTGGTGGTGATCGTGATGGAAACCCGTTTGTGACGACTGCTATTACTCTAAATGTGGCTAAACGATTGCGTTCCACCATATTTAGAAATTATTATAGGGATTTACGCAAGCTGCGTAGAAGACTCACTTTTAAAGGAGTTGAAGAGCAGTTAGCGGCTCTAGAAAGCATGTGTTACAAAGCTATTTTTGAAAAGGATGTATTGGAGTTTGCACCTCAAGATCTTATCGATAGAATGAACGAGATCAGATCTACTGTTATAGAGCAGCATAACTCCTTATTTCTTGGTCAAATAGATAGTTTTATACATAAAATCGAATTGTTCGGTTTCCATTTTGCCACTTTAGATATACGTCAGGATAGCAGTGCTCATGATGCGGTTTTTGATGAGATCCTCGCTTTCGCGAAAGCGAAACTACCCACCAACTACAACAGCTTATCTGAAGAAGAGAAAGTGAACGTACTGGCACAGGTAGAAGGTTCTATCGATCCTAAAGACTTTACAGACGACTACACACAACGCACGTTAAGCAGTATTTACGCCATTAAAAATATCCAAGAACGCAATGGGGAAAAAGGTTGTAATCGTTACATTATTTCTAATACACAAATGGCTTCTCAAATTATGGAGGTCTATGCAATGATAAGGTTGTGTAATATGCCACAACCCAAAATAGATGTAGTGCCCTTATTTGAAACCGTTCCAGACCTGATAAAAGCTCCAGATGTGATGCGATCGCTTTATGAAAATGAGCATTACCGAGCTCACGTAAAAAGACGCGATGACACACAGCATATCATGTTGGGCTTTAGTGACGGTACTAAAGATGGTGGCTATTTAATGGCCAATTGGGCTATTTATGAAGCTAAGGAAGCATTAAGTACCGTTTCTAGGGAATACGGTATTTCTATTGTATTCTTTGATGGTAGAGGTGGCCCACCTGCTCGTGGTGGAGGTCAAACGCACCAGTTTTATGCTTCTATGGGAACAAAAATAGAAGCTAAACACATTCAATTAACAGTTCAAGGCCAGACTATTAGCTCTAAGTTTGGTACGTTAGAAAGCTGCCAATACAATCTGGAGCAAATGATTAGTAGTGGGGTGAGTAACGCCGTATACGCTAGTGATGCCAATGACTTTTCAGAAAAAGATAAAGCAACTATGGATCAACTGGCAAAATCAAGTTATATAGCTTACACAGATTTCAAAGCGCACCCACAGTTCTTATCCTATCTGGAACAGATGAGTACCTTAAAATATTATGCCAAAACCAATATAGGAAGTCGCCCTAGCAAGCGTGCTGGAAGTGCAGAATTGAGATTTAAAGATTTAAGAGCTATACCATTTGTAGGTTCTTGGAGTCAATTAAAACAGAATGTTCCTGGGTTTTACGGTGTAGGTACCGCGCTAGAAACAATGGATAAAGCTGGTAATTGGGAAGCGGCAGAAGAACTATATAAAAACAATAAATTTTTCCGTACTTTACTAGATAATAGCATGATGAGTTTAACCAAGTCATTCTTTGCTTTAACTGCATATATGGAGCATGATCCTATTTATGGTGAGTTTTGGAAGATGATTTATGCAGAATATGAGCGTTCTAAAAAGTACATGTTGAAGATCTCTGGAATGAAAACATTAATGGAAAATGAGCCAGCAGGACGAGCGAGTATTCAAGCTAGAGAAAAGATAGTCTTGCCATTATTAACCATACAGCAGTATGCCTTAAAAATGGTTCAAGATATCAATGCAGGAAAGGTGACTGAAAGTACAGAAACCTATGAGCGCATGGTCACTAGATCTCTATATGGAAATATTAATGCCAGTCGTAATTCAGCATAGGGAATTTTCCATTCTTTGAAATGGATTTAAGCAGGGTTAAAGCTTTCTAAAGCATTAACTTAACGGCTTGATTAATTATTAATTTTAAATCAAAACTCAACTATGAAGAACATTACAGATTTTAATAAAAAAACACCTACCGATCACGATATTATAGATCTTATTAAAAACAGGTGGAGTCCGCGTACATTTTCTGATCAACCTGTTTCTCAAAAGGAACTTCAGATGCTTTTTGAAGCGGGAAGATGGGCTCCTAGCTCTAATAATTTGCAGCCCTGGAATATAGTTTGGGGTATCAAAGGAAGTGATACCTATGATCGCATTATGGACGTCTTGGTTGAGTTCAATCAGAAATGGGCAAAGAATGCTCCAGTATTATTATTAGGTGTGGTAGACACCAAAACACCTAAAGGTGATGACAATTATCACGCACCTCATGATTTAGGACAGTTTTCTGCAAATATGGCACTACAAGCACAGAGTATGGGAATAGCATTCCATCAAATGGCTGGACTGGACTATGAGAAAGCTAAAAAAGAATTCAAGTTTCCAGAAACTTTTCATGTAGCAACTGCTATAGCACTGGGATATTACGGTGGAGAACTAAGCGATGTTCCTGATTTTTTACAAGAGGCTGAAACAGGTGAGCGATCTCGTAAAAAACAAAATGATTTTGTTTTTAATGGAGACTACAAAGCTACTGGTGACCTAAACGATAATTAAAAGTTAGGAAGTATACTCAAGTAATTCTTGTTACAAGTTAAACAAAAAAGGTGCCTTGAATATGTTCAAGGCATTTTTAGTTATGCAGAAAGTTGATCACTGTTGGCCATCAATTTATTTCCTAAAGATTTTACTGCAATTCCTACTGATTTTTTGAAATTAAGAGAAGCTATGACGCAGTGTACTTGATGTCCATCACAGGTAATTGCTATGTGTGCTACCTCTCTAGTTCGATTTTTTAGATCAAATATCTTTTTAAAAGTAACGTCAACCCTGTCTAAACAAGAGTGTTTATTGAGCTGTTGTATAGATTTACTGGTAAAAGCTTCCAGGTTGCGATTAGAAGGAACGTGAATGTAAGAGAAATGGATCATGTTGTCTTTTAGAATACTTACGTAGCAAAAGCAATGACGGTTTTTTATAAAATGTTAAAATAATTAGAAGCAACAGCAACAACTTAATCCAGCGTTTTTTAAGTATTTAATCATTTATTTTGTTCTTGAATATCATCTTCCGTTTTCTTATCTCGTAGGGAGAATAAAGCGCCCACTGCTAGAGAAACAAAAATGACTGCTAGAGAAAGCCATTCTGGAAAAGGCACGTAATGAACTAAAATCATTTTGATACCAACGAAAGCTAGAATAGCAACTAGACTGTAATGAATGTGCTGAAACTTATCCAATAAATTAGCTAAGAAAAAATACATACTACGCAATCCCATAATCGCTAGTATATTACTAGAGAATACTAAAAATGGGTCTGCGGTAATAGCAAGTATTGCTGGAATCGAATCTAAAGCAAACAGCACATCGGTCAGTTCAATGACTACCAATGCTAAGAATAGAGGAGTAGCAATACGCTTCCCCATTTTTTTAATAAACAATTGCTGCCCTTCTATGCGATCTGTAACAGGAAATAGCTTTCTAGAAAATTTATATATATAGGAAGTTTTTGGATCAAATTCTTCTTCTTTACTTTTGATCATTTTAAAGGCGGTATACAATAAAAAGGCTCCAAAAATGTAGGTCATCCAACTGATCTCATTAATCAGAGCAATCCCAAAAAGGATCATCAAGGCCCTAAAAACAAGCGCTCCAACAATTCCCCAAAAGAGAACTCTATGTTGGTATTTTTGATCTATAGAAAAGGACTTAAAGATAACTGCGATGACAAAAATATTATCAACGCTCAACGAAAGCTCTATTAAGTAGCCTGTTAAATACTTGATAGCAGCATCGCTACCGTTGAGTTGGTCAGGGTTTGCTAAATAACCTCCATCGTATATAAAATAAATAACACCAGTAAAAAGCAACGCAATACCTACCCACAAGGCAGTGAATTTTGAAGCTTCTTTGGTTTTTATGACATGGGCCTTTCTGTTAAAAACAAAAAGATCCAAGCATAAAAAGATGCTGACTAAGACGATAAAGGATATCCAAATGATCATAAGGAAAGATAATTGTAAAATATAAAAATCCACCTTTACAAAGCTGGATTTTTAATTTTGGTAGTAAAAATATTATGGGATTTTGATTGCTGCTGTATCCACATCAAATAATTTCAACATTTCATTATATAATTTCACTTCTATTCCTTTTTCACCATTTATGGCAATGGGATACAACAGCATTTCAGGATCCTTTTGCAGTGTTTTAAGGGCTCCTGTGTCATCTATCTGATGACCTTTGCCATATTTATTTTCATAAGAGGAATGATCTGTGTGCAGCAGGTCGCTAACATTGACTTGAAGCACATCTGCTATTTCTGTCCAAACCGTTGCAGCAACTTTGTCTTTAGAAACATCTACAGCAAGCAAATATTTGCCAGCAGCCTTTGCGTAAGCCAATATCTCCCGATGGCTTTTTTGATTTGAATTGTATAATAAAACAATTTGTCTGTGATTTGCAGCTAGGGATATCATCTTAGGAATGTGTAATTATGGTTGCCTTTCTCTTTTCGCACTGCGTTTTAAGTTGGTCTACCACCTTGCTTACGGATTTTGTAAATGTATTGTGACTTTCTTCGGCAAACAGTCGTGGGCCTGGAGCACTTAATCTTATTTGAGCAATCATCCCTGTTTGATCGCTAGAGGTGTTTTCGGCTATAAAAAACACATCAGCTCTAGTGATCCAACTGTATCGGTCAAAAATAGTTTGTAATTTTTCTTTTGTGTAATTCTCTAGATCTGTACTTCCAGAAACGTGCTGGTAATTAAATTGAATAGTCATTTTGTTGATTTTACTCTAAGTTAAGTTACTCATAGATTGTTGGTGTTGTCTTTATACAATCATTAGTATAGCTTTAGTAAAGCTTTAAGGTTTAAGCCATAAAAGGCATCCTTAATAATTTAACAGGTCTAGCAGCAGTGTGGTTTTTCTAATATGTTTTTAGCAAACGTTTATTTGATGATATTGATCTCGCTTTCGCGAAAGCGAGATCAATATCCATACATACCACCAACAAAAAAATCCCAATAACTACAACTAGCTATTGGGATTTAAAGTATTCTATTTGTTTCTTATTGCATCACTTTAAATTCGCAACGACGGTTGATATCATATTCTTCATCAGTACAAATACCTTCTTTAACACATTCATTAAGTGGTTGCATCTCACCATAACCTATACTGCGCAATCGATTTTCATCAATCCCTTGACTGATCAAGTATTTCATAGTAGAAGCGGCACGTTGTTTAGATAAGGTTAGATTGTATTCACTAGGTCCACGTACATCCGTGTGAGCAGATACCTCTACGTGCATTTCAGGATATTTATTCATGATAGCTACAAGATCATCTAAAGTAGCAGCAGCTTCAGGTTTAATAACCGCCTGATCAAAATCAAAAAATATTTGTTCTAATTCTACTTGTACATCTCCCTTGCGATCTTTTTTTATAATTTCTTCTGCATCTTGATAGGAGAGAAGCGTTAAAAATATATCATGACTCACTTTTCCGTTTTTATCTGTAGAAAAATCTACATTACGAGGGATATATAGCTTGCGAGTAGCACGAACTGTATATTTTTTATTTGGCTCGATTTTAAATAGGTAAGAAGCGTCGTTACCAGTGATCATGTCATCTATAACAACTCCACGCTCATCCAATAAGGAAACAAGTGAACCTGGTAACGTCTTTTTACTGATGCTGTCTTGTACGACACCTACTACCTGATATTTAGTAAGTATATTTTCCTCTCTTTTTCCTGTATAGATTTGATCTAAACCATCTCTGTTAGAGGAAAAATAACTCTCATTTGTGGCTTCATCAATTACAAAAGCATAATCATCATTAGAGCTATTGATACTAGTACCCAAATTAACAGGAGTGTCAAACTCACCATTCACCAGGTTTGCTCTATGTATATCCAATCCACCTACGCCTTGTTTACCGTTAGTGGCATAATACAAGGTGTTGATATTACTGATATAAGGAAATTGATCTCTATAAGCAGTATTGATAGAAGCTCCTAAGTTAACAGGGGCACCATAAGAACCATCCTCATTGATTGCTACTTTGTAGATATCAAATTCACCGTATCCACCAGGCATATTGCTTGAAAAGTAAAGTGTCATACCGTCTTTACTAATAGAAGGATGTTCCACACTATACAATTCATTATTAAAAGGTAATAAAGTCACATTGGACCATTTATTATCCACTTTTTCTGCGCGGTACAATTGAATATTAGAAACCCTTTCTCCATCTATTTTAATTCGTTTTTCATTGTTACGATTGAAATACATGACTTTACCTTTATTGGTAAAAACGGCATTACTCTCATGAAGAGCCGTATTTATTTCTTCAGAAAATGGTGTCACCTCACTTAATGTAGTACCGTTTAATTGAGCTTCGTAAAGGTCCAGATAAGGTAAACCATTCCAAGAAAAAACAGGTCGATCCATATTACGAGAAGAAGCAAAAGCAACATTATTGGAGTCTATAAAAGATAGACCAAAATCACTTTTAGACCCTTTATTTGTAACTGGCACTACTTCAAAAACGTGAGGTGTGGTTCTCTTTAATTCAGAGAGAAATTCTTCTGTGTTCCAATCTTTACCGTAGTAAGATTTTAAATAGACATCTGCTGTTTGATAATCCTTAACAGCAAGAAGCGATTGTGCATATCTATATACACGATCTTTGTCTATAATATCGCTATATGTATCTTTAAGCTTGGTGTAGGTCTTTGCTGCGTTTTCAAAATCATTGGTGTAATAATAAGAGTCTGCTAGCTTTTGAAGAACTCCCTCAGAAGCCTCCAGGTTTTTATAATTAGCTATAGCTTCCGTATACGCCTTATTTTTGAATAATTTATCAGTCTTTTTCAGACTTAAATTCTGGGCATGGCTATAAGTTCCTACTAGCAATGCGGTCATCAATATAGTAATTATTAATCTCATAAGTATGGTGATGAATAGGTTTAGAAAAATCTAGGAGAACGATCGTAACCACCTCTCCAGAATTTTGTTTTAATGTTATACAGTAAAATGATCTCGTGAGATCCAGAATTAAAGTTACCTAAATTACTTGTGGTGTAATCATAAGCATACCCTAATCTAAGCTCTGGAGATACTTTAAAGTTAACCAGTGCACTGACAGAGTCATCTAAACGATAACCTATACCAGCTTCTAATGTATCATTAAACAAGAAGTTTGCATTCAGATCTGCAGATAAAGGAGCTCCTTTTACACCTTTTAGTAAAAAAGAAGGCTTGAACTTTAAGTCTGGATTGATATCAAATACATAACCACTATTTAAGAAAAAATGAATGTCTTGGACACCAGTAGACTGTATGCCGTTTTCATTCTCTAAATGTGTTGTCGTTAATAAATTAGGAGCCGATAAACCTACATAGAATTTATCTGTAAAATAAAAACCTCCTAAACCTACGTTAGGAAAACTTTGAGTTACATTTTCATTAAAAGCTACATCAGTATCTACGCCACCAGACTGAAGGTTGAACCCATTAAAGTTAGCATCAAATAAAGTAAGACCCGCTTTTATACCCAAGGAAAGTTTAGCCGTTTCAGAAACAGGTAATACATAGGCAAAATCTGCATAGATATTATTTTCTGTAACGACATTTCCTATGTCATCATTTGTAAAAGAGATTCCCACTTCCACGCGATCACTTACAGGATAATGAACAAATAAAGAAGCTGTCTTAGGAGCGCCTTCCAGTCCTACCCATTGTGTTCTATACAAAGCACCCACATTGAGCTCAGACTTGTTTGCAGTAGCATAAGCCGGGTTCAAGATACTTTGATTATACATGTATTGAGTAAACTGCGGATCCTGCTGAGCAACCGTGCTCAAGGAAAGCATACCGATCAATACAATTAATAAAGGTGTTATATTAAAATTTTTCATTTTGTTTGTTTCTTTCTTGAAGTGACTATCGGCTTAAGTAAATTCTACCTTGGGATGGTTTTGTAGTTCCATCGTTGTATTTAAGGATGTAGTAATAAACACCTACTGGTAACTCTCCGTCACTCAATAAGGCCGATTGATTACTGAAACCGTTAAATCTAGGTGTGTTGGCAGTTCCACTATAAACGCGACTTCCATATCGGTTATAGAACTCAATACTGAAATTAGGATAAAGAAAGTTCAAGTTATCAATATCAAAAGTATCATTGACCCCATCAGCATTAGGTGAAAACCCGTCTGGAATGGTTAGATCTCCACAAGCTGATAAATCTACCGTTACTTCTAGTCTTATACTGCTTTCACAACCAGTTGCTGCATCTATTAAAGCAGCGTAATACGTAGTTCCACTTGTCATTATTGTAGTAAGAGGTAAGGCATTCGTGCCATCAACCGCATTGTACCAAACAACGTTATTAGCAATAGAATCATATTCCAATACGTTCAAAGTAAGTTGTTGCAAAGTAGGATTATCATTGATACAGAAAAGTTCTCCATCTTGATCTAAAGTAGGGGTTGGTGCATCTCCTACAATAACCATTACTTCTGTTCTGATACTGGATTCACATCCATTTGCTTCTGTTTGAGATGCAAAATAAGTGGTTGCATCGATAAGACTTTCGGTAGCTGCTAATGGAATCGTTGCATCGATGGCATCATACCATACTATCATATCTCCAGTTACAGCTGTATCTAGATCCATTACTGTAGGATTATCAGTCGCACAAAAATCAAGAGTTGCGCTTATCAGAGTAGGCGCTGCACTTTCATCCACTTGAATGTCTAAGGTAGCTGAAGCATCTGTAGCACAAGGAGAAGTTGCAGTAACCGTATAAGTATACATTCCTGCAACGTCCACTGTTGGGTCAAATATATTAGTTCCACTATCTAGTAATGGAAACCAAGTCCCTGTCGCGTCAGGTGTACCGCCTAATTGAGTTAATAAGTCAATGATACCGTCAGATACACAAGTAGAAATCATATTGTCTGTTCCAGCATCAGGAGCTTCAGTAATCGTAACAACAACATCAGCTGAAGATGTGTTACAAGAACTAGTAACCGTATAGCTATAAGTAGCTGCAAGGTCAGTAGCTGGGTCAAATACACCACTATTACTAGCTAATGCAGGACTCCATGTTCCACCAGTAGTAGCTGTTCCCAATAAAGTGAATAAATCTGTTGTTCCATTGTCAGTACATGCATCTAAAACAGCATCTGTTCCTGCGTCTACCGGAGTTTCTACGGTTACCATTACAATGGTAGAAGCATCTGTACAAGGTGCCGTTGCACTTACCATATATTCAAAGCTATAGGTTCCAGCAACTACTGCAGTTGAATCAAATATATTTCCTGTCAGTGCCATGGTTGCATCTGTATCGATCCAAGTACCACCAGCATCCTGTGTGCCATCTAAAGCAGTAAATAAATCTACCATGCTTTGATCGTTACAAACAGAAAGTAATACGGCAACACCAGAATTAGGTGATGCAAATATATTTACCGTCACGGCAACACTATCGTTAGATTCACAATTGGTTATCGCATCTGTTTGTGTAGCAAAATAATCTTCTCCATCTAAAAGAGCATCTGTGCCTATTAGCGGATTCATTAATGCCGCATCTTCATACCATATCACGGCATTACCCATCACTGATAAATCAGCAACAGTTGCTTGATCACAAAAGTCTTGAATAGCCGGAGCAGTAGGAGCATTAATATTGCTGATCGTTATTTGTACCGTTTCCATGTCTGCACTACAAGTGGTAGAAGGAGAAACGGAATACGTGAAATTATAAACTCCCGTGGTTAAAGCAGAAATGTTTAAAATAGAACCAGTCAGTTCACCCGTAAGATCATCATCAGACCAGTTTCCACCAGCATCATTTCCAGTCAACTGAGTAAATAAATCTAATGTTTGTCCTGTAGTGATATCTGAAAGACAGATGTCTAAGTCAGTAGAAGTACCGGCATTAGGTGCATCCAACACACTAACAAGTACTGTTGCCGTATCTGAACAAGATCCATTAGTAACGGTATAGGTAAAGTTATAACCACCTACAACAAATCCAGTAAGGTCAACATTGTTTCCTGTTAAGGCGCCGGTAGCATCGTCATCAGACCAAGTTCCACCAGCATCTTGTCCAGACAGTTGACCGAATAAATCTAAAGGGGAGTTAGCTGCCAATTCATTGGCACAAACTACAAATGTTGTAGCTGTTCCTGCCTCTGTAAGCGCATTAATGATGATCGTAACCGTTACATCTAT
>TARA_R110000751_G_scaffold1996_9_pt1 | contig 14693 bp, 10 predicted proteins | sample TARA_R110000751 | Tara Oceans TARA_R110000751 (sample SAMEA4398001) | marine metagenome | biome: Polar Biome; feature: [MES] marine water layer (ENVO:01000295) within the mesopelagic zone...; material: water (ENVO:00002006), including particulate matter (ENVO:01000060) such as...... | reverse complement strand
CATCGGCGCGCTGATCCCGCCCTCGATCCTGCTGATCCTCTACGGCATCATCGCGCAGGTTCCGGTAGGGGCGCTGTTCATGGGCGGCGTCGGCGCCGGCTTGCTGACGGCGCTCGGCTACGTGCTGACGGTGGTGATCCGCGCCAAACTGGACCCCTCGCTCGCCCCGCCGGTGCACGAGCATCCCGGCGCCGCCGAGCGCTGGGGCGCGCTGGCCGAGACCTGGCCCGTGATGGTGCTGATGGCCGGCGTTCTGGGCGGCCTGTTCTTCGGCGTCTTCACCCCGACCGAGGCCGGCGGCGCCGGCGCCGGCATGGCCGTCATCATCGCGCTGATCAAGCGCTCGCTCAGCTGGCGCGGCTTCCACGACAGCCTGATGGAGACGCTGCAGACCACCGCCTCGCTGTTCGTGATCGCCATCGGCGCCAACATGCTGACCCGGTTCATGGCGATCAGCGGCGCCGGGCGGGACCTGGCCGCGCTGATCGACGCGCTGGGCGCGGACCCGACGCTGCTGCTGGTGGGCATCGCGCTCGTCTACCTGCTGCTGGGCATGTTCCTCGAGCCGATCGGGGCGATGCTGCTGACCCTGCCGGTGCTGCTGCCGGTGCTGACCGGGGCGGGCTACGACCTGCTGTGGTTCGGCATCGTGCTGGCCAAGTTCCTCGAGATCGGGATGATCACCCCGCCCATCGGGCTGAACGTCTTCGTCATCAAGTCGGTGGTGGGCGACCTCGTCTCCGTCGGCGGCATCTTCCGCGGGATCCTGTGGTTCCTGCTGGCCGACCTGATCGTGGTGACGCTGCTGGTGGTCTTCCCCGACATCATCCTGTGGCTGCCCGCCCTGATGCAGCGCTGAGGAGGACGCGATGACCGACCCCGCCCCCTGGATCCGCTCCGTCCTGCAGACCTGCGTGGTGGTCGAGGACCTGGACGCGACCATCGCCGAGTACTGGGAGCGCGCCGGCATCGGCCCCTGGTACGTCTGGGTGCCGAAGCTGACCGGCATGCGCATCCGGGGGCAGGAGATCCCCTATTCCATGAAGCTCGCGCTCGCCTGGACGCCCGACGGCGTGATGTGGGAGGTGATCCAGCCGCTGACCGGTCCCAGCATCTACCGCGAGTTCCTCGACCGCCGGCGCGAGGGCCTGCACCACGTTCTCGTCGACGCGGGCGAGGGCGGCTACGACGCCCTGATCGCGCAGGCCGAGGCCCGCGGCCTCCCCCCGATGATGGAGGGGACCTGGGCCGGCGCGCAGTTCGCCTATCTCGACGGCGAAGGCCCGCTGAAGATGGCGATCGAGGTGGTGCGCCGCCCCGCCGACTACGTGCGGCCGGATCCCGACTACACCTTGCCCGCCTGGCTGGGCAGGGCGCCGCGATGACGCTGCGGATCGGCTGCGGCTCGGGCGGGGCGCCCGACCGGGTGGCGCCCGCGCTGGCGCTGGCCGAGCGGGGCGAGCTCGACTTCCTGTGCTTCGAGTCGCTGGCCGAGCGCACGCTGGCGATGGGCCATGTCGCGAAGCGCTCCGGCCGGGCGCCGGGGCACTGCCCGAAGCTGGAGGCGCGGATGCGCGCCGTGCTGCCGGCCTGCGCCGCGCAGGGCGTGCGGATCGTGACCAACATGGGCGGCGCCGATCCGCGCGCGGCCGGAGAGACCACGGCCCGCATCGCCCGCGAGCTGGGCCTGAGGCTGCGGGTGGCGGTGATCGAGGGCGACGACGTCCTGCCGCTGGTCGGCCCCGAAACGCGGCTGCCCGAGACCGGGGAGCGGGTGGGCGACTTCGGCCCCCCGGTCGCGGCCAACGCCTATATCGGCCACGAGCCGCTGGTCGAGGCGCTGGATGGCGGCGCCGACGTCGTGATCGCCGGGCGGGCGGCCGACCCGTCGCTGTTCCTCGCCCCCTTCGTGCACGCCAACGGCGTCGCGCCCGACGACTGGGCGCGGCTGGGCGCGGGCACGCTGGCGGGGCACCTGCTGGAATGCTCGACGCAGGTGACGGGCGGCTATTTCGCCGATCCCGGCGTCAAGGACGTGCCGGGCATCGAGGACCTGGGCTATCCCATCGCCGAGATGTCGCCCGACGGCTCGGCGGTGATCACCAAGCTGCCCGGGACCGGCGGGCTGGTCGCGCCGCTGACGGTGAAGGAGCAGATGCTCTACGAGGTGCACGACCCCGCCGCCTACCTGACCCCCGACGTGACCGCGGATTTCTCGACCACCCGGATCGAGGCCGTCGGCCCCGACCGGGTCCGCGTCTCGGGCGCCGGCGGGCGGGCGCGGCCGCAGACGCTCAAGGCGCTGGTCGCCTTCGACGGCGGATACCTGGCGGAGGGCGAGATCTCCTGGGCGGGCCCCGGCGCGCAGGCGCGCGGCGAGCTGGCGCGCGAGATCGTGCGCCGGCGCATGGTCGAGCGCTTCGGCTTCGACGGCCCGCTGCGGCTGGAGCTGATCGGCGTCGCCTCGCTGCATCTCGACGGCGGGCGGGCCGAGCAGGGCTCGCAGGACGTGCGCCTGCGCGGCGCCCTGCGCAGCCACGACCGCGCCTGGGCCGAACGCTTGCTCGAGGAGATCGAGGGCCTGTGGATGGCGGGCCCCGCCGGCGGCGGCGGCTTCCGCGGACGCATCACCGAAAGCGTCTTCACCCGCGCGATCCACATCGACCGCGCGCTGGTCCCCACCCGCGTGAACTGGATCGCGCCATGACCGCCGCGACGCGCACGCTCCCCCTGCGCGCCATCGCTTCCGCCCGGGCCGGCGACAAGGGCGACGCGCTCAACGTCTCGGTCTGGGCGCTGTCGCCGCGGTGGTATCCCGCGATCCGCGAGCAACTCACCGCCGAGCGCGTCCGCGCCGCCTTCCCGGACGTCTTCCGGGGCGAGGCGCGGCGCTACGAGCTGCCGGACCTGCACGGGCTGAACTTCGTCTTCCAGCGCGCGCTGGCCGGGGGCGTCAACGCCTCGCTCAACCTCGACGCGCACGGCAAGTCGTTCAGCTTCCTGCTGCTGTCGCTGGAGATCGAGGTCCCGGCGGAAGGGGAAGACCTAAAGGTCTAACCATTTGACAAAATCATGCCGGGGCGGCACTCTCGCCCCCAAAGCCCCTCCGCGCAGGTCGGGGAGGGCCAAGCCGGAAAGGACCCGACCCATGCTCGACTCCCAGGACGATCTCCAGGCGCTTCGCGACGGCGTCGCGGCGGTCTGCGCGCGGTTCGGCGACGACTACTGGAACGCCAAGGACGACGCCGGAGAGTTTCCCCACGAATTCCACCGCGCCATGGCCGAGGGCGGCTGGCTGGGCGTGACCATGCCCGAGGAATACGGCGGCGCGGGCCTCGGCGTGCAGGCCGCGGCGGCGGTGATGCACGAGGTCGCCCGCCACGGCGGCGGCATGGCGGCCGCCTCCTCGATCCACATCAACATGTTCGGCCCGCACCCGCTGGTGGTTCACGGCACGCCCGAGCAGAAGGCGGAATGGACGCCGCGCCTGGTCTCGGGCGAGGATCAGGTCTGCTTCGGCGTGACCGAGCCGGACGCGGGCCTCGACACCACCTCGATCAAGACCTTCGCGAAGAAGGTGGACGGGGGCTGGTCGGTGACCGGGCGCAAGATCTGGACCTCCACCGCGCAGGTGGCCAACAAGGTGCTGCTGCTGACCCGGACCACCCCGAAGGAGGATTGCCGCAAGCCCACCGACGGGATCACCGTGTTCTACACCGACCTCGACCGCACCCGGGCCGAGGTGAAGAAGATCCCCAAGCACGGCCGGGCGGCGGTGGATTCGAACCTCGTCTACTACGACGACTATTTCATCCCCGAGCATCACCTGATCGGCGAGGTCGGGCGCGGGTTCCACTACCTCCTCGACAGCCTGAACCCCGAGCGGGTGCTGGTCGCGGTCGAGGCCATCGCCATCGGCCAGGACGCGCTGGCCCGCGCCGCCGCCTACGCGCGCGACCGCCACGTCTTCGGCCGGCCGATCGGCAAAAACCAGGGCATCCAGCATCCGCTGGCGGAGTGCTGGGCGAACCTGGAGGCGGCGATGCTGATGGCCGAGAAGGCCGCCGCGCTCTACGACGCAGGCCGTCCCTGCGGCGCCGAGGCGAACGCGGCCAAGCTGCTGGGCGCGCGGGCGGGCCACGCCGCCTGCCAGCAGGCGGTCTTAACCCACGGCGGCATGGGCTACGCCAAGGAATACGTGGTCGAGCGGCTGCTGCGCGAAGTGCTGGTCACCCGCCTCGCCCCGGTCTCCGAACAGCTGGTGCTGTGTTTCCTCGCCGAGCGCGTTCTGGGGCTGCCCAAGTCCTACTGAGCCTGCCTCCAACCCCACGCCGAGCGGCCCCTCCCGACCGTCTCGGCGTCGCCGGCGCGGCGCCTGCCGCGCCGCCTCCCCGGCGTCGATCGCCCGAGGCGCGACGCCGGGCTTTTCGTGCGTCGGACGGGGGCTCAGAGCCCGGCCGCCATCGCCCGCCAGGCCTCGGTCAGCGCCGGCCGGTGGTCCGGGGCGGCGACCTCGATCAGCCGCTCGGCCCGCTCGACGGTCGAAAGGCCGCGCAGGTCCGCCAGGCCGTGCTCGGTAATGACCACCTCCACGTCGCCGCGGGGCAGCGAGGCGAGGCCCGAGAGCCGCGGCACGATGCGCGAGACCGCGCCGCGACCGGAGGCGGCGGGCAGGGCGACGACGCTGACGCTCGCGGGATCGAGCGCCGCGGCGCGGGCGAAGTCGGGGGCGCCGCCGACGCCGCTGATGGCGCGGCCGCCCAGCAGCTCCAGGTTGGCCTGGCCGAACAGGTCCACCTCCAGCGCCGAGTTCACCGCGACCAGGCCGCGCACGCGGGCCAGCGCCTGGGGGGTATGCGTCGCCTCGCAGTCAACCACGTCAAAGCCGTCCCGGCCCGCGAGCCAGTCGTAATAGCTCCGCGTGCCGACATGGACGCAGCTGACCGGGCGATGACCGGGGGCGAGGGCGCCGGCCTCGACCAGCCTCCGGGCGCCGTCGGAGAGCATGCCGGAGTGCAGCCGCAGGTTCCGCCGGTCGGTCAGCAGGTCCATCAGCGCGTCGGGCGCCTTGCCGAGCCCGATCTGGATCGCGGCGCCGTCGTCCACCAGCGTGGCGATCCGCCCGGCGATGGCGGTGGCGGCGGGGGAGGGGGCGCCGACGTCGTATTCCCGGGGCGGCGCCTCCGCCTCGATCACCGCGTCCGCCTCGTCGAGCGCGACGGAGGCCGCGCCGGGGATCGAGGGCATCGCCGGGTTCACCACCAGGATCAGCCGGGAGGAGCGCCGCCGCGCCAGCGGCGCGAACTCCACCGCCAGCCCCAGCGAGCAGCGCCCGGCGGCGTCCGGCGGCGCCACGGTCATCACACAGGCGTCGAAGCGCGCGACCTGGCCGAGCCATCGCGCGGCCGCGCCGTAGGACATCGGCAGGTGCCGCAACGCCCCGCGCGCCTGGTCGCCCGGCGCATCGGCCGTCGCGAAGAGCGCGGAATACTCCGTGCCCGGCGGCAGCCGGCCCAGCGGCGTCGGGTTGATGCCCGGCACGAAGCTGGAGGTGATCCGCAGCGCCGGGCCGCCCTGCGCGTGGAGCGCCTCGAGCAGGGCCGGAACCTCGGCGGCCGATCCGGGCAGGAACAGGCGCTCGCCTGCCGACAGCAGCCCGGGGAACCGCGCGGCGGACTGGGGGCGGACGCGCAGGAGCGCCGGGCTCCGGGGGGCAGGCGGGGGCGTGGACATGAGGTCTCCCTGGCGGACGAGGCCCTGAGTCGGCGGGCAGGAACGGCAGTCTACGAATGGTTTAATGGCAGGCCAAGCTAAAGGTCAAACAATTGACTTGCGCGCGGCCGCCGACTCGCTCCATGGTGATCGCGAAGACAGGAGCCGCCGATCCGTGACGTTTCCCGCCGCAAACCGAACCCCCGCCGCAGAGCCCGCGCCCGAGGCGGCCGCCCTGCCGCCGGCCGCGACGACCGAGGCGCTGACCGCCTGGGCCGCCGAGGCGGCGGGCGGGCGCCTGGCGGACTGCGCGCAGATCTCGGGCGGCAACCGCTGCCGCTCCTGGGCGGTGGACGTCGAGACCGCGGACGGGCGGCAGCCGCTCTACCTGCGCTACGCGCCGCCGCGCCCGCCGAGCGGGGAGCCCTACACCGTGCGCCGCGAGGCTCAGGTCTACCGCGCGCTCGACGGGACCGACGTGCCGGCGCCGCGGCTGCTGGCCGAGCACGACCGCCACGAGGCGATCCTGACCGAGCGCGCGCCGGGCCGCGCCGACTACCGCCGCATCGGCCCGGACGCGGAGAAGACGTCGGTGGCGAAGGATTTCGTCGCCGCGCTGGCCCGCCTGCACGCCCTGCCGGGCGACCGGCTCGCGGGGCCGGACGTGGCGCCGGCGGGGGACATGCGCGCCTGCGTGGCGCGGGAGCTCGAGATCTGGCGCGGCATGTATGCCGAGACGGACCGGCGCGATCCGCTGGCCGAGCTGGCGCTGGGCTGGCTGGAAGACCGCCTGCCCGAAACCTCGGGCGCCCCGGTCTTCGTCCACGGCGACGCGGGTCCCGGCAACTTCCTGTTCCAGGACGGCCGCATGACCGCGCTGCTGGACTGGGAGCTGGCCCATGCCGGCGATCCGATGGAGGACCTGGCCTGGTACTCGATGCGCTCGGTGATGGAGCCGACGCCGGATTTCGCGGGCCGGCTGCGCGACTACGCCGCCGCCGGCGGGGCGCCGCTGGATCTTTCGCGGATCCTCTACCACCGGGTCTTCGTCACGACGCGCGTGGTGATCATCCGACATCGCAACGTGACCGGAGAGCCCGGCGCCTCGATCCTCTCGCGGGCGCTGAACCGCCGGCTGCTGGCGGGGGCGCTGGCGGAGGCGTCCGGACTGGAGCTGACGCCTCCGCCGTGGATCGAGGCGCCCGACACCCCGCAGACCGCCTTCCACGACGGGGTCATCGACGATCTGCGCGCGCGCATCGCCGGGCGGGTGGAGGACGCGGAGGCCGTCTCCGCCGCTAAGAACGCAGCGCGGGTGCTGAAGTACCTGCGCGAGGTGGACCGCCTCGGCCCGGTCGTTGAGGCGCGCAAGCGCGCCGCCCTCGCCGCCCTGCTGGGCGACGCGCCCGAGGCCGTCTCCGCCGGCGAGGCGGAGCTGCTCGCCCTCCACGCCACGGGCCGCGTGCGCTTCGCGCAGGCGCTGCCCTATTTCGCCGCCGCCGCCGCCTGGGACGCGCAGCTGGCCGCGCTCGCCTCCGGCGGGATGGCCCGCCGCGGCTTCCCCGACCTGCCGCCCGACCTGCCGCCCGACCTGCCGAACGTCCTGTGACGGAGCCCCTCATGCCCCACGACCAAGCCCTCGCCGACAAGCCGGATTTCACCGCGAAGGACGACGGCTTCCACACCGACGTCATGGGCGACCGCTGGTGGATGACCGAGACCGCCTGGTTCTCGTTCTGCGCGCCGGAGCGGAAGCTGGGCGGCTGGCTCTATTCGATGTTCCGCCCCAACATCGGGGTGAACTCCGGCGGCGTCTGGGTCTGGGACGACAGCGCGCATATCCCGTGGGAGACGCGCTACTACCGCAACTACACCGTCATGCCGATGCCGAAGGGCGACCTCAGCGACACCACCCTGCGCACCGGGGTGACGATCAGGACGCTGGAGCCGCTGACCCGCTACCACCTGGGCTTCGAGGACGAGGACGGCCGCCTGACCGTCGACCTCGACTACGAGGCCGTGATGGCGCCGCGCGCGCTGCGCAAGCCGAACTCCGCCTTCAAGAACCTGACTCATTTCGACCAGTTCATGCGCGCCCGCGGCCATATCGTGCTGGACGGGGAGCGGATCGAGATCGACTGCCACTCGATGCGCGACCGCTCCTGGGGCCCGCGCCCCGAGCATCGCCCGGGCAAGAGCGCCTATGTCTCCGGGATCGCCTCGCCCAACGACTGCTTCCTGTGCACGACGAAGTGGAACGATCCGTCGGGGGAGCTCGCCTACGGCTTCCAGACCCTGGACGGGGAGCTCGGCGACATCGTCGCGGGCCGCCGCATCGTCGAGCGCGACCCCGAGCACGGCTACGTGGCGAAGATCGTGATCGAGGCGAAGGACCATCTCGGCCGCGAGATGTTGGCGGAGGGGGAGCGGCTGAGCTCGATCACCATCAACCGCCACTCCTTCATCGACTCCAACGGGCTGATCGCCTGGTCTATCAACGGCAAGCCGGGCCATGGCGAGGATCAGGACATGTGGCCGGTGAACGTCTGGGGCGACTTCCGCAGGCGCGTGCGCGCGGGAGGCGGGGAATGACCGCGCCCGTCCCCCCCGCCCAGGGGCCGATGGCCGGCGTGAAGGTCGTCGACCTCAGCCAGATCTACAACGGCCCCTACGCGACCTTCCTGATGGCCTCGGCCGGCGCCGAGGTGATCAAGGTCGAGCCCGAGGGCGGCGAGTCCCTGCGCCGCCGCGGCGTCGTGGGCGGCGCGGCGCTGCCCTTCGCGATGCTCAACGGGGGCAAGCGCTCGGTGGTGCTGAACCTCAAGGACCCCGAGGGGAAGGCGGCGCTGGAGGCGCTGGCGCGCGAGGCCGACGTGCTGGTGGAGAACTTCGCGCCGGGCGTGATGGAGCGCCTGGGTCTCGGCGCCGAGCGGCTGCGGGAGATGAACCCGCGGCTGATCTACGCCTCCTCCTCCGGCTTCGGCACGGACGGGCCCTATCGCGAATACCCGGCCATGGACCTGACCATGCAGGCGATGTGCGGGGTGATGGCGACCACCGGCTTTCCCGACCGCCCGCCGGTGAAGGCGGGGCCGGCGCTGTGCGATTTCTTCGCCGGCACGCATCTGTTCTCCGCCATCGCCACCGCGCTGTTCGAGCGGGAGCGCACCGGCGTCGCGCGCCAGGTCCACGTGACCATGCAGGACGCGGTCTATCCCGCGCTCGCCTCCTCGCTGGGCATGGCCTGGGGGATGCAGCGGCGCGAGGACGCGCCCCCCCCGCGCACCGGCAACCGCCACGGCGGGCTCGCCGAGGCGCCCTACAACGTCTACCCGACCTCGGACGGGTGGCTCGCGATCATCTGCGTGCGCGACGCGCACTGGCAGAACCTGGCGAAGGTGATGGGCCGGCCGGACCTGGTCGACGATCCGCGCTACGCCTCGCTCAAGGACCGGGTCGAGCGGATCGACGAGATCGACGCGCTGGTCGCCGACTGGACCGGCAAGCGCCCCAAGGAAGAGGCGTTCCAGGCCCTGATGGCCGCCCGCGTCCCCTGCGCCCCGGTGCGCGACCTCGAGGAGGTCATGGACGACCCCAACATGCACGCCCGCGGCTCGCTCCGCTGGGAGGAGCATCCGGAGTTCGGGCGCGTGGTGCTGATGGCCTCGCCCCTGCGCTTCGCGGGCGTCGAGGCGCGCCCGCTGGCCCCGAGCCGCACGCTCGGCGCCGACACCGAGGCGGTGCTGGCCGAGATCGCCGACCGCGCGGAGCGGACGGCCTGAGATCCGGCCGCGGCGCCCGCGCGCCGCCGGCCGCAACCAGGACAGGCGCGCCGGCGACCGCCCGCGAGGCGGCGCGACAGGACGCCGTAGGGGAGAGACGCCATGAGCGGAATCGTCGGCATCGATGTCGGCGGCACCTTCACCGACCTGTTCCACGCCGGCGCGCCCGGCGCGCCGGCGCGGGTCCTGAAGGTTCCGTCCACCCCGGACGACCCAAGCCGGGGTCTGGTCGACGCCCTGCGCGCGGCCGAGGTCGATCCCGCCGCGCTGGAGCTGATCCTGCACGGCACCACCATCGCCACCAACGCGGTGATCGAGCGCAAGGGCGCCCGCTGCGCCCTGATCACCACCCAGGGCTTCCGCGACGTGCTGGAGCTGGGCCGCCGCGACCGCCAGCGCATGTACGGCCTGACCGGCGCCCATGTCCCCCTGATACCCCGCCTGATGCGCTGGGAGATCGCCGAGCGGCTCGACCATCGCGGCCAGGTTCTGGTCCCGCTGGACGAGGCGGCGCTGGGCGAGCTCGCCCGCGCGCTGGCCGAGGAGGGGGTCGAGGCGGTCGTCGTCGCCTTCCTCCACGCCTACGCCAACCCCGCCCACGAGCATCGCGCCCGCGAGATCCTGCGCGAGGCCGACCCCGACTGGGAGGTGGTGCTCGCCACCGACGTGGTGCGCGAGTACTGTGAGTTCGAGCGGACCTCGACCGCCGCCGTGCAGGGCTACCTGCAGCCGCTGGTCTCCCGCTACGCCCGCAGCCTGACGCAGCGGCTGGAGCAGATCGGCTTCGACCGCCAGACCCTGGTGATGCAGTCGAACGGCGGGCTCGCGCCGCTGTCGCAGCTGCCGACCAAGGCCGCGAACATCGTGCGCTCCGGCCCCTCGGCCGGGGTCACCGCCGCGGCGCGGATCGCGGCCGAGGCGGGGTTCGACAACGTCATCACCGGCGACATGGGCGGCACCTCCTACGACGTCGCGGTGGTGGTGAAGGGCGCGCCGAAGATCGCCGAGACCACCGAGCTCGACTTCCGCATCCCCCTGCGCCTGCCGATGATCGACGTGCACACGATCGGGGCCGGCGGCGGCTCCATCGCCTGGATCGACCGGGGCGGCGTGCTCCAGGTCGGACCCGAGAGCGCGGGCGCCGTGCCCGGTCCGATCTGCTTCGGCCGCGGCGGGACCCGGCCCACGGTCACCGACGCCAACGCCGTGCTGGGCCGCATCAAGCCCGAGAACCCCATCGGCCTGACCCATGTCGACCGCCTCGACATCGAGGCCGCGCGCGAGGCCATCGGCGCGCTGGGCGACCGGCTGGGCCTGGGCGTCGAGGAGACGGCCGAAGCGATCCTGACCGTGGTCAACCACATCATGGCCCGCCGGACCCGGCTGATGTCGGTCGAGCAGGGCCACGACCCGCGCGATTTCTGCCTGGTCGCCTTCGGCGGCGCCGGCCCCCTGCACGGCTGCGCCATCATGCGCGAGGTCGGCATCCGCTCGATGCTGCTGCCCCCGCATCCGGGCGTGCTGTGCGCGCTGGGCTGCGCCGTCGCCGACCTGCGCTGCGACTTCGCCCAGACCGTCGAGACCCCTGCCGCCGAGGTCGATCCCGCGATGCTGCGCGGGGTGCTGGCAGCCCACAGGGCGGACGGGGAGGCGCAGCTCGCGGCCTCCGGCGCCGCGCTCACCTCGATCGAGACGCGCCATGCCGCGGAGATGTCCTACCTCGGCCAGATCCACTCCCTGCGCGTGCCCATCGAAGCCGACTGGCCGACGCAGCGCATCGTCGCCGCCTTCGAGCACGCCTACCGCGCCGAGTTCGGCGCCACGCTCGGGATGCCCACGGTCCTCGTCGGCCTGAAGACCGCCGTCGAGGGCCGCCGCGCGGCGCCCGAGGCCGCGCCCCTGCGCGAAAGCTCCGACGCGACGCCTGCGCCCATCGCCCACCGCCGCGTGCATTTCGGCCGCTGGCTGGACGTGCCGATCCACGACCGAGGCGCGCTCTCGCCCGGGCAGCGCTTCGAGGGGCCGGCGATCCTGGAGCAGCCCGACACCACCTGCGTGGTGGAGCCGGGCTGCGCCGCCCGCGTCGACGCCCGCGGCAACATCATCGTGGAGGCCATGTGATGGACGCCGCCCCCGCCCAGACCCGTGATCCGGCCGTCGATCCCGTCACGCTCGCCGTCGTGCGCGGGGCGCTGGAGCAGATCGGCGACGAGATGGACCTGCACCTGATCCGCGCCGCCCTGTCGCCGATCATCTCCGAGACCAACGACGTCGCCCACGGCATCTACGATCCGCGCACCGGAGAGACCATCGCCCAGGGCCAGCTCGGCCTGCCGCAGTTCCTGGCGAACATGCAGTTCTCGGTCCAGCATGTGCTGGAGGTGGCCAAGGGGCAGGGCGGTTTCCGGCCCGGCGACGTGTGGATCCTCAACGATCCCTACCGATCCGGCACCCACCTCAACGACGTGGTGATGGTCGCGCCGCATTTCGTGGACGGGGAGCTGTTCGCGCTGCTCGCCAACACCGGGCACTGGATGGACATGGGCGGCGGCTCGCCCGGCGGCTGGTCGCCCTCGGCCCGCGAGATCCACCAGGAGGGCGTGATCATCCCGCCCGTGCGGCTGGAGGCGGAGGGCGTGCGCAACGCGGCCCTGATCGCGATGATCGCGGCCAACTCGCGCCTCCCCCAGCAGCTGCTGGGCGACCTCGAGGCGATGGTCAACGTCTTCGGGGTCGGTCGCCGCGGGCTCGACGCGCTGGTCGGGCGCTACGGCGCCGACACGCTGCGCGCCTGCATCGCCGAGATGACCGCGCGGGCCGAGGCGGAGATGCGGGCCTGGATATCCGACATCCCCGACGGGACTTACCGGGTCGAGGACAGCTTCGACAACGACGGCGTGGTGGATGCGCCGCTGCCGGTGAAGCTGGCGCTGACCGTCGACGGCTCGGACCTGCATTTCGACTTCACCGGCACCTCGCCGGCCGCGGCCGGGCCGATGAACATCGCCGACTGCACGGCGAAGTCGCTGTGCTTCGTGGCGCTGAAGCACATCTTCCCCGACGTGCCGGTCTCGGGCGGCGCCTTCCGGCCCTGCCGGTTCACGATCCCGAAGGGCTCGATCCTCGCGGCCGAATACCCGGTCGCGGTGGGGGGCACGACCGACGTGGCCCCGCGTCTGACCGACGTGGTGTTCGGCGCGCTCGCCCAGGCGATCCCGCAGCGGACGCCGGCGGCGATGTTCGGCACCACCGGCGTCGCCACCGTCTCCGGCACGCATCCCGAGACCGGGCGCTACTACGTCGCCGTCTATCCCTATCCGGGCGGCTACGGGGGGTCGGCGATCTCCGACGGGCTGGTCCACGGCACGCCGCCGGGCTCGATGGCCCGCTTCATGTCGGTGGAGATGTCCGAGCACCGATATCCCGTGCGCTTCGCCTATTTCGGGATCCGCGAGGGCTCCGGCGGGCCGGGGCGCCATCGCGGCGGCCACGGCTCGCGCTACGGGATCGAGACGCTGGGCGACAGCGTGGTCTCGATCCTCGGCGACCGGGTCGACGCGCCCCCCTTCGGCGTGGCCGGCGGTGCGGCTGCGGCCCCCAACCATGTGCGCCTGACGCTCGACGGGCGGGAGTGGACGCCGCCGATGCGCTCCAAGGCCGAGAAGCTGCGGTTCCGCGCCGGCGACGCGCTGCATCTCGGCTCCCCCGGCGGCGGCGGCTTCGGCGATCCGCTGGAGCGCGACCCCGAGGCGGTGCGAGAGGACCTCGACGCCGGCCTGATCGACCGCGAGACGGCCGAGCGCGCCCACGGCGTCGTCGCCCGCGTCGCCCGCCGGATCCTGGACCGCCCGGTGCACGCGATCGACGCCGAGGCCACCGCCCGCCTGCGCGCGGCGCGGGCCGCCGGCGCCGCGAACGACATCAACGAGCAGGAGCGCCGGCGAACGGCGCCCGACACCTGACAGGGGAGGAGAGAAAGATGCTGACCAGACGCACTTTCGCGGCGATGGCCGCGAGCGCGACGGCGATGACCGCCGTCGGGACCTTCGGCCGCGCCCGAGCGGCCGAGCCGTTGAAGATCGGGGCCGTGAACCCCTATTCCGGGGGCATGGCGCTCTACGGCGACGAGGTCACCCGCTGCTATGAGCTCGCCGCCAAGCAGATCAACGCCGCGAAGGGCGGTCTGCTGGGCCGCCCGGTGGAGATCGTGCGCGGCAACGCCACCTCCGCGCAGGAGGGGATCGCGGCGGTCGAGCAGCTGATCGGCCGCGACGGGGTGGAGATCCTGATGGGGACCTACGCCTCCTCGATCTCCAACGCCGCCTCGGAGGCCGCGCTGAACTACGGCAAGCTCTACTGGGAGACCAACGCCGTCGCCTCCAACCTGACCGAGCGGGGGCTGCCCAACTTCATCCGCGCCGGCCTCGCCGCCGACGACTTCGGCCGGCGCTCGGTCGAGGGGGCGCTGGAACTGGTGGCCAAGAGGCTCGACAAGGCCCCCTCCGAGATGAGCGTGTGGCTGGAGCATGAGGACTCGGCCTACGGGACCTCCATCGCCGAGGCGCAGAAGCGGCTGCTGGAAGAGGCGGGCGTCACCGTGGGCGTGGGTGCGCACAGCTTCAAGTCGATCGACGTCACCGACTCGATCCTGCGCGCGAAGTCGGCGGCGCCGGACTTGTGGATCTCGACCGGCTACGTGGGCGACACCAACCTGCTGCTGCGCGCCGCCCGCGACCAGGGCTTCGCGCCGCCTGCGATCATGTCGGTGGGCGTGGGCGACACGGCCGAGACGCTGGACGCGCTGGGGGCGGAGTATCTCGAGGGCGTCCTTCTGGTCTCCTTCCCGCGCGCCGACATCTCCGAGGACTACGGGCCCGGCTCGGACGCGTTCCTGGAGCTCTACCGCGCCGAGTTCGGCCGCGATCCGGTCGCGCCCCAGGGCATGGCCGCCTTCGTCGGCGCCAAGATCCTGTTCGAGGCGGTGGAGGCCGCGGGCTCGGTCGAGTTCGACGCGGTCGCCGAGGCCGCCAAAGCGATGGACAAGCCCTTTGGCAGCTACGAGACGGGCTACGGCGCCAGGTTCGACGACACCCTGCAGAACACCCGCGCCGTTCCGATCATCGCCCAGTGGCAGGGCGGCGAGGTGAAGGCGGTCTACCCGCCCGAGGCCGCCTCCTCCGACGTCGTGAACCTGCCGCG
>TARA_R110000751_G_scaffold204461_3_pt1 | contig 14812 bp, 13 predicted proteins | sample TARA_R110000751 | Tara Oceans TARA_R110000751 (sample SAMEA4398001) | marine metagenome | biome: Polar Biome; feature: [MES] marine water layer (ENVO:01000295) within the mesopelagic zone...; material: water (ENVO:00002006), including particulate matter (ENVO:01000060) such... | reverse complement strand
TCGCTAAAGTGTGCCCACATCAGGTCTTCGGTAAAATCGGGGGCGGCGGCAACGCCGATCAGGCCACAGACGCGATCCGGGCGGGCAAGGGCTGTTAACAGGCTGATCCAGCCGCCCATTGATGATCCAACCAGGATTTGCGGCCCGGTTGCGACATGGTCGAGAACTGCAATCGCATCCTTTGCCCACTGCCCGATGGTACCATCGGCAAAGCGGCCCGATGATTGTCCGTGACCGGAATAGTCAAAGCGGGTATAAGCCAGCCCGCGCCGGGCACAATGTTCCTCGAAATGCGTCGCTTTGGTGCCTGTCATGTCGGACATGAAGCCGCCAAGGAACACGATACCGGGCTTTTGTTCATTTGGTGTCGCTGTCTGCTTGCGGGGGATCGCGTGGTATGCGATTTTTGATCCGTCAGGCCGGTCGAGAAACATAAGTGTCGGCATGTCATAAGTCATCTGGGGTAAGAGTCCTGGATGCTGAATGGTTAAGGTTGGATGAGCGCGTCACAAAACGAGACACAGGCAGTCTATCGCCCCTGGCGACAGACGCAAGGTTCGGACTTCCGTCCGGCGGTAATCCTTCAGGTTCTGCCCGAACTGGAGATCGGCGGTGTAGAACGTGGAACGGTTGATATTGCCAAGGCAATTGTCGATGGCGGTGGTGTGGCCCTGGTGGCATCCCAGGGCGGACGGCTGGAGCGCGAGCTGGAACGTGTGGGCGCGCGCCATATTGCCTTGCCGCTTAAATCGAAAAATTTGCTGACCATGCGTCAGAACGGGCGTCTGCTTGCCGACCTGATTGGCGCGGAAGGGGTGGATATTGTTCATGCCCGGTCGCGCGCGCCGGCATGGAGTGCGCGCTGGGCGGCACGTCATATGCAGGTGCCGTTTGTCACCACGTTTCATGGCACCTATTCGGGTTATACCAATCCGTTCAAGCGTTATTACAATTCGGTCATGACCATGGGCGATCAGGTGATTGCCGTGTCTGGATTCATCGCCAATCACATCCGCAAATATTACAAGATTGACGAAGAACGCCTGAATGTGGTGCCGCGTGGCACCAATGTGGACCTGTTTAACCCCGAAAATGTCAGCCAGGAACGCCTGATTGCCCTTTCAACCCAGTGGCGGCTGAACGGGGATGACTATGTCATCATGTTGCCGGGCCGTTTGACGCGCTGGAAAGGGCAGGCCTTTTTGATCAAGGCCATTCCGGCGATGCTTGAAAAAATCGGCCATCGCAATGTGCGTTGTTTGCTGGTCGGATCGGATCAGGGACGCACGGCTTATCGCGAAGAATTGATCGCGCTGAGCCGCAGCCTTGATGTGCAGGACATTGTTCACATCGTCGACCATTGCGCTGATATGCCAGCGGCTTATATGTTGGCCAACGTTGTTGTCTGCCCGTCATTGGACCCCGAAGCCTTTGGCCGGGTGCCGACCGAAGGGCAGGCGATGGGGCGACCGATTGTGGCAACGGCCCATGGTGGGGCAACCGAAACAGTTTTACCCGGTGAAACCGGCTGGCTGGTGGCGGCGGGCGAAGTGGCCCAGTTATCGCAGGCATTGGCGCAGGTTTTAACCTTAAGCCCGGAACGGCGCGAAGCGATCGCGCAAAAAGGGCGGCAGCATGTGATTGAAAAGTTTTCTTTGACCCAGATGGCGGAACAAACCCTGGCAGTTTACGACAAAGCGTTACAGCGTATCGCCAGGAATAATGCGGCATGACAGACGATAAAATGGCGCCGATTGGTGCGGAAATGGCAGTTGGTGGGGGCGAACCCGTCAGACAGCAACGTATTTTGGTGATCAAATTAAGCGCATTGGGCGATATGGTCATGGCAACCGGGCCGTTTTCTGCGATCCGGCAGGCGCATCCCGATGCACATATCACGCTTTTGACCACCAAACTTTATGTCGACCTGGCCAAATCAACCGGTTGTTTTGATGCGATTGCGGTTGACAGTCGGCCAAAATTGACCCGGATTGGTGATGTTCTGGCGTTGCGGCGCTTTTTGCGCAGCGGCGAATTTGACCGCGTTTATGATCTGCAAACCTCGGACCGGACGACGTTTTATTATCGGCTGTTCTGGCCGGGCAAGGTGCCGGAATGGTCGGGCATTGCCTGGGGATGTTCGCACCCCCATAAAAACCCCGAACGCCATAAAATGCATACGATTGACCGGCATATCGACCAGTTGGCCGATGTGGGCATTACCAATGTGCCCTTGCCCCATGTGCGCGCGCCAAAGATTGACCCGCTGCATTACGGGATTAAAACGCCTTATGTGCTGATTTGCCCGGGGGGTTCCGCACATCGGCCGGAAAAACGCTGGCCTGCCGAGCGGTTTGGTCTGCTGGCCAAGATGCTGGCCGATTACCGGTTAACACCTGTGCTGATTGGCACCGATAGCGAGGCCGAGGTCCTGGATCGCATTAGCAATATGTGCCCGCGCGCCAAGAATCTGATGGGGCGGACCGATTTTATTGAAATTGCCAGTTTGGCGCAAAATGCGGTTTTGGCGATTGGCAATGATACCGGGCCGGTGCATTTGGCCGCAGCGGTCGGGGCACCAACGATTGTGCTGTTTTCAGAAGCATCTAATCCGAAAATGTGCGCCCCGCGCGGGCATTCCAGGGATGCGGTCAGTATTATCGAACAACCCGATTTGCGTAATTTACCGATTACCCGTGTGTTTAACGTGATTCGCAAGCGCCTTAATCTTGAAGACTGATCCGCAAAATAGCAAAGTCATGCAAGTGCCAGGCCAGTGAACTGTTACCTGACTGTCTTATATTGCGAAATCATTGCTTTCTGATATGCCGGGGATATGCTAAATCAATTTGCTACTGATGCTTTTGCGGGCATTGGCAAAGTTTTCTTGTTTGCCTTTATTTTTTGACTGTCATAGGAGATTCTCCATAGCACGACCACGCAAACCGATGCAGCCGACCAAAGACGGTCCGCGCGTCAATCAGGATATCAAAGCCCGTTCCATCTGTGTTGTTGACGCAGAAGGCAATTTGTCACAGCCGATTAGTGTTCGTGAAGGCATTGACATGGCGATGGAGGCAGGCCTCGATCTCGTCGAAGTCGCGCCGACTGCCGAGCCGCCGGTTTGCAAGCTGATCGACTTTGGCAAATTCAAATATGAATTAAGCAAGAAACAGAACGAAGCCAAAAAGAAGCAGAAGGTTATCGAGGTCAAGGAAATCAAACTGCGACCGAATATCGATATCCATGACTATAATGTCAAACTGCGTGCGGCACAGAAGTTTCTTGGTGGCGGCGACAAGGTGAAAGTAACCTTGCGCTTTCGTGGGCGTGAAATGGCGCACCAGGATCTTGGTCTTGCCATGCTGCAACGTTTTTCCGGGGATTTGGAAGATCTGGCCAAACCGGAAATGATGCCGAAAATGGAAGGCCGGATAATGATTATGGTGCTGGCGCCGCGTTAACGTGGCGACACTGCCAAACCGGAAGGAGACGCCGATGGGAGCAAGCCAGGGACCCCTAGTTGTCGGTGTTGATGACGACGGGAAAAGCCTTGTCCTGCTTAAACGGATCGTCGAAAGTGGCGGCTACCGTTTCATCGGCGTGTCTTCCGGGCACGAACTTTTATCGGTTTTAAAGACCGAGCGGCCCCGTGTGATCCTGATGGATGTGATGTTGCCGCAAATGAATGGCTTTGAAGCCAGCCTGCGGGTTCGGACCGGTTACCCGCAACTTCCTGCTGCCATTATTTATGTGACGGCGCGCCAAAGCGAAGAAGATTTGCGTGGCGGCATTGCTGCGGGTGGCAATGATTTTGTTCTTAAACCGGTTAATCGCGAAAAACTGCTAACCCGAATCGAAAAATGGCTGGGCAAGGCCCATCTGATTAAAATGGCTGTTTGATCGTTTTTGCCCCCGTTTTCGGCCCGCCGGAGCGTGATCGCAAGCACGCGACGCTGCCATGCAACCGCCTGGCGGGTGTTTTTGGCATTGGTTACAGGCGTTTTATGGCTGGTGTGATGGGCTGAGAGCCGCAGAAACATGCCAAAAACCGTTTGTAAGACGATAAATGCCACTGCTGTGCCCTCTTGCGGGCCTTTCTGGAAAAGTCCCTTGAAAAAGCATGGGGTGGAGTCTATAACCACCCGTCCCCGAACCAGGTGGTGAGGCTGGAGATGATTGCGATTATCTCAGGGCATGCCCAGCCGCCGAAGGGGATTTTTGTCAAATTGCTTTTTGCAAGGATAGAAAAATGCCCAAGATGAAGACCAAAGCGAGCGTCAAGAAGCGCTTTAGCCTGACTGCCAAGGGTAAGGTCCGTCACAATGTCGCTAACAAGCGTCACCTGTTGACGGCAAAGTCGACGAAGATGAAACGTCATGCACGTGGTACAGAAATTCTCTGTGATGCTGATGCACGTATCGTCAAAAAATTCCTTCCCTACGGCTAAGGCAAGAGAGATTATAAATGGCTCGTGTTAAAGGGGGCGTGTCTTCACACGCTCGTCACCGCAAGGTTATAAAGGCTGCCAAGGGTTACCGCGGTCGCCGTAAAAATGCTTATCGTACTGCCGTCCAGGCTGTCGAAAAAGGTTTGCAATATGCATACCGCGATCGTCGCACTAAAAAGCGCCAGTTCCGCAGCTTGTGGATCCAGCGTATTAATGCCGGCGCTCGTGAAAACGGCCTGACCTATTCGCAGTTCATGAATGGCCTGAAAAAAGCGGGTGTTGAGCTGGACCGTAAAGTCCTGGCCGATATCGCTGTGCGCGAACCGGAAGCCTTTAAGGCTTTGGTGACCCAGGCCCAGGCTGCGCTCGGCTGATAAACCTTTTTTAAAAAGGTTTTTACGGCATTTGCCTGATTTATGTCGGGGGCGGCCATTTTTGGCCGTCCCCGTTTTTGTTTTCAAGTTCCTTTATCCTGTTCACCCCAGCCAAAGCGTCGGAAGTTATGGAAAACATCGAAGCGTTGCGCGAAGAGGTTCTGGCAGAAGTTCAAAAGGCCGCCGATCTGGCAGCTTTGGAAGACATCCGCATCAGTGCCCTTGGCAAAAAAGGCCGCATTACCGGCCTTATGAAAAACCTCGGAAAGATGGACCCGGATCAGCGTCGCGAATTTGGTCAGGCCCTGAATGCGCTCAAGGATCAGGTGGCCAGTGCGCTTGACATGCGCAAAACTGATCTTGAAAATGTGGCCCTTGAGGCCCGTTTGACCGGTGAACGCATTGACGTGACCTTGCCGTCGCGCCCGGCCGAAACCGCAGGTCGCATTCATCCGATCAGCCAGACGATTGATGAAATTGTATCGATCTTTGGCGAAATGGGCTTTGCCCTGGCCGAAGGCCCGGATATCGAGGATGATTTCCATAACTTTACCGCTCTGAACATTCCGCCCGAACACCCGGCGCGTGAAATGCAGGACACGTTTTATCTGCCCGAAGGGGAAGATGGCGCGCGCCTGGTGCTGCGCACCCATACATCGCCAGTGCAGATCAGAACGATGCAGTCCAAAACCCCGCCGATCCGCATTATTGCGCCGGGCCGGACCTATCGTTCCGATAGCGATATGACCCATACGCCGATGTTTCATCAGGTCGAAGGGTTGGTTATCGACAAAAAAACCCATATGGGCCACCTCAAGGGCTGCCTGCTGGAATTTGTGAAAACCTATTTCGAGCTTGATGAAGTACCGGTGCGCTATCGCCCCAGTTTTTTCCCGTTCACCGAACCCAGTGCCGAAATGGACATTGGCTGTTCGCGCAAGGGCGGCGAGCTTAAAATCGGGGCTGGTGATGACTGGCTGGAAATTTTGGGCTGCGGCATGGTGCATCCGCATGTGTTAGCCGCGTGTGGCCTTGACCCGGAAGAATATCAGGGCTTTGCCTTTGGCATGGGCATTGAACGTATCGCCATGCTGAAATACGGCATTCCCGACCTGAGAACCTTTTTCGATACCGATCTGCGTTGGCTGAAACATTATGGTTTCGTGCCGCTGGATGTGCCGAATATGGTTAGGGGCTAAGATTATGAAATTCACATTAAGCTGGTTAAAGCAGCATCTTGAAACCGACGCACCGGCAGCGCAAATTACCGATAAGCTGACCGCGATTGGCCTTGAAGTTGAAAGCATTGTTGACCGTGCGGCCGCCCTTGCCGACATTCGGGTGGGCTATATTGAAGAAGCAGGGCAGCACCCCGATGCTGACCGGTTGAAACTGTGCAAGGTCAATACCGGCGACAAAATGATCCAGGTTGTGTGTGGTGCACCCAATGCCCGTACCGGCATTAAGGTGGCGCTGGCGCAACCCGGCGCAATTATTCCGATTGATGGATCGAAACTGAAGGCCGGTAAAATTCGCGGTGTGGAAAGCCAGGGCATGATGTGCTCGACTCGCGAATTGTGCCTGGGTGAAGACCATGACGGCATTATCGAATTGCCCGCCGATGCCGAAATTGGCACCCAGGTTGCCGCTGTGCTGGGTGCGGATGACCTGGTTGTCGAAATCAACCTGACGCCCAATCGACCCGATTGCACTGCTGTGCGCGGTATTGCCCGTGACCTGGCAGCCGCCGGGATGGGCTCGCTGAAGGATGATCCCTATCAGGTGCCGGTTGCGGGTAGCTTTGACAGCCCGGTAACCGTCACCATCGCCGACGATGTGGCCGCCAATGCCGCAGCCCCGGCATTTTATGGTCGCTATATTCGCGGCGTTAAAAATGGCGAAAGCCCGGACTGGTTAAAAGCCCGTCTGGAAGCCATTGGCCTGCGCCCGATTTCAATTCTGGTGGATATCACCAATCTGGCGACCGTCGATTTGGGCCGCCCGTTACATGTGTTTGATGCTGACAAGCTGAGCGGCAATATCGATGTGCGTTATGCCCGCGATGGCGAAAAGCTTCAGGCGTTGAACGACAAGGAATATGCCCTGACCAGCGACATGGTGGTCATTGCCGATCAGGCTGCTGCGCAAAGCATTGGCGGGATCATGGGGGGTGAATTGACCGGTTGCCAGAACGACACGGTCAATGTGTTTGTCGAATGCGCGCTGTTTGACCCGATTGTGACCGCGAAAACCGGCCGTAAGCTGCAAATCAATTCCGACGCACGCTATCGCTTTGAGCGCGGTGTGGACCCGCAATCGGTTGTTTGGGGGATCGAGGTGGCAACCCGCCTGATTACCGACCTTTGCGGCGGCGAGGTTTCGCATGTGGTAACCGCCGGAACCGTACCGGCCCCTAAAAACAGCTTTGATTTGCGTATTGCCCGCATTGCCGAACTGGGTGGTGTGAGCGTTTCGCAGGATCGTGCCGCCGAAATTCTGACATCTCTTGGCTTTGCCATTACCGCTGGTGAGGGCGTTTTAACCGCCATTGCCCCGACCTGGCGGCCCGATGTGGTGGGTGAAGCCGACCTGGTTGAAGAAGTTTTGCGCATTGTCGGCTATGACCAGATCCCGACGGTCGAGCTGGAACGCGAAACCAGCCTGCCGGTTCCGGCCCTGAGCCCGATGCAAAAACGCGTTGGTTTGTCACGCCGGGTGCTGGCATCGCGCGGGATGTATGAAACCGTGACCTGGGCTTTTGCCGATTCGCGTCTGGCAAAGGAATTTGTCGATCTTAAAGAAGGCCTGTTTCTGGCCAATCCGATCAGTTCTGACCTGGATGTGATGCGCCCCAATGTGCTGATCAACCTGATCGCGGCAACCGGACGCAACCAGAACCGTGGTTTTTCCGATCTGGCCCTGTTTGAAGTGGGGCCGGAATTTTTCGGCGATCAGCCTGGCGATCAGCGTTTGGTGGCGGCGGGCCTGCGGGCTGGTGCCACCACAAACCGCAGCTGGACCGGGTCACGTCGCGATGTTGATGTGTTTGACGTCAAGGCCGATGCGGAAGCCCTGATTGATGCCCTGGGGGTTCCTGCAGGCAACATTCAGGTCAATGCGAACGATGCGCCGGGCTGGTATCATCCGGGGCGGTCGGCAGCGTTGCAGCTGGGCCCGAAGAATGTGCTGGGGTATTTTGGCGAATTGCATCCGCGTATTTTAAAGGCGCTTGATGTAAAGGGCCGTTTGGTGGCGTTTGAACTGTTTGTTGAAAACCTGCCCATGCCCAGGAAAAAAGGCACCAATCGCCCGCCATTGAATGCTTCGGCGTTCCAGGCGGTTGAACGCGATTTCGCCTTTTTGCTGGATGCTACAGTAAGTGCCGAACAGGTTGCCAAGGCCGCGCGCAGTGCGGATAAAAACCTGATCAGTGATGTGACGATTTTCGATCTTTATGCCGGTAAGGGCATTGAAGATGGCAAAAAGTCGCTGGCATTTTCGATCAGTTTGCAGCCGACCAAACAAACCCTGACCGATGAAGAAATTGATGCCGTTTGCAAGAAGGTGATTGCAGCTGTTGAAAAAGCAACCGGTGGCGCGTTGCGCGGCTGACAAGCCTTGTTTCGATATCGAATGAAAACGGGCTGCCATTTTGGCGGCCCGCTTTCATGTTCGACATGGCTATGAAGCGCGCCTTGGGTCGAATTTTACGTCGTTCATGGCGATGCCAAAACGGCTTAAAGCACTTTTTCTTTAATATGTGCTGCGTTTTTTCATCACCGCAAAGGTTTCTTCTTCAAGATCGGCGGCAATCAGGTCTGGCCCATTGGTGTAAATGCGCCAGGATTTTTCAAATTTTTCGCAATCAAGTGTCAGTCGGTCATCAATGCTGGTCCATTGGCAGTGGCGCGGCTGGTCCAGCCCGATCAGGTTACCCGTCGAATTGTCTTCAAGATGGATCACCAGTAATTGCTGGTCGGTGGTGACCGAATAAACGCCATATGTTTCGTTAGCAAAACGATAGCTGATTTCCGTACCATCAAGCTGGCGCCAGCCATTGGGAAGCGGGCCGTTAATGTCGCGCTGGGAAAAGGCGGTTGCCAGTTGCTGCATATGGGTGTCGGGCATGATCCGCGGGTCGCTGCTACAGGCAGAAAGTAAAACCAGCCCGGTGATGAGAGCGGGAAGAATGCCGCTTTTTTTCATTTTCTTCTCCTGTCAGCGAGACTTGAAACTGTGGTTCTTTCGCAAGGATATTGGCAAAGTGCTGATCATCATGGTTTCTTTGCCATTATCAGATGTTGGGCGATATTCCGGACGAACCAGTTAAGACTGGCATTGCCAGCTTGCACTGTTTCATGGCGTTTTTCCAAGTCATTACAACCCTTCCTCGAACCCGCGCAGGGTGAAGATAAATGTTGCCCCGGGGTCACTGATCTGACGGGTGGTATCAAGCCAGATTTCGCCGCCATGTTGTTCAACGATTTTGCGGCACAGCGATAAACCAAGGCCGGTGCCGCTGAATTCATCTTTATGCAGGCGTTGAAACAGCCGGAAAATGCGCTGGGCATGTTCGGGATGAATGCCAATGCCATTGTCATGCAGGGTAAAGCGCCAGAAATCGGGCTTTTCGGGGTCGCGAACGGCTTTGATGTTAATCAGGGGCGGCACACCGGGCCGGGCATATTTGATGGCATTGCCAACCAGGTTTTGAAACAGCCGCGACAGGGCGATACGGTCGCCATATAAATGGGGCAGGGCGGCATGGATGATGGTCGCGTGGGTCTCGGTGATGGCTGCTTTCAGGTCGGCCTGGGCCTCGTTTAAAACTTCGTTGCAATCGATACAGGTTTGGTCCCCGCTGGTGCCGGTGCGGGCATATTCCAGCAAATGGGTAATCAGCTTGTGCATCCGTTTGGCGCCATCAACGGCGTAATTGATATATTCGTCGGCATCCGGCCCCAGGGTGCCGCTATAGCGCCGTTTAAGAAGCTGGGTATAGCTGGTGACCATGCGCAGCGGTTCTTGCAGGTCGTGCGAGGCGACATAGGCAAATTCTTCGAGCTCTTCGTTACTGCGTTTTATCCGGGTCAAGGCTTCGCGCAGCTTTTCGGCATTATCAACAAATTCGGTCACATCGCGCGCACTGCCCAGCATAACACCATCAAGCGGGCCAATGCAGTGCCATGCCAGCCAGCGCAAATCGCCGTTTTTATCGGCCATGCGAAAAATCAGTTCCGCACTGGGTTTTTGTCCGCTGATACAGTCGGCAAAGGTTTTGGTTGCTTCTTTGCGCTGATCTTCGGTGAACAGGTCGAAAAACGGGGTGCCGATGGCAAAATGCACCTTGTCGCCCAGCACATCTTCCAGGGCCGCACTAAAGCCGCGTAATGTTCCTTGTAAATCGACAGCAATCGCCGGTTCGGGCGAATGTTGCAGATAGGCCTCGAACGGATTGCAAATTTCCTGGCTGTCGGTGGTTTCAAGCAGCAAGATTGTGACAAAGCTTTCTCCTTGTTCGACATGGCGGGTGGCAGTCAGGTAAAAGCGTTGGCTGTGGCTGTCATCGGTATGCAGCGACACCATGGCAGCGATTCGGTCCTGGGGCCAGCGGTCCTCGATCAGGGCACCGCGTAGCTGGGCATAGGATGCCGGACCCAGAAGTTTGACGAAATCATTTGCCGTCGCCAGTTCGGGGCGGTTCGATTGGCCCAGTATTTCCGGCCAGTTCAGCCGCAGGTTAAGGGCGGCATGGGGTTTGGCAATACGCCACCCGATCAGGGCACAGCCAACATTTGACAGGCTGTTTTCAACATCACTGAAATGTACCGTCAGGTCAGATGCGCGGATATGCTGGCGTTTAAGGCGAATCCACAGCCAAACCGACAACAACGCCATTACGGCAAGGATCATGGCAAACAGCACCGCATGCAGGGCAAGGCCGCGAAACCATTCTTGCAGCAATGCCATTTTGGGCACCATCACGACCGCCATGCGATTAAGACGCGGCATGGCATGATAGGCCAGCATGATCGATTGTTGGCCGTGTTCGCAGGTCAGGCTGCCATCAATATTGTTGCGGTTTTTAAGCAGGGTTTCGCGCAGTTCCGTTGCCAGATGCGGCGGGAAACTGCCATGCAGCACATCAAGGTTGTTATCGACAACAACCAGCGAAATATTGTCCTGTCGGGTGGGAATGGAAAGCAGGTTGCGCTTGTTGGCCTGTGCGACCGAGATACTGATGGTTGAGACCAGCCGGACAAGTTCGGACCGTCCCTGTTCCAGGGCGCTATTATAAAGGGTTTTTTGAATAATACCGAATGATAACAAAACGATAAATGTGCCGCTTAGCGAAAGCAGCAACAAACGATGACGCAATGTGCGCAAGCTGCGCTGCGACAGAGATGGTTCAATGGCGGTCAGAAACATTGTACTGGACGCATCCCTGTCGATTTCCTCTATACGGATGAAGGACAAAAGCCTAAATAAACCGGCACCAGGCGTAAAGCGAGATTGCTATGACCCGGTGGTTGCTGTTAAACGATCCGCTTGTGATCGGGAATGGTGTTTTCATCGCAGACAGCGTCTTGCCGAAAAAGGCCTGTCTGGTTGTCTGCTGTCGCAGTCGTATCTTTGGCATGCTGACGCGGCACTTTGAACAATCTCCTTTTTCGATCTGCTGACGTTTCACTGGATATATCGATAGCTGATTGCTAGAAAAGCATCCCATGACCGATCTTAAACATATACGAAATTTTTCGATTATCGCCCATATTGACCATGGCAAGTCCACACTTGCCGACCGGTTGATTCAATTGACGGGTGGTTTGACTGATCGCGAGATGAATGAACAGGTTCTCGATTCGATGGATATCGAACGCGAACGGGGCATTACCATTAAATCGCAAGCAGTACGCCTGAAATATGTCGCCAGAGACGGGGAAGAATATACCCTGAACCTGATGGACACCCCGGGCCATGTCGACTTTGCCTATGAAGTCTCGCGATCATTGGCCGCGTGCGAAGGGTCGTTGCTGGTGGTTGATGCCGCACAGGGTGTTGAAGCCCAGACGCTGGCCAACGTTTATCAGGCAATGGAAAATAACCACGAAATCATTCCCGTTCTGAACAAGGTTGACCTGCCTGCGGCAGAACCTGATCAGGTCAAGGAACAGATTGAAGAGGTTATCGGCATTGATGCGTCGGACGCCTTGATGATCTCGGCGAAAACCGGGATGGGTGTGCCCGATGTGCTTGAGGCCCTGGTGACCCGTTTGCCTGCGCCGACGGGGGATGCCGATGCGCCGCTTCAGGTGTTGCTGATCGATAGCTGGTATGACGCCTATCTGGGTGTGATGATTTTGGTTCGGGTTAAGGAAGGTACGCTTAAACGGGGCCAGAAGGTCCGGTTTATGAATGCCAAGGTAACCCATACCATCGACCGTGTCGGGGTGTTTACACCCAAGCCGCTGGCCTTGGAACAGATGGGGCCGGGCGAAGTCGGCTTTATCAATTGTGGTATGAAAACCGTTGCCGAATGCGAAGTCGGCGATACGATTACCGAGGAAAAACGCCAGTGTGCCAAGCCGCTGGCCGGTTTTAAACCGTCTATTCCGGTGGTTTTCTGCGGTATTTTCCCGGTTGATACCAGCGAATACGATTCGCTGCGCGATGCGCTGGAAAAACTGCATCTTAACGATGCGTCTTTTCAGTTCGAGCCGGAAAACTCGACCGCTTTGGGGCTTGGTTTTCGTTGTGGCTTTCTTGGATTGCTGCATCTTGAAATTATTCAGGAACGGCTGGAACGCGAATACGAGCTTGACCTGATCACGACCGCGCCGTCGGTTTCCTACAAGATCCATTTGACCAATGACGAAGAAATCATGCTGCATAATCCGGCAGATTTCCCCGAAGTCACCAAGATCAAATCGATCGAGGAGCCATGGATCAAAGCGTCGATCATGGTGCCCGATGAATATCTGGGCGGTATTTTGACCCTGTGTACCGAACGGCGTGGCGTTCAGCTTGACCTGACCTATGTCGGGAATCGGGCGATGGCGGTTTATAAATTGCCGCTTAACGAAGTGGTTTTTGATTTTTACGACCGTCTGAAATCCATTTCGCGCGGCTATGCCAGCTTTGATTATGAACTGGCCGATTACGACGAAAGCGATCTGGTGAAGGTCTCGATTCTGGTGAATGACGAACCGGTCGATGCGCTGGCATTGATGGTTCACCGTGGCCAGGCCGAAACCCGTGGCCGTGCCATTTGTGGCCGGTTAAAGGATTTGATCCCGCGCCAGATGTTCCGCGTTGCCATTCAGGCGGCCATTGGCGGCAAGGTGATTGCCCGTGAAACCGTCTCGGCGCTACGTAAGGACGTGACGGCGAAATGTTACGGCGGCGATATTTCGCGTAAACGCAAACTTCTGGAAAAACAGAAGGCCGGTAAAAAGAAAATGCGCCAGTTCGGCAAGGTCGAAATTCCACAGTCGGCCTTTATCAACGCGCTTAAAATGAGCGACGATAAATAAGCCAACAGGCAATAAAGACCAAAGGCCGCGTCCGGCGATATATCGGGCGCGGCCTTTTTTATGTTGCGTGATGCCGAGGTGGTGCGTTTAGCTGATGAGCAGCGGCACCACAACTTTTGACAGGGATGACAGGCATGGATCTGGATTTATTGGCCCGGCAGGAAAACGACCTGGTTTTTGAGGCGTTTGACGAAAACACGGCCTGGAAAGTGGGATCGGCCCTGGTGGAAGTGGCCCATGCCCGCGATGCACCGGTTGTGGTCAATATCCGCACCCCGAACCGCACTTTGTTTCACGCGGCCCTGCCCGGGGCGGTGCCCGCCAATGATGAATGGGCGCGGCGCAAAAGCAACCTTGTCTTGCGCGAACATCAATCATCGCGCCGGTTTGGCATAGTTTTGCAAAGCAAAAACAAAACCCTCGCCGATCATGGCCTTGATGTCGCCGACTATGCCGACCACGGCGGCAGCTTCCCGCTGCGCGTTAAGGGCGCGGGCGTGATAGGTGCGATTACCGTTTCCGGGCTGGCATCGGCCGAGGATCATGCCCTGATTGTCGAGGTTTTAGAAGGGTTTTTACTGTTTAAAAGTTGATTTCAACTTCTTGTTTTTTTAAGCGTGGTCCTTTAATTATTTTTTAATTTCTGTTGATTAAATTTTCGAATTTTTCAAGTGCATCCCGTGTTATTTTTTTAAGCTTATCAATGTTTATTTTTTTTTCTTTTTCGGGGTGCGTTACATCGGTGATGCTCCAGTATAATCCATCTTCAATATTTAGTTTTGGCCAATGATCTTCATTTAAGAATAGCTCATGTGTTATGTTTTTGTTTTTGCGTTCTATTTTTATTCCAGATTGAATTTTTGGAATTGATTGGACGCTCACTGCGAATGTGATTGATATGTCTTTTTCATTTTTGACATGAAATTTTTTTCTGAAATCTGAATATTCCCACAGTTGGGTTTGTTTGTAATTGCAAATTATTTCCTGATTTTCACTTAAAGTTAGCTCTGTTAGAAATCCGTCTGCGAGAATTTCTTTTATATGTGGCCTCCAAATGGTTTCCCATAAGTCGAACATGAATTCTGCGAATTCACATTGAATTTGTTGGGTGTAAAGATTTGCACGATAAAAATCTTTTAAATCTGTCCAGTCAATATTAGGCGGCACACGGGTGCTCTTCATTCCCAGGATGTGTTCTACCGCACTTTCAATTACCGAGTTGTTGAAGTAATCATATAAATTTTGTGGAATTTGAATTATGTCCATTTTTCACTTCTTGAATTAATTTTTTACACGATTCCAAAGTGTTTTTCTGAATCTGCGAAAATCATCGTCGTCATGGAAACTTGTCTTAATTTTCTCATATTCCAGTAGTAAGGAACTCCAGGATATCCATTTCCAAGAGTTGTTTTCTTTTAACTGTTCGGTAGTGGTTCGGGTTCGTGCCTCAGAAA
>TARA_R110000751_G_scaffold18418_1_pt1 | contig 14875 bp, 11 predicted proteins | sample TARA_R110000751 | Tara Oceans TARA_R110000751 (sample SAMEA4398001) | marine metagenome | biome: Polar Biome; feature: [MES] marine water layer (ENVO:01000295) within the mesopelagic zone...; material: water (ENVO:00002006), including particulate matter (ENVO:01000060) such as...... | reverse complement strand
GGCCAGGCGCACATCCTTGCGCATCAGCCCCATTGTAAAGCCGCTGTCAAAGGCGCCATTCATCACCCATTTTGGATAATTCACCTCGCTGATTGCGCTGCGTCCCGACCCGGCATTCAGCGCCGCAATCAGGTTTTCGGTGCTGACCCCGGCGGCATTGCCAAGGCGCATCGCCTCGCGCATGGTCAAAAGATGGCTTGCCACCAACAGGTTATTAACGATCTTGACCGCATGGCCCGCCCCGACCGGGCCGACATGGGTAATCCTGCCCCCCAGCGAATTCAAAACCGGCATGGCGCGTGCCACATCGGCCTCGCCCCCGCCCACCATCATGGTCAGGGTGCCGCTATTGGCCCCCGCCGGGCCACCACTGACCGGCGCATCGATCAGGATATGCCCCTGCAGGCGCAATACCGCGTCAATTTCGCGGGTCACATCGGGCTCGGATGTCGTGGTGTCGATCACCAGGCGCGGGTCAAGGTCGCACGCACCAAGGCCGCCATCACCGGTCAATACCGTGCGCACATGATTTGCGGTGGGCAAGGACAGAATAATGGTCTGGCAGGCGGCAAACAGGTCGTTCAGACCAGCCACAATCGTCACCCCCGCGGCGGCTGCCCTGGCCTGGCTCTCCGCCGCCACATCAAACCCGACCACGGAAAAACCGTCCCGCAACAGGGTGCGGGCCATGCCCAGCCCCATATTGCCAAGACCAACAACCCCGATGGGGCCTGTTTCTGAATTGCTCACGATATTTGCCTCTTTGCTCCTGGATGGCAGGGTTCGTTCGGTAAAGGCACACGCCTTGCCGTCACGGCCCGACCGGGTCCGATGTGATTTTTTGATTTTGCCCGCAAACTTTCCGGTGGTTGTCATGCGAACTCAAGATCAATTGCCGGAACATATTGTTGCCGAAACAGCAACAGATATGGTCTGATTACGGGATCAGCCCGGCCCCTCGTTCCTCGCCACCGCAACCCGTTCAGTCAGGCCCCCGCCATGAAGATCGACGATAAACCGCTACGCTATTTTCTGGCCGTATTCGAAGCCGGATCGATCCGTTCCGCAGCCGAAAACCTGCGCATTGCCCCATCGGCCATCAGCCGCCAGGTGGCATCCCTTGAGACCCATCTTGAAACGCTGCTGATGGAACGCACCAAACGCGGCATCATTTTTACGGAATCGGGCCATATGGTTGCCGCCCATGCCCGGCGGCGCTTTGAAATGGACGAGGCCTTTGCCGTGGATCTGGCCGCCGCGCGCGGCGCAATTACCGGCACCGTGCGCATTGCCACCGGCGAAGGGTTTGTCGTTGATCTGGTCAATCACGTTGTGCGCCCCCTGCGCGACGAATTTCCCGATATTCGCCTGGAAATCGATGTCGCCGGGACCGAAAAAATGACCCACGGCATCCTGCGCGATGATTATGACATGGGGCTTGTGTTCAACCCGCCGCGCAACCCCGACCTGGAACTTTTGGCCGAAGACCACGCCCCGTTATGCGCGCTTGTGCCGCCGGGCTTTGAACTGGCCCAAAAACAAAGCTGTGTGCTGGCCGATACCCTGAACCAGCCGCTTGCCCTGCTCAACCCGCATTTCGGGGTTGCCAAACTGCTGGCCAATGTCGATCAGGGCAACCGCCTGGCGCGCGATGCCTTTATGACAGTCGATTCGATCAATGTTGCCATTCATTTTGTGCTGTCGGGGGGTGGCATAACCTTTCTTCCCGCCTTTGCCGTATCGCGACAATTACGCAGGGGCGAAGTGGTGGCCGTGCCCCTGACCAACCCCTGTCTGGCGCGGGTGCCATCGCACCTTCTGGTGCGCAAGGGACGGCCAAAAACCGCAGCAGTGCGGGCGGTTACCCATATGATCTGCGACCGGATGGAGGCATTTGGTGCAGCGAGCTATCCCGACGAACAGTCATAATCCCGAAAGGTGTTGCCGTTTTGGCAACAAAGCCATCCCAAAATGGCACTTGCCCCGCCCCGGTCGAGTTTTCATTCTCGGTCAAAATCTCCGGTGCAGAAAATGGCAAAAATATGAAATCTGCCGCTGCCCGGGGATCTGCGATCAGGGCCCTAACAAGGGATAATGCAAAATATACGGCCCCTTAAAACGCCGATTGATTTTGCATCAAACATACCACGTCAAGGAGACCGGGAAATGAACGCGCTTCGGGGACAGTTGGCGCTTTGGCGGCTTCATCTTGCCGTTATCGTGATCGGCGCCATCGCCGAAATGATCGGCATTCGGAAAATTCCGTTGGGGGTAGGGGCAATTTTGCTGCTGCCGCTGCTCTACGCCTTTATCATGGCGGCGGTGATGAACCCCAATCTTGTGCCGAAATTCGGCAAAATCATCCGCCAGAAAGAAGTCCAGGCCGCCTCACCGCTGATCGTGATTGCGATCATGCCGTTTATCGCCAAATTCGGCACCACCATCGGCCCGGCAATCAATACCATTATCGCGGCAGGCCCGGCCCTGATATTGCAGGAACTGGGCAATCTGGGCACCATCGTTCTGGCGTTTCCGCTGGCGGTTTGGGGCCTGAAAATGGGCCGCGAGGCCATTGGCGCAACCTTTTCAATCGCACGTGAACCCAACCTTGCCATCATCGCCGACCGTTACACCTTAAAAAGCCCCGAGGGCACCGGTGTGATGGGCGTTTATGTGATCGGCACCCTGTTTGGCACCTTTATTTTTGCCATTCTGGCATCGCTGTTTGCCAGTGCCAACCTGTTCGATCCGCGCGCACTTGCCATGGCGTGCGGCATTGGCAGCGGGTCGATGATGGCGGCCTGCACCGGGGCGCTAACCGAAGTCATCCCGTCGATGAAAGATGAAATCCTGGCGCTGGCCGGGGCCAGCAACCTTTTGACCTATGCCACCGGGCTTTATGCCGGTTTGTTCCTTGCCTTACCGATTGTTGAAAAACTCTATGACGCGACGGCAGGCAAAAAAGACCTCGCCGCTGCCAGCAAGAAGGAGGGCTGATCATGTCCGAGAGTGCCGTTGCAACCAAGTCGACCCGCTCGAAAATCAATCTGGTTGATCATGCCGTAACCCTGATCATTGTCTGCCTTGTCGGGCTGGTAATGAATACGGTGGGGCCGAAAATTCCGCTGGCGGATGGCTTTATGGGCATGGTGGTGATTTATCTGATCACGCTGGTCGGCCTCGCACTCACCCGCTTTGCGCCTTTCTACCTGCCCAGTGTCGCCTGGATTTCGCTGGTCGGTATTGTCGCAACCCTGCCCTGGACTCCGGGGTCGGAATGGGTTGTCGCACAGGCCAAATCGGTCAATTTTCTGGCCCTTGCCACACCCGCGCTGGCCTATGCCGGTTTTGCAATTGCCAAAAAGGAAATTGAAGTTGCCAAACATTCCGGCTGGAAACTGGTCCTGGTGGCCTGCTTTGTGTTTCTGGGCACCTATGCCGGTTCGGTTCTGGTGGCCGAACTGATCTTGCGCCTGCAAGGCGTCTGATCGGGCATCGCTGCTTGCAAACTTTATGAACGGGGGCGATCATGCCCCCGTTTAACCATCCGTATTGCCGCATCCCCGTTTAATCCCGCAAAGAGTAAGCAGATGACAGTTTCCAAACCCGCCCTTCATCCGCGTGCCACCGACCTTGCTGATGAATTCACCGCCTGGCGCCATCATTTGCATGCACACCCTGAAACCGCCTTTGACGAAAAACAAACCAGCGCCTTTGTCGCGCAAAAGCTTAAATCCTTCGGGCTGGATGTGAAAACCGGCATTGCCAGAACCGGCGTTGTTGCCACCCTGCAGGGCACAGGCGGGGCTGGCAAACGCATTGGCCTGCGGGCGGATATGGATGCGCTGGACATTCACGAAACCACCAATCTGCCCTATGCCTCGAAACATCCGGGCAAAATGCACGCCTGTGGCCATGACGGCCATATGACCATGTTGTTAGGTGCCGCCAAAATCCTGGCCGAAAACCCCGATTTTACCGGCACGGTCGATTTCATTTTCCAGCCTGCCGAAGAAAATGAAGGCGGCGGACGGGAAATGGTGGAAGAAGGCCTGTTTGACAGCCACCCGGTCGATGCCATCTATGGGATGCACAACTGGCCCGGTCGCGATGTCGGCACAATGGCAATGCAGGCAGGCCCGATGATGGCAAGCTACGATGTTTTTGAAATCAATATTGATGGCCGGGGCTGCCATGCCGCCATGCCGCATCTCGGCCGCGACCCGATCACGGCGGCGGGCCAGGTGCTTTTGGCCCTGCAAACCATTCCGGCGCGCAATGTCAACCCGCTGCAAAGTGCGGTGATTTCACCAACCCAGATATTTGCGGGCGACACCTGGAATGTCATCCCCGATACGGCCACCATTCGCGGCACAGTTCGCACCTTTGCCGCAGCGGTGCAAGATATGATCGAAGAACGGTTAAAAACCGTGGCCGATGCCACCGCACGCGCCTTTGATTGCAGCGCCCGGGTCATGTATCAGCGCCGTTATCCCGCCACCATCAACAGCGAAGCCGAAACCGCCATCGCCTTTGATGCCGCCGCACGGGTGGTTGGCACCGATCATATCGACGCCAGCCCCGAACCGTCGATGGCCAGCGAGGATTTCGCCTTTATGCTCAATGTCAAACCGGGCAGTTATGTCTGGCTGGGCAACGGGCCGACCGATGGCAACTGCCTTTTGCATAATGCCGCCTATGATTTCAACGATGCCGCCATCCCCTATGGGGTCAGCTATTGGGTGTCGCTGGTCAAACAGTCCCTTGTGGCGTGATTTTGCGTATTTTTCTTGTCTAGGTCGCCATCTGCGCGTTCAATAGCCGCCCTTTTTAATTAGTCTGGCGGAATGTGTGATGAAAATTGCGATTGTGACACTGGATGGATTTAACGAAATCGACAGCTTTGTCGCCCTGTCCATTCTGAGCCGGGTCAAGGTTGATGGCTGGTCGGTGCAGATTACCGCACCGGAAAAATCTGTCACATCGATGAATGGTGTTGAAATCAAAGCCCGGCAAAAGCTGTCATTTGCCAACGAGGCCGATGTTGTGCTGTTTGGCAGCGGCACACATACCCGCGACCATATTGATAACGCCGACCTGATCGCTCAGTTCGCGCTGGACCCCGCCCGTCAGTTGATCGGCGCGCAATGTTCGGGGGCCTTGTTTTTACATAGGCTGGGCTTTTTGCCCGCCACGGCTGCCACCGATGCCAAAACCCGCCCGCTTTTGGCCGCCACCGGCTGCCTGATCGAAGATAAACCACTGATCGCGCAGGGAAATATTGTCACCGCTGGCGGCTGCCTTTCATCGCAATATCTGGCTGGCTGGGTGATTGCCCGCGCCCTTGGCCTTGACCATGCGCTGGCTATTCTTGAACATGTCGCGCCAAGCGGGCAAAAATCATCTTTTGTCAAAACCGCTGCCGATATTATAAAACCGCAACTCAACGTGCCCAGCCAACCGGCCCTGTATTGCTAAATTGCCAAGCCCGCGTATCACCCAACTCGCGCCCTGTTGTCGCCCGCCATCGCCCCCTGTCGGGCCTGTGGCACAGCATGATCGCGGTGATGTGATGAAATGGCACGCCCGAACCGGGCAAATGCTTTGCCTTATATTGGCCGAATAGGTAGGGTATCGAAATGCTCTCGAACGGATTGCACATGCCGTTTGACCAATACGGTTTTACACCGCGACCAAAAACGAAACGCAGGGAAAATTCTTGAAGCGCAATCTGTTACATCTTCTGGTCCCGGTAACGGCCCTTGCCCTTTCTGCCTGTGGCACAGTCGGTCAAAATACCCTTAACCAGCCCTTCGATTATCCGCAAAGCGACGGTTTCGCTGGCAATTATCTGGCGGGTAAAGTTGCGCAAAGCAACAATGCCACATCGCAGGCCGCGCAATATTTGCTGCGCGCCCAGCAACTGGACCCCAAAAACGACGATCTGCGCCGCCGGGCCTTTTTGGCCCTGATTTCCGATGGCCGCATTTCCGATACCCAAACCATCGCCCGGCAACTGTTGCTTGACCATCCACAGGACCTGTTTGCCGTGCTGGCCGTGGCGGATGCCGATATTCGCAACAAAGATTACGAAGCCGCCCTTAAAACGGTAAACACCCTGCCTGATCGCGGCTTGAATTCGCTGATCCGCCCGCTGGCGCGCGCATGGCTGTTTACCGCCCTGGACCGCAAGGCCGATGCGCTGGCTGCCCTTGATCATTTGCAGGGCAATGGCACGCTGGCCCCGCTGTCAGAATATCATCGCGGGTTGATCCTGGATTATTTCGGCGATCTGAACGGGGCCGAACGCGCCCTTGCCAGCGCCTATGGCGACCCCGCCGATGCGCCCCTGCGCGCCGCCGAGGCACTGGGTGCAATTTACGAACGCAAGGGCCAAACCCAAAAGGCCGAACTGCTGTATCAAAGCTATATTGATCGCCATCCGCAATCCCTTGCCATGCCCTATCATCTTGAACGGCTGAAAAAGGGCGAACCGCCGATCAGCACTGCCCTGACCCCGGCATCGGGGCTGGCCGAGGGATATCTTGATATCGCGACCCTGCTCAGTCAGGAAAACGCTGTTGAACCGGCCCTGTTAATGGCGCGTTATTCGTTATCCTTGCGCCCCGGCGATGCCGTGACCAAATTGCTGGTCGGCGAAGTTATGGAAATTCAAAAACGCTGGCCCGCAGCGATTGCGATTTATCAGTCCATCCCCGAAAATTCTCCGCACAGCTGGAATGCCCGCCTGCGCGAGGCCTCCAGCCTGACCGAAATTGACAAAAACGACGACGCCATCGCCATTTTGCGCAAAATGGTCAATGAACGCAGCGATCGCGCCGATGCGCTGATCCAGTTAGGTGATGTTTTACGCACGACCAAAAAATTCGGCCCCTCGGCCCAGGCCTATAGCGACGCGATTGACCGTTTGGGCGGCGCGCAAAATGTCGGCTGGCGGTTGCTGTATCGGCGCGGCATCGCCTATGAACAGGATGGCCAGTGGCCCAAGGCCGAAAAGGACTTCCTTCTTGCCCTCGAAATGGAACCCGACCAGCCCTATATCATGAATTATCTTGGTTATAGCTGGGTCGATATGGGCATGAATTTCGACAAGGCGCAGGCCATGCTCAAACGCGCCGTCGAACTCAAACCCGATGACGGTTTTATCGTCGATAGTCTGGGCTGGGTTTATTACAAGCTGGGCCATTACGACGCTGCGGTTAAGGAACTTGAACATGCGGTATCGCTGATCCCCGATGATCCGACGGTGAACGATCATCTCGGCGATGCCTATTACCAGATCGGCCGCCACCACGAGGCCGAATTTCAATGGCGACGGGCGCTGTCGTTTGAGCCCAAACCGGCATTGCGCAAAGACGTGATGGAAAAGCTGAACGGTAAAAAACCGGCCACCGGCACGGTTGCTACCCACTAATTAACCCGTAAAAATGGGCAGGGGTCATGGAAACCCAGTTGATCGAACCGGCACAGGCCAAGATTAACCTTTTCCTGCATGTGACGGGCAAGCGCGAGGATGGCTATCATACCCTTGATAGCCTGGTGTGTTTTGCCGATATCGGCGACACCCTGCGCGCGCGCCTGCGCGATGACGCCATATTAACACTGGCAATCACCGGGCCCATGGCCGATGCCCTTGATGAGGGCCCCCCCCGGGACAACCTTGTAATGCGGGCCGCCACCCTGTTGCAGGAAAAATACCACGTCACCCGGGGTGCCGAACTGATTTTGGAAAAAAACCTGCCCGTGGCATCGGGCATTGGCGGGGGTTCTGCCGATGCGGCGGCGGCCTTGCGGGTTTTATGCAAATTATGGCGGCTTGATGTGCCCGCCACCGACCTTGCCGACATCGCCCTGATGCTAGGTGCGGATGTGCCGGTCTGCCTAACCGGCGGCACGGTATTAATGCAGGGCATTGGCGAACAGCTTACCCCGCTGGCCCCGCTGCCCGGTTTTTCGCTGGTGCTGGCCAACCCGGGCAAGGCCGTATCAACCCCGGCCATCTTCAATGCCCGCGACGGCGACTTTACCGAAGCCAACCTGTGGCCCACCACCAGTGGCTTTGGCGATGTTACCTCCCTTGCCGATGCCCTGCGCGATTGCCGCAATGATTTAACCCTGCCCGCCATCACCCTGCTGCCCGAAATTTGCGATGTGCTTGATGCCCTGGCCCGCGCCGATGGCTGCTTGCTAGCCCGCATGTCGGGCAGCGGGGCCACCTGCTTTGGCCTCTATCCCGATGCCGACCTGGCCGATACGGCCGCCGCCGCCATTGCCGAGGCCAACCCCGACTGGTGGGTGCAATCTTGCAAATTTGCCGGCAGCCCCGTCTTGCAACCATAATCCGCTGCGCGCAACTGCCTGAAAGCGCACAAAAAACAAAAAAATGTTGCTGTGACAAAAAAGGATCAAAATAGAGGGTTGCACTTGGCGAAATAGGGCGCTATTTTCCGCGCCACACACGCTGATGGGGCGTGGCCAAGTGGTAAGGCATCGGTTTTTGGTATCGTGTACCGTAGGTTCGAATCCTACCGCCCCAGCCAAGACAAACCCCTTTGAGGTTCGCCCTTGAAGGGGTTTTCTTTTGCCCGAAATACGGCGCGCCCCGCCTTTGCCCCAACCACACTCCGGCGATAAAAACGGCGTTTTCACCGCCATATGCCCCTACAGGCTGTATTATGCTGGCAACACCATGCCGGGTTTGGCACTATCACATCGGGCCTGTTGGCACCCGTCAACGCGCCTTGCAGCATCCAATCAACAAACCATAAAAAGACTGTCGCCTTCATGTTTGAACAAACCTTTAAACGCCTTGATGATGTCCTGTGGAAAGAAGCAGGCTGCACCACCGAACTGGACTATACCGAGCAATCATCCTGGATGCTGTTTTTAAAATATCTTGACGACCATGAACGCGACCGCCAGCAAATTGCCGAACTGGAAGGGCGGCATTACAGCTTTTTAATTGATCGCAAATATCGCTGGAACACATGGGCCGCCCCCAAGGATGAAAATGGCGCGTTTGACCATAACCATGCCCTGACCGGCGATGATTTGATTGAATTTGTCGATAAAAAGCTGTTCCCCTATCTGGCCGGGTTCAAACAGCGCGCCGACAGCCCCGATACCATCGAATATAAAATCGGCGAGATTTTTGGCGAGATCAGAAACCGTTTTCGCAGCGGCTATAGCCTGCGCGACGCGCTGGAACTGGTCGATGAACTGCAATTCCGCTCCCAGCGCGAAAAACACGAAATGTCCGCGCTGTATGAAGAAAAAATCCAGCGCATGGGCAATGCCGGGCGCAATGGTGGCGAATATTACACCCCGCGCCCGCTGATCCGCGCCATGATCCGCGTGGTAGCCCCCAAAATTGGCGAACGCATTTATGACGGGGCGGCAGGCTCCGCAGGCTTTTTGTGCGAAGCCCACGATTATTTACGCACAGATAATCTTAGCACCAGCGACCTGAATACCCTGCAACGCCATACCTTTGTCGGCAAAGAAAAAAAGTCGCTGGCCTATGTGATTGCCATCATGAATATGATCCTGCATGGCATTGATGCGCCCAACATCATTCATACCAATACCCTGACCGAAAAAATCAGCGATATTCAAAACAAGGACCGTTACGAGGTCATCCTCGCCAATCCGCCCTTTGGCGGCAAGGAACGCCCGGAAATCCAGCAGAACTTCCCGATTAAAACCGGCGAAACCGCCTTTTTGTTCCTGCAACATTTCATCCGCTCGCTGAAACCCGGCGGGCGCGCGGCGATTGTGATTAAAAACACCTTTCTCAGCAACTCCGACAATGCGGCAAAATCCCTGCGCAAGGAACTGCTGGAAAAATGTGATTTGCATACGGTGCTGGATTGCCCGGCAGGCACCTTTCAGGGGGCCGGGGTTAAAACCGTGGTGCTGTTTTTCACCCGGGGCACGCCAACGCAAAAAATCTGGTATTATCACCTCGACCCGGGCCGCAGCCTGGGTAAAACCACGGCCCTTAAAGACGATGATTTTGCCGAATTTGTCACCCTTCAGGAAGCCAAGGCCGACAGTGCCAAATCCTGGAGCGTGAATATCAGCGACCTTGCCCCGGAAAGCTGTGACCTCTCGGTCAAAAACCCCACCAAAACCGACGACGCCCCCTTGCGCGATCCCGAAGAAATACTGGCCGAAATCGCGGCACTCGATGCGGAGAGTGCGGACATTCTCGCCACTATTCGGGGGATATTGTGATGTGGGGAAAACTAGCTTTAAACGAGGTAACAACAATCATCAATGGCGGTACTCCAAAGAGCGGAGTAGCCAACTATTGGAACGGCTCTGTTCCCTGGATAACCCCTAAAGACATGGGCTCGACAAATTCCGTAGAAGTCACAAAAACATCCAGAACCATTAGCGAACAAGGATTACAAAAATCTTCCGCAAAACTTGTTCCTGAAAATTCAGTGATATTATCAACGCGTGCCCCAATCGGACACCTAGTCATAAATAAAGTACCAATGGCCTTTAACCAAGGGTGCCGCGGCCTGTGTCCTCACCCCAAACTCGATACAAAGTTCTTGTTTTATTTCCTCAAAGCAAATGTAAAATTACTAGATAACCTTGGAACTGGCACGACTTTCAAAGAATTGTCCAAATCCGCTTTGGCTGCCATAGAAATTCCCCTCCCCCCTCTCTCCGAACAAAAACGCATTGTCGCCATTCTGGACGAAGCGTTTGAGGGGATCGACGCGGCCATTGCCAACACCCAGGCCAACCTCGCCGCTGCCCGTGAATTATTTGAGGGATATCTCAGTCGAGTTTTTAATGATCTAAATGAAACATCTGAAGAAACAATCATTGGTGATCAATTAGTCCTTCAGCGTGGGTTTGACATCACAAAAAAACAACAACGCCCTGGGACCATTCCAGTTGTATCGAGTGGTGGCATTAAGAGCTACCATGATACAGCAATGGTAAACGGCCCCGGAGTAGTAATAGGAAGAAAAGGGTCTTTAGGTACCGTACACTTTGTTGAAGGTCCTTATTGGCCCCATGACACCACTCTATGGGTTAAAGATTTTAAAGGAAATATCCCCAAAATAATATATTACTTCTTTAGATCATTAGATGTTTCGGGACTTGACAGTGGAGCCGCAAACCCTGCCCTGAATAGAAACGCGGTCCACCCAATAAGAACGCGCTGGCCTAAGCTTGCACACCAACACACTTTATTAAATAACATTGAGCGGATAGACAAAGATACTGAGCGCCTCGAAACCCTCTACCAACAAAAACTCACCGCCCTGCATGAACTCAAACAATCGATCCTTGCCAAAGCCTTTCGGGGTGAACTGACACAAAACGAGGTTGCCGCATGAATGAAGCCGAAACCCGCGCGGAACTGATTGACCCGGCCCTGAAAGCAGCAGGCTGGGGGCAGGTGGAACATAGCCGCGTGGGGCGGGAATTTCAGATCAGCATTGGCCGCCTGATGGCGGGCGGGCAGCGATCACGCCGCGATATTGCCGATTATGTGCTGTTTTATCGTGGCAGGATGCTGGCCGTGATCGAGGCCAAGCGCCGCGACCTGCCCGATACCGAAGGGCTGGCCCAGGCCAAGGCTTATGGCGCGAAATTGCAGGTGCGTTTTGCCTATGCCACCAACGGGCGGCGCATTTACCAGATAGACCGGGAAACCGGGGCGGAAACCTATATTGAGGCCTATCCCACCCCCGATCAGTTATGGGATATGTGCTTTGCCACCACCAACGAATGGCACAGCCGGTTTGGTGCCATTCCGTTCGAGGATAAAAGCGGATCGTGGCAGGCGCGCTATTATCAGGAACTGGCGATCAGCCGCACGCTGGACGCCATTGCCGAGGGGCGCGAGCGCATTTTGCTGACCCTGGCAACGGGGACGGGCAAAACCTGCATTGCCTTTCAAATTGCCTGGAAACTGTTTCACAGCCGCTGGAACCTGTCGCGCACGCCGGTGCGCCGCCCGCGCATTCTGTTTTTGGCGGACCGCAATATTTTGGCCAATCAGGCCTTTAACGATTTTTCCGCCTTTGCCGACGATGCCCTGGTGCGGATTTCGCCCAACGCCATTCAAAAAAATGGCCGGGTGCCCAAAAATGGCAGCGTGTTTTTTACCATTTTCCAAACCTTTATGAGTGGCACGGATGAGGCGGGCAATCCCGCCCCCAATTATGGCGATTACCCGCCGGACTTTTTTGATTTGATCATTATCGACGAATGCCACCGGGGCGGGGCCAATGACGAAAGCACATGGCGGCAAATTCTGGAATATTTTGCCCCTGCCGTGCAACTGGGCTTAACCGCAACGCCCAAACGCACCGTCAATGCCGATACCTATGCCTATTTTGGCGACCCGGTTTACACCTACAGCCTGGTTGAGGGCATTAATGATGGCTATTTAACCCCGTTTCGTGTGCGGCAAATTACCACCACGCTGGATGAATATGTTTATACCCCCGACGATGATGTGATTGAAGGGGGTGAAAACCTGAAGGAAAACCATCGCTACCGCGAGGGGGATTTTAACCGCATCATCGAGATCGAGGCGCGCGAAGCCTACCGCGTTAAGGTGTTTATGCACGCCATTGACCAGCGGCAAAAAACCATTGTGTTTTGCGCCAATCAGGACCACGCGCTGGCGGTGCGCAACCTGGTCAACCGCATGAAACACAGCACCCACCCCGATTATTGCGTGCGCGTGACCGCCAATGATGGCGAACGGGGCGAGCAATATCTGGAAACATTCCAGATGAATGACGAGGATATTCCCACCATTCTGACCACCTCGAAAAAGCTTTCGACCGGGGTGGATGCGCGCAATGTGCGCAATATCGTTTTGATGCGCCCGATCAAATCCATGATCGAGTTCAAACAGATCATTGGCCGGGGCACGCGGCTTTATGAAGATAAAAACTATTTCACGATTTACGATTTCGTGAAGGCTTATGAACATTTTAACGACCCGGACTGGGACGGCGAACCAATGGACCCGCCCGAACCCATTCCGCTGCCGCCCGAAGACGAAGGTGACGGCGAAGGCGGCCCGACACCGGAACCGGACGAACCGGAAGGACCAGAGGGAACAGATGGACCAGACGGGCCTGAAAACCCCGAAAATCCCGGCGGAACGGTGGGCGGCGGCGAAGGGCCGTTGCCCGAACCGCCCCCGCAACCAAGCAGCAAAATCCGCATTCGTTTGGCCGATGGCAAGGAACGCAAGATCCAGCATATTGCGGGTACCCTGTTTTATGGCCCCGATGGCAAGGTGATGTCGCCAACACAGTTTATCGAAAGCCTGTTTGGCACCTTTCCCGAGCTGTTCCACGACGAAGACCAACTGCGCACATTATGGAGCCAGCCCGATACCCGTGCCGCCCTGTTAAACGGGCTGACCGAGCGCGGCTTTGGCCCGGCAGAGCTGGCCGAAATCAAAAAACTGATTGATGCCGAAAACAGCGACCTGTTTGATGTGCTGTCCTATGTTGCCTATACCAAGGCCCCACTATCGCGCCACGAACGGGTGGAAAGCCACAAGGCCACGATTTTAAGCGACCATGACGAAAAGTTGCAGGCGTTTCTGGATTTTGTCCTGGCGCAATATGTGCGCGACGGCGAACAGGAGCTTGATAACGACAAGCTGCCGACCCTGTTAAAGGCCAAATATTACAGTATTTCCGACGGGGCAGAGGCTTTGGGGGGCATTGCCCGCATTCGCGCGGCATTTTTGGAATCCCAGCGCCGCCTTTATGAATAAATCAGCCGATACATCGAAAAACACGGGGGATGAAGATCACCATGAGCCAGACACTCTGGGGCATCCATATGGCCAGCGAACACGGCACGGCACCTGTTGATAAAGCCTATATCACCATTGGCTGGCCCAATATGGGGGATCTGGCAAAACTGCCCGGCACGCGCGAGGCCTTTAAGGAAAAGTTCCGTCAGGAAGATAAAACGGCAAAAACCGGGGCCGTTCCGGTGCAGGCCGGGGTTCTTTTTCGTTTTGCCAATGATATGCAGGTCGGCGATCTGGTGGCGTATCCATCCAAAACCGACCGCATGATCCATATTGGCAAAGTCGCCAGTGGCTATGACTATCGGCCCGATGTCTCAGCTGATTTTCCGCACCGGCGTTATGTGCAATGGCTCAAACATGTGTCGCGATCCGAATTTTCGCAATCTGCCCTGCACGAGATTGGTTCGGCCATTACCCTGTTTACCATCACCAATAACGCAGACGAATTTTTGGCCGCCCTTGCGGGCGAAGCCACCGGCGCGGATGATGTTGACGATGAAAGCGTCGAGGAAGTTTCAAGCCAGGTGGAGGAATCGACCGAGGATTTCATCATCAAACGCCTGAAATCAAAACTGAGCCCCTACGAGTTCGAGAAATTTGTTGCCCATTTGCTGACCCGCATGGGGTTTTATGCCCGTGTAACCTCGCGCTCCGGCGACGGCGGCATTGACATTATCGCCCATAAGGACGAGTTGGGGTTCGAGCCGCCGATCATCAAGGTGCAATGCAAACAAACCCTTGAAACCGTGGGGCGGCCCAAGGTGCAAGAACTGCACGGCGCAATCGAGCACGGTGAACACGGCCTGTTTGTCACCCTCGGGGCCTATTCCAGCGAGGCAAGAACCTTTGAGCGCGCAAAGCCAAACCTGCGCCTGATCGACGGGTCCGCTCTGGTGGATATGATCTTTAACCATTATGACCGCTTTGAGCCGCGCTATCAGATGCTGTTGCCGCTTAAACGCACCTATATCCCCGGCCCCGCCATCAGCACCGCAGACTGAAAGCCGTTAAAGCCACATCACCAATGCGCCACAA
>TARA_R110000751_G_scaffold307539_1_pt1 | contig 14919 bp, 16 predicted proteins | sample TARA_R110000751 | Tara Oceans TARA_R110000751 (sample SAMEA4398001) | marine metagenome | biome: Polar Biome; feature: [MES] marine water layer (ENVO:01000295) within the mesopelagic zone...; material: water (ENVO:00002006), including particulate matter (ENVO:01000060) such... | reverse complement strand
AGCCGCTGCCACATCTCCAAAATCTGGTTGACTTTTACCGCCCATGTTCAATTCCCCTGTATTATACTTTCTTAACTAATTTAATTTGGTTTTTAAGCGCCGAGGCTGCCAATATCTAAATCTTGCCACCCGTTGCCTTTCTCGGGTAGAGCATAGCCCATCGGGGCTTCATACGGCACAGGACTTGCGTAGCCTAATGGAGAAACTGGGCCAGCACCTTCCCCTTTGTATATAGAGGCAAGAATGTTTTCTAACCCTGTCTGAACCTCCGAAGGACGATTCATAGTATTCCACGTTTCACTATCAAATCTAGTTAGTTTCTGAGTAGGATCATTTTCAATAAACTGGGTTCCCTCTGCATAATTGGGGTTTCTAGTAAACCAGTTATCAACTGAACTCCTTAGATCGTTGTGATATGTATCAAATACCTCTTTCTCTCTAACACTGTCCCACACGGCTTTATTGTTCATGCCTTCATAATCATCTTGTAGATAGTAGGACTTTGGTGAAAGTCTTCCTGTCCCCAATTGAACCTCTCTAATACCCGAGCCATTATTAGCCCAAGACCAATCAGTAGGCGCAGCTTCAAAGGGGTTATTTAAGGCATCTTGACGGCGATCTTGAGCCGCTCTTTCTCGACTTTGATACCCTTGCTCGTCACGAAGTTGATTAACAAATTGTTGCGCGTAAAATTCTTTATTGCCGCCTTCAACATCGGGCATCCCCCAAGGAGAGTCCATGCCAGGCTGGTATCTTTCAAAGGCTTGGTAGTCTTGATCATATCCCCCCCACCCGTTATCCCCTCGGGTTTTGGGTGCAAAGGCATCCCAGTCCCAAGAGGTATCTTTCTGGCCTAACGTGCCATGCCACGGTCTAATTCTCGCCCCTCTAGGGGGTTGAGGCAATCCATTGGAAGGTGATCCACCGCCCGAATTTGGGTTAAATGGGTCACTTGTTGTATCTGGTGCTCCTCCAAGAGATAACCCGCCATTATCATCGCCATTAAAGATGTCAGGTAATATAGAATCCCCAACTGGAAGGCCACCAAGAGATAGATCCCCGCCACTTGCCATACCTCTAGCAGAAGCTAGATCAGCGTCAAAACCCCCACCTGTGTCAGGAAGTGTTATTCCGCCGCCGTAGGTGCCTGCTGGGTTATGGTAAATATAGCCTTCAGGAACACGCTGCCCATTAGACATGATATAGCCGTCCATGTTCTGGCTCTGAGCAGCTTTATCAGCAGCAAATTGACCTTCACCAGCACCTCCAATACCGTAATATTCACGGCCTGCTTGCTGGATTTCTTCCTCAGTCATATTTCCCATTATGCGGCTTCCTGTTGTTGTTGTTCTGGGGTTAGCCATCGGCTAGTCTCTTTCTCCATAACAAGTACCACGGAGTCTACCCCTTCTTTGAATGCGTTGGGTATTCTAGCAACTTCTTTGAACCCCATGTGAATGTCGAGTTTGATAGCTTTTTCGTTGTTAGCTGGAACCACGCCAAAGATGCGATTTCGACCGCAGACGATAAATAAATGCCGAGCAACTTCGTGAAAAAAGCCAGCGCGAATAGCAAAAGGATTGTCGATAGCAAAATGAACGCAGCAAGCATCGACAGTAAAGCTGTCAGCAATGCAAACTGCTTGGATGCCGCGCTCGTCAAAAGCAACAATGCCGATACTATCTTCGCATTGTATGACACTTGTTTTCCCCTTAAACCACTGCCATTCGGATTGCTCAGTAAGAGACTTAAACTGGATCACAGATAACCTCCAGTCTGAAACAGGCAGTCCCATCCCACAATATTAATGCGAGTATTGGCATTGCCATTGAGTGCTACGGCAAAAGTTCTCCCCATGCCTAGTGTTCCAGAAGGAAAAGACTCACCTGTAGCACTAGAATCCCACAGACTTGTACTCCAAACTGCCGAATCCCACCCGTCATCCCCCGTTACGGAAACAACAACAGGAGGTGTTACCGTTTCTTCAATAGAATAGTCATAAATAGCTCTTACGCTCAACGATATAGCGCCAGCTAATATACCTATTGTTCTTACAAAGCCAACACGGTTGAAGTTAGAGTGCCCTGCTGGAGCCTGAAAGGATGTTAATGATCTAAATCCTATGGCTGCGCCAATGCCTCTCTGAACTCTTAACGATATATTATAGAATGTCCCTACAAAATCTGCATCTCCAACTAAGGAAAGCGTAGTTTCAGCCCCTGTAGCGACAAAGGTTTCTGTATAGGAACTTGAACCCGTTGAGCTAACTGTTATATCGGTTGTACCCGCCTGCATCTTATGGGAGCCAAGAGTACTGTCTTTTACACGGTAAGCAACAGTGTAAGTCTCGCCAATAACTAGCGGAAATAGAGCATCTGTTGTGTATTTTGTTTCTGCAACCTGCGTACCGTCACATGCATACTCAGACCCACCTAATGAAGTCCAACCAACACCCGCTACAGGGTTTACATCCGTCCAATGGTTGTCTTTATTAATCTCAGTTCCGTCTAGTGTGCCGTCATTAATATAAACGACTCCATCTGGGCCTGCCATGAAGTAGTCTCCACCCCAAGAATCGGCACCAAATATCGGCACTCCTTCCCAAAAGCCCCACGCTGCTGTTTGAAGATTCTGCGTGTACTGAAGATAGGGGGTCTGAGATGGCTTTGGAGTTACTATCTGGAGGAATCCGTCACCAGGATGAACCGTTAGCTGCCATGCAGGTGAGCTTTTCCCTGTTTCAACATCAGCGCGGAGGAATCGGTTTATCTTGCGCGAGGGTGTTTGCCCAAATATTGGATTGCCACGGAGCAAGTCGTTAAGTGAGGTAACGCCAAAGGTAGATAAAACGTACAAATCAGGGCCGTAATCCGTGACAATACGCCTAGACCTTGGGACTTCACCAATAAACCATGTACCACGAGTAGACCACGGGCCTATATTACTTCCATTTGGCGTAATCTCTGGATCTTCACCTTGGTAGACAATGACATCACCGCCATGACCTACCGCGACAAGCATATCATCTACGCCATCACCGCCATCAACAGTCCAATTCCATAATCCGACTAATGTTCCGCCGTGCGGCATTTTAGAGCCGAAGACAAACTTCTTTAACTCTCCAGTAACAGAGGCGACAGGAAGATACCAAGCGTCATCTTCATCTTCAAGAATTACCCAGATACGCTGCTTAAAAACCATGACAAAGGCAATATTATCCACAGGGAAGGCTGTAGTAACGCCAGCAAGATCATAGTGCCAATCTGTTGCACCCGTTCCAGAAGGGGGTCTAACCCATAAGCTTGTTGCTTCTTCATACTGCCATAGGCCGTTTAAACCATCAGCATAGAGCAAATAATGGCCGCGCAGACCAGATCCTGCGGCATCTCCCGTAAATTCTGTCCATACGCCATAACCAGCGGGGCTGTCAGTCTGAGCAAATACAACTTCTTGGACAGGAGTAATTGTATTAAATAGTGTTACGTTCCATATACCTTCAGCAGTAACGGCGAATAAGCGGCTGTTAGCCTCGTCTTGAACGTTTGATTCAAAGGGTATGATTGTCCTTACATCTGAGCTTGTGGCTCTTGGAGGCGTTTCTACGCAGCCTGTGGCCCACTCTCGGTATCCCTTTCTCAATCTCATGCCATATTCAGACGGCATTAGGTTGTAAGAGTAGATACAGTCCTCTGGAGGCATCATCATTAATGAGTCAACTGCGTTAATCCCACCAACACTGGCAGGAAATGTATAGGGCTGCACAGTCGGAGGACTTAACTGCTTACCATACCGACCTAGTGTATTTTGGCGGGTATATGACATATTAGGAAATTCTTTTCTTTTTAATAGGATTGCCATCGGCATCAAACGAAGAAGGATTTAGCGAAGTAGGGCTTTGTGCAGCTTGAGCCGCCCCTTGAGCCATAGTCGCTTTTTCAGATCCCGTTAATGGGCCTCCAGCTTCTCCAGCAGTAGGGGGTTCGGCGCGCATAATTTGGATTGGAGTTACTGGCCCACCTCGTTGTTCTGGCATTCTTAATTCTTGCCTATTGGGTCTTTTGGGGGGATTCATATTTTGTGGTTGAGATGACTGCCCATAAGGGTTATTCATACTGCCATAGTCAACCCGCATCTCTTTAGCTTGAGACATCTGCTGCATTAGAGCAGCCCTCTGCTCAGGTGGAAGTCTTGCAAACTCTTCTTCAGTCATGACCCACCGTATCCTGTGTCACCAGTATTCCCGTAAGGAGAAATATAAGGGAACGCTCTGGAACTTCTGGAGGCGCTCAGAATGGGCGCTCCCGTTGACTTCCCAATTCTACTTTGCAATAAGGTATCAAATTCCATTGCCGCTGCGGAATAATCAAACCCCTTCGCTTGAAGAAACTTGAGTTTAAGAAACTTAATGCTTAATAAAGGGTCTAGGGCGCAAATATCACTACCTGCACCTATCGTGTCTCTGTTTGGCGTAGTCTGTCCCTGCTCTGTCAGCCAGTTCCGACTCGTGTATTCAAAAGTAAGTTCTAAGTTTGCAGGAGCAGGCTGCGGGAATATATCTACCTTTCCGTCCATAATCCTAAAAGATGCGTAGATAGTTTGACTAACTAGGTCTCTGCCTGCGAGATACGTCCAGTCTTGAGGAGATAAAGGGCCACCAATAGCAACTCTGTTGCCTCTATCCCAGCCTGTCTGGTCGATCATATAGTTAAAGTCATCAGGCAAAGCGTATGTTCCACTTACACCGTCAACACTTGTATCTATCGTGTAGGTTTGGGTAAGAACCTGCCAGTCATTCAGTTCGCATAGCTCTTGACCAGACGAATTGAGAAGCCCAACCAACTGGACAAATGCCTCATCCGTATCAGTTACAGGGCTAGAGGAGGCCGAAAGACCCACCTCAAGGGCAACCCTGTTAATTATATCGTTGACTGACAGGTATCGTGCCATATTTTACTCCGTTGCAGCCTCTTCCAACTTAACAGACTCAATCTCTGCCTTAGTGCGGCGAGTGCGCTTAGGTTTAACCTCTTCATCTGTGGGCTGTGCATCCATTTGGGCCATTAAAGACTCATACTTCGCCTGTAGGTCAGCTAATGCTTCTTTAGTTGCCTCACCAGAACTGTCAGCAATGTACTTATTGGCCTTTTCCTTTAGAAAGCCAATGCCCATAATGCCTTGCCCGTTTGAGTCACTCACTGAAGCCAGTTGCTCAACTGTCCTGATGTTCAGATACTTCAATTCCTCACATTGACTGCGAGTAATACCTGCCCATTCTTCCAGTAGAGTACCTTCAAGTTTTTCTTGGTCTTCGCGAGCTTCAAACTTACGAAAATGCTCCGCAAATCTATTCTTGTCCATATCAGTAGCAGGGCGGATTACAATTGAATCCTTGTTGCCAGGCTGCATGATCTGCACGTAAGGAACTTCTTTGTAAATTGGCCTGCCTGCTTCTTCAGTTTTCTTACTCTGAATGCGTGGCTTAAAAAAGAACTTCACTAGGAGGTTTTCATCCCCGTGATAGCGCCCATTGTTCATCGCCAAATCCGTAATGCCGTGTTCTGCTTCCATTAAACTCATAATATAGCCCTTATTTAGTTATGCGCTCTATGGCGCGTTATGTTTCAACCGCATAGGCGGGTGATTAGTAAGTAGACTAGGCTAGTTATGTAGCCAATTGCTACCTTTTGAAATTAAGAAAAGTGAGAGCACCGCCCTGTAAAAGACAGATCCCCACTTTCAGTTCTACCTTAAACACGGTAGATATTAAACTACGATAACTTCTCCCCAGACGATATCGCCAATAGCCAGTGTTACGCCAGTTCCATTTATGGCTCCTGTAACAGAATCCATTACAGCGCCAGCGACTGCGGCAGAGTCAGCTACTACAAGGTTGGCTGTATCATTAATATCAGCACCATCAGTAAAGGTAACTGGAAATACACCCACCTGAGCAGGAGTAGGGTAAGGAACACCCGCGTAAGGAGGAGCTGCATCAACAATTCCGCCAAGAGTTTGACTGTCTTGTGGAGTGCGTCCTGCGCCGTCTTGATCTAGCGTAGTCCAGCCACTGTAAATAGGGCCGTTCGCAGCTAAGTCAACAGCAGTTTGATAGATACTGCCTGTGTTTATTCCAACGCCAGGATTAGACCCACCTGCGCGGTTCATACCTAGATAAGGAGAGGCATAAGTGCCATCACCAGTAACATCTGTAAAAGGAGTACCAGTGTATTCGGCATTACGTGCTGTAATGGCGGCTAAACTAGCTCCGTTGGTTGGCTCATTTGTAGACATTTTGATTCTCCCATTATGCCAAAAAGAGGGCGGTTAAACCCTAAAAGCCCACCCCCGAATTATGAGCGGGGGCAGGCTGGGCTTACCTATTAAGCGTTAAGATCAAGACGACCTTGGAACTGCGCTCCAGAGGATGTCAAGTTGCCAGCCCATGCAAGGATCTGCACTTCAGCATCTTGGTTAGTCGCATATCGACGGTTAGGCGACAATGGAACCATGTTGCGGTTCGCATGTGGACGATAGTGGATATAGTCGCAGTTCAAGAAGAACGCTGTTCCAGCAGGACAGAACCCACCGATACCACCATCCAGACACACATCAGCATCCATGTACTTGATAGTCGGGAAACCAAGGTTTCCAACTTCAGGTGACATAAAGCGTTGTTGTGCTTGGAGAGACTCTACATAAGTAGACCAAACTACGTTATCGACCATAACCAGATCGGGACGATCAGTACCACGAACTTGCTTAACCCAAAGGTCATTGAATAAACCTTGGATAGTGGCACTATCAGGAGCGCCAGAATCGACAAGCTGACTACGCCAGAAAGTCCATGTAGCACGATCAATACCGCCGTAAGTGCCAGTAGTGGGGTCAATAGGGACAGCAGCGTTCAAGCCGTCAATCTCTTTACCACCAGAACCAGTACCGTCAGAGTACAAACCACCTGAGATAAGGTTAGCCAGTGTAGATTCAGCTACAGACAGGCGAGCGTCGAGAAGATCAATCATTTTCTCGCGGCCAGCATTCTGGAGCATTTCCAGACCAGAAATAACTACGGGTACAGCAGCCTGCTTGATGTTGAACTCAGCAGCACTAATTACATCACTTACGCCAACAGGCAAGATGTCATAACCAGAGTACCAGCCTCCGTTAGTGTTCTCAGCAAAGCTCAGTTCTTGCATGATCTTAGAGCCGCCAGAGAATGTCTTGATCTTGCCTTTAGAAGACAACTTCATCAAGATAGCGTTGTTTTTGGTTACGTTATCAGCAATTTGCCGAGTACGAGATTCAATCGTGGTAGCGAGAATGTCGCTAATATTTGGGAATGCCATCAGGCTATCCTCCTATCAGTTAAAGTTAAATTACACTTCAGTTGCCGCTTGAATGGCTTCTGCTGACAAGAGAATCGCGTGAATGACTCAACTTGAGAATTCTAGTATCAAAATTAGGGTATCGCTTGAATGATACCCCTAATATTGTGTAGTTTATACCCAATTTACCATTTGTCCAGCTTTCAAGTTACATACGGCCAGCAGAGTCCCAAGCATCATTTAGGGCAGCAGCCACTGAATTAGCGGCTTGACCCTGCATTCCGCCCCCAGGAGAGCCTGATATTGAGCTAGCAGCCTGCCTTTTCTGGTTTACTGACTGTTGTGAGGATCTACCAGACATAATCTTGGATATTTGCGGGTGATTAGCGCAAGCGAGGTTATACGCCTCCTGCATACCCATTTCACGGTTACGGTTAGCTGCCATATCCATCAAATCAGCCATATCGCCTCGCACATCGTTATAAAACTCGTTACTTGCTCCGAAATTACTGACTTCTTGGGCAACATGCCCTTGAGCCTGCTGTTGCTCCCACTGCTCTCGCTGCTGATACCCCTGAAGCTGCTCTTGCATAGGCCCAAGGCGCTGATTGATCATCTGCTCCATCTGGCTTTGCTGCTGAGACTCGGCGGAGGGGGCTTCATTAACAAGCATTGAGTCTAGCGACTGAATATCAACACCAAACTGTTTAATAATAGAGGCTACTACTTGTGCTTTTTGAGTAGGCGTACCCATCTGCAAAGTAGAACCTGTCTGCAATAAACCTTGGATAGACTGGCCTGCACCGCCATTCATCTGAAAATATTGCTGAAATGGCTGGAGAGACTTATCCATCGCATCGGCACGTTTAGCTTGCTGCGAGTATTGGACAATTCCCTTCTCGTAGTCCTGCTCACGCTTTACGATGTCGGCCTTTACCGCATCTGGGACGTTAGCCCAGACTTCTCTGGACTCAAGCGATAGACCTACGGGAGGCTTTGAGCTTTCTTCTGACTCCGCACTGACTGGGCTAAAATCGTTCTCGCCTTGTCGTATTGTGCTTTCGTCGCTTGTTTCTCCTGTATCTCCTCCTGCATCTCCTGAGTCAAAGGTGACTGGCTCTTGGACTTCTGCTGTGTCTTCTCCTCCATTGTCTATCTCCGAGGCATCCCATGCGTCTGCCAGTGCACTGTTGAGTGAATCTTCTTCTACTTCTACTTCTACTTCGCTTGCTTCGTTCATAATTTTAGCCCTCGCGCTCTAGGCGCATTATATTGTTATAAATCTCCTGCTTTCTTTCAAACTTCTCTGCTGTCGTATGTTCGCCAGTATAGAGTCGATCACGTTCTTTTCTTTTCCTATCTAAAAATCCTTGGTCAAACTCTGAGGAATTGACGACATTATTCCGCTTGTTGTGTTCGCGTAACTGCTTTCTGTCTGAAATAACGCTTCCATCAACAGGGCTAACAAAAGACACAATATCACCGTGTATAGCAGAGGTGCTATCCCGCTTTACCGCTGCTTTATCTCTGGGTATGAACTCATGCTTACCCGTTTCCTCGTTTAAACGCTGAACCCATCTCATTCTTTTTCCTCTTTTTTACGCCGATCAGAATTGCGCTCTGCCAATTCCCTACTCCAGCTTTCAAACTCTTCTATTTCTTCAAGACGTTTCGGCCAATATGCCTGATTAGTACGCATATTTTTATAGGTATAGCTATCATCAAGATTCTTGCCTTTTCTTTTCCTTTCTCTTTCGTACTGTTGACTAGCAGTGCCAGTATAATTGTGTTCGCGTTTAAGGGTGCCAAGAAGGTTGCGCTCGGCTTCAGATGTTGTATAATTTTTCGGCTCAGTTAAATTTTTGTCCCACCGATTAAGTTGGTCTAGCCACATTTCTACCGCACCCTTCCAGTCGGTTTTTGTTAGTGCAACAGCCGCATCAATAACCCTGTTATCTCTTTCACTAATATTAGGAGTACTTTTATGTCTATATTCATGCGACCAAGTTGCTGGTGTGGCATTACTATGTATAGCATTTACTGTACCTTGCTCGACAGGAATTACTATAGCGCGTCCATCCACCCTTCCGACCCTGGGTTCTAAGTATTTAGGGTGACTCGGGTGTTCTCCGACCTGAAACCCACGGGTTCTCAAAATGCCTTCTTCCTCAACATTTCCTGATAATCCTTTAACCCCGTGGTATCTTGCAATAGACGGGTCAATATCTTCTGTGTAGTTAGAGTATGGCGCTATGCCAATGGCAAACTCGTTATCTACGGCATCCTCAGACATCTTGCGATATTTTTCAGGATTTCTCGTTATATCAGCGACAGAGGGGCTAGCCATCCGAGAGGATTCACTGTATTGGTCGGGACTTACCGAGGAAGCCTCTCTCTTTTTCCGTAATTCTTTAGCTGTCATCTTCTGGTTCGCTGCATCAAGCATAACTAAGCACCGCCTCGCAATCTTGCTTGGGCCTCTATTTCCTCATTTAACCGCTGAACCCATCTCATCTCTCTTCCTCAATCATCCCAAGGTCAACCAGCACTTCCCTACGAACATCTGGTTTAAATACATGTACTATTGCATTTCCCATTTCTCGCAAGTTATCAGCGGCCATGAATGCTTTTACCACATCTCTTCTAGACATTTCACTTGTATCCACATTGTTCCAATTATATGTGTCTTTAATTTTTGTAGTGCCGTCCTCACCCTTGAAAGCAACATATTGCCCGAGTGTAGTCGCAACATTGTATTCAGGGTCGGTAAAGGATTTAACCAAACTACTCTCAGCACCATTATCTTCCTCAATCGCATTCCCGTAATCAGCGTATGAAATAGCAGTCCTACCACGGGATTTGTCGAAAGATCCAATTTCTTTTGATAGGTCTTGTTTCTCCCACTCCCCAGTGTCCATATTCATAGTCTCAGAACCACTGCGATACATATCCTCAAGGTCTGCGTTTTCATTCTGCTTACGCATAACTGCGGCCCGCATCGCCTGTAACTCTTCTGGCCTAAAACTCTTTTCTGTTATCGGAGCCGTTTCACCAAACATAGTCTCAGCAAAGACACGCATATTAGTCGGCACAGCGCGAGCTATTGCCGCCGAAAGGCCATGACCCCTATCTTTGCGTCTACTGGGCATTTCTGCTCCGTGAGTTTGCCGCTATTTCACTCATTGCGTATTCGTGATTAACCCCTTGCGATTCAATGTCATAAGTAGCTTGAGCACGTTCAACCATCATGTCAGCCCTCATATTGGCTTGTATCTCAGCAATAGAGGCTTCCAGATCAGAAGCAATCTCCTGCAAGCGAGATTGAGAGCGCATTTGCTCCATTGTCATATCTCGCTGGTTATCAGCTTCCATCTTAGCCATTTCAGACTGTATCTTAGCCTGCTGAACCTGCATATCAGCCTGAGCCTTAATTTGAATCTTCTGAACCTCGCCTGCTTGCTTCTGCTGACTTGCCTGAATCTTCATCTGCTCTATCTGGAGTTTAATCTGCCCATCTTGAGCGCCAGAATCGGACTGTTGAGGTGGTGGCATCTTCTGGGCCATTTTAATAGCCTGATCAAAAGTACCTTCAAGGTATTCCGACCCTTTGTAGCCAGCCATAGCCCACTTCATTAGCTCTAATAGGATAGGTAGCGACTCAGGAAGAGCTGTGGCCGCACTTGAGGCAGATTGGATATATTGAGACATCGCCATCAGGAATTCACTGCGCTCAGACTTAATTTGAGCGTAGTCAATCATCGCAATGGACTCTGGCTTTATATCCACTCGCCACTTCACATCGCTAGACTGCATAAGCTCAAGAGCGGGAGAAACATACTGCTTGTCGGCTTCTGGTAAAAAGCCAGCGTTAGACTGCTCAACAATAGTCTCTTTACTGAAGTGTTTGGATATAACCTCCGCTTTTAAAGCCTCAAGATCACTAGCAAACCGAGCAAACTCTTCTTGCAGCGCCTGAATGCCAATAGAACCCATTTTGGCTTTAATTGCCTGAGTACCGCCAGAAGTGTACTGATCGGTAGCTCCGCCGCGCATAATGTCACTCATGCCCGTTATTTCATACAATTGCTCAGTTTTAGCCTGCTGTACTAGCTGTAGTGTCTGCAATACACCAACGATGACCTCAACAGGGAACCATTGAATGGTGCCTTGTAATCCGCCCTTCTCAGCAAACATAGCCCAATTATCCACAGGAATGAGGTTATTTTCCTGTCCTTCCTTCAACATACGGCCTACTGAATCGCCTGCTGCCTTGTCGTATACTCCCACTACCTTAATTGCGCGGGTAATAATGCTTATACGGCCTTGTAGCTCGTCAATTTCATTGTATAGGTCTTGAGCCAGTATAAAGTCTGCTCTAGGTGTAAATAGCGTAGTTGTGCAGTTAGCTATCATAGGTCTAGGCATGGGCAGAAACCCATCCAGTTCTAACGGGTCTTCTTTGTAGTCCAGAATGAGGTCTGCACCTTCAGAATACCAATACACATGTTTGTCTTTTTTGTTCCAGATTTCCCAGATTTCTGCCTTTTGAACGTTATCTCGCTCATCGACATTGGCAGAACCCATATTATCGTTACTGCCTTCTGGCGTTTGATTCTTGTACTCAATGTTTTTGGCTACTTTTTCGCCAAAACGCTCAGTGACTTCATCTTTATCAAGCCAAGCACGAAATCCCCACCAAGGAATCTCTTTCCATGTCCTGCCCCAGCCCCATCTGACATCTTGCCAGTGGATATAGTCGATAGGAGCATCTTCGTAGTCTAATACCTCGATTTCTTCACTTTCAAAGGTGTTAGGGTTTATTTGAGATTCAGTAGTGGTCGCCATATCGTAACGAACACGCGCACAGCCCATCCCAGGAAGCAGTCTGTCTTGGAGTGCTGCTTTTAATATAGTTGATAGGTCTTCGCCGCTAGGCTCAACGTCAGACATTAGTATTCGTTGATACATGAGTGCAGCAACACGCGCTATATCATCATCTGGATCGTGATGTTCTCTACCAACATCAATCTTGGGTGTATTGCCGTAAAGCATAGCCATTGTTGTAGAGATGTTTTTATGGAATAGATTTAGCTTTGAAGACGAATTATTGCTGAAATTATCCCCATAAGAGTCACTAGAGCCTTGTCTGTCGTCCAAATAGCGATTCACAACAGAGTTACCCTGCTTTAAGTACTTACGCAGGCGTTTATTGGCTGCTGACATCTCTTTCTGCCAGTGCTGGTGCCATTGTGCGGGTGTCTTGCTCTTTTTAGGAGCTTTCATCTCCACAACTGTCTCGTAATCAATCTCTATATCAACGTCCATTACTTAGCCTCTATTCTGTGGTGGCAACCCTTCTGGGGGCATACCTCTCGTTGGCTGGCCTGGAGCATGTTGCCTTAGCATTTGAGCCATAACTTGCTGCTGCTGCATGGGATTTGGCCCTTGAGAAGCAGGTTGTGGGGGCTGTTGCCCTTGTTGCGCTGGCCCAGGCATCATTGTGCCGTCTGGCATCATGTGGCTTTCGGGTTTTTGTAATTGAGGTGCAGCATTGGGATCTGGAGCTTGTTGTCCCGCTGGCTGCTGGCCTTGAGGCATTCCAACAGGCGGGCCTGCTGGAAATCCTTGAGGATTCATACCTTGAGGATTCATACCCTGTTGAGACATACCTTGTGGCTGCATACCTTGGGGTGGCATTCCTTGTGGTGGCATTTGTCCGTTCATCTTAACAATCCTATGGTCAATTTGTGTACGATCATATCCTAATCACACTTCTACGCCAATTATCCTCTTCTTTGGATTTATAGAGGTCATCAAGAGTATACGTTACGGCATCAAGGAGAGGTTTGTTTTCATCAACTACTTGAACGGCTGTTTTGCTAGTTTCAGTGACTAATGAGAAGTATCTGAAGGAGTCTGAACCATTACTAGCCCAGTCGTGTAGTGGTTTATTGGCAAATTGTTGGGTTTTTTCGTTAAAAGACCGTTTATAGGCTCTAAGTGCCTCTATTCCTGAATAGCAGGTGGCTTTATTAAACCTACACTGCGGCATAATAAGCCTTGTGGCATCAATTCCATGCTGGACAGCTAGTTTCGGGACAACACGGCAAGGAAAGCCTGCTTCAAGGAACTGTTCGACCGTTGACCGCCCTGTTTGAAGTGATGTTGCCTTGGCATCATGCGGTAGCCACATATCCGCATACTTGTAGCCTTTGCCTTTAAGCATATCAAAATAGAATTCAAGAGGTTGGCCGTCATATTCCTCATAATCTATTAGAATTGGGCCTTCTTTGGTTAATTGCCAGAACCAGAAGGCAGTAGAGTCTGTATAGCCAAGATCGGCTGAACAATGAACAACTTCATCTGGGTCATAGGGATAGTCGCCAATACGAGGTTTATCATGGTTAGCGCATATCTTTTCCATCTCAGCGATAATGTCTGAATAGTAGGAACCCAAAACCGCCGCTTCAAAGGAACACTCCATCTCTTGCTGGTATTGGGCATCAGTCATCTCAGCTTTAGCCAAGGCAAGTGAGTCATCGTCTAAAAGGTTACTATCACTAGCTTTCAGGGTAAGTTCGTACCAGTTATCTTCAGTCTTAGCTCTTTGAACCATCTGATAGAAGTGGTTCTTCCCTTTGGGTGTGCCAATAAAGACAGCCCAGCCTCTACGATCCAGTAGTGTCGGCAAAACAACCTCACCCCATATACTGGGGCGCATATCACCGTACTCATCTAGCACAATGCCATCAAAGAACAACCCACGCAGCGCGTCAGGGTTATCAGCACCGTAAAGAGTGATAGTCGCGCCAGAATGAAGAGTAACGGATAAGTCGGATTCGCGGGGTGGGCCTTTACGCAGCCCTTCAGTAAAGTCTTTAAGGTATGTCCACGCTATCTTCTTGGCTTGCGCCCTAAAGGGGCCAACGTAGGCATACTCAGCTCGCTTCTTCTTGGTGTACATACCACGAGTGACTAACTCACCAATACAGGAGACCGTCTTTCCAGCCCGTCGGTGACACACCATTGCCGTAAATCGGTTAGGGCGTTGATGAAAGGGTATGAATTGATCTCTAGGTTCGTAAGGGAGTACTAAGTCCATCAGTCATCTAGAACAGATCGGGGAAGGTCAGCACTGATACGGATATTGATCTCACCTTGAAGTCCAGCAGTAGGGGCTAAGGTAGGCACCATCTTAACAAGTTGGGTAAGGTATTTAGAGGGGTTATCTTCAGCCCACTCATACAAGAACTGCTCACCGCCAAGACGTTCAAACACATTCCCATAGATACCCATAAGGGCATGTTGAGAACGCAAGACCTGCACCAACTTCTGAGTATCATCGTCAGCTAAGACCACTTCATCAGGCACTAAGCCTTGTGAGTTACTCATCTAAACATCCTGTTAATACACGTATCGCAGATAAGAGACATAGCTCTAATCGCCCAAAGACTTTGCGCTAGCAATAGAACGTAACGCAGTGAAGAGATTCTTTAATAGCAGGAAAACTGGAGTAATGCAAATGGGGGTCTTGATCGCCAGCAAAGACGCGAGAGATAAAAACCCAAAAAATATGTGAGGGAGAGTCCGTAGG
>TARA_R110000751_G_scaffold36486_14_pt1 | contig 14958 bp, 14 predicted proteins | sample TARA_R110000751 | Tara Oceans TARA_R110000751 (sample SAMEA4398001) | marine metagenome | biome: Polar Biome; feature: [MES] marine water layer (ENVO:01000295) within the mesopelagic zone...; material: water (ENVO:00002006), including particulate matter (ENVO:01000060) such... | reverse complement strand
CTCGGCGCCGGCAAGGCGGTCGAGATCTGCGACGCGCTGAGCGCGAAGCACGGCGAGCGGTTCTCGACCCCCGACCTGCTGCGCGACATGGCCGCGAAGGGCGAAAGCTTCTACGGCCGCTTCGCCCCCGACGCGAAGGCGGCCTGAGGCGCCGGTCGGGCCGGCCTCCGCGGCCGGCCCGGCCCTCTCGCCCGGTTCACATGCCGGCGCCGCGATTGTTCCCTGCGGGGCCGCGGAATCGCCCAGTTCGCCGCCTACCTCGTCGTTGCGTGGCGACGTGTGCGAAAGCGGCGTTTGGCGGCGCGCCCGAAACGGTTTATCAGGACGACATGACCCGACGCCCGATCGCAGCCCTCGCCGCCCTCGCGCTCTCCGCCGCCGCCCTGTTCGCGCCTGACGCACAGGCGCAGAGCGGCCGGGACCTTGCGCGAATTTCCACGTATCTCAACGCCTTGAAGACGGCTGAAGGCACCTTCGTGCAGATCGCGCCCAACGGCGAGACCTCCGACGGGCGGTTCTTCATCTCGCGCCCCGGCAAGATCCGGTTCGAGTATACGCCCCCCAACCCGGCGCTGGTGATGTCCGACGGGACCTGGGTGGTGGTCTTCGACATGCGCGACTGCTCCAAGCAGACGGCGCCCCTGTCCTCGACGCCGCTGAACATGCTGCTGCAGGAGAACGTGGACCTGCGCGCCAACGGCGCCGTCACCTCGGTCGACGATCGCCCCGGCCAGATGCGCGTCGTGGCGCAGAACCCCGACGATCCGGGCTCCGGCTCGATCACGCTGATCTTCAACGATAATCCGTTGGAGCTGCGGCAGTGGATCATCACCGACGCCGAAGGTTCGCAGACCACCGTCGCCCTCTCCGAGGTGCGCCGGGGCATGGATATCCCGATCCACAAGTTCCTGCCCGCGCGGGTCGAGTGCGACCCCCGCTGAGCCGGCCGGACGCGCCCCGGGCCTGACCCGGGGCCGCGCCCCCTCAGCCCAGGGTCGCGAACACCGGCGCGTGGTCCGAGGGCTGCTGCCAGCCGCGCGCCTCGCGCAGCACCCGCGCGCCGTGGATCTTCAGGTCCGGCGTGGTCCACACATGGTCCAGGCGCCGGCCCTTGTCGGCCGCGTCCCAGTCCTTGGCCCGATAGCTCCACCAGCTGTAGAGCAGCCCCTCGGGGATCGCCTCGCGCACCGCGTCGACCCAGCCTCCGGCGGCCTGGGCGGCGTTGAGCTTCTCGGTCTCTATGGGGGTGTGGCTGACGATCTTCAGCAGCTGCTTGTGGTTCCATACATCGTCCTCGCGCGGGGCGATGTTGAGGTCGCCGACCAGCACCGCCGGCCCCGCATGCGCGCGGAAGCAGGCGGCCATTTCATCCACGAAATCAAGTTTGTGCTGGAACTTGGGGTTCTTCTCCACATCCGGCTCGTCGCCGCCCGCGGGGACGTAGAGATTGTGGATCTGGGTCCCGTCCGGCAGCCTGGCGGTCACGTGGCGGGAGTCGCCCTTCAGGCAGAAATCCCGGTGCTCGACCGGCTCGAGCGGCAGGCGCGAGAGGATCGCGACGCCGTTGTAGCCCTTGTCCCCGCGCACCGCGAGATGCTCCCACCCCAGCTCGGCGAAGGTCTCGCGCGGGAACTTGTCGGCCGGGCACTTGGTCTCCTGCAGGCAGAGGACGTCGGGGGCCTCTTCCTCCAGCAGGCGACGCACGATGGGGGCGCGCAGGCGGACCGAGTTGATGTTCCAGGTGCAGATCGTGAAAGGCATGGGCAGCTCCGGGCGCGAACGGGAGCCGCACCATGAAGCCCGTGCGCGCGCGTCGCAACCCGAACCCTGCGGCTCGGCTCAAGTCACTGGAATGCTTCGGAAATGCGAGCGCCCGGCGGGAGGGGTTCCGCCGGGCGCCACCTTGATCCAAGGCCTCCGCCGCGAGGGGTGACGGCGATCGCGTGAGCGATGCGGCCTCCAAGGTTCTCGATTAAGTGGGGACCGTTTTGCGCGGTTCAAGACGCCCTCAGATCACCAGCCGGTAGCCTCCCGATTCCGTGACCAGCAGGCGGGCCTCGGAGGGGTTGGGTTCGATCTTCTGGCGAAGTCGATAGATATGAGTCTCCAGGGTGTGCGTCGTCACGCCGGCGTTGTAGCCCCAGACCTCGTGCAGCAGAGTATCCCGCGCCACCACCACGTCATTCGCGCGATAAAGGTACTTCAGGATGTTGGTTTCTTTTTCGGTGAGCCGGATCTTCTTCTCCGCCTCATCGATCAGCATCTTCATCGCAGGTTTGAAGGTGTAGGGACCGACGGCGAAGACTGCGTCTTCCGACTGCTCATGCTGGCGCAGCTGGGCGCGGATGCGGGCCAGCAGCACCGGGAACTTGAAGGGCTTGGGGATGTAGTCGTTGGCGCCGGCGTCCAGGCCCAGGATCGTGTCCGCGTCCGTGGCGTGACCGGTCAGCATGATGATCGGGCACTTCACGCCCTGCTTGCGCATCAGCCGGCAGACCTCGCGGCCGTCCATGTCCGGCAGGCCCACGTCCAGAATCACCAGGTCGTGGGGGTTGGCGCGGGCCTTCTCGATGCCGTCGCCGCCGGTCTCGGCCTCGAACACGTCGTAGTCCTCGGTCAGCACCAGTTGATCGGCCAGCGCGTCGCGCAGGTCGGGATCGTCGTCCACCAGCAGGATCCGCTTCAGCGTCGCCATCTGCCCCTGTCCTCCACTGCGCCCGTCCAGTCCGGGCCTGTCACGGAGATGCGAGCGGTGGACGACCGAGGGAACCAGCTCGCAATGTTTCTCACGCAGTCGTCAGCCCTTGCGCCCCTTTGTTTCAATTCCCCGCCCGGCGCCCTATCTGTCGGGCGGGGCCCCGCCGGCCCGCTGACCTCGGAGCCGCCCCATGGGTCTGAAACTGAGCATCTGGGAGAACGCCGCCCGCATCCGGGCGGAGCTGCGCATCGGCGCGGCCGTGGTCCTGGTGCGCGGCAGGGCCGGGGTGCTCGCCGGCGCGGCCGAGTCGCTGACCGCCGAGCGGCTCGAGGATTTCCGGGGCGCCGGCCCCACCGACATGGTGATCACCTCGCGCCGGGCGCAGACGCTGAAGGCGCGCGCCTATGACGGCGACGTGGCGCGGATCATCCTGACGCCGGATTTCGATCTCGGCCGGGTGCGGGCCACCGCCGATCCTGCGCGCGATCTGGAAGCGCCGATGAAGGGCCCTTACCAGACCCGTCGCGACGGCGACGCGGGGCTGCACCGCGCCGCCGTCCGGCTGACCAAGCAGGCGCAGCTTCTGCCCGCGGCCCTGGTCGCCTCGCTGCCGTCGCGCGCTGCGGCCGAGGCGCTGGCGCGGGAGAACGGGCTGTCGATTCTCGACACCGACGCGCTGCTGGCGGCCGAGGCCGAAGCGATCGGCATGCGTCCCGTCTCGGCCGCACGGGTGCCGCTGGAGGCCTCGGCCGCCTCGCGCGTGCACGTGTTCCGGCCCGACGACGGATCGGAGGAGCATTACGCGATCGAGATCGGCACGCCCAAGCGCTCCGAACCCGTGCTGGCGCGGCTGCATTCGGCCTGCTTCACGGGCGACGTGCTCGGCTCGCTGAAGTGCGATTGCGGGCCCCAGCTTCGCGCGGCGATGGAGGCGATGGCGGCCGAGGGTTCGGGGGTGCTGCTCTACCTCAACCAGGAGGGGCGGGGCATCGGGCTGGCCAACAAGATGCGGGCCTATTCGCTGCAGGATCAGGGCTTCGACACGGTCGAGGCCAACCACCGCCTGGGATTCGAGGATGACGAGCGGGACTTTCGCATCGGCGCCACGATCCTGCGGCGGCTGGGCTTCCGCGCGGTGCGGCTGCTGACCAACAATCCCCGCAAGATCGGGATGATGTCGAACTCAGGCCTTCAGGTCGCCGAGCGGGTGCCGCTGAAGGTCGGCGAGAATCCGCTGAACGCCGCCTACCTCGCCACCAAGGCCTCGAAGAGCGGCCATCTGCTGTGAGCGCAGGGGTGGCCGCGGCGCCTCATCGCGCGGTTCCCCGGCCGGGCGATCTGGTGGTCACCGCGTGGGAGGCGCGGTTCCTCGGGCGGCGATTCCCCTGCGCGGTGGGCTTCGGGGGAATCGGGGCCAAGCGCGGTGAGGGCGACGGGATCACCCCGCAAGGCGTTCACATGATTGAATCGGTGTTCTGGCGGGCGGACCGACGCCGCCCCCCCGCGGGCGGCCTGCCGGGCCGGCCGGTCGGCCCGCGGGACGGCTGGTCGGACGACCCAGCGGACCCGTTGTACAATCGCCGCGTTTCGTGGCCCTCATGCCACAGTGCGGAGCGGTTGAGGCGGGCCGACCGGCTCTATGACCTGATCGCCGTCACCGACTTCAACCGGAGGCCGCCAGCGCCTGGGGCGGGCAGCGCGATCTTCCTGCATGTGTGGAAGCGGCCGCGGAAATGGACGGCGGGCTGCGTGGCGTTCCGGGAGCGGGACCTCGCGTGGATCCTCTCGCGCTGGACCCCGCGCAGCCGGCTGATCGTGCGCTGAGGCGCCCCTCAGCCGTAGTCGCGTTCGCCGAAGATGGCCGAGCCGACCCGCACATGTGTGGCGCCGAACTCCACCGCCGTCTCGAAATCCGAGCTCATGCCCATCGACAGGCCCGCGAGCCCGTTGCGCTCGGCCAGCTTGGCGAGGAGGGCGAAGTGCATGGCGGGCGATTCCTCGACAGGGGGAATGCACATCAGTCCGTCGACCGAAAGCTCCATGGCTCGGCAGTCGGCGAGGAAGGCGTCCGTGTCGGCGGGATGGATGCCGGCCTTCTGCGGCTCCTCGCCGGTGTTCACCTGCACGAAGAGGCGCGGGCAGCGGCCAAGGGCCTGGGCGGCGTCGGCGATCTTGCGGGCGAGCTTGGGGCGGTCGAGCGACTGGATCACGTCGAACAGCTCGAAGGCCTTGTTGACCTTGTTGGTCTGAAGCGGCCCGATCAGGTGGAGCTCAAGACCCGGCAGGTCGCGGCGCGGGCCCCAGCGGGTCTCGGCCTCCTGCACCCGATTCTCGCCGAAGATTCTCTGGCCGGCGTCGATCACGGCCTGCACGCGGTCCTCGGGCTGCACCTTGCTGACAGCCACCAGGGTGACGGAGCCGGGCGCGCGTCCCGCCCTGGTCTCGGTCTCCGCGAGCTGGCGTTTCACGCTGTCCAGGCTCATGCCGTCCTCCATCCTCGTGCGGGAGATGGGTAGGCCGGGAGGGCGCAAAAGAAAAGAGCGGGCCAGGGCCCGCTCTTTCCGGATTTCAGATGGCTGACGCCGTCGATCAGAAGGAGACCGACATGTAGGCGCCGGCGATCAGGTTGTCGTCCACGGGGCCGGCGTCGAACTCGGTGTACTCCACGGCCAGGGTGCCGGTCACGCCGGGGGCGATCGCGTAGGTCACCCAGCCCGAGAAGGTGTCGGAGTCGTTGGCGCCGCCAGCCTTGGTGTCGAAGATGCCGGCCCAGCCGCCCGCGAAGGTCCAGGGGCCGGTCTCGTAGGAGGCGCCGACCGCGACGTCGTAGCCGCCGGTGGCGAAGCCGCCGATGCCCGCGTTGTCCTCGTAGAAGGCCGCCAGGGTGAAGCCGGCGTAGCCGATGTAGCCACCGGTGTTCCAGGTGTCCGGATCGGCATTGGTCGGCACCAGGGTGTCGGTGTCCGAGGTCTGGTAGCCGCCCGAGATGCCGAGCGAGACGCCGTCGAACTCACCCATCCACTGCGCGCCAACGGCCAGGACATCGTCGATGCCCGAAGCGTTGTTGCGCTTGAACGCCGGGTTCGGGCCGTGGCCGGGCAGGCCATCGGTGTTGCCCTCGGGCTGGAAGGAGATCGCGGCGGTGAAGCCGGAGATCGCCGGGGTGATGTAGTAGATGCCCAGGTCGTCGCCGTTGGAGTCGGTCCCGTTGGCGGCGCCGGTGTAGTTGAAGGCGTCGTAGTAGCCGACCTTGGCGTAGGGCGCGTAGATGATGCCCAGCTCCATGTACTCCGCCGCGGTGTCGTCCGCACCGATGCGGAAGTCACCGAAGGAGCCGGAGACCGAGGTCCAGTACTCGTCGATCTGGTCGGCGTTGGAGAAACCCTCGAGCTCGACCTCGCCCTTGAAGGTGAGGCCGTTGTCGGAGGACCCGGACCAACGGAAGTGGATCTCCGAGTCATGCTCGACGCCGAAGTCGCCGGAGGTGCCGGCCAGCTCGCCGTAGTACATGCCGGCGTTGACATAGCCGCGCACGGTGGCGGTGGGGGCCTCGGCGGCGAGCAGAGGGGTGACGACGAGGCCGGTAGCCAGCGCGGTCGTCGCGAAGATCGTCTTGTTCATGGTGTCCCTCGCAGTTGAGCTCTTAGTGGAACGGGTCTTTGTCCGGCCCACCGGCGCGAACCCGATGAACCCTGATCGCGTTTCACCTCAACCAGCCTTCCCGGTCAATCGACTTGGCCGGGCGGTCATCCCCAACCGGTAGGGTTGTAGCAATTGGGCCACAAGCCGGAGGGTCGCCGGCCCGCCAATGGCTTGCAGGGCGGCCTTGAAGGCGATGCGCAGGCGCGGGGCTCTCCCCGCGGGCGTTCCTGCATTCAGGCCGCGGGCGTTCGCGCCTCCGCCCGTGGGACGTTCCTGCATTCGGGCCGCGGGCGTTCCTGCATTGGCTTTGCATCGCCTTCCTCCTGCGTTTACAGATTGGCGCCGAACAGGACGGGCCCGCGCGGGCGCCGTTTGCGGAGATCCCCATCGCCGTCCGACGGCGGATGACTCAGGTCCAAGGTCGACACGCATGAAATTCAGCGCCCGAATCCTCTCGGTGGTCGTCGCGGCGGCGCTGCTGGCCGGCTGCGAAAACGCCAAGCCGCCAGCGGAGCCGGTCGACCCGGTCGATTCCCAGAACTTCCGGACCAAGCCTGACGGCTCCATCATGGACATCTTCTCGGGCGGCTCGGGCAACGATGCGCTCGAGGGCGGGGCGATTCCGGTGAACGCCTACCTGTGGCGCGCCTCGCTCGACACGCTGGAGTTCCTGCCGCTGACCTCCACCGACCCGTTCTCGGGCGTGATCGTCACCGACTGGTCGACCAACGCGGCCACCCCTGACGAGCGCTTCAAGGTCACCGTCTACATCGACAGCCCGAAGCTGGAGGCCGGCGCGCTGCGCGTGGCCGTCTACCGCGAGCTGCAGGCCCAGGGCGGGGCGTGGACCTCGGCCGAGGTCTCGGACGCCACTCCGCGCCGGATCGAGGACGCCATCCTCACCCGCGCCCGCCAGCTGCGCGTGGCCGCCCTGCAGGCCGAAGAGGGCTGAGCCGCAACGCGGGGGCGGAGCCCCGCCCGGCGGCGCGCATTGAAAACCCCGGTCCGGCGCCCTAGACGGATCGCGACCGTTGCGCGCCGGGGCCTTGCGTCCCGCGGCGCGCGAAGACTTCTTCGCCGGGGACCAGAATGACCACGCGTTACGATCACAGCGCGGCCGAAGCGAAATGGCGCAAGGCCTGGGCCGAGGCCGACCTGTTCCGCGCGAAGGTCGATCCCGACAAGCCGAAGTACTACGTGCTGGAGATGTTCCCCTATCCCTCGGGGAAGATCCACATGGGCCATGTGCGCAACTACGTCATGGGCGACGTGGTGGCGCGGTATAAAATGGCCAAGGGATTCAACGTCCTGCACCCGATGGGCTGGGACGCCTTCGGCATGCCGGCCGAGAACGCCGCCATGGAGCGCGGCATTCATCCCGGCGAGTGGACCTACGCCAACATCGCCACCATGAAGGAGCAGCTGGCCCCCATGGGCCTGTCGCTCGACTGGACCCGCGAGTTCGCGACCTGCGATCCCGAGTATTACGCCCAGCAGCAGGCCCTGTTCCTCGACTTTCTCGAGGCCGGCCTGGTCTATCGCCGCAAGTCGGTGGTGAACTGGGATCCGGTCGACATGACCGTGCTGGCCAACGAGCAGGTGGAGAACGGCCGCGGCTGGCGCTCGGGCGCCCCGGTCGAGCGGCGCGAGCTGGTGCAGTGGTTCTTCAGGATCACCGCCTTCTCGGACGACCTCCTGGCCGCCATCGACGGACTGGACCAGTGGCCCGAGAAGGTGCGCACCATGCAGCGCAACTGGATCGGCCTGTCCAAGGGCCTCGCCTTCGACTTCGCGGTGAACGGCGCGCCGGAGGGGTTCGAGACGCTGCCCGTCTACACCACCCGTCCCGACACGATGATGGGTCCGACCTTCGCCGCGCTCGCCGCCGACCACCCGCTGACCGCGAAACTGGCCGAGTCGAATCCCGCCCTGGTCGAGTTCATCGCCGAATGCCGCCGCGGCGGCACCTCGGAGGAGGCGCTGCAGACCGCGCCGAAGCTGGGCTTCGACACCGGGCTGACCGTCTCGCACCCGGCCGACCCCTCGCTGAAGCTGCCGCTCTGGGTCGCGAACTTCGTGCTGATGGACTACGGGACCGGCGCCGTCATCGGCTGCCCCGCCCATGACCAGCGCGACCTCGACTTCGCCCGCAAATACGACCTGCCGGTGATCGACGTGTTCAAGCCGCTGGACTCGGACGAGGGCGTGGGGACCGAGGCGTTCACCCCCCCCAAGACCACCCGCGTTCGCTACGTGCAGTGGCATGGCGAGCCGGGCGAGGAGCTGACCTGCCAGGAGGCCATGGACCGGACCCTCGCGCTCTACGAGGCGAACGGCTGGGGCAAGGCCCAGACGCAGTATCGCCTGCGCGACTGGGGCGTCAGCCGCCAGCGCTACTGGGGCTGCCCGATCCCGGTGGTTCATTGCGATAAATGTGGCACCGTCCCGGAAAAGAAGGAGAATCTGCCGGTTCGCCTTCCCGACGACGTGGATATCTCCAAACCCGGCAACCCGCTCGTGCGTCACCCCACCTGGCGGGACGTGCCGTGCCCCGTCTGCGGAGAGCCCGCGAAGCGCGAGACGGACACGATGGACACGTTCGTCGATTCCTCGTGGTACTTCGCCCGCTTCACCGCGCCGCGCGCCGAGACGCCGACGGACCTCGAAGCCGCCCGCTACTGGATGAACGTCGACCAGTATATCGGCGGGGTCGAGCACGCGATCCTGCACCTGCTCTATTCCCGCTTCTTCGCCCGGGCGATGGCCAAGACCGGCCACCTGCCCGAGAGCGCGATCGAGCCGTTCACCGCGCTCTTCACCCAGGGCATGGTCTGTCACGAGACCTACCAGGGCCCCGACGGCAAGTGGCTGTCCCCGGACGAGATCCGCCCTGTCGAGGGCGGCATGGTCACCCTCGACGGCCGCCCGGTGACGGTCGGCCCCTCGATCAAGATGTCCAAGTCCAAGAAGAACGTCGTCGCCCCCGACGACGTCTTCGAGAAATACGGCGCCGACACCGCCCGCTGGTTCATCATGTCCGACAGCCCGCCCGAGCGGGACGTCGAGTGGACCGCCGCCGGCGCCGAGGCCGCAAACCGCTTCCTGCACCGCGTCTGGCGCCTTCGCTCTGAGGCCGCGCTGGCGGCCCCCGGGACGGCCGAGCCCGCCCAGTGGACCCCGGAGGCCATGGCGCTGCGCCAGGCCGCCCACCGGGCCGTACAGGGCGTCTCCGACGATATCGAGGGCTTTGCCTTCAACAAGTCGATCGCGCGGCTGTATGAACTGGTCGGCGCGCTCGCCCGCGCCGGCGAGGCGCCCGACATGCCGCTGGCGCTGCGCGAGGCCTACGGGATCCTCGCCCGCCTGATGTCGCCCTTCGTCCCCCACTTCGCCGAGGAGCTGTGGTCCTCGCTGGGCGAGACCACGCTGCTGACCGGCGCGCCCTGGCCCGTGGCCGATCCCGCGCTGCTGGTGGACGACACGGTGCTGATGCCCGTGCAGGTCAACGGCAAGCGCCGGGCCGAGATTCGCGTCGCCACGGACGCCAGCAAGGAGTCGATCGAGGCGATGGCGCTGGCCGAGGAGTCGGTTCAGAAACATCTCGGCGAGAATGGCCCCCGCAAGGTCATCGTCGTGCCCGGGCGGATCGTGAATGTGGTCGCCTGATCGCCGCGCCCTGCTGCGCGCCGGCCTGACGGGCGGCGCCGCGCTCGCCCTCTCGGCCTGCGGCTTCCGCCCGGCGCTGAAGGCGGGAACAGAGCAGCGCGCCCTGCGCAACGCCGTGAGCCTATCGGTCCCCGAGGGCCGCCTCGGCTTCGCCCTGCGCGAGACGCTGGAAAGCCGCCTCGGCCGCCCCGGCGCGGCGCCCGCCTACCTTCTGACCGCAGACCTCGTGATGGTCGACTCGGGCCTCGCCATCACCCAGGACAGCTCGATCACCCGCTACGTGATCACCGGGACCTCACGCTGGGCGCTGACCGGCCCCGAGGGCTTCCGCCCCATCGAGGGCGTGTCCGAGGGCATGACGGCCTATTCCGCCACCGCCTCGCTGTTCGCCACGCGCCAGGCGCGCCGCGATTCCGAGGCGCGCGTGGCCAAGGAGCTGGGCGAGCGGATCTGGACCCGCCTCGTCGCCGAGCTCGAGGCGCGCGAGGGCTGACACGATGAAGGTCCCCGCCGCCCGCGTCCGCGCCTATGCCGACCGGCCGGATTCGCGGGCCACGGGCCTGCTGATCTTCGGCGACGACGCGCTCGAGGTCGACCAGCTGCGCCTGCGCCTGTCCCAGGCCGTGCTGAAGGCCGCGGGCGAGGGCGCCGAGATCACCCGCATGACCGCCGACGAGGCCCGCCGCTACCCCGCCTCGCTGACCGACGCTCTGCGCGCGGGCGGGCTGTTCGGCGGCCAGCCGGTGGTGCTGGTCGAGGGCGCCGCAGACGGCTCTGCCGAAGCGATGCGCATCGCCTGCGAGGGGCTGCAGTCCGACACCGGCCGGCTGATCGTCACCGCGGGCCGGCTCAACGCCCGGTCCAAGCTGCGCAAACTGTTCGAGGATGCGCCGAATCTCGCCGCGCTCGCCGTCTACCCGCGGGCGCTGGACGCCGAGGGCATCGCGGCGCTGCTGACGGACGTCGGCAACCCGCCCCTTTCGCCCGCCGCGATGGACGCGCTTGTGGCCTTCGCCGCGATCGCCGAGGCGGCGGAGGTGCGGGGCGTGATCTCGACCCTCGCGCTCTATGCGATCAAGGCGCCTGTCCCGCTGGAGGCCGCAGAGGTCCAGGCCCTGCTGCCGGCGGCCGTCGAGGGGGACGCGGACGCCGTGGCCGACGCCACCGTCGCCCGCCGTCCGGTCGAGGCGCTGGCCGCCTACGCCCGCGTCGCCGGCAAGGGCGGCGGGCCGGGCGGTGTCGCCATGGCGCTCGGCCGCGCCTTCCGCCAGTTGCACGCGCTCGCCGCCGCTCCCGACGGACCCGAGGCGGCGCTGGCGCGGATGCGTCCGCCGATCTTCGGCCCTCGGCGCGATGCGCTTGCCCGCGCCTCCCGGCAATGGAAGGGCGTGGCGCTGGAACGCGCGCTGGAGCACATCCTCGACTCTGAACTGTCGCTTCGCGCGACCAACGAGATCCCTGAACGCGCCCTGGTGGAGCGCCTTGTGGTGCGCCTCAGCACCCTGCGCTGAACGTCGAAAACGAAACCGCCCCGGGCGAGACCCGAGGCGGCTTGGTTTCCCTGGGGATCGGCTTCAGTTCGTGATCGCCTGGCAGATCTTGTCCAGCTGATCGAGGTCTGCGTAGGAAATCCGGATCTCCCCGCCCTTCTCGCCCTTGTGGTCGATCCGCACCTTCATCCCGAGGTTTGCCGAAAGATCCGCCTCGAGCGCCACCGTGTCCGCATCCTTGCGAGGCGTCGCGGGCCCCTTTAGCGCGGGCGGAGCGGACTTGGCGTTGCGCACGAGCGCCTCCGTCTCGCGCACCGACAGACCGCGGCGGATCACCTGCTCGGCCAGCGCGGCGGCATCGTCGGCCACCACCAGCGCCCGCGCGTGACCGGCGCTGAGCCGCCCCTCCTCCAGGTGCTTGAGCACCGAGACGGGCAACGTCAGCAGCCGCAGCGCGTTGGCGATATGGCTGCGCGACTTGCCCACGATGACGCCGAGGCGCTCCTGCGTATGGTTGAACTCGTCGATCAGACGGGAGTAGCCGCGCGCCTCCTCGACCGGGGTCAGGTCCGAGCGCTGGATGTTCTCGACGATGGCGAATTCCAGCACCGTCGCGTCGTCCAGCTCACGAACCACCGCCGGAAGCTCATGCAGCTGGGCGCGCTGCGCGGCACGCCAGCGACGCTCGCCCGCCACGATCTCGAAGCCCTCGCCGGAGGGGTGCGGACGCAGGATCAGGGGCTGGATCACCCCATGCTCGCGGATCGACGCGGCAAGCTCCTCGATCTCCTCCTCGCCGAAGCGGCGACGAGGCTGGTCGGGGTTCGGACGGATCAGATCGATCGCAATGGCCTCGGCCGCGGCCCTGGCGCCGGCTTCGCTCTGCGCCTCCTCGAGGTCGCCCATCAGCGCGGACAGGCCGCGCCCCAAACCTCTGCCCTGCTGTCGCTTCATGATTTTTCCTTTACCGTCAACAGGTTCTCTCAAGCCGCGGCCCGCGCGCCACGCTCAAGCAGCTCCCGCGCGAGGGCCCTGTAGGCGAGGCTCCCGGTCGAATTCGAGTCATAGACGATCGCGGGCACCGCATAGCTCGGCGCCTCGCTGAGCCGCACGTTGCGCGGGATCACCGTGCGATACACCACGTCGCCTAGATTCGCCCTCACGTCCCGCGCCACCAGATCCGAGAGGTTGTTGCGCCGGTCGTACATGGTCAGGATCACGCCCTCGATCGCCAGGCTGGGGTTCAGGCTGCGGCGGATTTCCTTGATGGTCGTCAGAAGCTGGCTCAGCCCCTCCATCGCGAAGAACTCGCACTGCAGCGGGACCAGAACCGCATCCGCCGCAGCCATCGCGTTGACCGTCAGCAGGTTCAGCGAAGGGGGGCAGTCGATGACGATATAGTCCCAATTGGCCAGCAGCTTCGGATCGCGCAGCGACCGCTGCAGCCGCCGCGCCCGCGCCGGATCGTTGACCAGCTCGACATCCGCCGAGGCCAGATCCCCCGTCGCAGGAATAACGCCTAGATTGGCCTGCGCAGTCGCCTGGACAAGGCCGCTCGCCTCCGCCTGGCCGACCAGAAGATCGTAGGAGTTGCGCGCGCGACGGGCGCTCTCGATCCCCAGCCCCGTCGAGGCGTTGCCCTGTGGATCCAGGTCGACGATCAGCACGCGCCGGCCCTGTTCCGCCAGCGCGGCGGCAAGGTTGATCGTGGTGGTCGTCTTTCCGACGCCGCCCTTCTGGTTGGCGACGGCAAGGATGCGGCGGCGAGCGCCGTCAGGTCCGGTGGAGGGGGCCACGCGAGAACTCCTGTATCTCCAGAATGACGGCGTCTGGGTCCGTCCTGGAGGGGTGAGCGCGGTGTCGAATATGCCAACTCCGAGCGGTCGCGGTCAATTCGTCACCGGCGCCTGCGCCCTTGGGAAACAGACAAATCGTGTCCGGACCGGCCAACCTCTCGGCAAAGCCGAGCAGTTTGTCGAGCGAGGCGAGCGCGCGCGCAGAGATGACGTCGCGGACGCCCGGCGTCACGGCCTCGATCCGGGAGGGCAAGATACTCATTTTCAGCCCCATTTCGCCGGCCGCGGTGCTGAGAAAGGCGCATTTTCGGACGTCGCTTTCAACCAGCGCCAGGTCCAGTGACGGATTTCGCTCCGCCGCCATGGCCCCGATCACCAGTCCCGGGAACCCTGCTCCCGACCCGAGGTCGATCCATGTCCGGGCCTCCGGCGGCGCGAGATCGAAGAGCTGCGCCGAGTCCGCGATATGCCGGGTCCAGACCGCCTCGACAGTCCCCCGCGCCACCAGATTGATTTTCGGGTTCCACTTCGCCAGAAGCGCGGCGAGGATCGCCAGCCGTTCGCGTGTTTCACGTGAAACACCGTAGGGGGCGAGGGCGGTCTCGGCCTCGGTCATGCCTTTGCCACCCGATTGGATTCGTCTCGTCCTGACCGGCGGGCATGAATCATCAGAAGCGTCAGGGCTGCCGGCGTCATGCCCTCGATCCGCCCCGCCTGGCCCAAAGTTGCCGGTCGAGCGCGCGCCAGCTTCGCGCGTAGCTCGTTGGACAGGCCCGCGATCGCACCGAACTCCATATCCGATGGCAGGGTCAGAGCGTCCTCCCGCCGAAGCTCTGCGATGTCCCTCGCCTGCCGCTCCTCATAGCGCGCATAGCGCGCATCGATCTCGATCTGGCGAGCGATATCCCCAGGGATATCGGAGAGCGCCGGCCAGATGCGGGCCAACGAACCCAACGTCTCCTCGCCATAAGCCAGCAATTCCAACGCACTACGACGTTGACCATCCTGGGACACGGCAATGGACCAGCTCCGCGCTTCTGTCGGCGTCAACATCAACGACTCGCCAACCGATCGCCCATGTTCCAGCGCTTCCGCCTTCACCCTGAAGGCCTCTGCTCGCGAGGCGCCGACACACCCCAACGCCATCCCCTTGGGCGTAAGTCGCTGATCTGCGTTGTCGGCGCGAAGAGTCAGGCGGTATTCGGCGCGGGAGGTGAACATCCGATAGGGCTCCGCAACCCCCCGAGTAACCAGATCGTCGATCATCACGCCAAGGTACCCCTCGGCTCGGTCAAAGACGACCGAAGGTTCCCCAGCAGCAGATCGGGCCGCGTTCAGCCCAGCAACCAGACCCTGCGCGGCCGCCTCCTCATAGCCGGTCGTTCCGTTGATCTGACCCGCGAGGAACAACCCGGCGACACTCTTCACAGCCAGCGAAGATGTCAGCGCGCGGGGGTCAACGTAGTCGTATTCGATGGCGTAGCCCGGCTGAAGGATCTCGACCCGCTCAAGACCCGGGATCGACCTGACATACGCCTCCTGGACATCCTCCGGCAGCGAGGTGGAGATGCCGTTGGGGTATATCGTTGTGTCGTCAAGCCCTTCAGGTTCCAGAAAGACCTGATGAGAGGTCTTCTCGGCAAACCGGACAACCTTGTCCTCGATC
>TARA_R110000751_G_scaffold209127_3_pt1 | contig 14975 bp, 16 predicted proteins | sample TARA_R110000751 | Tara Oceans TARA_R110000751 (sample SAMEA4398001) | marine metagenome | biome: Polar Biome; feature: [MES] marine water layer (ENVO:01000295) within the mesopelagic zone...; material: water (ENVO:00002006), including particulate matter (ENVO:01000060) such... | reverse complement strand
TTCAATAAATTAAACTGTTCTTTTAAACGGGTTACGAAAACCATTATTTCTTTCCCTAAACGAGTAGGGGATGCTGGCTGCCCATGTGTTCTTGCAAGCATTGGTATATCTGACCATTCTTTGGTCAATTCTTCCAATTTTTCTACAAGTTGAAAGTATTGAGGAACAAAAACATTGTTCATTGCTTCTTTAATGGAAAGCGGTATTGCAGTATTGTTTATGTCTTGTGAAGTCAGTCCAAAGTGAATGAATTCTTTAAATTCCGATATTCCTAAATTGTCAAAGGCTTTTTTGATAAAGTACTCAACCGCCTTTACATCATGGTTTGTTGTTTTCTCTATTTCTTTTATTTCCTGCGCATCGGCAGTTGTAAAATCGGTATATATTTTTCTAAGTGTTTCAAACTTTGAAGAATCAAAGGAAGATAGTTGCGGAAGTGGAATTTCACATAGAGCGATAAAATACTCTATTTCAACTCTTACCCTATATTTTATCAACGCTTCTTCTGAAAAATATGCAGATAAAGAATTGGTTTTAGAACTATAACGACCGTCAATTGGAGAAATGGCACTTAATGCGTTGAGAGACATAAACAATGGTTAAATTATTAAGGGGCAAATATACCTATTCGAATTAAAGTTTAAAACCATAAATGCTAATAGTTATAGATGTATCGGCATCATTTTTAAGGTTTGTAACTTAATCTTTGTTAGAAGACTTTTTTTCCAGAATTTTAAGTGTTTGCCTGGCCCTTGCTTTATAAGCGGCACTTCCATCTTCGTAATTCTGTTTTAAAATGGGAATTAACTCAGGGTGAATCCAATCAATTTTAAAACCAAGCCATAAAAGAATGGTGATGGAATAAGCCTTAGGAGCAATTTTATGTTCTCCGATCAGCCAATCAAATGCAGCTTCCGTGATGGCATTTAAATGTTCGTTATTTAATTTTGGATCACATATTTTATTTTTTTCTGAAAATTCGTTCAAAACTAACAGTTCACAAATTTTAGCGGCGGGTCTTATTGATGATTCCAGCGAAATACTGTTAAGTATAGTAATGAAATCATTGATGTAAATTAAAATTGGTTTTAGGTCTTTGTTGGCGACGTATTCTAAAATCCAGCTGGCTTTACAGGATACCGGGTTGATGTCATCTTTTATGATTGAAATTAGAATAGGAACTAATTTAGGGTCTGCTAGTATAATAGAAGCCATTTTACTCCGTTTTTCCCTTAAAGCGGTAACATAATTCAGTGCTTCACACAGCTCTATCTTATTCATAAAATTGTATCTTTATTACTTATTTCCCCCAAATATGAAATTACTAAAAAGAATTAGCTTACTTGTAGTGGTCGTATTTATAGCCATGCAATTTTTTAGTCCTACCAAAAATGTATCTCCAGGTAACCATACCAAAGTCTTTATAACGGAAACGAACCCCACACCAGAACTTAAGAATATTTTTGAGAACTCTTGTTATGACTGTCATAGCAATAACACGGAATACCCTTGGTACAATAATATAGCGCCAATTTCATATTGGATGGCAAACCATGTTAATGAAGGTAAGGAACATTTAAATTTTTCTGAATGGGAAAAATATTCCTTGGATAAAAAAGATCATTTATTACAAGAGATAGAAGAGGAAGTAATAGAAGGTAATATGCCGTTGTTGGAATACACTTACACTCATGGCGATGCAAAACTAACCGAAGGTCAAGTTAATGATCTTGTTGAGTGGGTAAAGCAAACAAGAATTATCTATCAATTAGGGAAGCAACCAAAGTAGGAACACCATTAACAGCGGTATCTGCAATTACCGTAACATTGTTTTTATTCGCCAATGCGGGTTTTGGGTCTATAAAAAATATAGGAGTGCTTGGTTTTACAAAGTCAATTAGACTGGCTGCAGGATAAACTTGCATTGAAGTTCCTATAATTATTAAATAATCTGCATTTTTGGTAATTTTAATAGCCTTATCTAAAAGCGGTACAGCTTCGCCAAACCAAACAATATGTGGTCTAAGCTGATATCCATTTACACAAGTGTCTCCCAATAAAATATCATTCTTGCAATCTAAAATTTCATTTTCAGAATTTACACTTCTAGCCTTTAAAAGTTCGCCATGTAGGTGAAGTACATTTGAGCTACCTGCGCGCTCATGAAGGTCATCTACATTTTGAGTAACGATATTGACGTTAAAGTGAGACTCTAAATCAGCCAATGCTATATGCGCACTATTAGGTTCAACGGTCAACAGTTGTCTTCTTCGTTGGTTATAAAATTCTAAAACCAATTCAGGATTTCTTTGAAAACCTTCTGGGGTAGCAACTTTCATAACATCATGACCTTCCCATAGACCATTGGAATCTCTAAAAGTTTTCAATCCGCTTTCTGCTGAAATTCCTGCACCTGTTAAAACCACTATATTTTTCATGATCATTTGAAATTAAGCCTAAAAATATACTTTTCTTATCTTGGTTGCATGATAGATATGGAGCTTTTAAACTATTTAGAAGAGTTTATTTCTGAAAACAGAAAAGAAAGGTTTACAAAAATTCTGAGTCAACGTACCAATTATATCACTGTTGCTGTTGAAGATGTATATCAAATGCACAACACAAGTGCGGTGGTTAGAAGCTGTGAGTCTTTTGGTGTACAAACCGCTCATTTGATAGAAGGCAAATATGGTAAGAGATTAGATGAGGAAATTGCCATGGGGGCACAAAAATGGGTAGATATCAAAAGATATCAGAACTCAAAGGAAGCTATTGATACATTGAAAAATAAAGGTTACAAGATTGTAGCTACTAGTCCGCATGCAGATAGCTCATTGTTACAAGATTTTAAATTAAATGGCAAAACAGTATTGTTTTTTGGAACCGAAAAAAATGGTCTTAGTGATTATGTTCTTGAAAATTCAGACGCTTCTTTAAAAATACCCATGGTTGGTTTTACTGAAAGCTTAAATATATCAGTATCGGCCGCAATTATTTTACAACATGTAACTATGCAGCTAAAATCTTCTAATATAGATTGGCAACTGACGGAAGATGAGTTGTGGGAAAGACGATTAGATTGGACAAAAAAATCAATTAAAAGTATAGATGATATTTTAGAAAGGTATAAGTCAGATAATTAAAAAAAAGATTAACTTGTTGGTCAACAACAATTTAAAAAGATATGTATACCGTATTAATTATTCTTGGAGTGTTAGTGGCCTTGGTTATTCTACTAGCCTTGATTGCCCCTAAAACCTATCATGTTTCTAGAAGTGTAATTTTAGACCATGATCCTGTTAAAGTTTGGCCGCACTTAAAATTTTTAAGAAAACAACAAGAATGGTCACCTTGGGCCAAAAAAGACCCAAATATGGAACTGACATTTACTGGAGTAGATGGTGAAATTGGTGCAATTAGCCACTGGAACGGTAATAAAGATGTAGGCGAAGGTGAGTAAGAGATTAAAAAAATAAAGGAAGGGGAAAGAATAGAGCAGGATCTGCGTTTTTTTAAACCATACAAATCACAATCTGCTTGCTATATGAATTTAGATGTTGTAGATGGAACTAAAAGTAAGGTTACCTGGGGCTTTTCAGGTAAAAACAAATTTCCCATGAGTATTATGATGCTCTTCATGTCCATGGATAAAATGGTAGGTAAAGATTTTGAGCAAGGACTGCAAAATTTAAAGAACAACTTAAATAGTGATATATGATTTCTTGGTTTGAAATTCCGGTGCAGCGTATGCAGAGAGCACAAAAGTTTTACGAAGACATATTTGGAATTACAATTACGGTGAACGAATTTGGCGAATTTGTAATGGGGTTGTTTCCAGATAAGCAAAGTATGGAGCAATCTAGTGGTGCTTTGGTGTGAGCAATATGTACCTAGTATGACACACGGTGCCATGGTTTACTTTGCATGTGATGATGTAGCCGTTGTGCTAGATAAAGTTGAAAAAGCAGGCGGACAAGTATTACAGCCCAAAACCGAGATTGGTGAAGGGCATGGATTTATGGGGCTTTTAAAGGATACCGAAGGTAATAGAATAGCGTTGCACTCTAATAGCTAAATTAAAGCTTACTTGAGCAGCTCCAATAATACTACATCATTTTCATTATTTAGAATTACCTTATTGTTTTCAGCAACAACTTCTGTTTCAGAATAGCGATCGTACAATTTTGTTCCGTCGCCAAAAATACCTTTGACCGATATTTCTTTTTTGCCTTTAGGAGCATCTAAGGCGATCACAACCTTATCCACAAATTCGTCTTTGGCAAAGTATCTGCTAAAAACATAGGGAGATTTTGTAATTCTTTTATGAATACCTGCGCCAATTGAGGGATGGTCATTTCGGAACGTTCCTAATTTTTGCCAGTGCGACAAAATTTCTTTGGTTTGGGGAATACTATCTAACTCGTTCCAATTCATGAAAGAACGTAAGGTAGCGTCGCCTTCCGTGCCTTCTATGGTTAAGCTACGGGCTGTTTCATCTCCGTAGTATATTTGTGAAGCGCCAGTGGTAAGTAACAACACGTTTGCCGCTCTTTTTGGGTCTTTTCTATCTTTGTCAAATGGCTGACCATCATCATGAGAGGTTAAGTAGTTTAATACACTCTTTTCTTTAAACTTGGTATGTAGTAGTTTGCTGTATTTCGTAAAAATGGTTTCATAATCCTTTTCGGCATCGGTCTTTAATTCAAAATTGATAAGACTTTTGAATCCGTTATCAAAGTAATTTACTTTTTTATCGCCTAAATCAAATTCTTGTCCGCCAGAAACGCCATAGTTGTACACTTCGCCAACCATATAAAAAGGATTGTTGTCCAATACCTTATCTTGGTTTTTCTTTTTCCATAGTTCAAAAGCGGCAGCAGCTTCTTTATATAGTTCTGCCCAAGAACTTTCATTGGCATGCTTGACCGTGTCTACCCTGAATCCATCTACTCCGTATTTGTTAACATAGTCCGTTAGCCATTTAATAATATAAAAACGCGGGGCTCTAGGGTAGCCTGTTCGATCAAAAAACAATTCAAGTTCATCAAGTTCTTCGCTTAATCTTCCTTCTGATTTCCATTTGGCAAGTAGGGCATCAGGTAAATTTACGGCAGCATCAGATTCCGTTCGTATGTCAGGAAGGTTTGCAACCAAGGTACAAGCGGTAGTATTCTCATAGGTAGTAAATTCGCAAGTGGGAGAGGTGCGCACCCATTCTTCTGGCCATACCGGATCTTCATTGGTAACAGGACCAGTGTGATTTAAAACAACATCCAACAAAATTCTAATTCCGTTTTCGTGGGCGGTCTTTATTAAGGTCTCTAAGTCTTTATCCGTTCCAAAGTTAGGGTCTAGCGCCGTCCAGTCTTTTGCCCAATAACCATGGTAGCCATAGGTATTACCGGTACCTTCGTCCGTAGCGCCATGAATTTGTTCCACAACAGGAGTAAACCATATAGCATTGACCCCTAGATCTGAAAAATAACCTTCATTAATTTTCTGGGTTATACCTTGTATGTCGCCGCCTAGAAAACCTCTCAGTTTTCCGGTTTCCTCATCACGTTCAAAATTGATGTCGTTGTTAGGGTTCCCATTATTAAACCTATCTGTCAATAGAAAATAAACGGTGGCAGCTTCCCATTGAAAATTTGGGTTCTTTTTAGGTTGGTGTACAACATCTTGGATATTGGTACTGCTTTCTAACTTTTGTTTGTTGTTAGATTGGCAAGAAATTAAGATAAGTGTGAATAGCCCTAGAAAGAATACGTTTTTCATTTTCCTGTTATTTGCATTAAAGCTATAACAAGGATTTCGTATTAAAAAATATTATTTCTTTCTGTTAAGAACTTTATACTCCTCGTAACAGCTGCTAATGGCGTCAAGTATCTGAAGGTCATTGGCTGTAGTAATAAATGATTTGGAATAATTACAATTGTTAAGGATATCCTGAATATCTACTTTTTCCAGTTGAAGAAATTCTGTAAGTGTTTCTCTATCAAATTTTGAAGCTAATAGATTACGTATGTCATCATCTTCACGCATTTGTCTAAGCTTTCGCATTTGCGCAGGTTTTTTCCCGAATAAATTCCGTAGAAGATCTGCAGGGTTTAGTATTGCCCCCAAAACTTTTGTAACGGCACTAGGGTTTTTGTTACCACCTTCATAACTTACCCCTAAGCCAGATATGCTGTATTGGTAGGCATTATTGATAGGAAGGTTTTTAACGTCAATTTCTAAATACCCGGTAAGCTGATAAGGTCTAACAATGACCTCTTCTAATGCATAGGCCAGCTCTGTTAAGGCAATTTCTGTATTCTCAAATTTGAACATATCGTTCGTTACTCTAATTTTTTGAGATTTAAAACCAAGAAAAGAAAAATATAAAGTATCATTTACAGTGGCAGTAATTGAAAATTCACCTTTGTCATTGGTTATTGTGCCAAATACTTGATTTAGATTGACAACGTGAACACTTTCAAGAAGTTCATCTGTTTGGGCATTTTTTACGACAGCACTAAGACGTTGGCTTTCATTGGTATCTTGCGAATAACCCAAAAATGAAATGACAATAAGTGCGATCGATAAAAAATATTTCATTGTACTAAAGCGTAATTTAAGTTGCAAACAAAATAAAAAAAATACGCCGAAGCGTATTTTTAATATACAATTAACTAAAAGAAGTTACCTTTTCTTTTGTTGCTTCTTCGTTTTCCGGAGTTTGGAGCGCTAGATTCACTTCTGTCTCTTCTTCTTCCTTTAGACTGGGAACCACCATCTTTTCTAGCATTTCTCTTGCCTTTGAAGCCGCCACCGCCGCCGCTTCTGCGTCGGCCGCCACCGCCACCGCCTGGGTTTTTGGATACCTCTACGTTAACAAAACGTCCGTCAACTTTAAAGTCTGTAAACTTGTCTAAAATTTGTTGAGTAACTTCTGCTTCAGTGTTGAAGAAAGAAAAACTCTCCTTAACATCAACCTTAAATACATCTTCTTGACCTAGGCCAACGGTATCTCTAATGAAGTCTTTTAAAGACATCCAATCGTAACCATCTCTTTCACCAACGTTCACGAAATAACGAACAGAACCACTAGTTGGAATTTCTGCTTTGCCGTTATCACGATCTCTACCACTGTCAGAAGAGTTTAAATCTTTAGATTTGTTATAGTAATTGAAGAATCTTGTGAATTCTACAGATACAATTTTCTTAATCAATTCTTCACGGTCTATACCTTCAAGAACATCGTTAATTGCGGGCAAGTAGGTGTCTACTTCGTCATTAACTTTAGTGTCCTTAATTTTATTTGCTAAGTGATATAGCTGAATCTCACAGATTTCCATTCCAGTAGGAATTTTTTTGGATATAAATTTCTGATTGATCTTATTTTCAATAGCACGGATCTTACGTTGCTCGCTACGTGTAACAATAACCATAGAGATACCGGATTTACCTGCTCTACCGGTTCTACCGCTACGGTGCGTATACGTTTCAATTTCGTCTGGCAATTGGTAATTGATAACATGTGTAATGTCATCAACATCTATACCACGGGCAGCAACGTCTGTAGCTACCAACATCTGAATTTGTTTCTTACGGAAAGAGTTCATTACCAAATCTCTTTGGTTTTGGCTTAGATCTCCGTGTAGTGCACCTGCATTGTAACCATCTTCGATTAATTTCTCAGCTACTTTTTGAGTATCACGTTTTGTTCTACAGAAAACAACCGAAAATATATCAGGATTCGTATCTGCCAATCTTTTAAGTGCAGGATAACGATCTCTACCGCCAACAACATAATATTCATGTTGTACCGTTGAAGCACCAGAATTTTTAGCACCTACCGTAATCTCTTGAGGAGAGTGCATAAATTTTTTGGCTATGGTTGCCACTTCTCTTGGCATTGTTGCAGAGAACAACCAAGTAGATTTGTCGTTAGGTGTACCGGAAAGAATATCTTTGATATCTTCCATAAAGCCCATGTTCAACATTTCATCTGCCTCATCAAGTACACAGTAGTCAATTTTAGATATGTCAACAAGGCGTCTGCTGATCATATCTTTCATTCTACCTGGTGTAGCTACGATAATTTGAGCCCCCCTTTTTATTTGTCTTGCTTGTTCTGTAATGCTGGCACCACCATAAATGGCAACTACATTAATATTTCGCTCGTATTTAGAATACGCTTGCATTTCTTTGGTAATCTGTAAGCAAAGCTCACGAGTAGGTGAAAGTATTAAACCTTGTGTGGTTCTACTATCGCTATCTATTTTTTGAATTAATGGAAAACCGAATGCGGCTGTTTTACCCGTACCGGTTTGCGCTAAGGCAACTAGGTCGGTTTCACTTTCCAATAAAATTGGGATTGCTTTTTCTTGTACTTCTGATGGGGTTTCAAAACCCATATCAGTAATAGCATCTAATAAGGACTTTTCTAGTCCCAGTGCTTCAAACTTTGTCATAAATATGTTATACTAAATCGCAAATATGAATGTTGCATAGAGCGATTATCGTTTATAACCTATTTAGACTCAGCGCAACACATGCTATACCAGCGGCGTTAATTAAGCGGCAAAGGTACTGCTAATATTTGGTTCAGTATAATTTAATTGAAAAGTTATGTTATGGAGCCAAAGTATACCCATAAATGGAAAGAAAAGTGCCAATTATACCGAAGATGATCATAAGTACAATTAACCCTTTTTGCAGTGCGGGGCTATCATAAATGATGATACATACGGCGCCAAGTACTATACATATTTGAAAGAATAGGAGGGCATAATCAAATTTCTTGGTAGCGTAGTCATAGGTTTGGGTCAATTGTTCCCATTCTTTTACTCCGGTTATTTTACCCATTTCACCTTCAATGTCCTGTACCCAATTTTCTTTTCCTACTTGTGATGAACCTAAAAGAATCTCAGTTTTTTCAGCGTCATACTTTTCTATTTTTTTTTCGACTACAGAAATTTTTTGTTCAATTAAGTCGGTTTTGTCACCAGAAACAATGCCACTTTCAATTAGGGCATGCAAATAATCTAGCTCACTTTCCTTTAAGCTCTCCTTAATGCTTTTAGATTGATACCAGCTAGAATAGCTTACTACATTGTTATGGGCGATCATCATTTCTTCCTCTAGCTCGCCGTTCACCATTTGTGATATGGCCATTAGGGCAGCAAACAAAGCAATTAGTACACCACCAATAGCTTCTGCACGTTCAGATGCAACCGATACTTCTACTGTTTCTTTATTGTTTTTACCCTGTAACATGTGTAGTGTTTAAATAATCTATCAATTTTTTAAATGCCTTTGCTCTATGGCTTATGTTGTTCTTAATGGATAAAGGCAATTCTGCAAAGGTTTTATCATATCCATTAGGTTGAAAAATGGGGTCATAGCCAAAACCGTTATGACCTCGTTTGTTTTCTGTAATTACACCTTCTATTTTGCCTTCAAATATATGGGTTTTACCATTTAGGTTTAAAGCTATTACCGTCTTGAAATGGGCGGTACGGTTTTGTTCATTTTTCAAATTATCTAGTAATTTGTTCATGTTGGCATCAGCATCATTTTGTTCGCCGGCATAACGAGCGGAATAAACACCTGGTTCACCGTTAAGGGCCTCTACAAGTAGTCCCGTATCATCTGCAAAACAAGATAATTGGTACGTATTGGTTACAAAGTCTGCTTTGATTTTTGCATTACCTTCTAAAGTATTGGCGGTTTCTGGTATGTTGGTCGTACAACCTATGGTTTCTAAATTAATGAGTTCAATATGATCGGGCACCATCTGTTGAACTTCTTTTAATTTGTTAGGGTTGTGGGTGGCAAAAACAAGCTTCATGGGAACAATTTGAAATCTAGTATGATAATTTTCAGTATCAAAAGTAGTAATTTTATAAAATGGAATTAAAAGTGCCACCGGTAATTGTTTTTTTATGTTTTGGTTCAATAATGTATTTGTTGGATTTAGTATTGCCTATTGGCTATTTTGATTTCTTTGGTAGACTAATGTTGGCTAAGTTTTTAGTGGGTATAGGTATGGTAATTGCCCTTTTGGCACTGATACAATTTAGATTGGCAAAAACCACGGTAGACCCAACAAAACCTGATAAGGCACAAAGTTTGGTAATTAGCGGAGTATTTAAATTTTCTAGAAACCCAATGTATTTGGCCTTGTTACTGATTTTATTGGCATTGGGTATATTTTTGGGCAATGCTTTTAATACGTTGGTTGCTGCTGGTTTTGTAGCCTATATGAATCGTTTTCAAATTATTCCCGAAGAGCAAATTCTCTTGAACAAATTTGGGCGTTCCTTCAAAGATTATTGTATCTTAACAAGGCGTTGGTTTTGAGGGAGTTATTCCTGTTTTTGGATTACTGAATTACCTAATAACAGCAAATATTAATTAATTAGCTTATAATTTAATATATTAGCATTTTAACTAATAATCATGATAGCTATAATTACTGGCGATATAATTAATTCTGAAAATCATCCTAGTTCTGAATGGATTGGTATGTTGAAGAATTATTTCAACCAATTTGGCGAATCGCCAATGAATTGGGAGATTTATCGCGGAGACGAATTTCAGTTAAAGGTTACCGAAAAAAATGCGCTATTTACCGCAATACGTATAAAGGCAATGCTTAAAACTATCAAAGGGTTAGATGTAAGAATGGGTATAGGTATTGGGTTGGAAACATATATAGGTACAGGGGTTACAGAATCTAACGGACCTGCATACCAAAGATCAGGACGCAATTTTGAAACTCTTAAGGAAAGTAAAGTAAACCTAAGTATAGCTACAGGTGAAGCAAAAAATGATAGAACATTGAATTTAATGCTACGTTTAGCTTTGGACTTTATGGATGACTGGAGTGTGGTTTCGGCAGAAATTGTCACTCTGGTACTAGATAATCCGCATTCTTCACAAAAAGAGGTGGCACAAATGTTAGGTATAAAGCAATCGGCAGTAAGCCAAAGGTTAAAAAGGGCAAGGTTAGACTTGGTTTTAGAAGTCTTGGCATATTACAAAGAATTAATTACCACTGAATAAATATGTTGATTTTTATTAAATTACTACTGGCCCACTTGGTCGGAGACTTTATTTTACAACCTACACGATGGGTACTCCACAAACAATCCAATAAAATAACATCTAAGTTTTTGTATTTGCATGTGCTTTTACATTTTGTATTGTATATGCTGGTGTTGTGGAATTTGTCACTTTGGAAAATAGCGGCTACGGTAGCGGTACTACATTTTATAATCGACTTGTTGAAGTTATATGCCAATGACATGTTTAAGAATAAAAGTATTCCATTTTTTATAGACCAGGCATTACATATTATAGTGCTTTACTGTTGTGCTTTTTATGCTGATCTGTATGCGCATACCTTGGCTCTTTTTGAAAATTTAGATTGGTATTTAATTACGGCAATAGTATTTGTGACATTTCCGGCTTCAATAATAATGGGAAAGATTTTAGAAGGCATGTCCAACCAAATTGAAACTGATCATAAATCTTTGCCAAATGCCGGTAAGTATATTGGAATTATTGAAAGACTGTTTGTGTTGATCTTTATAGTAATTGGTAGGTGGGAAGTTATCGGCTTATTAATAGCCGCTAAATCTGTTTTTAGGTTTAATGATTTAAAAGAACGAAACAATAGAAAGCTAACGGAATATATTTTAATAGGGACATTAGTAAGTTTTGGTCTAGCAATTTTAGCTGGCTTACTATACGTTTCTTAATTAGACACCGATGTTTAAAAAGCATTTTATAAGCTGTCTTCTTGTCATTGCGTTTATGCAAAAAACAACGGCTCAAGTAAACACATTTGAATCTTTTGATGGAGTTAAAATTGCCTATACGGATGAAGGTTACGGTGAACCGATATTGCTGCTACATGGATTTTTAAATTCTAGAAAATCTTGGGACAATACTGTACTTAAACAACAATTGATCAATACGGGGTACAGGGTGATCATTCCAGATTTAAGAGGTAACGGAGATTCTGATAAACCTAAAGATGAAGGGGCATATGGGAATGGGGCAGAGATTAAGGATTTGGTGTTATTAATGAATCGCCTAAAAGTTGAAAAATACAAGGCGGTAGGCTATTCAAGAGGAAGTATTGTTTTAGCGAAACTATTAATAGAGGATGATCGTATTGAAAAAGCGGTTTTAGGTGGCATGGGCATAGATTTTACAAATCCTGAATGGGATAGAAAAATAATGTTCGCTAACGCTTTCAAGGGTGAAGTGAACCAATTCACTAAAGGTGCGGTAGATTATGCAAAGTCTATAAATGCTGATTTTCGCTCACTCTATTTACAACAAAAATATCAACCTGTAACTTCTGTAAAAGAGCTAAATGAATTGGTCATTGAAATTTTGGTAATATCCGGCACGGACGATTTGGATAACGGAAGTGCAGAAGACTTAAAAAATAGCTTTGTTAAAGGTAAATTGGAGAAAGTCCCCGGTGATCATAATGGCACATATAAGACTGAAGCGTTTTCAAATTCCATAATTCGGTTTTTGGGATAAATGGGGGTATTTTGTTAATTTACATCATAACATATCCTTTTTGTTTTATTTACAAAATATCACATATCAGGATAAATTAAATTTTTACTTTTGCTTCTTATTTTTAGAAACTAATATTCCTATCTAACCAAAAGAAAATGATGGTAGAAGTAAGTAGAAAATATGTTTTTGATTTCGATAGTACATTAACAAGGGTAGAGGCTCTAGATGTACTTGCAGAAATGACTTTAGAAGGAAGATCCAATAAAGAGGAGGTTATTCAAGAAATTCAGAAAATCACCAATTTAGGTATAGATGGTGATATTTCGTTTACTGAGTCTTTAGAGCGTCGTATTAAGTTGTTACATGCCAAAAAGGAAGACTTAGATGGTTTGGTAGAAAACCTTAGAAATAAAATTTCTAAATCTATTGCGGCCAATAAGGAGTTTTTTGAAAAATATGCAGATGATATTTATGTAATATCTTGTGGTTTTAAAGAGTTTATAGACCCCATTGTAAAAGAATATAATATACCTTCTGAGCGTGTTTATGCAAATACGTTTAAATTTGATGAAGAAGGTAATATCATAGGTTTTGATGAAAAAAATGTACTGTCTCAGCATAATGGTAAAATTGATTGCCTAAAACAGATGAATTTGGACGGAGAAGTTCAGGTTATTGGAGATGGTTATAGTGATTATGTAATGCGCGAAGCGGGTATAGCAGATAAGTTTTTTGCTTATACCGAAAATGTGCATAGAGAAAAAGCCGCTAACAATGCGGATTATGTTACACCAAGTTTAGATGAATTTTTATTTGTGAACAAGTTGCCAAGAAATATCTCGTACCCAAAGAATAGGATTAAGGTCCTTTTATTAGAAAATGTGCACACAGCTGCATTTGATAATTTGTCAGAAGACGGTTTCTCCGTTGAGCTGATCAAGCATAGCTTGCCAGAAGAAGAGCTGATAGAAAAGATAAAGGGCGTTCACGTGCTTGGTATCCGTTCTAAGACCCAAGTAACAAAAGCTGTTTTAGACGCGGCCGATAAGTTATTGGTGGTTGGTGCTTTTTGTATAGGTACTACGCAAATAGATCTTGAAACTGCCAAGAAAAAAGGTGTTGTTGCATTTAATGCGCCTTATAGCAATACTAGATCTGTAGTAGAATTGGCTATAGGTGAAATTATCATGTTGATGAGAAGTGTTTTTGACCGTAGCAGGGAAATACATGAAGGTCAATGGCAGAAGACGGCTGCTGGTTCTCGCGAGGTTCGTGGTAAGAACTTAGGTATTGTAGGTTACGGTAACATTGGTAAGCAATTATCTGTGTTGGCCGAGGCAATGGGAATGCGCGTTTATTACTATGATGTAGATGATAAGTTGGCTCTAGGTAATGCGGTTAAGTGTAATTCATTAGAGGATTTATTAAGTGTTTCTGATGTTGTTACTTTGCATATAGACGACAATAAGGCAAACAAGAACTTCATTGGTGAGCGTGAATTGAACCAAATGAAAAAAGGAGCCATGCTAATCAACCTTTCCCGTGGGTTTGTTGTTGATATTGATGCGTTGGCAGAAAGCTTAAAATCTGGTCAAGTAGGTGGTGCGGCTATAGATGTTTATCCAGACGAGCCAAGAAGTAACGGAGACTTTAAGACCAAATTACAAGGTTTTCCCAATGTAATTCTTACTCCTCATGTAGGTGGTAGTACAGAAGAAGCTCAAAGAGATATTGCGGATTTTGTACCTAATAAGATCATGGATTACATTAATTCTGGTAATACTGTAGATGCAGTAAACTTCCCTAATATTCGTTTGCCAAAGCAAAACAAATCGCACAGATTCTTGCATATTCATAAAAATGTGCCGGGTATCATGGCGAAGATTAATAAGGTTTTGGCGCAGTACGAACTGAATATTAATAGTCAATACCTTTCTACGGATAATGAGGTAGGTTACGTAATTACCGATCTGGACAAGGAGTATAATAAAGAAGTGATCAAAGAATTAAAGAAAGTAGAGAACACTATTAAATTTAGGGTGTTGTACTAGTATTCGCTAGCGAAAGCTTCATACATTTAAAAAGTATATATAAAAAAGTGCAGGTTTAACTACTTGCACTTTTTTTGTTTGTGTTATTCAAATTTTTTACAACATTTTTTACATAAAATAGTTATGGTATAGATATATGTTATTTTGTAGGAAATATCTTTAGTTATGTTTAAAAAGATTTTGTCGAAACTAAAATCTGGTAAAAATTTTAATAATTATTATCTACTGGTCTTTACGGTGATAATATTAACAATATTAATACAGTCAATTATTCAATATTCTTTGTCAAGACAACGTCAAGACTCTCTTAGGATCAATGAGGCGGGTAGGCAAAGAATGTTATCGCAATCAATAATGAAACATGTTTACGAATGTAAGTATGGCACATGTGAT
>TARA_R110000751_G_scaffold3552_3_pt1 | contig 14991 bp, 12 predicted proteins | sample TARA_R110000751 | Tara Oceans TARA_R110000751 (sample SAMEA4398001) | marine metagenome | biome: Polar Biome; feature: [MES] marine water layer (ENVO:01000295) within the mesopelagic zone...; material: water (ENVO:00002006), including particulate matter (ENVO:01000060) such as...... | reverse complement strand
GTAGTCCTGATCGATGTTGTAGCCGCGATCACGGAATAGTTCACTTTTGTTGAGTACCCGCAACGCTTTTCGCGGATTGGCTGCGAACGCCAACAGGCCGGCGGTAAAGTCCACGCTTGACACGTTCTGCGCGTAGGCCGCGAACGAGGCCATCTGCTTCAAGCCAATCTGAGGCTTGGCGCCGAGCTGCGCAAAGGAGAAGTTACGCATCAGGGTGGTCAGGATACTCTCGTTGATGATAGCTACGTCGCGCCCACGCTTCGCGAAATAGTCCAGGTCTTTTTTAAGCTCCTTCCACATCAACTCGGTGGAGGTATTCTTGATCTGTTTTTGCAGTTCAGGATCACCGAAGACCGCTTCGAGTTGCTGGACCTTCTCGGCGAAAGCGATGAAGTATTCCATCTCCGCGATGTGCGAGTGCAGCACCTGGAAGTCACTTTGTACCCTGACCTCACGGATGGATGGCGCACGGCTTCTGAGGCTACCCGGCGCCACACTACCGCGATACTGGATACTCTGAAGGAACTCGTCAGCGGTGCCATCCTCCATGACGCGGCGGATGGGACTGTAGCTATCCAGCTTGGGTAACGGGATGCCGTATACCCGCTCGTACACCTCGGCGATGCGAGTGTAATATTCCGCGTAGAACTGTATCTGCGCTTCAACCAGGCGGTGATCTTCTTCGGAGAGAGATTGCGTAATAGCCTCGATGATCTCCTCGGTGTACATGTTGCCCTTACTCTCGTGCATCATGCTCTCGCGCAGTTTCGGATCGCGGAACTCCATGACGCGCTTACGCGCCTGGGCGCGTGTCTCGACATCAATCGCGCGCGTGACACCGTCAGCGTGACGCATCGGCGGCAGGTTAAGGTACTCGGTCTCACTCTTCTGCAAGTAGCGCTGGAGGGTACGCTGTGAGGCCGTACCGATAGCCGCCATCGCCAACTCGGTAAACCGTAGTACCGACTGCCGGCGACCACGATCATGGGCGCGACTCTCGTGAAACAGTGACAGGTCATCGACCATCGTGTCGACCGCAGCGCCGTCAGACGACTGCATAATAAAGCGCAACTTCGTTGCCCACGCAGCACTCCAGCCGATGATGGTACGCACCTGGAGGTTCTGCTTCATTTGGCGCCGGCGCCTACTACGCTGTGATTCGTTGGGCCGTTGGCCGACCAGTTTAGATAGGCGCTCACGCAGCGCGGCCACCTTGGCTGCTTTAGCCGCCCAGTTCTTACCGTGGATCGCCTTACCTAGAGTAACGCCACTCTCCAGAGCGGTGACGAGGTTCTCTAACTGGTCGATGTCAAGGCGCTTGTCGGCGTCCTTCAACCCTTCATCGAGGCGCGCCATGAGGATATTGTTCTCCAGCGCGGCCAGCGCGGACGGTACGTTTTCGGCATTGGAGTTAGCCATCTCAGCGAGCCGCGCCTGGGCGGCTTCAAGTTTCATGTGGTACGCCTCGCGCGCCACATTCATAATGCGCTGCACCTCAACGCCGACTTTACCTTTGAAGTTCTTGACCTGGGTCTGTTTACCGAGAACGCTTTTGAGCCGCTTGGTCGCGTCTTTGCGCCGCTGCTTGGTCTCGAGCTTGTTGATCCGGTTCATAATCTTCGGGATGGCGCGTGTGAGCTGTTCGGCCGTCTGGATGTTCTTGATGGTCTTGATGAACTTCGCCTTGTTCTCGGTCGACAAGTTCGATGCATCGAGCGCTGCAATCACAACCTCCTGTGCTGCCTTCACGTTGCGCTTGGCTATCGTCACACCTTTACGGAACCCTTGCTCCAGGGCGCGTGTCTGCGCCTTACGCTGGCGCGCCTGTTCCTTGAGCAGCTCCGTGCCTTTCAGCGTGATGTTCTCTTCCGCCGCGAGGCGCGCCTCGTTACGCGTCTGCGCCTCACCTTCAGGTGTAAGTAGACCACCGCGTTCCTCATCGAGCTTCTCACGCTTCTTGAGTAAGGTGGCAAGACGGTTACTGAGACGCTTGAACGGTTTACCCGCTTTCTCGTTGGTGTTGATGGAGTCGAGCAACTGATCCGCGAGGGCGTCCATGTCACCGATCTCTTTGTCGATGGCCTTGATGCGCCCGCGCCTGATCTTCTTGAGCGTGGCATCCTCTTCCTTGGCCGCTTTCTTCTGCGCTTTCGCCTGCTGCTCTTGAAAGAACTCCGACCGGCGGAAGCTCTCAGCCACCAGCAGTTCGGCCGACGCGGCGCTCATGCGCCCCTCTGGTGACACGTCGACACCGATGTCCTCCAGCACGGAGAACTCTTCAGGTGACAAGTCGTATACGTCGAACGTCTTCAGGTCTTGGGATATCTGTGCCGCCTTGACTTTACTCGCGATGGAGTCGATCTGCTCACGCGGCTGCTCTGTGGCGCGTCGCTGTTTGGTGTCAGCGACCTTCCGTTTCTCGGCGCGCTGCGCGACTATATCGCCAACCAGTCGAGGTGTGGAGAAGCCTGTTGCCAAAATAGGTGTGGCAAGTAGTGCACCCCGCATGGACTCAGCCATATCGTCCATACGTTTTTCAAACGGTTTGGGGGTGTACTCACGGTTGTCCACCATCATAGCTAGATCAGCGCCGGCGTCCTCTATTTGAGATTGGGCGCCCTCGACCACGGCTTCTGTACCCATGATTATGGATGCGTTAATGATGAACTGCCGCCACGCGCCGGTCGAGGTTGGAATCTTTAACCGACTAAGCACCTCATCTACCGCAGGGCCAAACACTTTCGAGGCTCCCGGCATGAGCTTCAATATGAAAGCTATTGGCACCATCTCGAAACCAGCCGCGACACCACCCGCGATAATAGCTGCAAGCCGCGCGGCGTCATCATTAACCAAGTTACCGTCGTTGTCCTTCATCTTACGGAAACCGCGATACATACCGCCAGACATGAGAAGGAACGCTTCCTCACCAGGCGCAACGAACGCACCCGCAGCGGCTCCAGCGGTCGCACCAGCTAACGTACCTACACCAGGCACCGCTGATCCATACAGACCACCGGCCATGGTACCCTGCATACCACGCTCGAACATCTTCCAACCTATACCCATCAAGGTTGGTATTTGCCGGGAAGAGAAAAGGACAATTTCTTCTAATAAATTCTCTGTCTGCGCGTCTAAATTCGGTCCTTCGTGCTTCTCCAACTCCGCAATACGTTCCAGAAATGCAGGGTTAGTGTCGGCTCCTGTTATCAGAAGCTCTGTGTACATCCTGGCGATCTGGTTAGTCACCGTCTGTTGCCGCTGCCCTCCCTCGAAGAACGCGCCGATGCGGTCTATAGAACCGCGCGGCATCACGAACTCTTCCTTCGTGTCAGCGTCGATTATCGTCTCTGTTGGATCATCGAAGAAGTCGGACTTATCGAAGGTGAAAGATTGTGTCGTTGGCGCGTTTGGTGGAACTTCCGCCGGCACCCCGAAATCTTCGGCCGTGAATGTGAAATCATCCGCCATCAGTCAATCCTACCTGCGGTTTAGGTGGGGTTGGTAGGAACTCGGCTGGCGGAAATTCTTTGTCAGCGACACGTTTCAAGAACGCCACGGAAGCAGGGTCGTTATCGAGATTTATCAAGGCGTCCTCCTGTGACGGAACCGGGTCGGTCGGCACAACAATAGACGCATCCGCTTTAGGTGTAGTGGCTCTGTTTGGAACTCCGTATATTACACGCTCCGACCCATCAGGGTTTTCATTTATGAATAACGCGTCGCCATTTTCTGTCTTTGTGGCGCTAATTGAGGTGTGGGGGTGCGACAAGTTGTAGTTATATGCGCGTCGCTTTGCTAACGCGTGGCTGTTATGGCCGTCAATCTTGACGCTGTTGAGCATTTCCAACTGGAATGCCTCAAAATCATGGACAGTGAGAACCGCATCAGAGCCGTTCACCGCTTGTATCCGGTCGAGAATACGAAAAATGTTTGGTGAATTGCGCTTACCTTTGTCGTTGAAACCAAAGACTGCGTCCTCGCCCGTGTTATAAGCGAGGTCGACAACAGACCACATGACACCAAAAGGGGCTGAGTCTAAGACGGGCATCTCTTTAACTGTGCGGTCAATGATCTCGTCTAGCTTAAAAGCCACGGCGTCCCACGCGTTATCCACCCCGTAGTCGCGCACAAGACGCCGGAATTCTTTGATACGAATCCCACCTTGCGTCGTCTTCAATTTTCTCTCTGTGGAGTCTTCGTGGAACTCGGCGCCTTCAAACAACGAGAAGTACACGACCCGAAGTTGGTTGCGTAGTTCAACATGGTGTGTAGGGCGCTCCATTATCAAGAACCCGCACCTTGGAGTATCTTCTTGTTGGCGCGCATTATCTTCTCGCGTTCATAACTTTCAATCTGCGCACGAGTCGGGCGACCTCCGCTGTCTAATTTCATATCGGGTGTAAAGAATTCGTCGCCAAGACTACTGAAATCCGTGAAATCAATACCAACCTGTACAAGATTACCAGTGATTACGGGACTAGCCTGCTCTACAGTCACGGGGGGGTTGCCCGTAACTGCTGGGGAGTTACCCATACCATCATCATATTGCTGCTTAGATATTTCAGTTATAATATCGGTGGCCGGGTCTAGTACCCCATACCGCATAACACCGTTAGAATCTTCTTTGATAGTGTATTTCAACCCACCTTCGACCGGTTTACTGGCCGTGATCTCTTCAGTACCACTACCGGAAGCCTTTATCAACTTACCACGCGACACGAAAGCGTTAGGTACCTTTTCAAACACAGCAAGGTCGGGATGCTGCTTACGCAACAGATTGTCCTGCGCAGTGAGGGCTATCTTGTCGGCTGCGGCTTGATCGTTTATATCACCACCATCCGCTATGTATTTATCAAACAGCGGCATCATCTCACGGAACAGACCTGCCAACTCAGCATCACCCCCTTTATTCTTCTCGTGGGCAATCTTCAAGGCATTGGCTGATCTATTGAAGAACGTGCTTGTGTTGAAGGTGCGTCCAAGACCCGTCGTACCGGAATCTTCAATGGATTTCTGTAGCGCTTCTTGTGTGAGTTTGAAGTAGCTCATGGCGGTGGCGCCGGTGATGAGACCCTCATCAACTAGCCGACCCAACTTATTCTGGAAACGGATGAAATCTTCTCCAGAATAGTCGTTATCGAACTTGATTCTACCCTTCCTGGTGTCGATATCAAATTCACCGAACTCTGTGATAACTTCAACAAGCGCTTTTTCCATATCCGCCGCACTGCGTTTAGGCACGGTCTGCCGTTTAACGATGTTGAAGAAGCTGTTAAACAACTCGTCCGATATTTTACCGCGAAGCGGCTCTAGTTGTTGGGTGCTTTTCAACTCAGCGTTCATTATAGCAGCGAAGATATCCGTATGTGCCGCGGCAAAAGCCAACTGCTCCTCTGCCAACGCCCTATCGGCGGCGGCGTCCGTCACGCCGATAAGATCATTAGTGAACTTAGTAAACTCAGCGTCAGTTAAATTCGCTTTTGCTTCACCTGAAGCTAATGCATCACGCCCATTAACTGGGTTAGCCAACCACCCATTTGACAAGCTAGCGCGCCAAATAGGCAACTGCTCCAACACGAGCGCCTCTTTAGCCGGATCACTCAGGGAAGACGCGTCGAGTATCTGACGGAAATCAGCCTCGGCCGACGCTATATCACGATACCCGTCGTGCAACTCACCAGCAATACCGAGAGAGATAGCGCGCATGTTGCCGAGATCAGCCTTGACGATCTCTCCCGCCTGGAAGTCACTGACGGTTTTTAAGGCGCTGTACCGGAACGTGTCAGCGGAGGCCGCGATAGATTGTATCTGGATAGGGGTCATATTTTTAGTGAACTCGGCATAGGCTTCGTCGAATTCCGCGACCTGCTCATCAAAGACGTAAGGAGCGCCGGTACCTGCGTTGCGCATAGCCTCACCAGCGGCGCGAGTTCGATTTAACTTGAAATCCGACAGTTGCGCGTGCGCAGAGACCACGTCACGCTTGTCTTGTCGTACCTTGTGCTTCGCCACAGCGTCACTGAGCAGCGCGCCGCTGGTCTGTATAGCCGCGCCTATCTGACCGCCGAAGTCAGCCGCTGACGCTTGAGGGATGTTGACGGGGCCACCGACCTGGACGGGTGCATCATATGAGGTAAATTTACTCATGAGTGCGGCCGGATTTGTGTCGATTTCGGAGCAGTTGTTTTTGCATCAAAGACTCCTGAATTAGCAGTTCCAGCAAGGAGAGTTGAGGCCGCACCAATATAGCCGGCAGTTTTCGCGTTCTTAGCCTTCGCGCGAGAGAGGGAAGCTGAAGTAGAGAAGCCCAACGCCGCCAACTCGCCCTGGTGAAGAACGTCTTGTATCGATAACTCCACTTCCGTGGCTTCATCTGCAATCACATCGCCGGACACGTCGTTAAGCCGTACCGTCGCCATGTGCTTTCGACCCAAACGCCCTTGCCTCTTAGCGGACTCAGCCGCTGACGCGCGGGACGCAATAGCGTTGTTGTTGGCGACCTGCGCATTGAAGTTGGCCGCATCAGATGCGGCTTTTCCCTGCTGTATAGCACCTACTGCGCTTATGGCGGCGCCCGCCAGCATGGCAATCATTGTAGCCGATGACATATTAAACCCCCGTCACTATGACACGGTTGTGCGCGGCATCTTTATGTGATGCCAATTTATCGACCTCATCAGTGAAATACGCTTCGGCCTCCGCAACAGAGGTGGCGTCAGTCGCCACAAGCATGGTCAGATATGATTCTGTATGGGCTAGTATAGCCTGCTTACGACCAGCGCTTGCCGGTAGCACGTAGTAACCGTTAAACGTCACAGGCTCCTCGTCTATATACACCGTCACATGACCGCTGATTATTAAGGTAGTGCTAACTTTAACCAGCGCGCCTGTAATCAGATATTGGGGGTACAGCACCATAGTACGACAGTACATACCGCCATGTATAAGATGGTGCGTCTCGGCCTGTTGTTGTGGTTGCTCCGACAGTAGCGTTTCCAACTGCGTGACGCTCGCCACCGCCGCAGCACTGGTGGGTATTGCAACCTCAGATACTATTAAGGCGCTCATACCAACCCCTTAAAGAACACGCGGTTGCGTTCTTTATATGTGGAACTCTTGATCATAACATCTTCCAACCGGCCCCCGGTTGGTGCGCTCACGAGAAAACCCACAGCGCCGCGTGTCTGCGCCACGCGTTCAGCTTTGCGCAACAACATTAAGCCAGCGCCGGTGTCACGCTTGTCAGGCGCCACGAAGAAACTCTCCGTGGCCGCTACGCAAACACCATAATGTGGGACAATCGAAGTTATCACAACAGCAAAGCCGCACAAAATGTCGTCGTGATAGGCGCCGAGAACGAAAATAATCCCGGCCGCGCACATGGCCTCGTAGGTGTGGTATTGGCAATCGACTGGGGGTAGACCCTCCATCGCTGACTCATCGGCGTAGCCGTCGATAAGTGTCTGGAACATGGGGTCAGACGACAACTCGTTAAAGGTGATCTGATGGGCCTCTGTCATAAGACCCTCGCGTATAGCGCGCAGGCATGGCCGTCAGGCGCGTAACCTTGCATACGCTCCGCTTCCATCTTAAAGCCAAGCATTCGCGCCCAGCGATGCGCTTCCGGCACATGGCAGTCAACTGTCAACTCTACGCGCCGCTCTGGCAGGCTTAAGAGGAATTTTTGCACGGCGCGGTGTATTTTTAAGAAGTTGCGGGGGCCAGTGTCCGAGAGGAACGACCACACCATAGCGCGGTTCTCCCACATCGGGATAGCACCGCCAGCACCAAGCACGGTGTCATCGTCCATAGCAGTATAACTGGGGTGCTGCGCCAACGAAGCGGCCTGCTCGACCGTCACCCAATCATTGAGGTACGCCTGCGAGCTTTGCAGTTTTATCTGAGCCAGGTGCGCCGCTTGAAAGGGTAGAATGTGAAACATTACCCGTCCTGTGTATGCAGTTGAGGCATTACTGCCGAAATGGTAACCGGCAGAGGTTGGGTCTGCCGGTAGAAAATATGGTTATCGCTACTGTACTCACCGTCCCAGTCGAACTCTACGTCCCCGCTAAAAAACGCTACTGCGGCATCCATAGAATCACCGCCCGCCCGAAACACTATATCGTCTAAATTATCCGCATCAGGGCCAACGGAACCGCCCAGTGTCTCGTGAAAGCGCATGATGACTTGCTGGAACCTGTTGACCTTACCCTGCGCCGTGCCTGTGGCCGAGCCAGCTTCAGTGCGTAGCGTTTGAAAATCAGAGGTGAAACCCAAACCAACATGCGCCTTGGAGGTAGAGTAATTCAAAGTAACGGCGCCCGACGCCACCGTCTTATTAGGATGGACGGCGCCTTCAGTCAAAATGGAAACACTCTGTCCTTCAAGATGCGACAGCCCCGACAGCGTGGACACCCGCGCGCGCACCTTACCGTCGGAGACGTAGGCGGTAAAGTTGTCCGTGTCAGATGTGTCAATAGCATGATGGATGTCACCAGCAGAGGTATATGTCGAATAGCCTGTGCCATTTATACCAGATAACTGAAAAGTATTGGTGGTCTTGTTGGCTACAGTGAAGCCTTTACCGTTGAGTTGGGTCATGCCGACGACGTTTCGGATCATAATCTCATCCGTATTAGACAAGCCATGCGCGACGGCGGTAATCACAACCGGGTTTGCACTCGTTGCACCGGATATCTGCACGGTCTGTTTTGTATTACTAAACAGCTCGAAAGTGTTGGTGGCACTCTGCCCTATCCTATATGGCACTTTGTTGGCCTCTGTCATACCGACGATGTCGGTCATGCGTATCTCAGCGCCATCGGCAATAGAATGTGAAGCAGCGGTCACGACAGCAGGGTCGGCCGCAGTGATGCCGGTGATGACAATAGGGGTGTCTAGCGACAGCCCGCTGTCTATGTAGAAGGCGTCCTCCTGGTCGTTGGTTTCGTCCCAAAACGGTTTGATGTGCTCTATGTAGCGCACTGTGCCGCCGTTAATGTAGCGGTTTACAACGAGGTAAACCTCATCAGCGTCACCGGCGGGATTGGGGATGACAGCAACACTCTCGACTTTAGCTTGGGTGGTGCCGGCATCGCTGACGCCCCCGACAACATGCCGGCTCCACCCCACGACCTTTTGGTCGCGCTCATAGGTCAGAGCAATCAACGTACCGTCACCCAGAACGCACCATAGCACGCTCTGCGGTTCTCGTTGATAGGCCATCTGCACGATGCCGGTGCGGGAGATGTGCTCCGCAACCAGCGTCAGATCAGGCGCTCTGAATCCATCATCCTCGAATATAAAGGCTAATTCTCGAATTTTCCGTAACGCCTTTTGAACAAACAATATTACCTTGCCGGCGCGCTTCGGTTCGACAGCGCCGCTACCGTAGCCGGTAGAGCGCGCGCTCTTGACGTTGGAGGGTGTCAACAACGTGCTAGTGTCAGAGGGTCGTGAGACCCACTCAGCCTCGAAAGTGCCCAGCAATAACCCTTTCTCGTCACTCATCATCCATCGGATGGGATCGACCGTGTCACCCGACAAGGAATCGGTCACAGCGCTATCGTCCAAAACAGTGCCGTCAACGTCGGTCGGCGCCATGTTTTCAAAATCACCGCTGACGGACAAGTCGTAGCGTAGTGGAAAGTCAGTTGTGCCGCCGAAACCCAGCCGGTTCTGATGAAACGCCACCACCGAAGGGTAGCCAGTAGTGCCTGAGTAAAGCCCCAAGCGCCAGTTTATGGTAGCCGTCGTAGCTGATGCGTCAGGGCCGTCGATTGTGGCTGTGATGCTGGTCGTGTTGGCGCGTGCCGTAATAGTGAGATATGTCCAGTTACCGGCTGCGTCCTTCCAACGGATCAGGCGCCCGATGTCTGAAGCCTGAAAACCAGTGCCGCCATTAATACCGGTTACGGCCGACGCTGTAACCGTCACAGAGCCGCTAGTAGCAGACAAAACCAACGTAGTCGTTGTGCTGTTAGTGACCAGATATGGCCCATCTATGAACGTCACATTCGTAATCGACCACGCCGTGTCGGAGGTGCGGGTCATCTTGCGCGGCGGGTAGGATTTATGTGTGATGTATAACAGGTCGGCGCTTTGCGCAAAGCGGAGATTAAACAGATCGGCAGTCAGATATGTAGTCGTCAACTCAATCGGTGAACCAGTGTCAATCTGCGCCCGGTCTTTGATGAAGCGGGCATACAGGTTACCAAACTCAATAATATAAGCCTGCGAGGACGAGAACACGAACTCCTTAATCAGGGTGGACAGGCTGTTTGTCTTGACACCAATAATATGTTTCGTACCAGGCCGACGCTCGATTGGCCCCTGTACTAGCGGGACCATGTTTAAACAAGTTTGCAGGCCTGTCTTGTAGCGGTCTACATCAGGACGGCCGTACAGCAGAGGCGATATTTCACCTCCGTTAAAATTATTTTGAATAGGGTCAGCACGGGGCATCTCAGTTCCTCGCCGTTACCCACTCGTCCTCGGGCGGCTCTGTCGGCGGTTTCTCAAAACTGTTGGTCTTACGTGCCATATTTCGCGCAGCTATATACTCGCCGCGTGCTAGCTCACGTTTCTTATTAGACTGTGTGACTTTCTCGCAGACATCGTTGGCAATACGTTTTACCAGCAAGTCTTGAAAGCACTGATCCATCTGCTCAACATCGGTAACGCGCTGCACGTAGATCAGGTTAATTGGGGAGGCGTGATCTGTGTGGATGTATCGGCCAAAGGTTTGGAAGTCATCTTGCATAGATGATCCATCCTGGCCCTCGGTCGGTAAAATACGCAAGCAGTCTGAAGGTTTCAGATAACGCTTGGCCGCACCGAAAGTTGGGTTTGTAGAATCAGCCGCAATCTGGACTTGCGCGCGCGCAAAGCCCCATTGGTGTGAACGCAGCTCAGTATCCCGTGCATGTTCATAGACGCGATTACAAGCCTTCGCCGCAGTGGAGTTCTGGGTGAGGCTTGTAATTGAGTTGGAGCCTAAACCTTGTAGCGCAAGATTACATAAACTAACGGCGTCGGCCATAGGTTAACTCCCAGGTTGGTACCGCAGGATAGAAGTGGGGGAGGGCGCTATAGCCCTCCCCCGTAGTGTTAGTCAACGACGTACATCATCGTCAATTCTATCGTGCCTGTAGCAGCAGCACCAGCAGTAACTACGGTGATCGGGATGCCAACATCGTTTGCATCCACGACCGAGTTACGACCAAGCGCCGAAGTAGCCGCGATAGCCACAGTGGCGATTGCGGTAGAGGCAGCAGCAGCTTTATATTCATCAACGTCTAAAGCTACGACCGTACCTGCGGAGTTCACATAAGCCGCGTGGCCCACTGAAACCGTAGTTGAACTGCCGAGAGCATCATGTACGACCTCACCCGACAATATCCGTGCGCCATTCGGAAGATTGAACATTTCAATCGGACCGACTGCCAGAGACGCCGCTTCTGCTGAAGCGTAGGCAATACGGACTCGACCAGCCTGCTCATTAGCCTTGATCATGGTCGTGGGACTGTTTTGGTCCCACTTCGTCTTTTGAGCGCTATAAGTAGTAGCCATTATCTATACCCTCCTATGCTTCTGAGCAGGTTATGGCGACGACTTTTTCCTCTTCAAGGCGGGTGGCACCAAACGTGCCTTTTACGTAAACCTGCGTTGAATTGGATTTGTCAGGGCGCTTATCGATCTGCACGTCGATATCATCCCAGATACCAAGATGTAGACCAGATTTCGCCCAACACACGACCGTGCGATCTGTACCAGAAAGCGCCAGACGTTGGCTGTCGACAAAGTTGAAGCCCATAAAGGATTTGATGCGGCCATCGACCAGCACCGGTTTAGTGGTGAAATCCAAGCTGATCGCCTGGGTTTGACCGAGCAGATCATCATGCTGTTGTGCACCAATGGCGCAGAACATAGGCTCGACATCCACATTCACCTCGGCTGCGATGAACAACTGCATCGCCTCACGAAGTTTAGCTACCGTCAGACCACCGGCAGTAGTGCCGGCCGTTTGGCCTGCCGGAAAGGCCGTAGTAGTAGTGCCATCTTCACCGGTAAGTGAGGATGCCGTAGCTGCGGTGATGATAAGATCATCCATCGCACGGCCGAGCGACATTGCGCCATTAACAGCATATGGCGAGGTCGGGTCGGCAATGGTACGGAGTTTATCAGCGTCATCGATGAGATCGGCCCATTCATAATCGGATGGGAAAACCCAACGGCGATCATGGGGAGTCTCAATAAGTGGCGTATCGGCATGGCGAGTGGTACGCTTCTGCGCAGTCACGGCACCAATTTGATTTACGGCAGCACCGGATTTGCCATGATAGGAATCTTCCACGACCATTCCGCGAAACCGCGAGCCTTGCTGCTGAAGAAGCAACTCGACTGTAGATTTGTAGTCAATTACTGACCAATCTAAGATTTCATTTGACATGAGGATAGCCCCCTCTTCTGTCGGTTAAAACAAAAGCTACAGGCTTGCCCGGAAGCCGGGGCCAACTACTAAGGCTGCGTCATAGCCGGCCCTTGCGGGTTACCGGCGGAACCGTTTCGACACCGCCAACATGACGATGCGCTCATTCAATATGTGACAATATTACATCAGTTGCTTAAATACAACAACCAAATTCGCTCATTTCATTGGCGGACGTGGTTTCCTGGGCTTCTTCTTCGTTCCGTATGACATGGATTTAACTCCTATTAATATTATTCGGCGATGCCCGACACGAGACGACTGAGGGCGGCTTTCTTTGCAACTGCTTTTTTATGGCCGGGATGCATTCTATCCACCCACGCGTCCATAAATTCTTTATTACCGGTCAGTTCACTCATCGCAAGGGCTGCTGACGACGGGGTCAGTGGCCCACCAGAACTGCCGCCGTCACCTTCAATATGACCATCCTCGCCCATCTTGGCGCCAAGACTATCAATAAACTTCATAGCGCCGGCTGGCCCCATACTGGCCTTCAAACCGGCTAGTTGTTCCGTAGTCATACCCAGCGCCACGGCGGTGTTGTCCACACCTCTCGTCTTATCATCGAACGCGGCGCCCCACTCTTTCCGCAACGCGGCAGTCTCGTTCGTAGCGTTCAGCGCGTTTGAATCAGCGGTAGTCTGAGCGGTAGAGCCGACAAACTCCCCCCATTTCTCGGCAAGGTAGTTGGTCTGTTTGTTGGTTAATCCAGCCTCAAAGAAGGTATCACCAGCCCATTGCGCGAATGCGCCGTCTTCTCCTTCTGGTGCAGCGAGGTTATATCCCTCGGCGTTTTCCGGCCGACCGAGTTTTGTATAGAAGTCTCCGGCCTGTTCAGGTGTGGCATCGTCGCCCAATAGTGTAACCGTGCGGCCAGCCTTATCGGCGCCAACGACTTTCTCCAGGTTGTGATAACTCTTGACGACATCTTCAAAGCTCCCACTGCGCATTGACTTGGCCTCGGCCCAGTCACGGGTCTCACCTACTTCCAATGAGTCCATCCAATGATTTTCCACAGGCGCGGCAGCAGGTTCAAGGGGGGCAGCAGCCGGTTCAGGGGCCGCAGCAGGTGCGGGGGCAGGGGCGGGGGCATCAGCCATCTAAGTCTCCGTTATTGGGGTTAAAGTGTTTCCATGCTTCTTTGTCGGTCATGTTCAGGTGCGCCGCAATACGCAGCCACACCTCACGCCGACCTTGCAGCACCATCTCCATACGTGGATCAGAAAGGATTGTGCTGTTATTTGCACGACAGAACTTCGCTAGATCATCCAGCACACGCTCACCATAGACGCCTTTGAACGTCTTGGCATACGACTGCTTGCGGGAGATAAGGTAGTCTTTAATTTTAGCCCGCACTACCCAGCGCTTTCATCACGCCAGCAGCGGCAGGCGCGGCCTCAACCATCTGTTGCGTATCAGCGGCTTCCTGTCGCTGTGCGCGCTTCTGCTCGACCGTCTCAGGTGAGGCCATCCAGGATGGCGGCATGGCGTTGATCTCAGCTAACGCCGGGTAGATCACGTCGGTGTTAAAGTGATCCAGCACCGACAGGTCTTGTGTCGTGTTGGCATAGGCCACCGCTGCTTCCAGCGTGCGCATCCAACCAGCAGCCTCCTCGGCGCGCTGGGCGCGATTCAGAGGGCTGTCATAGATAATCTCAAACTCACCCTCGGCCTCGATCAGCGCCTCGGGCATGGGCGGCAACAGGTTCTGTTGCTGCAACAGATCGATCTCACGCTCAATCATTGGGCCTTGGCCTTCAGATTGCTGCCGGCCCATTGTGGGGCTTAACAAGGCTCCCTTTTCTCGGGCGCGCTCTAACACCTCTGTAGCCGTCATGGCCGGCGTATCCACCAGGATTTGGAACAGCGTCACAAGGAAAATATCGTTTATTGTGGACCGCTCCATGTCCATCAGCTCTTGGCCCGCAGCTAAATTGCCGACCGGCAGTGCGTGCACCAGCGGGCGCCCTTCGGGCGATACCCCACCAGGATTGATATGACCCGGCTTCATACTGAACCCGTCGACTACACCATCGTCATTCGCTAGCAACACCGGCGCCACGGCGCGGTGACCCTGCGTCAACATGGTCTTCTTCTGCTCGTTGAGAACCTTGATCGCCGGCAACGCCATCATGGCGGGAGAGCGGCCATAGACCTCAGACGGCCCAGTAACGTAGCGTGATGCCTGGTAAGGGAAGGTGTTGAAACCACCCTCACCTAATATTGTCTGACCTTCCACTGCGACATAGTATGACGCGTACTTCATACCCCTATAGTCAAGACGCTTCTTATCAACCTCGACACGGGGTTTAACGCAATGGATAACCTCAAACTCTTTTGAAGGTTCTGTCTTTAGCGCAGACTTAACCGCATCGGGAATTGTACTCCACCGTCCAGCGTCTACCTTCTGCTGCATCAGGCGGGCAGAGATGTTGAACTTGCGGGAGCTGGAGTCCAGGATACCTTGGTGATTCAAACCAATGAGTATCTCACGTAGATCG
>TARA_R110000751_G_scaffold143371_1_pt1 | contig 15003 bp, 16 predicted proteins | sample TARA_R110000751 | Tara Oceans TARA_R110000751 (sample SAMEA4398001) | marine metagenome | biome: Polar Biome; feature: [MES] marine water layer (ENVO:01000295) within the mesopelagic zone...; material: water (ENVO:00002006), including particulate matter (ENVO:01000060) such... | reverse complement strand
TGCTTTACTTGCTATTTCTAGATTACTACTGCTTAAGCTTAATATAGCTTTTTGTGTTGCTCCACTATCTATCCATTGAATATCACCTAATGCTGCTGCTCCTGCACTATCACTGTCTGAAAGTGTAATTGCAGGAATAACATCATGTACTCTTAAATCCTTAGTAAACAAAAACTGAGTAGCTTGCTCTGTAACTCCTGCTGTTGTTATTACGCCAGTAACATCTAAATCGTTTGAAACATCTAAATCGTTTGAAACAGTTAAATCGTTTGCTATTGTTACATCATTTGGCAATCCTATTTGTAGTTGTTGACTACCTGCTGTAGTTTCTATCTCATTTGAAGTTCCTACAACAGCAAAAGTTTGACTATCTAAGTCAACACTTCCAGTTCCTGAAGTTCCACTAAAGTCAAGATCAGAACCAGTTAATTCTTGTTGAACAAAGGCAGTAGTCGCTACTTTTGTTGAGCTATCTGCACCTGCTTGAGTTACTGCTCTAACATCTGATGCAATTTGAGTAGCTCCTCCACCTGTAGCAATAAGGTTTCCTGTAACATTTCCTTCTAAATCTCCTACAAGAGTGGAAACAACATAAGAAGCATCTCCAGTATTTACTGTAGTAATAGGCTCTGTTCCTAATCCTGAGAATATATGAAATTTATTGTCTCCTGCTTTTCTAAATAAACCTGTATATTTAGTTGAACCATCTACATATTTACCATAAAATCCAATATCTACAGAATTTGCAGCATTGTCATTAGCTAAAATGATTAGAGGGTCTTCTACACTTAATGTTTGAGTAGAAATAGTTGTTGTAGTTCCGTTAACTGTTAAATCTCCAGTAATAGTTAAAGAGCCACCTATTAAGGCTGCTCCGTTAACATGAAAATCTGTTGTAGGAGTAACACCAACACCTAGCTGAGTAGTAGATACCCAGAGAGGGGTAAGATTTCCAACGCCATCTGTAAGATTCTTGGCTGTTGAATCAACAACTCCATTGTCAATAGTCTTAAGTATGCCATCGTAAGTATCTTTGATTAATTGTCCTGTAAAACTTGCCAATTTATTTTATTTTTTAATGATTCAACTTTTTTTTCTAAATATTTTTTAAGCAAGACTTCATTTTTCTCTTGCTCATTGTTTTTTAATTTAATTGCCATCCACCAAAATTTGCTGTATCGTCTGGATATATGTCTGGAAAACTATTAGCATAATATTCAGTAAAATGTGCTGAAGCATTATCTTGTAAATAATCAATTAGCCTATTGCTGAAATATTGAGCTGTAGTTCTTTCTTTTTCAATTAAAAAATCTACTTCACTTTTGTCTGCATTAACTGCATTTTCAGCAGTTTTTTTATATATTCCATTATTGGAAATTGAATAAGCACCAAAGGGCAGCCATTCAACCATTGCCCAATGACACAGAGCAGGTTTTATGTAATCAGTAACTAAAGTCAGATAATGACCTGTTAAAGTACTTCCTGCAATTTTAGCTTCTAGTTGTTCATATAATTCCGAGCCTAAAAATCGTTGGATTTGTATTTCCTGTGCAATAAAAATATATTGTATAAAGGAATCTGTATCAATATTTCCATTTGCTGAAGTGAACCTTACTAAATCGTCTCTGTTTATAAATAATACTTGTGCCATAGTTTAATTTTATTTTGGGTATCTACCTTGACCTGCTTGTTTATGAGTAGCAATAGCAGCTTTTTTAGACCCTACAGGATTTTTTAAATAACTCTTTGGAATTGTTTTAGTAACTCTGTACTTATCTAAATTATTAGAAGGCTCTGAGCCACTTTTTAATCTAAAAAGTACTTTCTTGAAAATATGTTTACAGTAAACTCCTCCTTTTAGTGTAAAAATATCGTACTTTATACTAGGTTGATGCCTTAGCGTTGCATTAACTGGCTTTCTTCCATAGCTAGCATTATCAATATCTTCTAGTCTCCATACTATTCCATATCTAGATAAAGCCATCATTTCTTTGCAAAATGCTCTAGATTTACTAGACTGCTCTCTAGACATTGACATTCCTTTAGCGTATTTATATCTTATTTTATAAAGACCATTCTTAGAATCAAGTCTACTTGATACATTAGGTTTGTTATTAACATAATCTTGATTTAATCCTAATATTCCTTTAATTTTGGAAAGAGTACTTTTTTTCTCTTTAATTAAATAATTTGCCCAGTCCTCATTGCTATATTCTGAATCTGCATCTAATGCATCTACATACTCATAATCCTCAGACATTTTTACTCCTGTTTCTGCTAAAGACCCTAATACTTCTTTTTTTAATTTTTCTAGTTTTAGTTCTTCTTCAGCTAAATCAACTTCAACTTTTTCTTCATCAATATCTTCTTGCTTGATTCCTGTTTCTTCTTCAGTTTGATCGTCTGTTAAATCAGTATCGTCATCCATGAAATCTAATGGTTTTAGAGTTTTGAAATATAGATTAAGAGTAATATCATTAACAGACAGTATGTCATCAAGAGCATCTATAACTATATCTTGAGCAGGTTTAATAACAATATTTAGAAATAAATCTGTAGAAGTTTGAATTTCTTCTGCATTATTTCCTAGACCTCCTCCAGATTCTCTAATTCCAAGTAAAAGTGGAGAGGTAATTCTATGACCTACCATTAATTTCTTAACACATTCCTCTGATAAATAAGCATAATGTTCTGGAGCATTATCTAAAGAAATATCTTGTATAGTTGTAGCTGATTCTTGATTAGCATTAAAAGCTACTATTACTTTATCTCCAATAGAACCTGTTAATTTTCCTAAAACTTGGTCTTTGATTTGTATTTGTTTCTCCTTGTCAGGAATCCCTGAGTTAAAATTTACAACTTTCGTACCTGAGAAAGAATTTTGAGTTTCATTTATTAAATACGCTGAAATCTGCTCCTCAAGAAACGCATAAGGCATAGAAGCAGCATAACTTGGTAAACTATAGTAGTGAAATCCCACTACATATTTCTTAACAATAAATAGCTCATTTAGCTCTTTTGAAGTGCCAAATACAGGGATTCTCTTTAGTTTATCATTTCTATTGTAATCTTTCCAGTCAGGATGATAATAATACCCCTCTATTTCGCCTTTATCGTTGCATTTCTCAGCTCTTAGGGTTTGTCTAGGAAAGTATGTTATCTTATCTATTTTCCTCTCTGTATTGTAAGTTATTTGAAAAGCTCCTTCTCCTAAAATAATAAAGTCTTGAACCACTCTAAATAAATCTTTATTTTTTATAAGTGATTTCATTTGTGCATACTGATCTGGCTTTTCACTAGAATCAGTAGCATCTAAACCATGCCCATAAACAAAAGCAGTAACGCCATTTAATATTGCATGGTTAGTAGTTGAACCAATATATCTATCAATTATATATTGGTAATAGTTGTTGTTTTCTCCAATAGATACGAAGTCTTGGTTTCTTTCTTCATATACTCTTGGAGCTTCATAGCTGTTTAGTTCTAAAACATGAATGTTACTTTTAAGCTTCATAGAATACAAATTCATTTGACGAAGTAGTTGTAGTGTATTGCCCTGAATTGACGCTATAACTACTTATCGTTTGGTTAGTACAGAAAATCCTTCCTCTAAATACTTCTTTTGAAGGACTTGAAATTGTTAGGGTATAAAAATTATCTTCCTCTAAGTTAGGAAATGCATCTGTAAATTCATACCAATATTTATCTAATGTGAATTGATTAGTATAATTTTGAGTAAATACATTAGAGTTTTCTGAATCACTTGTTATATTTACTGCATAAGTAGTGGTAGAAGTATATTCTCTAGGAATTACTTTTATTGTCTGATTATTATTTGAGTCTTCTAATATTGTCATAATTCTTATAAAATAAAAGGGGGTAACTCGTAAAAGTACCCCCTCCTAACCTAAACAAAACTTAATGAAAAGAAACCTATCGTTTTTTAGCTATTTGAACCTATCGCTATTGTCGAAGTTGCAGCAGGTAATCCTACAAAAGGATTAGCAAGTGTTGCTCCATTAATGAAATTAGCCGGAAGTGCTTCTTGAGCCGTTAGTGTTAAGGAATACCCACTTAAATCAGCCATTCCTGCTCCAGTTGCAACTGTTCCTCCAGTTACCTCAGCTCCAAAATATAATCCCATCAAGAACGCATTTCCGTTGTTATCTACAACTGCTACTTGAGGTCTACCATAAGCTAATAGCTTTATTTGTACATTATCTTCTTTACTTAATTTAGTAAGATTTAGAGTAAGCACTTGTTCAAAAAACGTTGTTCCTGTTTCTCTAGACGAGGTTATCGTTTGCTCTAAACTACTACCTCCTTTTAATGCGTACTCGTATGCTGTGAATGTTCCATCAGCATCTGTTATTTCATCTGCTGTTAATGTTACATCTCCTAATCCACCAAAGTCAACAAAGAAAACCTTTTGTATGCCGCCCACCACATCCTTGCATGGTACTGCACGACCTGTGCTAAGATTACAGGACACGGCTATAGAATTTAATATTATACATTATTTTTTTTTTTAAAAGGTTAAACTTTATTAATTATTATTGATTACGCTAACATTACTACTTCAGCACCAATTCCGTACTGGATTCCTGCTTTCCAACGCATTATAAATCTCACATTTTGTGATCCTGTTATGTCTGCCATGTCAATAATTTTTATTTCTGTCTGGTCTGACATAACCCCACAACCATAATAAAGATTTGACGCTTGTGCTGCAATAACATTATTTGCAGGCATCCCTGATGCATGAAATATTTTAACTCCATCAATAGTTAGAGGAACTCCATTATACCAAAGTGTTCCTTTGTTGTCGATACCTGAACCTGCTCCAATAAGACCTAAAGCTGAAATGTAAAATCTAAGAGTATCAGTATTTATATATACATAGAGGTCATCCTTGTCATAAATGGTATCTGGAACGGCTGCCACAACACGCTGTAATTCACTTACAACATTAGCTTTATCAATCGCCCCTACTCCTGCAACATCAATAACGTCAGCATCAGCAGCGAATAAAGTAACGAAGCCATCAAATTCTCCTGCATTTCCGTTAGTTCCTCCCCATATTACTTGCTCATACTTATCAGCTACTTTAGCAGCAAAAGTTGAAACAATAAATTCTTGGAAACTAGAAGGTAAATTTTGACCTAATACTGAATATCCCATCTCAGCAGCTTGCCAAGTTTGAGAAAAATCTTTTTTACAAAATTCACTATTAATTTGGAACTCCTCTAAAGTAAGAACTCTTTCTGTTAAATCTACTTGACCTGTATCTGTGAAATCACAGCTAGCATTTTTAATAAAGTTAGAGTCAAATGCTCCTTTTTGAATTACATACTTATAGTCAATGTTAGGTAAGATTGTTACTCCTCCATTGTCTAAAGTTTTACCACTCAACAAAGCGATCGAGACATATTTATTTGCCCAACTTCCACTATATGTAGTTGTGATATTTGTTGTTGTCGCTAAATCGACTTTGTGATTACTCATGGTTTAAAATTTAATTGTTATTATTTATTATTGATTATTTTTTCTAGGACTCTATCAAGAGTGTTTCTTCTTCTGTTTTTTGCTAATTGCACATTTTCCTTTTTTACTTCTCCTTCAGGATTATGTGATATTGGTTCACCAGAAACATTAATATTTTTAAGCTCTGTTTTAGTAGCTTCTACTTTTTGTTCAACTTCTTCAGCGTTTTTGTCTTCTTTGTCAGCTTTTAAATCTGCAACTGCATCTTCTAAGTTTTTAATTCTTTTTTCCATGCCTGCCCAATCGTCAACTGCTGCTTCTTCTCCATCATCTCTTGATTCATCGTCATCTTCAGCCATATCTTCATCTGAAGCATTTTTAATCTCTGCTATTTTGCCTTCCTCTTTTACTAGCATAATTGTTCCGTCAGAAAAATTATATTCTCCAACTGGTACAGCAATATTAGCATTTTCTTCGCCTTCACTTACTATAAAAACAGATTGCCCTTCTTCAAAAGATTCTGCTTCTAGCTTAGTGCCATTCTCTAATTCTCTGACTTCTAATTGTACTTTAACTTCTGATAGTTCCATTCCTAGAACATCTTTAATTGAATCTACTATTTCTGATGCTTTCATTTTTTTATTCTTTTATCCTTATTATATGTACGACAAAACTCAAAAGTGTTTCCACTTTTTTAGGATGCCTGAGTATTTCCTATGCCTTGAGCTTGTAAAGTGCCATCACAACATTTAGTGCTATATGTTTTTCCATCTTCACACAAACATCCCCTTGAACTTCCTTTTGGAGAATTATGTGCAAGATTTTTAAATATTTTTTTATTTATCACTAATAATGCTTTTAATTTTTGCTATAAGTTGCTCTGCTTTCTTGTCTTTGCTTAAATCTTCTTCGATTTGCTCTTTAGGTCTATTTGAAGCAGAATCACTAAAAAATCCTTCAATAGAAAAACCTTTATAAGTGCCATCTTTCACTTCTTTCCAGACCTTGTCATTATTAACTTTCATAGAAATCATCCATGTTCCTTTTGGTACATCAATACCATACTTAACAGACTTATCCATTTTAGGATCATCTACTAGCCATGATTCAACAACAGTTAAATTTTCAACTGACATTTGATGTTCTAAGGTTGCTTTTGATTGATTGCCTTTTATAAAAAACATTTGAGATGCTTTTTTTACTGTAGCACTTGAAAAAAATACATAATATCCATCATCTTTTTCGTTCTTTCTATATATAGGTTTATTAGGAATAAGAGCAGCACCCATTAAAATTCTTTGTTCTTTATCTACTACAGCCATTTTAACCTCTTGATTTTTAAGTGCTATAAAATCTGACTCTATTGCAGGAGACTCAACTACTGATATAGCTTCTATTCCAGAAAGCTCATTTTCTTCGTCTAAAAATAATTCTATAATATCCATACTATATGTACGATTTATTTTAAAAGTGTTACCCTATGCTTGCTCCTTCTATTGTATTTCTTTCTAATGCTTGTCCTGTAGTTACATCGCTTGCTACTACATAAGTTTTAATCGGAGTTTGAGATTGCGATGCTATTGCTCCTGCTAATTGGTTAGAATCAGAAGCTCCAACTACATTAAAAGCAGGAGGTGCTGATATTGGAGGTGCTGATGGAGTTTGTAAAGATGAGCCACCACCTCCTCCTGCTCCTCCTACAGAAGATGCAACAGACTTTGTTGCTGATATTGCTTGTTTTACTGAAGCAATTATTCCTATTCCTGTAGCAATAGCAGCTAAAATAAATGGAATGTTATAAGGTGGAGGAGCTGTATTAGCACCTTTAGCAACTGAGCCTGTAATTTCAACACCTGCATTTGCTCCTTTTAGTTTTGCTTCTATCATCGCTTGTTTAGCTTTCATAATTAATGCTTTTGCATCCATTATACCTTCTTTAACATTTAATATCGCTTTAGCTAATAAAATAGCTTTTCCTAGTCTACTCTCTGCTCCTGCTAATGCGACAGCCTCATCGAATGTTTTATTTCTTCTGTCTCTTTTCTCTTGCTCTAATCTTTCAGCTTCTTCAGCTTCTTTTAAGTCAGCTTCTTCCTTAATAATTGCAGCTTTATCAGCATAAAGGGCATCTATTCTGGCTATTAATTCTTTTTTTTCTGTATGTTCTAAACCTAATTTATCTAATTCGTCTAAATGCCTTTGTTTAGCTAGTTCATTTTTTTCTAAAGCTGTGCTTGCATTTTGGTCTTCCTCTGATTTTTTAAGTTTATCTAAAAAGGCTTTTTTCAAAAGTCTTGCCTTTTTTTCTTCTTCAGTTTCTCCAGTTTCTGGATCAGTTAAATCCCCATCGCCTGCTAAACTTTTTATTTTTTTGTCTTCTAAATCTTTTTGTCTTGTTAGTTGTGATAAAATCCACCTACCATATCTACTAATATTATTCTGTTCTCTTAGCCTTCCTATTTCCCTTCTTCTTTCAAATTCTAATTCAGCATCATCTATAGCTTTTACAGCCTCCTCAATATTTTTCTTAACAGCTTCTTTGTCTATAGCTCTACCAAGTATAGGGATTTTAGACATTTCTAAAAGAGCTAGATTAGCAAATTTTTTAATAGTGTTTCCTAATATTGAAAAACCAGACCCCCAAAATATTTTTGATTCTTCAAGACCTAGTTTTAAATCTGTAGTAAATTCATTCCAAAAAAATCCTGTATATTCTATTGCCTCTTGAAATGCTCCTATTGAAGAAGTTAGAAATTTAATAGCTCCCCTTGATAATTTATTAATAACTCCAGTTCCATCTTCTATGTTTAATAAAAAGCCTTCCCAAGCACTTCCTAATTTAGTCATGTCTCCTGCTAGATTGTCTAGCCTAGTTTCTGCAATTTTTCTAGCTGCATCATCCACATCATTTAAAGCATCTGATAAAGTTTCAATGGCAGGAGTGTTTGCTGCTAACGTTAGCAATGCCCTACCTCCAACAGTTCCAACTAATTCTGTAGCTGTTATAAGTTTATTGCTACTATTATTTATTTTTTTATAAGCATCATTTAGAGTTAATCCTTTAGCATTTAATTCTGTTAATGCTCTTGATAGTCCAGTTCCTGCTCTTGAGCCTTTTATACCATTATCTGCTAAAACTCCAAGTAAGGTTGTTGTGTCTCTAAGCGATATACCTACAGCCTTTGCAGTTGGAGCTACTAATTTCAAAGATTCCTGTAATAAACTAAAGTTTAAGGCAGATTTTGTTGTCGATTTAGCTAATACATTCACTACATCTAATGTATCTTCTGTAGTTAAACCAAATGCTCTAACTGTAGAACCTGCAAAAGTAGCTGCTTCTGCTAAACTTACGTCTAAAGAAGCTGCTAAATCTAATATAGCAGGAGTAGCATTTTGAATATCTATTAAAGTAAAGCCTAATTTTGCTAATTCCGTCTGTAAAGAGACTACTTGGCTAGCTGTAAAAGCTGTAGAAGCTCCTAAATCTTTGGCTTGGTCAGATAAAACAGCAATTTCTTCTGCTGTTTCCCCAGTAACTGCTTGTAATCCTGACAAAGCTTTTTCAAAATCAGCTCCTTTCCTTCCTGCTGAAGTGAATAAACCAACTAACGCACCTAAAGCGACTACAATAAGTCCTACTCCAGTAGATGCTAAAGCCACAGTAAATGCTCTAAGTGCAGGTATAGCACTTACTATGGATGCTGTAGCTGCTTTAAAGCCTACCGCAACACCAGTACCTGCTGTTTTACCTGCTACTCCTGCTCCTTTTATATTTTTAGTTAGTTTGTCAACACTTTTACCTCCAGTTACTTGAGTTTTGACTTCTACTACATGAGTTGTCTTTCCCATAATCTATTTATTTAATTTCCAGTTTAATTCGTTTCTAATTTGATTATAGGCTTCTTTTAAAGATTCAGGTAGTTTGTTTTTTCCTTTAGCTATTTGTATATAACTATTGGAACTTTTATTATCTTTTAATAAGTTTATTAATGGTGCTATCATTCTACTTCGTTTAATAATTCAATACTGCTTTTTCCACTTTTTAAGTCTGTTTTTACAGAATTTATTTTATAGCTTTGAGTGTTTACTATAAACCTGTCAGCTAGGGTATAATTAAGTAAGATATTTAAAGGAAGATATGCTGTAAATTTGCTTAACCTTCTTTTGCTATCAAACATTTCTATAATATAGGTAGAGTAATAGTCCTGAAATAACGTACCAGTAAAACTCTCTGTAATATCATACTCATTATTTTCTTGATTGTAGTTAATATTTTTAGTTGAAGTAGAAGTTAACAAGGCAACACTATTACTAGGAATATAGTAATCATTTATATCAATATTTGAGCCAGTATTAACATAAGGTCTATCAGTTAAAAATCTCATGTCATCTTGATTTTGTTGGTAGATAGGATAAAACAAAACAGGGTCTCCTAAATAAGGATCGTCATTATCGTTAACACACCATCCATACTGTATTGTTTTAGTCGCTGAAGTAGCTACATCTATTAACCTTTCAAACTTCATGTGTTCAAATGGAGCTTCAATTTTATATACTCCTCCATCGTATTTATCATCCCCAGAGTATTCTGTTGTTCCCCATCCAACACCTCCTGTTGTTAGCTGTTTATGTTGCTTCGCTAGTTTAGTGCCTAGACCTTTATATTTAAATAGAATTTCTTTATAAGGCAGAGCTACATTAACTTGACTTTTTGGAATATCTACAAATCTGCTAATATTAAATGGAGAACCTGAACTTGGATTTGCATAGAAATCGTCTAAGGTTTGTACTTTAATAGTTCCGTCATCTTCAACATAAGCAGTCAAATTATAAAGCTTAAAGATTCCTGTAAGAAAGTCAAGCACCTTTATTGGAGGTAACTGTTGACTTGGAACAAATTGAGTTGTTGCAGGTATGGTATAAGCACCAACAGAAAAAGTGTGAGATTCTGGAACTTGTAAATCAGACATCGCCCATGAAACAGAATCTACAGTAAATTCTTCTCTTATTTCTAGTTGAACTTGATAGTTTCCGTTGGTTATATCTACACTTTCTGCTGTTGCACTTGGAGCAGTTGCAGAAAAGCTATTCTGTATAACACCATCTCTAATTACATTAACTGTATAAACTGTAGTTTCAGCAGCATTAGGAGTTACTGTTAGCGTTGATGTTATTTTATTATTTCCTGTAAGTCCTGAAACTGTTACTGTTTCTCCTGCTGCTATAACATTTGTCATGGTAGTATCTAAACCAAAATCTATTATGTCAGTAAATGTTGTTACTGCATTAGGGTCTTCTACATTCCCTTTTTTTCTGTGCATCCACATATAGAGATTATAATATGCATCATTGCCAGTTGTCTTAAAAAAGTCTGTTGAAAATGTTATGCCATAAGTTTTCTCAATAGCCATTATAACTAAATGAACTCTTATAGCATACTTTAACTCTTTCCAGTATACTCCATGATTCATAGCAGCACTTTCTCCAGTTCCATTTGGAGCTACGTTTCCGTCATCTGCTATATCACTTGCTGAATCATAAAATAATCTTGTTGTATGTGTTATAAGTGGAGTAATTATTGCTTTAGAATAACTTACACTATCATTTGTAATATCATATCCAGTAACCAGTCCAGTATATATTGCAGTACTACTATAAGGTTTTGTAAATCCATCTATCCAGTTAGAATCTCCAATTAAGGCATCTAATGTATCTGTACCCATTAAATCTTTTAACTCTACAGTATTACCAAAGAATATAATCTTATAAGCATAGACATTATTGTCTCTCATTTCAACTCCTTTAAGTTTTATCTTTCCTTTTTGAAACACTAAATAATTAAGATCAATAGTTGCATTTACTTTTAATCTTCCGTCAAAGCCATTAATAATATCGAAATTATAATAGTGTTTAAATATTTTATTATTGACTTTGGAGGCAGGTATTGTAAAGCTTTGAGAAAAGCTAGTAAATACCTTAGATATGTCCTTGATGTTTTGTATCGTATTTGTTAATGAAATACTTTCATCATCAAATAATTCTACCCTTTCTCCCTCAATATAAAGTTGAATATATTGCATTATCTAACATTGTTTATTTTATCAAAGGCATAGTTAAAGTTTAATGTGTAATTAATTAAATTATCATTAACTGATTTTTTGAAGGTTAAGGATTTAGTATTTAAATTAATAGGTAAAATATCTGTTCCATTATCTACCCAGATTTGTTCGCTCAACAATAACTGTCTAATTACTTCATTAAAGCTTTCCTTTATGAATCCTGTATTCATGCTTATTGTCTCTTTTCCATTAATACCAAGAGTAGCTTGTGCGTGTTTTGAAGTATCATAATTAGGAGCATTTGTAAAGCTCATTATATCTCTTTGAAATTCACTACTTGAAGTTCTAATGGAGGTTGTAGACTTTTTAAAGAATGGCATAATTTGTAATGCTCCAAACTTGTTATAAAAAATTACTTGTAGCTGCTCATATTTAATCTCACATACTGCTTCAAGTGTAATAGTATGGGTTTGAGCATATCCAGTTTTAGTTGATACTACAGTTATGGTATCTCCAGTTTCTAGACTATTAGTTGGGGTTACTCTTATATATTTAATTTTTAATGTTGAATCATTAGTATTAGGAACTACAATAGGAGTTAAAGTAGAACCCCAGTATTCAGCGTATAGATTCCAGTATTCATTTGCTAATTGCCAATATACATCTGCACCTCCTCCACCTGTAAAGGTAATAGTTGGTTCTGCCTCTACAAAAACTGGAAAGACAATATCTGTACCTTGTTTAAAATATATAGTAGTATTACTCTGCATATAGGCAGGAGTGTAATTAGGTCTAGAGACAATAGTATAATTATCTGGTGTAGAGGTCATAATGTCTGCAACTAATGAGAGTTGTGTGTTACTTTCTACAGCAGCAATAGTACTTGAGGTTGCTGCACTTGTATTATTTACAGTATCTCCAACAGTTACTGTTGTAGTAAATGTTTGCGTGGAATCTATAAGTTTAAAAGCTGTAGTTGCTCCTGTTGTTGTAGAGCTTACAAGAGTATTAACTGGGTTTGTAGATTCTCTTGGGTTTACTCCAGTTTCAAAATATCCATAACCTTCAAATCCTAACAAGTCTACAGTCTGACTTTCTGATCCTACATCTGTTGTTATTGCACTATCAGCTTCTACCCATACTCCATCAGTAGAAAAGTTGGCATACTCAGTATCTAAATAATCTTTTACAAGACCACTTATTTCAAAGATTACATAATTGTTTCCTGTAAGGGGAGTTTTAGTTAGTGTGTATTGAGCATCTGTTGGTTTGTCTGTTGTAAAGACTCCTGAATATATATACAGGCTCATTGTTACTGTTGTTATTGTATTTGCAGCAGGACTTATTTTAATATAGTATGGACTTCTTGCGTTTAATATTGTACTCATAATTTTTTCTTATAATCATCTATTTTTTTAATATCTTCTATTAAGTCTAATACATAAGCTTCAGTTACTTCTTGAGGGTATCTTAAAAAGGCTTTAACAAATGGTCTAGTAAAAAACATACTGGCTTTAATTCCTTTGTTTTTAATGCTATGAGCAAGAATATATCCCATTGTTTTATATGTGCCAAACTGACCTTTCTTGTCTCTTGGCTGCAAATTCATTCTTTTAGCAAATCTTCCAAATACCCCAAGTCCTGCTCCATTTGCAGTTGCTCTTTCTAAACCTATAAGATTACTACTTGCTTTATAAGAAAATGGAGAACCCCTATTTACTAAGTAATTAGATTTAACTCCTTTAACTCCCCTATCTTGATACATTCCATAATCCTCCATGTCGAAGGTTATATTAAAACCTTGAGAATTTTTCTTTACAAAATATCCTATTGAGTTATATAATTCTTTTGTGGCATTATGTTTTTTTTTAGTTAGATTTGTTCTTGCCTGTTGAACTACATACTTACCAAACTTATTAATCTCAGTTTCTAAATTTTTTAAATCCATTAGCAAATAGTCATATTGGTAGGAACTACAATATCAAAGCTTATTGCCCATCCAGTTAAAGAGTTTTCAAATCTTTCATTGAAAGGCTCACAGCTTGCAGTATCTTCTACTTGGTATAAATCACTAAACAAATCTCCACGCATTAATTTGCTAACAATTCTAGCTGCTACATTTAACTGAGTATTAAGTATATCTTGCTCATTACTATTGCCTAGAAATGGAGAGGCATCTTCTGTCTTAGGGTCATCTACAATATCCATACACATTATAGTTACATTAAATGTTGTAGTTGGAGCTGAGATAGTGGCTTGATTAACCATGATGTGAGATAATGGAAATATCGTTTGCTTTGCTAAATCAATGTCAAAGATATTCCCATAGCTTACTGTATTTACAAATGGTTCTGCTTCTAAGGCTGTTTTAAGAGTATCAATTATATTGTAGTAAGTTGTCATAATGTTTTAATAAATATTGGAGTGAAAGAGTTTATATCACTATTATTTGTTTCTTCTATATAGTCATTAAGCCATTCTAAAGCAGCATCAAATTCAAAGACTTCCTGATTAACCTTTGCTTTAATTAAACAGTCTAAGCACTTCCAATAATCGTATATGGCTCTTTTAGGATCAGTAGTGCTTATACCTATCATGGCATCTTCAAATCCTTCAGCTAAGACAATACTTTCATCATAAGGAATTAAACCTCTTTCATAAAGCTCCTCAACTAAAAAGTCTTTCATAATTTACTTTTAATCATTCTTTGTTCTAATTCTTTTTTTTCTTTTTCAAATGTTAAAAAGGTTAAGCATTGGTGTAGAGGGAGTTTGGTAACTTCATCATATTTGGTAACACTTCCTTCACTAAGACCATAAATGCTGCTATAAAATCCCCATTTTCTATTAAAGTTTGCTTTTGCTGAGAGGTCAACTTCCTCGCCTCCTCCACTAAACAGTTCGGTGTACTGATTATTAATGCCTTTCCTAAATTGTAAAAAAAAACCATCGCTCCAAGTGCTACTCCTAATGGCATATTTTTCATATCGTACTTATCATAAGTTTCGTAAGGTTCTATCAAGTATTTATGTTTATGCCTTTGAGTTTCTGGTCTAAATAATACACCCATAGCTTTATCCATAGAATCCCAATCTTTTAGAGTAGTATCTAAGTCTATATATTCTCCAAAGGTCATGTCATCTAGCTGAGGAATAAAAGAAAACCTTTCTCCTTCTTTATTAAATGAGGGTATAAATTCTGGTTTCTGTTCAAATAATTTGCTTAGGTGTAATATTATCTTTTCAAAAGATTTGTATTTAATTTCTAATACTTGTTTAAGGTCAATCTCACAGAAAATCTCTACCATCTTTTGATTTAGAAATAAACTATCTTCCTTGTCCTTAGAGATATTTAAGAACTTTTGATACTGCCCTAAGGTAACATCGTTTAAAGTGTTTGGAACTTGAACTTCTATCTTCATACTATATGTACGATAAAATCAGAAACTGTACTCCACCCTA
>TARA_R110000751_G_scaffold3568_7_pt1 | contig 15007 bp, 10 predicted proteins | sample TARA_R110000751 | Tara Oceans TARA_R110000751 (sample SAMEA4398001) | marine metagenome | biome: Polar Biome; feature: [MES] marine water layer (ENVO:01000295) within the mesopelagic zone...; material: water (ENVO:00002006), including particulate matter (ENVO:01000060) such as...... | reverse complement strand
AAATTCACGATCCACAACCGGTTGGGTTCTCAGCGAAAACAATGAAACCAGCCAGGTCTCGGTGCGGGGTAATTTGCTGGTCAATTCAGCCCGCATGGCACGCGATTTTAGTCGTTCAGGCGAAGGCATTGCGCAATGCCCGGATTATGTTGTGCAATCAGATATTGAACAGGGGAAACTTGTTCATGTGCTTTCTCATTGCCGTGGCTTACTGCTCGACATTCATGCCGTTTTCCTTGCATCCCGTCGCATGCCCAAACATGTCCGCGCTTTTCTTGACTTTCTAACCCAAAAAATGCGCACCATGGTAATACAAAAATCCGGCACCCCGCCCATAGAATAGCCCGGTTCGGGGGGCAACGATCCAGGACGCACGATTTACCAGAAATGCCCGCATCACAAAGGAACGTGGCAATGGATATTCAACGCAACGCCGTAAATGGGTCGGCCAAAGGCCCGGCAGACTATTTCACCGGTTCAGTAAGGATCGATACGCGCTTTCAGGCGCCGGACCCTGCCCGTGTTGGCGGCGCCTTCGTTACCTTTGAACCAGGCGCGCGCACGGCGTGGCATACCCATCCGCTTGGGCAAACCATCATTGTCACCAGCGGCCTTGGCTGGGCACAGCGCGCAGGCGAGCCCAAACAGGAAATTCGTCCTGGCGATGTCGTCTGGTTCGCGCCGGGTGAAAAGCACTGGCATGGCGCGTCTGACAGATCTGCCATGACGCATATCGCCATTGCCGAAACGTTAAACGGGTCTGCGGTCGACTGGCTCGAACATGTTACCGATGACGATTACCTCGCGAAGCTTGGTTAGAGTGTATTCCGTTTAGTCTGCGACTGATCACAAAATGAAGCGTTCCCCTGTTACCTTTGGAAAATGAAAAATGCAAAAGCGGTTTCTGGGAAAAAGCGGACTGGAAGTTTCCGCAATTGGCTATGGTTGCATGGGCATCAATTTTGCCTATGGCCCGGCCATGGAAGAGGATGATGCCATCACGCTTCTACGCAAGGCGCACGATCTTGGCATTACCTTTTTTGATACCGCCGAAGCCTATGGCCCCTACAGCAACGAAAAAATCGTTGGCAAGGCCCTGGCCCCGATCCGCGATCAGGTGGTGATCGCAACCAAGTTCGGCTTCAACATCGATGAAAACGGCGGACAATCGGGCATGAATAGCCGCCCGAAACACATCCGCGCGGTTGCCGAGGCATCCTTAAAACGGCTGGGAACCGACCGGATTGATCTGTTTTATCAGCACCGCGTTGACCCTGACATACCGATTGAAGAGGTTGCAGGAACCGTCAAGGACCTGATTGCCGAGGGCAAGGTAATGCATTTTGGCATGTCCGAAGCCGGTGCGCCCACCCTTCGCCGTGCCCATGGCGAACAGCCCGTTGCCGCCCTGCAAAGCGAATATTCCCTGTGGTGGCGCGAACCCGAAGATGACATTTTGCCAACACTTGATGAACTTGGGATCGGCTTTGTCCCGTTCAGCCCGTTGGGCAAGGGTTTTCTGACCGGGACGATTAACCCGGAAACCAAATTCGACGACGGCGACTTTCGCAACCTCAGCCCGCGTTTCGAGGCCGAAGCCCGTCACGCCAACCAGTCTTTGGTCGATTTGCTTGGCGTCATCGCCCGCCGTAAAGAGGCGACCCGCGCACAAATCGCCCTGGCGTGGTTGCTGGCGCAAAAACCCTGGATCGTCCCAATCCCCGGCACCACCAAACTTCACCGTCTTGAAGAAAACAACAAAGCCGACACTGTCGTCCTTGATGCTGCCGATCTTGATGAAATCGCAGCAGCCCTTTCTGAAATCGAGGTCGTCGGTGATCGTTATCCGGCACACCTGCAGCAGCAGATAAATCGATAGCTGTTCAACAGCGATGACACAGCCAAACCGGTTGGGCAAACGGCTTAATTCAACCGCCGCCCGTCATCTTTGCCGAACACATGAACATTGCCTTCCTGAATGCCAAGATGCAAGGTTGATCCGAGCGGCGCATCGAAACGATCATTCAAAGCAACCGTCATTGAGACCTTTCCAGTCTGACCATACAGATGGGTTTCTGCGCCGGTTGGTTCTATCAAATCAAGATTAAACGGGATCGTACCTGTTTCGGCATTTTGCACGATCTTCACATGCTCCGGACGGACCCCAATGGTAACACCGGCACCTGTTGGTGCCTCTATCGCGCCAGAAACCCGGACCAATGCCGTCGACGTGCGGACAAAAACCCCGTCCCCATCGCGTTCCAGAACGCCATCAAACAAATTCATCGATGGCGAGCCAATAAACGTCGCCACAAAAACATTTGCAGGGCGATCATACACTTCCAGCGGCGCGCCGATTTGTTCGATCTTCCCGTGATTCATAATTACAATGCGATCAGACATGGTCATGGCTTCCATCTGATCGTGGGTCACGTAGATCGATGTGGTGGAAAGGCGGCGTTGCAAAGCCTTGATTTCAACGCGCATCTGAACGCGCAATTTGGCATCAAGGTTCGAGAGCGGTTCATCAAACAAAAATACCTGCGGACGCCGTACAATCGCCCGCCCCATTGCCACACGTTGCCGCTGCCCGCCCGAAAGCGCCTTGGGCAACCGATCCAGATAAGGGCTCAGATTAAGAAGTTCGGCAACATCCTCGACCGCCGGACGTATTTCAGCTTTGGGTACGTTTCGCAATCGCAGGCTAAAGCCCATGTTTTCGGCAACGGTCAGATGCGGATAAAGGGCATAATTCTGAAACACCATTGCCATATCGCGGTCCTTGGGGGCCACGTCATTAATGACGCGGCCATCCACGGCGATGGTGCCATCGGTAATTTCTTCAAGACCGGCAATCATCCGAAGCAAGGTAGACTTCCCACAGCCAGACTCCCCGATCAACGACACAAATTCGCCGTCACGAACGGTTAAGTCCAGGCCGTGAAGAACTTCCACGCTGCCATAGTTTTTTTTCAATTGTGAGATGGTCAGATTGGCCATTGAAGAACTCCGAACAGGGGAACCAGCCAAATGTGTTCCCGGACCAGAAAGGCTTAGGAAAGAACAACCACCTTGGACAGGTGACGCGGGGCGGTCGTATCAAGGTTTTTAAATTCGGCAATCCGTTCGCCAAATACCTGCAACGCTGGCAGCAATTCAACAACCCGGGCCAAACCGGTTTCGCTTAGCGGAATAGAAATATCGCCCGGCCCGCCAAACCCGATAACCTTGCCACCCTTGTCCTGAATTTCCTGGGCCAGTTTGGCTTCTTCTGCTACGGTGTCTTCGCTGTATAACAAAACCACCAGCGACCTTTCATCAATCAGGCTGATCGGGCCATGGCGATATTCCATCGGATGGAAAGTTTGCGCATAGCTCAGGCTCATTTCCTGAAGTTTCAGCGCCCCTTCGGATGCAATCCCGTAAAGCGGACCTGCGCCAAGATAAACGAAATGTTCGCGCCCGGTGATAAAGCCGCCATCAATGGCGCTTAGCTGTGCCAGAGGTTTTTGCGCTTTTTCAATAATCGAGGGCGAAATGTTGGTCCCGGCCAAACGCAACCCGGCAATCAGCATCAAGGATGCCGACGATGTCATGACCACACCCTCGTCACCGTGGGTCGGCACATAAACTGTTTCGCCAGCGGCAGCAACAATCGAACTGTCTTTTTCGCAGGTCAGCGCAATGGTGCGAATGCCATGCTTTTTGCTGTAATCAACTGCCTGAACGGTCTCGGTTGACTCTCCACTGCGCGACAAGGCCAGCACACAAATATCATCGCGTTTTGCCAAATAGGCATCCGCCCGACGTGCCCATTCGCCACCTGGCACTGCCAGGGCATTTCGCCCGCACAGATTAAATGCCGATACAATCGCCTGTGCCAGGTAATAAGACGTTCCGCACCCGACAACCACGGTGATTGCCTCGGTAATGCTTGGCAGGTCAACTGTTGTTGCGCCCTCCCAATAGGCGAACTGTTCTACAATGACACGCTCGGTCACATTCATTTTAACATCCTTTTTATACAAGCTAATGCTCGCTACTTGGTCGCGCCGGCCATCAGGCCGCTAACCAAAAAACGATTGAGGAAAAGCACCACCAGAACAGGCGGTATAATTGCGATAATTCCGGCAGCATTAATCAGGCCGTAATCGACATAGTTCCGGCTGACAAATTCCGGGATCAGAACCGTCAGCGGCTTTGTCGTTAAGGTCGGTGAGAAGACCAGAGGCACCAGAAACTGCCCCCAGGCATTCAGAAACGTGATGATGGCAGCCGCAATCAGGCCCGGGGCTGCCAGCGGCATAATAATGCGTACCAGCGTATAAGTGCGCCCGGCTCCGTCCATCCATGCGGCTTCTTCCAAAGACAGCGGCATGGACTGGTAAACACTGCGCATCAACCACAAAGCCAGTGGCAGAAATGCCGAAACATAAATCAGCGTGACCCCGACATAGGTATCAACCAGATGCAACGCGATCATCAGGCGGTAAAGCGGGATCATCACCGTATAGGCGGGGATCGCCAACGTACCGACCACAACAAAAAACAGCACATTACGCCCGGGAAATTTCATCCGGGCAAAGGCATAGGCCGCAAATGCCGCAATCGCTACAGTAACAAGGGTGGCCGCGACCGATGTGATCATGCTGTTAATGATCGCGCGGGAAAACTGCGGCCAAACCGACGCAACCGTGTTGCCCTGCGACATACTGGTACTGCCAAACAGCTTGGCGTAATGCTCCAGTGTCATATGTGCCGGCCAGAAATGCGGCTCTGCCGAGACAAGATCGGTCGGCGAGGTAAAACTTGTTGCCAACGACCAGTAGATAGGGCCAACCGACCATAAAAGCAGAACCAGAACCGCAATAATTGTTCCGATTTTACCACCGGCAACTGCAAATTTACGGTGTATCATCAGTCAAATCTCGTTTCACGATAAACCTTGAGAACGTAAAACAATGACACCAACAACGATGCGAGCATCGCCAGAAGCGACAGTGCCATGCCAAGCGAAAATTTAAGGTTCTGGAACGCATCAAGATAAACCTGGATAATCACGGTGCGGGTATCGAGACTGGCACGATTGAGAATCCATGCTTCGTCAAACAGGTTAAAGGCAAACACCGTCGACTGACTGAGTGCAATCGCCAACCCCCCCGATATCAACGGCAAAGTAATCAGGCGGAAACATTTGAACGAATTTGCGCCATCAAGCCGTGCCGCCTGATACAGGTCTTTAGGAATGCTTTGCAGCGCGGCTAGCAAAATAATCGCTGTCAAAGGCATCATGCGCCAGACATGAACCAGAGTTACCAGGAACAGCATCACGTATCTGTCATTGAAAAACAGCGTCGGGCCGCTTAGCAAACCTGTGGAATGCAAGACCCCGGTTAACAGACCGTAGCTGGGGTTATAAATCCACATCCACACAACTGCGTTAACGACCGGTGGCAAGCACCACGGCAACACCACAGCGGCAAGCAACCAGCGACGCCCGATTTGGACCTTGTTAAGCAACAAGGCCGTTGCCAAACCACCCGCCGTTTCAAGAATCACGGCCAGCACCACGTAATAGAAGGTATTGCGCCACGACTGATTTACCGTCGTATTGTTAAACAGGTCGATATAGTTCTTGAACCCGACAAAAGGTGTCCCCGCCCGCATGGGGCTGACATTGTAAACACTATCGATTATTGTCGACAGCAATGGCAGCAGGACCAGCCCGCCCATGATGACAACCATGGGAATAACAAAGGCAATGCCCAGCGAGGCCTCGTTACCAAAGCGGCGCGTTTTTTCACGTGTTCGTGCGGAAGCCATTCCTGGTTATCCTCTGCGTACCGTTATTGCTGGGACGCCGATTTGGCCGCATCCGCAATCTGCGTCAGAGCGTCCTCGACGCTAACCTGACCTTTTGCTGCCTGATTGATGGCAGCCGAAACAGCAGAGGAGAATTCCGGATACCAGCCCGGCGTCCCATCCGCAAACAGCGGTTCGACACTGGCAGCCTGTGCCAGTAAAACCTTGCCATTGTTCAGCTTGCCGTCTTCTTCAAGTTGCCTGAGAACACTCAGGCGCGGCGGCAAATTACCCAGAGAATTATAGCTGTTGACCTGGGTTTCAGGCTTCAGCATCCATTTAATGAATGCCTTGGCCGCATTCTTGTTTTCTGCCGAAACCGGAATACCGATCGCTTCAGGTAAACCAATCGTGCGGGTCTTGCCCGTGGTCGATGGCATCAGGGCTGCGGAAACATCATCGGCCACCTGCGACTTCGACGGATCAGCATAAACTGACAAATTACCTGCCCAACCTGCGACATCGAATGAAACCTTGCCGCTTTTAAACAGTTCCTGAACGTCAACATCCTTAAGGCCGGTTGATGACGGATCGATCAGGCCGTCTTTCAATGCCTGAATTTCAAAACTAAGCGCCTTATACCCACCCGATTTCGGGTCAAGGAACAGCGGTTTGAAATCCTTGTCAAACAGGTCACCGCCAAACGCCTTGGTCAGCAGATACCAAGCCGTTGATGTTCCCTCGGTTGCAGAAAGTGGCAAGCCAATAGGATAATCCACTATTTTTGCATCCTTGATCGCCTTGGCTGCGGCAAGAAGTTCGTCCGGTGTTTTGGGGGCCTGTTTGATACCCGCCTTGTCGAGCTGGGTTTTATTATAAATCAGCACGCGGAAATCGTTATTATAGGGAAGAGCCAGCAAGCTGCCATTATAGTTAAAGATCTTCGCTGTCGGTACATCGGCGATAGTTTCATTGGTGAAATCATCGTTCAAGGCATCATACCAGCCAGCGGCACCAAACTGCCCAACCCAGGACCAGTCAACTTCGGTTGCACTGGCCGGGGCGGTATTTGCAATCATCGATGTGACGATTTTGGTGTGGATTTCGTCCCAACCCAAGGTCTGACTTTGCAAAGAAACGCCGGTTTCTGCCGTAAATTCGTCCGTCATTTCCTTGGGCAGTGTTCCCCAGGGTGGCAGCAAAACCGAAAGTTTCTGTCCGTCGAGGGGTTTGGTATCATCAGCCAGAGCGGTGCCGGAAACACCGACCTGCAACATAGCCGTAGCAGCAATTGCTGCCATAAATGTCCGTCTTTTCATGATATTTGCCTCCTTATTATAATGATTGAAAAGCTGCATTCAGGGACACGGATAGACCTTCAATAAAGGTATGGTCGGCGTTCCAGCCCGCTTGTTGCGCACAGCGCAACAAGGCACCCCCAATCGGTGGCAAGACGGGGATAAGTGGCTCGGACCCAATACGGTCGCGAACACCGTTCAAAACATAGGAATTATCAAACACACCTCCGGCATAGCTCCAGCGCATTGGGGCACTGGTATCGAGCAATCTTGTCGCGGCATCGGCATGTTCGACCAGACGATCACAGGCGTGATCGAGAATGGTCTGCGCATCCTTATCCCCCGCCTCGGCCAGCCGCCCGGTGATCCGGGCAATGGCAGCGATGGAGGATCGCCTGTTTTCAAGCGCATACACCCAGTCGATCAATTCATCGGGGCGCAATGACATTTCCGACAACACGGCGTCGGCAAAGGTTTTTGTTTCATTGCGGCGATCAAGACCACGCCCAACCAGCGCCAGGCTTTCTCGCCCGATCCAGTACGCGCTGCCTTCATCGCCAAAACTGTCGCCCCATCCGCCAATTCTGAAATGCGGATCGCCAGCTTTATTAAGGCTTGCCCACGCCATTGATCCCGTTCCCGCCAGCACAAGCACGCCGCCAGTTCCGGCAAAAGCCCCGTCAAAAGCAACCCGCACATCGTTTTGCACCAAAACCGGGCACGGAAGGCACTCGGCCGCGACGGTATTTTGTTTTTGCGACAGGACTTTAAGTTCATCATGAAACGGCATCCCCATAACCGCCGCCTGCAAACCTTTCTGCACGATGACGGGCGCAACCATTTCTCGCAACAATCCTGGCCAGTCTGTCCCGGATGTTGGATCAAGGCTTGGCCCCGACCTCAACGTCGTAACGGCCCCTTGTGGGTCGGCGATTGCCAGCAGGGTTTTGGTGCCGCCAGCATCAAGGGCAAGAATACAAGCCATCGCTATTCTGCATCCTTAATCGCGATTTCAGTAACAGGGGCCGCAATATCACGAAGGCGTGTTCGCCATTCATCCGAAATGGCGTCGTCGGTAATGACATGCAGGTCTTTACTAACCGGGCCAACGCGATAGGTCAGGCGACGGCTGAATTTCGAAGAATCAACTAGCAAAGCCTTGCTAGACGACCGCGCCAGCATCAGTTCGTTTGCCCGCGCTTCATGATCATCAAGGCTATAGAGCCAACCGTCGTCGGCAATCGCCCCGGCACCAAGGAACAATTGATCAAACCACAACCGTTCCAGCGCACTTTCGGCAATAGGCCCGACCATTGATGCATTTTCGGGGCGCAACTGCCCGCCGATCAGCGTAATGCGAATGTCGCTAACATCCATCAGAACCTGGGCGACCGTCACACAATTGGTGAAAACCGAAAGCGGCATCGGATCAAGCCGCAATCGGCGTGCAATTTGCAGCACTGTCGTCCCGGCATCCAGAAACACACTGCTTTTAGGAATCAACAAGTCATAGGCAGCATCGGCAATCGCGCGTTTTGCCGCAAGGTTTGACCGTTCACGCTGTTCAAAGCCAACTTCGATCCCGACGGCGTCGGCGATACGCGCCCCACCATGGGTCCGAACAATCGCGCCCTGCGCCTCAAGCGCCAAAAGATCGCGACGAACCGTTGCCAATGACGCACCGACCTCATCGGCAATCGCCTGAATATGGCTAAACCCATGATTGTATAAATATTGCCGAATGGCAGACAGGCGATCGCCCTTCATTGAAATCCAGACTCCCTTATTGAACTTTCTGCAATGATATTCCGATCAAAAAAAATCATTGTCAAGCATTTTTATGATCGATTATAACCAATAAAAGTCATGTTACCGACGTATTTTGATTTACTCCAGATGAAAGAAAGCAAGATGACGTACAATCCCTTATTGGAAATGCTGCGATCACGTGCCGATGGCGAGATAACGGGAATACCTTCAATCTGCTCTTCGCATCCACTGGTTATCGAGGCCGCCTTGCGAGAAGGGATTGCCAACAAAACACCGGTTCTGATCGAGGCAACCTGCAATCAGGTTAACCAGGATGGCGGCTATACCGGCATGACGCCGTCAGGTTTTCGTCTTTACGTCGAACAGATTGCAAACAAGGTTGGCTTTGATCTAAAAAACCTGTTTCTCGGCGGCGATCATCTTGGGCCAAACCCCTGGAAAGACCTGCCAGCAACCGAGGCCATGGAAAAGGCAGATATCCTTATTTCCCAGTATGTTAAAGCAGGATTTGTCAAAATCCATCTCGACACGTCAATGGCATGTGCCGATGATCATGCCCCGCTTTCGGATACCACAATTGCCGAACGCTCGGCCCGGCTTGCGCGAGTATCAGAGAATGCCGCTTCGGGCCTGAAGCCCGTCTATATTATCGGCACCGAGGTTCCAATTCCTGGCGGCGCGATGGAGGCCCTTGACCACCTTGAAGTTACATCCCCGGACGCCGCCATCGCGACTTACGAGGCACATCGTAGCGCCTTTGTTAAACTGAAACTGGAGGACGCATTTTCGCGCGTTATTGGCCTTGTCGTTCAGCCAGGCGTCGAATTTGGTAACGAAAATGTTGTCTATTATAACCCGACGGCAGCAACGGAACTCAGCGCAGCATTGAAACAAATTCCCGGCATTGTCTTCGAAGCACATTCCACCGATTACCAGCCGACAAGCGCCTTGTCCTCCCTGGTGAAAGACGGCTTCGCCATTCTCAAGGTTGGCCCCGGCGTAACCTTCGCCATGCGCGAAGCTCTGTACGGCCTTGATCAGATCGCCGGTTTCCTTGATCAACTTGGCAAGGCAGATTCTCTGGCCGAAAAGCTTGAACAACTGATGCTGGCCCACCCCCAGCATTGGCAGAAATATTACCCTGGCAATGCTGATGCCCAACGCCTGCAACGCCATTTTTCTTACAGCGATCGCATTCGCTATTACTGGCCAACGGATGCCGCGACCAAAGCGGTCGATAGCCTGCTGTCACGGTTGGAAAACCGCGATCTGCCCGAACCACTGATCAGCCAGTTCCTGCCAAAAGTCTATCCACTTTTCGCGACTCAAAAACAGAAACCAACCGCACAAACCCTGATCATAGAAATGATCCGCCTGGTCATCCACGACTACGAAATTGCGTGTCGACGCGCCTAAATGTTTAGTCCGCCAGCTTCTTGTTAGCTCTGCGTTCTAAAAATTCGACAATTTCAGGGCTTCCGCGCTTTTTTCCAACCAGGAATTTAGCGCGGAAAACGCCAATCTCCGGCGATCCAACGGCGGGCCTCTGAGCAGGGGCTTTGGCATGTATCTTAACAAACCAAATTTCGAGGTTCGGTTGAGCACAACGAATAAGTGAAGTTTTCCTTCGTCGGTACGTATTTGAATACTATCGATGTGGAAATGCCAGAGGCGCTGCCGTGTAAAATTTTTCTCATAATGCCTTCTTCTATTGTCGAGCATGTGATGCAGCATTGAATCATGAGACTAAATATTTAGCCCCCCTGAAGCGGATAAAAAATTTTAAATTCAAACTATTATGATATACCCTTTATACGAGTGAATAATTATGGTCACCTGATCAGAACCAAACGCACGTTTTACCTGACTGAAGATTGGTTGATAACGGCCTGATCCACATATCTCTGATGGTCGTCGCACATGGAACTACCTTGTCTTCATTGATACTTTTTAGTGGGTTTTGTTAACCTTAAACGAAAATCATGGATCCGCGGTTTAGAAATGTCAGAATTCTTATCTTCGACGAATATCTCCCGCGTTGATACCCAGGCAGATGGCAGCACACAACTTTCGCATGTGGTCGGCCCGGTTCTGACAGATCTCTGGAGACTGGAACGCTGCGTTGGAGATGTTCTTCAAAACGCAGCACAAAAATTCCCGTCACAAGAGATCGTCTATATCGACGACCATGGCGAGGAAATGTCATCAAGCTATTTTGAACTTCTTGCCACGGCAGAAACCATTGCCGCCGGGCTGCATAAGGCAGGATTTCGCGTCGGCGACAAACTTATCGTGCAAACGGCCAGATCAAGCACGACCATTCCATTGCTTTGGGCATGTTTGTTAAGCGGTGTTGTTGCTGTTCCGACCCCTGCGCTGACGGTACTTGACGAAGGTGCAGCGCCCGTTCGCAAATTACGTGCGGTTTGGGAAATGTTGAACGGCCCTGCAATTGCAACCGACGCGGACATTGCTGACAAACTTGCCGGTTTTGGAAGTGAACATGGCTGGGACGGCCTAAGGGTTATTTCGTTCGACACACTAAATGATGCAACGGCCAAACAGCATGCGCCAGCCCTTCCAAAGCTATCGCCAGATACACTTGCGATGTTGCCGCTGACTTCTGGCAGCACGGGCCGGCCAAAGGCGGTCGAACTGACGCACAGAAACATTCTGGCAATGTCAGCTGGCACCAATCAGGCCAATGGATTCACGGTAGAGGATGTCGCGCTGAACTGGATGCCACTTGATCATCCGGGCGCCCTGGTATTTCTCGGTGTCGTACCGATGGATGTCGGGGCAGCGCAAATTCATGTCCCGACCGGATATGTCCTTGGCGATCCGTTGCGCTGGCTTGACTTGATTGATCGCTACCGTGCCAGCATTTCCTGGGCACCGAACTTTGCCTTTGCCCTGATCAATACCCGCCTTGGCGAAGGCAAAAAACAATATGATCTTTCCTGCATGCGTTTTTTGGTCAGTGCTGGCGAACAGGTAACAGCAACAACGGTTCAACTGTTCCTTGAAAAAATGCAACGCAACGGCCTGCCAAAAGATGCGCTAAGACCTGCCTTTGGCATGGCGGAAACATGTTCAGGTATTACCTGGTCGCCCGGCCTTACTAAAAAAATCCTTGCTGAGGACCCGACATATGTCTCGCTTGGTCCTGTGATTCCCGGTGCCGAAATGCGAATCACGGATGAAGAAAACAACGTCCTGCCCGTCGGCGAAACAGGAGCCCTGCAACTACGTGGCCCATCCGTTCTGGCGGGATATTACGAAAACCCGACCGTCAACGCCGATGTCATGCGCGGTAACGGCTGGTTTGCAACGGGTGACCTGGCGTTCTTTAAAAATAAAGAATTGTACATTACCGGGCGCAGCTCGGAAGTGATCATGATCAATGGTCTGAATGTTGCGGCCAACGAGCTTGAAGCTGTCTCCGAAGATGTCGAAGGTGTGGCCGTTTCCTTCTCTGCTGCCCTGTCCGTTCGAAATGAAACCACTGCGACCGAAGACGTCGTTCTTGTCTTTAGCCCGCAAAGCGGCGACCCCAGCGACAAAGAAACGCTGACATCTCTGGCTGACCAGATCCGAAGCTATATGGCGCGCCAGACCGGCATTCGCCTGGCGAAGCTTGTCGCCCTGCCCACAAGTGAAATCCCCAAGACGTCGATTGGCAAAATTCAACGATCCGCGCTGAAAAAACGTTTTCTGAATGGCGATTTTGACCACGCCATTCTGGCCGAAAAACCCCGCAAGCGCCGTCGACCTGCACCAACGGACGACACCCCGGCACACACTCAAGACCAGATCGCCGAGCTTGAAGAGAAAATCACAGCTCTGTGGTCCGAGGCCCTTGATATTGACGACATCGACCCGGGAGAAAGCTTCTTTGAGCTTGGCGGCAATTCAATCCTTCTGATGCGTTTGCAGGCACTGTTGCGCCCGATTGCCCCAACCATCGAACTGGTCGACCTGTTCCAATACCCGACCATCAGATCACAGGCACTTTTCGTTGCCCGGCGCGACAGCGATGATGGCGACAACAATCAAACGCTATCAAGCAAAAAGGTCCGCCAAAATACCGCCCGTGACGTGGACACAGACATCGCTATTATTGGCATGTCATGCCGTTTTCCAGGTGCGGACAATATCGCAGAATTCTGGGAAAATCTGCGCCAGGGCAAAGAAACCATTTCGCGTTTTTCGGTCGATGAACTGGTCGAAGCAGGCTTTGATCGCGAACAGGTTTCCCATCCGGATTATGTCCGCGCCAGCCCAACCTTGCGGGACCCGGCAGGCTTTGATGCCGGGTTCTTTGGCTATAGCGCACGCGAAGCCGAACTTCTCGATCCGCAGCAACGCCTGCTGCTTCACTGTGCGTGGGAAACCTTTGAAGACGCAGCCTATAACCCCCTTACCCTGAAGGGGCGCGTTGGTGCGTTTGTCGGGGCAAGCATGAACACCTATTTCGTCAATAACGTCCTGCCAAATCGCAACAGACTGGACAGCCGCGATCCAATGGACGTGTTTACACTGGATTCCATGGGCGGCTTCCAGACGATGGTTGCCAATGACAAGGACTATGTCTCGACCCGGGTATCCTACAAACTTGATCTTCGCGGGCCGAGCCTCAATGTCCAGACAGCGTGCTCGACCGGTCTGGTCGTTATTCACCTTGGCGCAAAAAGTCTGATGAATGGCGAATGTGAAATGGCGCTGGCGGCGACATCGTCGGTACAGGCACCACAGGCCGCCGGACATTTATGGCAAGAGGGCATGATTGTCTCCCCCGATGGTCATTGCCGCGCATTCGACGCTGATGCCGGCGGCACCATTTTCGGAAGCGGTGTCGGGGTGGTACTGCTCAAACCGCTTCGCAAGGCGGTGGAAGATGGCGACAACATCTATGCGGTGATCCGTGGGAGTGCGCTTAACAACGATGGCGGACAAAAAGTCGGCTATATGGCACCCAGCGGGATCGGCGAAACCGATGTTGCCCGTGCAGCGCTTGCGGCCGCCGATATCGATCCGGAAACGGTTGGCTTCCTTGAAGCACATGGCACAGGCACACGTGTTGGCGACCCGATTGAAGCCCGAAGCCTTGCCAAGGCATATCGCGGAAACGGCAAGGCAAAACAATGGTGTGCGCTTGGTTCGGTGAAAACCAACCTCGGTCATTTGCAAATCAGTTCCGGCATTGCCGGGTTCATGAAGGCCGCACTCGCCCTGCATCACCAGGAAATTCCGCCAACCCTTCACTTCAACAATGCAAATCCTGATTGCGAATTTGAAAACAGTCCGTTCCACGTCAACACCCAAACGATTAGCTGGCCGGAAAATGCCGGTCACCCGCGCCGGGCGGGCGTCAATTCGCTTGGTATTGGTGGCACAAACGCCCATATCGTTCTTGAAGAAGCTCCTGCCCCCACCACGCAGAAATACGCAGAAACGCCAGACCGTTCCTGGCACATTCTTGTTCTTGCGGCACGCGATGAAAAAGCTCTTGACCGGTTGCAGGCCCGATATCTTAATTTTGTAGCAGCCCATCGGGAAGTAGATCCGGCCGATCTGGCATATAGTGCAAATGCCGGACGCAAGGCATTCGAGCAACGGCGCTTCTTTGTTTATGACACGCTGACAACCCTTCGCGACAAGCTGGCTGAACCTGCCATCCGTACAGATGGTAAATCAACGTTTCTGGCACTTTCGCACATGCCAATCACGAACGCCCCTGGCAAGGACCTTCTCAAAAGCGCGCCCGTTTTCACCCATCTTCTTGAAGACTATGACGAGGTAATCATTGATTCTGGCCGCGACAGTGTCCTTACGTGGTTGCGCGATAGGATCGCCAAGCCCGATGACCTGAGTTTTGATTTACTTGCCGGTGTAACCATACAGCTTGCGCTGGCCGGAACGATGCGGTCCTGGGGGCTGCCGATGCGCGCCTTTACCGGTGATCCCGACATGCTGGCCGTCCTTGCAGGCAAACAGGATTTTGCCGTGCTTGTTAAAAAGCTGCTGTCTGATGCATCGGGCAAGCCGTCGGTTTCCATTCCGTCAAACGATGAGGCCAGATACATCCCGCTGATCGTCGAGACCGAAACCGGAACCGGTGATCTGTGGCCCCGGAT
>TARA_R110000751_G_scaffold937_13_pt1 | contig 15064 bp, 15 predicted proteins | sample TARA_R110000751 | Tara Oceans TARA_R110000751 (sample SAMEA4398001) | marine metagenome | biome: Polar Biome; feature: [MES] marine water layer (ENVO:01000295) within the mesopelagic zone...; material: water (ENVO:00002006), including particulate matter (ENVO:01000060) such as...... | reverse complement strand
GGGATGAGGGATGAGGGATGAGGGATGAGGGATGAGGGAAAATTAAATTTTCTGAGACACGAAACAATTTAAAAGTAAAAATTAAATTCAAATTTTAAACGCTGCACTCATAACTCATCATTCTAGACTGTTAATGATATTTTGTAAAAATCTTAGTTGCCTCGTTATAACTGCTTTCAAAAGACATGGCACTTATATTAGAGTCTGCCTTTGTCGTATTGAAATAGCTGACCATTTTTTCTGTAGGCATGTTACCAGTGAGTTCGTCTTTTGCCATAGGGCAACCACCGAAGCCTTGTATGGCCCCATCAAAACGACGGCATCCCGCTTTATAAGCAGCATCTACCTTTTCATGCCATTTTGCGGGAGTGGTGTGTAAATGTGCGCCAAATTCGATCTCCGGATATTTAGGGATGAGGTTGGAGAATAGATAAGAAATGGTTTCTGGATCTGAAGTTCCTACGGTATCTGAAAGCGATAGAATCTTAACCCCCATATCGTACAGCTTCTGCGTCCACTCCCCTACGATCTCCACATTCCATGGATCTCCATAAGGGTTACCAAAGCCCATAGAAATATAAACGACTAATTCTTTATTGTTCTTTTGAGCGAGATCGATGATCTCCTGCAACAATTCCACACTTTGAGCAATAGTTTTATGGGTGTTGCGCATTTGGAAATTCTCAGATATAGAGAATGGATACCCTAAATACTGAATTTCTGGATGCTCGCAAGCTGCTTGAGCGCCTCGTAAATTAGCAACAATAGCAAGAAGCTTGGAATCGGTTTTAGAAAGATCTAGTTGAGAAAGTACATCAGCAGTATCGACCATTTGCGGTATGGCTTTAGGAGAAACAAAGCTCCCAAAATCAATCGTATCAAAACCACATCTCAATAAAGACTGAATGTACTGCACCTTCAAATGAGTTGGGATAAACTCCTTAATTCCTTGCATGGCGTCACGCGGACATTCGATAATTTTTACATGTTCCATTGCGGTAAAGATACCAAACAATATCGTTTGCGAAAATGAAAAAAACCTATTTTTGATTTACTGTCAATGCTTATTTGAGGCGACAAGCATTAACATGAACTTCCTGTTTTATGTCAATAAAATTTAACCCATTATCTAGAAGTGTTTTAAAAAAAGAGAAACTTGTACAATAGACTTAAGAGAAACCTCTTTAGTTTACACAACCCCAGTAAGTTGAACTATTTTCATGGAATGACAATGTTTTTTAAAGGTCTTTTTTTACGTGTGCCGGAGCGATATAAAACATTGGCATTATTCTTTTTAAATCACTAACTCAAAAAGATATTCAACAGACCCCTTACCTGATCTGTGTCATCCACATAATACCTAGCCGCAGTATTAGCTACTCCCACTTTTACCGTAACCGCTTCTTCTGGCAAGTCTTGAAACATAAATTCATCGGTCCAATCATCCCCTATGCAAAATATAAAGTCGTACTTCTGATTCAGAATATGGTTGTTTGCCGCTTTTCCTTTATGGACATTACTACTCTTTATTTCCAGCACTTTATTTCCAGAAAGCACACTTAAACCATGGTTACTAGTTAGTTCTCTGATCACGCTGGAGAGTTCATTAGCTCGCTTTTCTCCAAGTTCTGGATCTGCCTTGCGGTAATGCCATGCCAGAGAATATTTTTTCTCCTCAATAAAAGTTCCTGGGGTGCGGTCCACAAAAGTTTGTAAAACCGGTTGAATAGTTGGTACCCAATCGGTATTCATAGTTTCTGTGAGTTCCCAATCAGCACCATATATTTTCTTAAGAACACCATGCTCTGCAATCAAAGTTACAGGCACGTCTTTAAACCACTCTCCTAGTGTTACAGAATCACGACCACTAATAATCACTACTTCACTTTTGTCATCAGCTTGTAGTTTTGAAACCATCTCTAGTAATTGTGCATCTGGTTTTGCATCACCTGGATTATTGACAAAGCCTCGTAAGGTACCGTCATAATCTAGGAAGAACATACGCTTTTTAGCATTCTTAAAACGCTGGAGTATTTCATCCTGTCGCTTTTCATTAATATGTTTTGCTTTAACCACACTTCTATTTCCTTCTACTGCATGGAGTTTAACCATAAAATCACTGGCCCACTTTTCTACATTATAGCGTTTCAAGCGACTTTGCATGTACTTGTTTCGTTTTTTCTGTTCTTCCTCAGGCATTTCTAGCGCTACTTTAATAGTGTCTGCGATAAGGTCTATATTGTTTGGGTTAATGAGCAAAGCTTCATTCATCTCCTTTGCAGCGCCTGCCATTTCAGAAAGGATCAATACTCCAGTTTGATCGGTTCTTGTGGCGATATACTCTTTGGCAACCAAATTCATTCCATCCCTAATAGGAGTGATCAACGCCACATCACAAGACGTATACAGGTCGATTAAATTATTAAACGGCATCGAACGGTAAAAGTACCAAACCGGCGTCCAACTTACCGTTGAGAACTTACCGTTGATACGTCCTACCAATTCGTCTATTTCTTTCTTAAGGACTTGGTATTGAGGAACATTAGAGCGGCTAGGAACGGCCAGCATGACCAGTCTTACCTTTTCAGTGTATTCTGGGTATTTCTCTAGGAAATGTTCAAATGCCTTAAGTCTGTTAGCAATCCCTTTTGTATAATCCAGGCGGTCTATAGACAGGATCATTTTGGCATCTGGTGAGGCCGTTGCATGCATGTCAAGGCGTCGCTGTAACTCACTTTGTGTTTTATTGGTCTGTTCTTGATTCGCTTTCGCGAAAGCGTGAAATTTATCATAATCAATACCCATAGGAAAACTGTCGACCTTGATCATTCGATCTTTATAGGTAATGTCATTAAAACTAACCTCGTAGCCCAAAATCCTACTTACCGATCTCAAAAAATGACGCTCGTAATCATAGGTATGAAAACCCAATAAATCTGAACCCAGCAAACCCTTAAGAATTTCTTCCCGCCATGGCAGCGTTCTAAACACCTCAAAGGAAGGAAACGGGATGTGAAGAAAGAATCCTATGGAAACATCAGGTCGTTGTTCCTTAATCATTTGTGGCAATAACATCAACTGATAATCATGCACCCAGACATTATCTCCGTCTTCAATATTTTCCAAAACTACCTGTGCAAACTTGCAGTTCACACTTTTATAAATTTCCCAATTGTCATTATCAAACTCTACATACTCCATAAAATAATGGAACAATGGCCATATAGTTCTATTGCTAAAACCGTAATAAAACCCATCCAGATCAGATTGAGTCAATTCAACAGCGGCACATTGCTGGTCTGCAACAGCTTTGTGTATTTCAGACTCCAACTCTTGCGGAGTCTCCTCTTGGGTCAGTCCCGTCCAGCCTATCCACAATCCGTTGCTATCCCTGTGTACCGACTTCATACCAGTAGCTAGCCCACCCACACTAGGCGAAGAACTCACGACACCCTCATCTATGGAAAGTTGCAAAGGCAGGCGGTTGGAAACGATTATTGTTTTACTCATAAAATGGAAGCTGTACTCAAATCACTACGCTGCGACTTGACATAAGTTAATAAAAAAAGTTGTTACACAAATATAGGATTTTCATTGGCACTTATCAATTCACAGTAGTTATTACACTCATTTTCAATCTACTTACTATGGTTAGCTTATTTTCGTGAGTTCTCCACTTCGAGTAATTGGAGTGTTAAGGAAGCCATTATTAGTTTAATGTAAAGAAGTGATTTTATGTAGATGCCACTTTACTCCTTAATTTAGACATTTAAAAAAAGACTTACAGGGAATAGTAATTAATAGAATATTTATGGAGAATTTAAATTACGGAATTATAGGGAATTGTAGGAGTGCTGCTCTAGTATCTGATAAAGGCTCTATCGACTGGTGCTGTCTTCCCATATTTGATTCGGCTTCTGTATTTGGTAAAATATTGGATGATAAAAAAGGGGGGAATCTTTCCTTTGAAGTAACAGAAGATTACGAGATTCTTCAAGAATACTTATGGCAAACCAATATTCTGAGCACCACCTTTGACAATGGAGAGCATGCCTTTCAAGTTATTGATTTTATGCCTCGTTATCCAAAAAATGACGGTAGTTTTTATTCTCCGCCAGACATCGTTCGTTTTTTACGATTGATCAAAGGACAACCAACGTTTAAAGTCATCTACGATCCTAAATTGAAATATGCAATAGGCACTACAAAAACTATAAACGAAGGAGAGTACATTCATAGCTATACCACAGAAGGTGAATACGAATCTGTATTTCTATACAGCGATATAGATCTAGACGCGATACTTTCTCAAAAGACCGTCACTCTGAAGTCCAACTCCTTTTTATTGCTTTCCTATCACGAGAAACTTGCTGAACAGACGCTAGACAGATCCTACCTAAAGTTTCAACGCACCAAGACCTACTGGATGAACTGGAGTGCACGTACCACCACCTATCCTTTGTATCAAAAAGAAATTGTACGCAGTGCCTTAACACTTAAAGCGCTCACGTTTGAAAGAACAGGGGCTGTACTTGCAGCAGCTACCACTAGCTTACCAGAAACTATAGGAGAAGTGCGCAACTGGGATTACCGTTTTTGTTGGGTGCGCGATGCCTCTATGGTGATTAGAGTGATCACCGGTTTAGGACATGTAAAATCAGCCAAAAAATTTCTGCAATTTATTATCCATACCATTCCAGATAAAGATGAAAAAATCCAAATCATGTATGGGATTAATGGAGAAAAAGATTTGACCGAAGAGTTTCTCGACCATCTATCTGGATATGAAAATTCAAGTCCAGTGCGTATAGGAAACGCAGCTTACGCGCAAAAGCAAAACGATATATATGGTATATTGATGGAAGTCATCTTTCAACAGTTTGACCAGTTTGAAACCAGCATTGAAAATAGCGAGGAACTCTGGACTATTATTAAAAGTATTACGGCCATAGTTAAAAAACACTGGCAAGAAGCAGATAAAGGTATTTGGGAATTACGTACTGAAGAGCGTCATTTTGTTTTCTCAAAACTCTTGTGTTGGGTAGCCATTGATCGGGCAATAAAGATCAGCAAGATCTTGAAGCGTTCTAAATACTTAGAAGAATGGCACGAACTACGAAATGAAATTTACCAAGATATTTATGTAAACGGCTGGAACGAAGAAGTTCAAGCCTACACACAATCTTATGGCTCCAAAGACCTAGATGCCTCCACCCTTCTTATGCAACAATATGGTTTTTTAAAAGCTACAGACCCTAGGTTTATCAGCACTGTACAAGCTACTGAAAGGGAGTTGTGCACCGATGGCTTGATGTACCGTTATAAAAACAACGATGACTTTGGAGAGCCTAGCTCTTCCTTTACCATTTGTACGTTTTGGCTGATCGATAGTCTGCATAAAATAGGAGAAACCGATAAAGCCCGTGCCTATTTTGATCAGCTGTTGTCCTATAGCAATCACTTGGGATTATTCAGTGAAGACATAGACTTTAAGACCAAGCGACTGCTAGGGAATTTCCCTCAGGCTTACTCACATCTAGCCTTAATTGAAACAGCGGTTAATTTTAGTAAGGAATTCGCTTCCGCGAAAACGGAGTATTAAAGCAACACTGCAGTAAATTACGAATAGCTGATTTGCGAATGAAGTTGGAATTTAAAAAAAACGAAACCTTTTCCCCAGCCCTAAAGGGTGAGGTTTCTAGGGTATTCATATAGCCACAGCTATCCCGATAAAAACAACAATTTGCGTCCATTTACAGCGAAACCTTTTCCCCAGCCCTGAAGGCTGAGGTTTCTAGGGTATTAATATGGCAACAGCTATCCCGATAAAAACAACAATCTGCGTCCATTTACAGCGAAACCTTTTCCCTAGCCCTAAAGGGTGAGGTTTCTAGGGTATTCATATAGCCACAGCTATCCCGATAAAAACAACAATTTGCGTCCATTTACAGCGAAACCTTTTCCCTAGCCCTAAAGGGTGAGGTTTCTAGGGTATTCATATAGCCACAGCTATCCCGATAAAAACAATGATTTGTGTCCATTTACAGCGAAACCTTTTCCCCTGACCTGAAGGGTGAGGTTTCTAGGATATTAATATGGCCACCGCTATCCCGATAAAAACAATGATTTGTGTCCATTTACAACGAAACCTTTCCCCTGACCTGAAGGGTGAGGTTTCTATGGTATTCATATGGCCACAGCTATCCCGATAAAAACGACAATCTGCGTCCATTTACAACGAAACCTTTTCCCCAGCCCTGAAGGGTGAGGTTTCTATGGTATTCATATGGCCACAGCTATCCCGATAAAAACGACAATCTGCGTCCATTTACAGCGAAACCTTTTCCCCAGCCTTGAAGGGTGAGGTTTTTATGGTATCAATATGGCCACAGCTATCCCGATAAAAACAACAATTTGCGTCCATTTACAGCGAAACCTTTTCCCCAGCCCTAAAGGGTGAGGTTTTTATGGTATTAATATGGCAACAGCTATCCCGATAAAAACAACTATTTGCGTCCATTTCATGGCTGGTGCAAACCAAATGGATGATTTTATAAAACTTGCTGCTTTTCCTGCGACTAAGGCTAGTGCGTAAAAAACTAGCAAAGAAACTAACATAAAAACACCGCCTAACATATAAATCTGTATCCAATCTGGAAAAGAGTCTTTTATAATAAACTGGGGTAATAAGGCAAGAAAGAACAAAGTGACTTTAGGATTCAACAAATTCATAGTGATTCCTATTTTGTAGAGTTTCCATAAACTTTGAGAAGAAGCTTTTGTATCGCCAAATTCAATACTCGCATCTGACTGGTATATTTTAAAAGCGAGATAGAGCAAATAAACGGCTCCGGCAATTTTAATGGCATACAACAACCACTCATTATCTCTAATAATCACGGCAAAACCCAATGCCACAACAGAAGTGTGAACGATGCAGCCCGTAATTAAACCACTGGCAATAGCAATTCCATATTTAGAACCACGTGCCACAGACTGAGTTAACACAAAAATATTATCTGGTCCAGGAGATAGTGCGAGAATCAAGGTTGCGAAGGCAAAAGAGATCAAGGATTCTAGCATCATCCTTGAGCAATAATCGCCTTGTTAATTTCCTTTATCAATGCCGGCCCTTCATAAACAAAGCCCGTATACAGCTGTACCAGACTAGCTCCAGCATTCAGTTTATCAATAGCGTCTTGAGCGGTCATGATACCACCTACGCCGATGATAGGAAAAGCGCCCTTGCTTTTTTGATGTAAAAAAGCAATCACTTCTGTCGCTCTATGAGTTAATGGTGCGCCACTGAGTCCGCCTGCTTGTTGAACTAATTCTTCTTCTGACTGCAATCCTTCTCTAGAGATGGTGGTATTGGATGCGATCACTCCATCTATTTTAGTGTCTTCTACTATTCCTATGATATCCAGTAGTTGATCATCAGTTAAGTCTGGAGCTATTTTAAGCAGAATAGGCTTTCTATTTTCTTTTGCATTGTTCAAGTCTTGAAGTGTTTGCAAAATATGGGTCAGTGGTTTTCTATCCTGCAACTCACGCAATCCTGGTGTGTTAGGCGAGCTTACGTTTACCGTAAAATAATCGACGTGATCAAAGAGTTTTTCAAAACAAATGATGTAATCGTTTACCGCTTCCTCATTAGGAGTGACTTTGTTCTTCCCTATGTTTCCGCCTATCAACACATGATTGGGTTGACCTAATTTAGGGTTTTTCTTTAAGCGTTCCACAGCAGCATCAACTCCACCATTGTTAAACCCCATTCTATTGACAATCGCCTGATCTTTTTTTAATCTAAAAAGACGTTTCTTAGGATTTCCATCTTGTGGCAATGGAGTGAGCGTTCCTATTTCTATAAATCCGAAGCCTAGATTTGAAAATTCTTTGAAGGCTTTGGCGTCTTTATCAAATCCCGCAGCCATTCCCACAGGGTTTTCAAAGCTTAAACCGAAGAGTTCCCTTTTAAGAGCAGGGTGATTTTTTTTAAAAAGCTTTCGCGAAAGCGCACTAAGACCAGGCACTTTATTTAAAATTTTAATACTGCTGAATGAAAAGTAATGTACTGCCTCTGGATCAAAAGCAAATAACAAGGGTCTAATAAGTGATTTATACATAATAATAAGGTTGTGCAAATTTACAATCCATTGGACTTTATTCCATATTTTTGTCACTCTTAAAAAATGACTGATATGAGTAAATATGATGTGATCGTTTTAGGTAGTGGGCCTGGCGGATATGTAACGGCAATACGTGCGTCTCAACTAGGGTTAAAAACGGCAATAATTGAAAAAGAATCTCTAGGTGGCGTTTGTTTGAACTGGGGTTGTATTCCTACCAAAGCACTGATAAAAAGTGCTGATGTGTTCAATTACCTTAACCATGCTGCAGATTACGGTCTTAAAGCAGATAATGTAGATAAAGATTTTACTGCTGTTGTAAAGCGCAGTCGCGATGTGGCTGACGGAATGAGTAAAGGGGTGCAGTTTCTTCTTAAAAAGAATAAAATTGACGTAATCATGGGTTACGGTACGATAAAAAAAGGAAAGAAAATCGAAGTGAAAGCTGAAGACGGATCCACCTCAACCGTAGAAGCAAATCATATTATTATTGCTACGGGATCAAAATCTCGCATACTTCCTAACTTACCCCAAGACGGTAAGAAAGTAATAGGATATCGTGAAGCAATGACTTTAAAGGAGCAGCCTAAAAAACTAGTTGTTGTAGGATCTGGAGCGATAGGTGTGGAGTTTGCTTATTTCTATAATGCTATGGGAACTGAAGTTACTCTTATTGAGTATCTAGACCGTATTGTTCCTGTGGAAGATATTGATATTTCTAAGCAAATGGAACGCAGCTTCAAGAAATCCGGAATTAAAGTAATGACTTCTAGCGAAGTGACTAGCGTTGATACTTCTGGAGATGGCGTAAAAGTAAAGGTGAAAACCAAAAAAGGAGAAGAAGTAATCGAAGCAGACGTAGTTCTTAGTGCTGTAGGTATTGAAACTAATCTTGCTAACATAGGTCTTGAAGAAGTAGGAATCTCTACAGATCGCGGTAAAGTACTGGTGAATCAATGGTACCAAACCAATCTGCCTGGATATTATGCTATCGGTGATATTACTGCTGGTCCAGCACTAGCTCACGTCGCTAGTGCCGAAGGTATTCTTTGTGTTGAAAAAATAGCTAACATGCACGTGGAGCCATTAGATTATGGTAACATCCCTGGATGTACCTATTCCAATCCAGAAATTGCTAGTGTAGGAATGACTGAAGCACAAGCTAAAGAAGCTGGATACGAAATTAAAGTTGGTAAATTCCCTTTCAGTGCCTCTGGAAAAGCAAGTGCCTCCGGAACTAAAGAAGGATTTGTAAAAGTAATTTTTGACGCTAAGTATGGCGAGTGGTTAGGTTGTCATATGATAGGTGCAGGAGTTACCGACATGATTGCTGAAGCGGTTATCGCAAGAAAACTAGAAACTACAGGACATGAAGTTCTAAAGACAGTTCATCCACACCCAACGATGAGTGAAGCGGTAATGGAAGCTGTTGCAGATGCTTATGGTGAGGTGATACATTTGTAGTCACTGAGTTTGTGAGTCTTTGAGTTATGAGTATGAGCTCCAAGACGTTTAGATATTAGATTAATTTTAAAAATTCCCAATTCAAAGATGTTGAATTGGGAATTTTTTTTGAGTTTCCTCTTTGGGGAAATGCCGCTAGGACAATGGGGCTGCGATGCTGAGATTTTAAATATTTTTGATAAAATTCTAAAATCTATAATTAAATCCTAGACTAAAAGTAGCTAAAGGCCCATCTTTATTGAAGTTGTTAAAATTAGTGGCGCGTTTTCTAGCATATAGGTCTTGCTGGTACCTTAAGTCTAGTGTCCAGCTTTTACTCATTTTATAACGCAAACCTAATTGCATATAAGGGTTTAGAATGGCAGTTCCATGCTCATCCCTTTGTGCTAAATGATCAGCATTTGTATTGAAGTAGCTTCCAGCACCTGTATAAAAACTCCAGCGGTTAGTAAATTTAAATTCTGATTGAAAATTGATATACGGATCAAGTCCTACGTATGCATTTATGCCTACTTCAGCTCTTAGTTTCCATACTTTGTTTATTTTATAATCGGCATAAAAGCCTGCTCCTATTCCGATCCATGCTTCGTCAAAGGAATCATAATTCCTTACTGCAAATTTTACCTCTCTATAACCTAATAATGTCTAAAAAGTTAAACCAGTACTCCAGAGATCGACGGGTTCTTCAAATTCAAATAAATGATGAGAAGAGTTGGACTTTTCTTTTTGTGCGTGAGTAAAGTGCAGAGCACCCAAAACAACGAGCATACTTAAGGCTAATTTGATTTTCATGGTGTAGTTTTAAGGTTATTAGAAACAAATAAACTACAACTAGCTATCAATCAAATTTTTGTTAACGACAATTACTATTTCTTAACCTTTGGCTTTTCCTTATAAAACACAAAAGTCACTGCCTCCCCTAATTGAAGATTAGAGGCCAGGTCAATGATTTCGCCATTTTTTTTCATCAATTGTATTTTGGCAGTATTAGGTGGTTTTCTTCCTAAGCTGATAGCCTTAAGTGAAATGGTATTTACAGCGTCTATTAAAGTCAGCTCCAATTCTTTCTTTTTTGCTACAGGGCTGTAAGCGCTTAATATCTTGTTTCCGTTAATGGTCAGGTCTATTTGATCACCGTCCACTTCTCCATCATCCCAAATAATTAATTTTAAATATTCTTCTTTCCAGAAAATGTTTAATCGCTCCCCACCTTTCAAATCGTTTTTTGCATACCGATTGAACATTTTATCCATATTGATTTTTTGCTTGACACTATCTGCAATGCGGTCCATACGGTTCACCCGTTTTTGAAATTTATCGGTGCGTTTCTGTATTTTCTCTGCTGCTGTCATGACCAACTGCCCATCAATACAGCTCGTCAAATCGTCGTAATAGCCTTTAAAGGTTCCTTCTATTTCTGAGCGCCCATTTAGTCTTCTCATATTACCGGTAAAATAAACATTGCAAAAATCCAGCTGTTTGATATCTGACTTGGTATAGATGATATCCACCTCTCTAAATTCCATTAGGTTCTCTTTATCATCATACCTACCTACTATAGCAGCCTTAGTTTCATGTTGACCATTAAGGTCTGTATAAGAATAACCTTTGATCATTCCGTTCGTCTCTTTAAAGTCTAGTCTATAAGGGATCAATGAACTATCTGGTAGTTTTAAAAGTCCTAAATATTCATAGGTCTGACCGTAAAGATTAGTCGCACAGAACATTAAATACACGACAAGTAGTTTATATTTCATAAATTAATATATATTTGGTTCAAATATAAACAACTAACTTCTTATGAAAACAAAATTAACTCTAGCTCTTATGAGCGTATTTATGATGGTAAGCAGCTTTGCTTTTGCATCATTTCCTGTAGAAAGACAAGTAACAACTCAAGTGGTCACACTAGAGAACGGTACGAGTATAGAAGAATCTACAGCTACATTAACTTCTCCGGCGGCTGTTGCTTGGTCAGAGGATCAGACTGTTGCTCTACTTTTATGGTTTTTCCTAGGAGGATTTGCAGCACACCGTTGGTTCCTAGGGAGTCCATGGTACTGGAATGTATTGTTCATTTTAACTTTCGGTTTCTTTTTTGTAGGATATGTCATCGATGGAATTGAAATTATAACAGGAAGTTACCCTGGTCTATAATTTTTAAACCATTAAAATTAAAAGCTCGTTTAGAATTTATTCTAAACGAGCTTTTTTTATGATCTCTCATCTGCGGATTAAATAAAACTCTTCAATGCTAGTTCATAACTCTTCAGTCCAAAACCACTGATCACACCCACAGCATGTTTAGAGATATAAGATAGGTGTCTAAATTCCTCTCTATCCATCACGTTAGAAATATGCACTTCTACCACAGGCGTCTTAATTCCAGCTACAGCATCTCCTATACCTACAGACGTATGCGTATAGGCACCGGCATTTAAGATCACAGCCTCAAAACCATCTTCCTCTGCTTGCTGAAGTTTATCGATGATCTCTCCTTCTATATTAGACTGGAAGTAACCCAGCTCTACCTCTTTAAATTGAAATTGTAGTTCTGTAAAATAATCTTCAAAAGTTTTAGAACCGTAAATTTCAGGTTCGCGCTTGCCTAATAAATTTAAATTAGGACCGTTAAGGAGGAGTATTTTCATGGGGTAAAGATATTGGTAATTCCGCTTTCGCGAAAGCGAGACATAAAAAAAGCAGCTCCGTTAAGAACTGCTTTTGTATTATTGAATAAGAGTAGCCTTAGAAGTAAAGAGCAAATCCTACGTTAAATTGAAAAACACCTTGATCAGTGAAATCTTCATTTAATGAATAATTGTATCTTAAACCTGGCTCTATAGAAATAGTATCGCTAACAAACCATGCATAGCCAGCTCCTAAACCTAACCAAAGAGGAGTCTCTCCAATAAAATTCTCAGCACCATCACCAGAAGCTCCTGTGATGTCTAATGTTACTGGAATCAAACTTTTAATGTAATACTTGGCCCCTAAACGGTAAGAAAAAGAACTTGTAGCATCTCCTTGATCTGGACTAAAACCTCCATATCCTAAACCTGCTTTGATTGCAAGATCATCCATTATAAAGTAACCACCATCTAATCCAATATTGTAAGAAGAGCTTCCATCACTTGAAGCAAAATACAAGCCTGTAGTACCCAACATTGCATTTCCAGTGTTAGCTTCTATAAGCCATTTACCCTCACTAGTCGGCCCTCCTGTAGAGTCATCCTGAGCGTTAGACATTCCCAATCCAAAAGCTACAAATGCAGCACTTAATAATAATTTTTTCATAATAAGTTAAATTAGTTCAAAGTAAATTTAGAAAAGCTGTAGGATAATAAATGTTAATTATATCTTAATTTTATTCATATTTATTATACAATCTACTCGTAAACAGCATATTGTATAAGACTTGACTTTTAATAAGAACTCAAGAGCCAAAAGTCTTACTTTATAAATTCTACCTTTACCTCATGAAGTGGAATCAAGCCATAAAAGACTTTGCTATCTATTCTCAGTTAGAAAGAGGATTATCTATCAATACGATAAAAGCTTATAAGAGGGATTTAAAAAAACTCTCCCTATGGCTGGAAGAAAATCAGATGGATGACCTTCCTATTTCTATTTCTCAAGACAGCCTGCGGACTTATATTTATGAATTGGCTAAAAGCGTACAACCCCGTTCTCAAGCCAGAGCTATCAGTAGCTTAAAAGTATTCTTTGAATACCTCATTTTAGAGCGTTACAGAGAAGATCAACCTATGGCGCTTATAGAATCTCCTAAAACAGGTCGCAAACTACCAGACACTCTAAGCACTACAGAAATAGACCTGTTGATCAACAGCATCGATCGCTCTACACCAGAAGGAGAACGCAATCGTGCCATGCTAGAAACTCTTTATGCCTGTGGTTTGCGCGTCAGCGAATTGATCACCCTTAAAATAAGCGATCTATTCTTTAATGAAGGCTTTTTAAAAGTGACGGGTAAAGGAGACAAGCAACGTTTTGTTCCTATAGGAACCTACACGATTGAAATTATCGAACTCTACAAAAACGAAGTTCGCATTCATGTGCCCATAAAACCAGAGCATAGCGACACCCTTTTTCTCAATAGACGAGGTGCCGGACTTACCAGGGCCATGATTTTTCATGTCATCAAACAGCAAGCAATCCAAGCTGGAATCAAGAAATCCATAAGCCCGCATACGTTTAGACATAGTTTTGCGACCCATTTGTTAGAAAACGGTGCCGATTTAAGATCCATTCAAATGATGCTAGGTCACGAGAGCATCACTACAACAGAAATTTATATGCATGTGGATCGCGCACATCTTTCTAAAGTGATGCAAAAACACCACCCTAGAGCTTGATCATTGTAAATAGCTTTGTTGCTCGTTAAGAACTGGACACGCACTACTGCCTATTGATTCTACTAAAATTTTGATAAAAGGAGGGCTGTTTTTTGGTATCCGCTTTCGCGAAAGCTAACTTTAACACAAACAAATACGACAGCATGAAAACTTTAAAGTTTAAAAATGGCGACCAAATGGCCGCAATAGGATTAGGAACTTGGAAATCAAAGCCAGGCGAGGTAAAAGCAGCGGTCATCACAGCACTAGAATCTGGATACCGACATATAGACTGCGCAGCCGTCTACGGAAACGAAAAGGAAATAGGAGAAGCCTTTAATGAAGTGTTTTCTAAAGGAACCATCAAAAGAGAAGACGTCTGGATCACTTCTAAGCTTTGGAACAATGCGCATTTAAAACAAGACGTAGCTCCTGCTTTAGAACAGACACTGAACGACTTGCAATTGGATTATCTGGACTTATACCTCATCCACTGGCCAGTAGCTTTTAAACCTGAGGTATCTATGCCAGAAAAACCGGTAGATTATCTTTCTCCAGAAGAGGCGCCTGTTCATGAAACTTGGAATGCTATGCTAGCTCTTAAAAAGGAAGGAAAAGCAAAACACATAGGAGTTTCTAATTTTTCTATTAAAAAACTAGACGACCTTCTTTCAAAAACAGATGAAGTTCCTGAAATGAATCAGGTAGAATTGCATCCGTTGCTGCAACAAAACGAACTTTTAGCATATTGCTCTAAAAAAGGAATTCACTTAACGGCTTATTCCCCTTTGGGAAGTGGTGACCGCAGTGAAGGTATGAAGCAAGAAAATGAACCTAATATGCTAGAAAATGACAGCATCAAGTCTATAGCAAATAAACACAATGCTAGTCCAGGACAAGTATTGATCAACTGGAGTGCCGACCGTGGCACAGCCGTTATTCCTAAGTCCACTAATGAAGGCCGCATCAAGGAAAACCTGGCATCAGATTCTATAGATTTTGACAAAGAAGATCTCAAACAATTAGCTGACATGGATCAACAGTACCGTTATGTGACTGGAAAGTTTTTTGAAGTTCCAGAAAAAGGCTATGATAATATATATGATGAATAAATGT
>TARA_R110000751_G_scaffold8199_2_pt1 | contig 15080 bp, 14 predicted proteins | sample TARA_R110000751 | Tara Oceans TARA_R110000751 (sample SAMEA4398001) | marine metagenome | biome: Polar Biome; feature: [MES] marine water layer (ENVO:01000295) within the mesopelagic zone...; material: water (ENVO:00002006), including particulate matter (ENVO:01000060) such as...... | reverse complement strand
ATAAACAAAATCATAGTCTGGAGACTTGTTTCGATTTAGAAAACCATTTAATTCTTCAAATAGTCGCTGTAATTTTTTAAAAACCGGTGTGGTGTGGTTTTCAAATAAATCTTCAGCAAGTGAAAAATGATATTCTATAACTGGCTGAATGGCTTCAACACATAATTCTTTAGATTCAAAATAAGATGCTACGACGCGCTCTAATGCGTTTGTTATTTTTCCCATTGCAGAAACTACAATGATAATATCTTTAGAAGTGCTTTTATTTAAAATAGAAATAAGGTTACGCACTCCGTCTGCGGTAGATACAGAAGCCCCTCCAAATTTGTAAACTTCAAAACTCATAAGCTGTTAATCGATTTTTCCTTTTGAAACCAGAAACTGCTTCATAGCCTGCGTATCCATCTGCACCGTATTCCATTCTTGCATGACAGTTGCACCCGATCTTTGATAAAAATCAACAGCATTAGTATTCCAGTCCAGCACCACCCACTCTACGCGTTTTAGGCCCAAGCTATATGTGTAATTAATCACTTCGGTATATAAGGCCATTCCTATACCTTCACCTCTGTACTGCTCTCGTACAATTAAATCCTCTAGATGTACCGTGCGCCCTTTCCAGGTAGAAAATCTAAAATAAACTAACGCAATACCTAATATGTCTCCCTCGCGTTCAGCAATAAAACAGGTGAAATCACGATCTTCTCCGGTTCCGTAGGCAATTAAATCATCTACCGTAATTTCTACCGCATCTGGTTCTTTCTCATACACTGCAAGTTCTGTTATAAGTCTTAAAACCTGAGCCATATCATTTGATTCGGCTATACGTATTTGTGCATTCATACCTAATTAATTTGCGGATAAAGATACATTTTTAATAAAAGAAGAAAATTAGTAATCTCTTAGGGTTACCTATAATTCTACTGGGTATAAATAAAAATACCCGCTACAATAAACTTGTGCGGGTAGTAATTAATATTCTAATTGTGCTATTTTTTCTCTAGTAGATATAGATAATCTTCAAAATCTACTCCGCCTTGAAAAATATCAATAGAGCGCTCGATTAATTTTTTAGCACGTTCTGCACTAAATCCTAAACCTATCGCATATTTTTCTATTAAAAAACGCTCGTGATCATCTATTGTATGGTCTACAAATATCATTCTGAATAAATCATGTAAACGCTCTAGACGTTTTTCTGAAGTATTGGGAGGGTTAATCGGGTATTTCCGTGCATTTTCTACGATATCAATATATTCACTCTCATCAATATCAAGTTTAACTGCAAAACGCTTTAAAAGTTTCGTTTCTTCGGCGTTAAGTTCACCATCAACAGTAGCCATATTTGCAATTGCTGCAAAATGACCTAAGTTACGTCTGTGCTCTCCGCTATCAAATAAATCTGTAAAAGACATGGTTCTAATTTTAAGAGATCAAAGATAGATATTCTGCAATCGTATAAAAATTTAAACTGTATTAATTTGAGGCTCCTACTAGCGACAAATGCATTTAAGTTTTTGAGATTTCTACTATAGCAACTCGCCTACTGGTAACTATTAATTCTTAATAAGTTATAATTCTAGCTAATCTTTTCTTAATCCTATAAAGAGTAGTAATCGGGCTTCGTAATTTTAAATAAAAACCACTTAGTCATCGCAGAGCCTCTCTTACAATTTAACGACAAAGGTATATATTGTGCAGCAGCCAATGTATATCTCGATCCTTGGAAACCGGTAGATAAAGCCATTATTTCTCATGGTCATGCAGATCATAGTCGATATGGGCATAAGTCTTATATCACACATCACACTAATGTTCCTATTATACGACATCGTCTTGGTGAGATTAATGTGACTGGTAAAGAATGGGGTGAAACTTTTGTAATTAACAATGTCAAATTTAGCCTGCATCCCGCCGGACATATTATTGGCAGCTCTCAAATACGTGTAGAACATAAAGGTGAAGTATGGGTATTTACTGGAGATTATAAAACGGAAGACGACGGGATTGCGGTACCATATGAACCGGTTAAATGCCACACTTTTATAACAGAAAGCACATTTGGTCTTCCTGCTTTTAAGTGGCGCCCTCAAGCTGAAGTTTTTACAGACATCAACAACTGGTGGGCAGAAAATAAAGCCGAAGGCAAAACTTCTATAATATTTGGGTATTCGCTTGGTAAAGCGCAACGCCTTCTAAGATATCTAGACACCGATATAGGTAAAATATATACGCACGGCGCTATTGAAAATATGACTGAAGTTATACGGCCTCTAACCCCGATGCCCATAACAACACGAGTGACCCGAGAAACTAAAAAAGAAGAATTTATAGGAAATATAGTTGTCGCGCCTCCCAGCGCGCACGGTAGTACCTGGATACGTAAAATGGTTCCTTATGTTACCGCTTCTGCTAGCGGATGGATGACTTTTCGCGGAGCGCGAAGAAGACGTGCAATAGATAAAGGTTTTGTACTTAGTGATCATTGTGACTGGCAAGGTCTACTCGAAAGTGTAAAAGCAACCGGTGCCGAAAAAATAATAAGTACCCACGGATATACCGATATTTTCACGCGCTTTTTACTAGAGCAAGGATACGATGCCCGCACTGAAGCAACTCAATACGAAGGTGAACTGGGAGAAGAAAATAAAAAAGAAGAATTAGAAGAAAATTAAATAATGACGATACTCTTCCCATAGGAGAGCCATTTGAAGGACAGCGAGAATGAAGGAATTTGCAGAACTTATTAGAAAGATTGATAGCACAAATAAGACAAATGTCAAAGTTGATGCACTTACTCAATATTTTAGAGAGGCTTCCCCTAAAGACAAAGTCTGGACAATCGCTATACTATCTCATCGTCGTCCCCCTCGCCCTGTTAACACGACTCTCTTGCGCACTTGGGCTACAGAACTTGCTCATATACCCTTATGGCTTTTTGAAGAAAGCTATCATATTGTAGGTGATCTTGCTGAAACAATTGCGCTTATTATACCGGCTTCTGAAGAAAGTACTGAAAAAAGTCTAACGCAATTTTTAGAGGAAATGATTGCGCTCAAAAAGAAATCAGATGAAGAAAAAAGAGAATATCTACACGAGAATTGGACAAACCTCAACTATTATGAGCGTTTTGTTTTTACAAAACTTATAACGGGTAGTTTCCGTATTGGGGTGAGTCAGAAATTAATGACACGAGCACTTGCTAAGGCTACCGATATAGATATTGATGTACTTGCCTATAAACTAATGGGTAATTGGGATCCTAAAAAAATAAGTTTTCAAGAGCTAATTCTTGAAGAAAATGAATCTGATTACTTAAGCAAACCCTATCCTTTTTATTTAGCCTATGCAATTGAAGATAAGCCCGAAGATTTAGGTGATGTCAATAACTGGTATGCAGAACATAAATGGGATGGAATTCGGTCCCAGGTTATAATACGTGATGATGAACTATTTGTATGGAGTCGTGGAGAAGAACTCGTAACAGATAAATATCCCGAGTTTCAATCTTTTGTGGGCACCTTGCCTAATGGAACTGTATTGGACGGGGAAATATTACCATTTAAAAATGATTTAATAGGTACGTTTAATGATTTACAAACGCGTATAGGCCGTAAGAACATTACTAAAGCGCAGCTTACTAAAACACCTGTGATTTTAAAAGCTTATGATATTCTTGAATGGAAAGGGAAAGACATTCGTAATCTGGCTTTTTCAGAACGACGTGAAATTTTAGAAAAACTATATACCGAAGTTAAAATGCCTGATATTCCCCTTCATCTTTCAGAAACATTAAGTTTTAAATCCTGGGAAGAGGCAGCTATAGAACGGGAGCGCAGCCGCGAAGTTATGTCTGAAGGATTGATGCTAAAGCGGAAAGATTCTCCTTACCTCGTAGGTCGTAAAAAAGGGGACTGGTGGAAATGGAAAGTAGACCCACTAACTATTGATGCTGTTCTCACCTATGCGATGCGCGGTCACGGTAGGCGTAGTAATTTATTTACAGATTACACCTTTGGACTCTGGGATGATGATAAAGAAGAGCTAGTCACATTTGCCAAAGCTTACTCAGGTCTTACCGATGCCGAATTCCGAAGTTTAGATGCCTGGATTAAACGAAATACACTAGAACGTTTTGGCCCGGTGCGTAGCGTAACTCCGCATCATGTTTTTGAGATTGCCTTTGAAGGTATTGCTCTTTCAAAGAGGCACAAAAGCGGTGTTGCAACGCGTTTTCCACGTATGTTACGCTGGCGTAAAGACAAGAAAATAGAGGATGCTAATACCTTAGAAGACCTAAAACAACTCATTCCAAAGCCAGACGCAGTAAGCTGAACGTATTTCAAGATAAATAAGGTTCTAAATTATTGAATTAAATATAAATTCAGCTAAACCAAATGAATACTTGGCTTCGCTTGCAATTATGACAAATAAACAATTACATACCCTCGCCAAATTGTGGTTTAAAAGTCAGGGATGGAAACCTTTTCCATTTCAAGAAGAAAGTTGGGATGCGTTTTTAGCAGGAAAAAATGGGCTTTTAAATGCTCCTACAGGAAGTGGAAAAACCTATGCATTATGGGCCGGGTTTGTTTTGGATTACATTAAAAATAATCCCGATTTTAAAACCACGCATAAACCGGGATTAAAAGCCATTTGGATTACTCCATTGCGGGCGCTTTCAGTAGAAATCGCACAGGCAGCTCAACGTTTTGCAGAAGGTATGGGAACCCAGCTTAGCGTAGGAATACGTACTGGTGACACTCCGCAAGCTGAGCGCGCCAAGCAAAAACGCAAGATGCCAGATTTATTAATCACTACTCCAGAAAGCTTGCAACTGCTACTAACTTCTAAAGGCTATGATAAAGTTTTTAAAAGTTGTACTTCTATCGTTATTGACGAGTGGCACGAACTACTGGGCAGCAAACGAGGCGTACAAGTAGAATTGGGATTATCAAGACTTAAGACAATTGCTCCAAAACTACGTATTTGGGGAATTTCGGCAACTATAGGCAATCTTAATCAGGCACGCGAGGTACTTCTAGGCAGCAGCTCTGATGCTTTTGAAAATTCTATTCTTATTAAAGCTAATCTGGGAAAAACATACAAAGTAGAAAGTATTATCCCAGAAACCATGGAGAAGTTTCCTTGGCGAGGGCACATGGGTTTGCATCTTGTAGAAGAGGTAGTTCCTATCATAAATAATAGTAAAACGACCTTACTATTTACAAATACTCGTGCACAGTGTGAATTGTGGTTTCAGAAGTTGATGCATAAACATCCTGAATATGCAGGCGAACTAGCAATGCACCATGGTAGTATAAATAAAGAAACACGGGTTTGGGTTGAAGAAGCTATACGCAATGAAAGTCTAAAGGCGGTGATTTGTACTTCCAGTCTTGATCTTGGGGTTGATTTTGCCCCGGTAGAAAGTATTATTCAAATAGGCGGACCCAAAGGGGTCGCCCGATTTTTGCAACGTGCAGGACGCAGTGGACATCAACCGGGAAAAGAAAGTGTAATCTACTTTTTGCCCACACACGCTATTGAATTAATCGAAGCTTCGGCTTTGGGTAAAGCCGCAATAAATCAAGTGGTAGAAGACCGCATTCCCTATTTATTGAGTTTTGATGTATTGATTCAATATTTAACAACGCTTGCCGTTTCTGATGGGTTTTACCCTGCCGAAATCTGGAAAGAAATAAAACAGACGTTCTGCTTTCAAGCAATGGCCGAAGATCAATGGCGTTGGATTCTCAACTTCATCACAAAAGGTAGTCAGTCTTTACAAGCATATGATGAATATAAAAAGATAGAGGTTGAAGATGATGGCAAGTTTAAGGTTAATAGCAAGGCTGTTGCTATGCGTCACAGACTGCAAATAGGCACTATAGTTAGCGATGCTGTATTACAAGTAAAGTTTTTAAAAGGTGGTTTTATAGGTAGCGTTGAAGAATGGTTTATATCAAAGTTGTCTCCGGGAGATGTATTTACATTTGCTGGTAAAAACCTCGAACTATATCGCATTAAGGGAATGCAAGTGCTCGTAAAAAAGGCTAAAACCAAAAAACAAGCTCGCGTGGTAAGCTGGATGGGAGGACGTCTCACCCTGTCTGCACAGATGAGTGAATTATTACGCGAAGAATTGTACTCTGCAAATTTGCCTCTATCTGAACAAACCCGGGAATTACAGGCATTGAAAGAGATTTTTGACCGTCAACGATTAGAATCTATAGTACCTACAAATGATCAGTTTTTAATTGAAACTTTTAAAAGTAGAGAGGGATATCATCACATTTTTTATCCCTTCGAAGGTAGATTTGTTCACGAAGCTTTAGGTAGTTTGTTGGCATATCGCATAAGCTTACTTTCCCCAATTACTTTTAGTATTGCCTTTAACGATTATGGGTTTGAGATTCTTTCTGATCAGCAAATTGATATGCAGCAGGTTTTAGACAACGACCTTTTTACATCACAGTATCTTTTTGAAGATTTACAAAAGAGCTTAAATAGCACCGAAATGGCACGTCGTAAATTTAGAGATATTGCTGTTATCAGTGGAATGGTTTTCACAGGCTTTCCAGGTAAGGTTATTAAGAATAAGCACTTACAAAGCAACAGTCAGTTACTATTTGAGGTTTTTAGAGATTACGAACCTGAAAATTTATTGTTTCAGCAGGCGTATCGGGAAACGTTTGAGCACCAGTTAGAAGAAGGTCGTCTTCGGGTGGCTTTAGAGCGTATCGAAAAACAGGAAATTGTTGTTAAACATTGTCAAAAAGCCACGCCGTTTTCTTTCCCTATTATTACCGATCGCCTTCGGGAGAAACTGAGTAGTGAAAAGCTAGAAGACCGAATTAAAAATATGCTGAGGTATCTGGACAAAATCTAGAAATATTTATTCACAACCGATGCCGTACCTCCTTTTAAACTGTACATAATTTTCTGCGGAAATCTTTTCTTAAGCTCCCTAATAACAGAAGCACTACGCTTTCCAGATGCACAATATATTATAATACGCTCCTGCTCTGCTAGTAAATTAACGTCTGCAACTAACTTTTGTAAGGGTATATGAATGCCTCCTATATTAAAAAGCTCTCGTTCTTCTTGTTCACGCACATCTACTAAAAAATAGTCGGTTTTGGTTTCCGCGTATGCAGCATAACTAATCTCTTCCACAGTACTCGCGTTACAACTGAAGTCAAATTCTACAAGTTTTCTAATTTTTATCGTTTCATTTTTTGAAAAAGGAAGTAGCATTTGAGAGGCTTCAAGGCTGTTGTAAATAAGTAATTTACCTGATAGAACATTACCCAATTCCAGAGCTATTTTAAGCACTTCATTTGCCTGAAACATTCCTATTATCCCGGGTAAAACACCCAGCACACCTACTTCGCTACACGTAGGCATTTCTGTTTCATTCACCGGTTCTGGATACAGACAACGGTAGGTGGGACCATTTTTAAAATTAAATACGGAAACCTGCCCTTCAAATTTAAATATGGATCCAAAAACTAATGGTTTACCACTTAAAACAGCAGCATCATTCGCCAGATACTTTGTACTGAAGCTATCGCTCCCTTCAACAATAATGTCATAATCATTTAATAATTCTAAAGCATTATCTGCAGATAAACGTGTCGGATAGATCTTAATAGTAATTCGAGAATTCAGTCGATGTAAAGCCTCTTTAGCGGCTTCTACCTTTAACATTCCTACGTGATTTTCAGTAAATAAAATCTGTCTTTGCAGATTGCTAAAATCAACGCGATCATCATCTATAATCCCTAAATGCCCCACCCCGGCAGCAGCTAAATACTGCAATGCAGGACAGCCCAATCCACCACACCCAATAACTAAAACTCGTGTAGTTTTTAGTTTTTGCTGGCCCAATTCCCCTACCTCATCGAGCAGAATATGTCTGGAGTAACGACTCTTTTCTGTTGCATCTAACATTCTTACCAGTTTTGATCCCAATCTTTCCATACTGGCTCTATGCCACTATCGCGCAATAATTGAGCAATGGTTTCTGTACTACGTTCATCTGAAATCTCAAACTGCTCCAGTGATTGTGGTTCTACAACATAACCGCCTGGATTTGTTTTTGACTCCGCACTCATCGATGTAATTCCCAAATGCACAATATGATCTCTAAACTTCTCCTGCTCTCGTGTGGATATTGACAACTCTACATCTTCGTCTAGAATGCGATAGGCACATATAAGCTGAAGTAAATCTGAATCTGTCATTTCTACTTTTGGTTCGAGCCCGCCGCTAAAAGGTCTTAATCGTGGAAAGGAAATTGAATACTTAGTTTTCCAATATGTTTTCTGCAAATATTTGAGATGTAGCGCTGTAAAAAAGCTGTCTGCACGCCAATCTTCAAGCCCAAATAATGCTCCAAGTCCTATTTTATGAATTCTGGCTTTTCCTAATCTATCGGGAGTTTCTAAGCGGTAATCAAAATTTGATTTTTTGCCTTTAGGATGATGTGTTTTATAGGTTGCCTCGTGATACGTTTCTTGATATACTAAGGTTGCATACAAACCCGCTTTGATTAATTGCTCATACTCCTCTTGATCTAAGGGTTGTATTTCCATAGAAATATTAGCAAAATGCGGTTTTAATAAACGTATTGCATTAGCAATATAATCTACTCCCACAGTTTTATTAGCTTCTCCTGTAACGAGTAAAATATGCTGAAACCCTTTATTTTTTAAAAACTGTGCCTCTTTTAAAATTTCGGCATCACTTAAAGTCTTTCTAGGTATTTTATTAGTAAGACTAAAGCCGCAATAGGTACAAATATTTTGACATTCATTACTCAAATACAGTGGCGCATACATTTGCATCGTATTGCCAAATCGTTTTTGGGTAATCATTTTGCTTCTCGTTGCCATTTGTTCTAGGTAGGGCTTTGCTGCTGGTGAAATCAAAGCTTTAAAATCCTCTAGATTGGGTTTGACGCTGGCTAGTGCCTGTTGAACATCCCGTTCCGTTTTAGAAAAAATAGAATCTAAAACGACTTCCCAGGAATAGGCATTTAAGTGCTCTTTAAAGTTAGTCATACAAAAATTGTGTTAGTGGGCTACTGGCTTGAGCATTTGTAGATTGTGGTGCAAATCGTGCAGTGTAAGCCATTCTTCCTGCTTCTACAGCAAGCTTAAAAGCTTTTGCAATAGTTACTGGATCTGGTGAAACTGCAATAGCTGTATTTACTAAAACCGCATCGGCACCCAACTCCATTGCATCTGCTGCATGTGATGGCCTGCCAATACCGGCATCTACAATTACCGGAACATTACTTTGCGCAATGATTATTTCAAGAAAATCTCGTGTTTTGAGTCCGTTGTTACTGCCTATAGGAGATCCTAGCGGCATTACACATTGAGCGCCTACCTCTTCAAGACGCTTGCACAACACAGGATCTGCATGTATATAAGGCATAACAACAAATCCTAACTTTACAAGTTCTTCACAAGCTTTTAAGGTTTCAATTGCATCGGGTAACAAGTATTTAGGGTCTGGATGAATCTCCACCTTAACCCAATTAGTCTCTAAAGCTTCACGAGCCATTTGGGCCGCAAAAACTGCCTCTTTAGCGGTACGCACTCCAGATGTGTTAGGAAGGAGATGCAGGGATTCATGGGCGAGACCACTTATCATATCATCATCTGCTCTACCTACCTCAACTCGTTTTAATGCAACGGTTACAAGTTCACTTTCTGAGGCTAAAATCGCATTGCGCATCAACTGCGAATTGCTAAATTTTCCGGTTCCAGTAAAAAGTCTCGAAGAAAAAGTTTTATCTGCTATGGTTAATTTTTCCATTGTTTTAATATTTAATGAGTTTGCCAAAGGCTAAATACCTGTTTAATTATTTCTTCAGGATTGGGTTGGGTTAATAATCCTGAAACTGCAATGCCATCTACTCCGCAGTCTTTTAATTTTTCAAAATCACTTGATGTTATACCTCCAATAGCAATTAATGGAACTGTATGTTGATTCTGTTTATAGCTCTGAAGCAAATTATAATAACCGGCAAAACCTAGTAATGGACTCAATTTTTCTTTAGTTGAAGTAAACCGTAAGGGTCCTACACCTATATAATCAACACCGTTTTTTAGGTGATCTATACATTGCTCTAATGTATTTGCAGTACCGCCAATAATTTTAGATTCTCCTAAAATCTTACGTGCTTCTGCGGTAGACATATCGTGTTGACCTAAGTGAACACCGGCTGCACCTACTTCTTGAACAATACTTACATTGTCATTGATAATGAGTTGCGCAATGTATTTATCACACCTTATTTTTGCTTTATAAGCGGTCTCAAGTACTTCTTCATAAGGTGTGTTTTTCATACGCAGCTGCACCCAATTACAACCGGCATTTAATACTCGCTCAATATGTTCTAAATGTGCATCACCACCTACTCCCTGAGATATGTAGTGCAAAGAAGAAATCTCCTTTTTAAGTGTAGCGCTAGTTGTAGATATACTCATATTGATTTTTGATTTTAATGAATTCGTTTACAGGATTTTTAGACATCCAGATAGCTCCCAGAACAGCGACTCCGCAAAATCCCAGCGGGTATGCTTCTTCTATTTTTTCAGAAGTAATTCCTCCTAGAGCGATACAATTTTCTGGTATATCGTGTACCTCAAATTGTATCCCTTCATAACCTACTTTTGAAATCGAAGTAAAAACCGGACTTAAAAACGCATAATCAAAAAATACAGCGTTGGATTTAAGATCGTCTAGCTTGTGAAATGATGTACTCACTTGAAAACCGTTGCTTCTAAAATTCTTTAGCTTCTTTATAAAAGTTTTATCCTGTGTATTACGCTCATGCTCTTTAAAATGCACACCTCTGCAACCTAATTCTTCAGCAAAAATATGATGTTGATGAAGCATCATTTTTGCTAAATAACGGGGTTCAAAATTTTGAAGCCAGTTTCTCAACTCTTCTAATGTTGCCTGTGGCTTACGCACGTGAACGTGTTTTAAACCCAAATCAATCATTTGTTTGATTTGGGTTATTTCAGCAGATAAAAACGCTTCGGAAGTAATAACAATTAGCATCTTAACCGGTTTATAGGTACACTTCGCTTCCGTGTTTTTTAAACTCCTCAGATTTTGCTTTCATTCCCTGTTCGAGAGCCTCTTCGGTTTCCAGTCCATTTTCTTTAGCATAATTGCGCACATCCTGACTAATTTTCATAGAGCAAAAGTTAGGTCCACACATGGAGCAAAAATGTGCAACTTTAGCATTATCAGATGGCAATGTTTCGTCGTGATATTCACGAGCCGTATCTGGATCAAGCGCCAGATTGAACTGATCTTCCCATCTAAATTCAAAACGGGCTTTACTCATCGCATCGTCTCTGTGCTGTGCTCCTGGATGACCTTTTGCCAAATCTGCCGCGTGCGCTGCAATTTTATAGGTAATCACACCTGTTTTCACATCTTCTTTATTGGGTAAGCCCAGGTGCTCTTTTGGCGTAACATAGCATAACATCGCACAACCATACCAGCCTATCATTGCAGCACCTATACCACTCGTAATATGGTCATATCCTGGCGCAATATCTGTAGTCAAGGGGCCTAAAGTATAAAACGGAGCTTCTCCACAAACCTCAAGCTGTTTATCCATATTTTCTTTTATCATATGCATTGGGATGTGCCCGGGACCTTCAATAATACATTGCACATCATGTTTCCACGCAATTTTTGTGAGTTCGCCTAAATTTTCTAATTCGGCAAACTGAGCATAATCGTTTGCATCTGCTATAGAACCTGGGCGCAAACCATCTCCTAGAGAGAAAGAAACATCGTAAGCTTTCATGATCTCACAGATATCCTCAAAATGCTCATATAGAAAACTCTCTTTATGATGCGCCAGACACCATTTTGCCATAATCGACCCTCCTCTAGATACAATTCCGGTAAGGCGTTTTGCAGTATGAGGCACATATTTAAGACGTACACCAGCGTGAATAGTAAAATAATCTACTCCTTGCTCAGCTTGCTCAATAAGGGTATCTCTAAAAATTTCCCAGGTTAAATCTTCGGCTTTACCATTTACTTTTTCTAAGGCTTGATAAATAGGAACTGTACCTATGGGCACCGGAGAATTACGTAAAATCCATTCTCGAGTTTCGTGAATATTTTTACCTGTGGAAAGATCCATTATGGTATCTGCTCCCCAGCGGCAAGCCCATACCGCTTTCTCCACCTCTTCTTCTATTGAAGAACTCACTGCAGAATTACCAATGTTAGCATTGATTTTTACTAAAAAATTGCGCCCTATTATCATAGGCTCTGCTTCTGGGTGATTAATATTTGCCGGGATAATTGCTCTTCCCCGAGCCACCTCATCACGCACAAATTCTGGAGTAATCACTTTAGGAATACTTGCCCCGTAGCTATTTCCGGGATGCTGCTGAGAAATGGATTGTATATCGGCGAGCTTTTGATTTTCACGAATTGCGATGTATTCCATTTCTGGAGTAATTATTCCCAGACGGGCATAATGCATTTGGGTAACATTCTTACCTGCTTCAGCCTTTAACGGATTTGTATTGCGTACAAATCGCAAGTGATCAAGTGCCGCATTTTGTTCCTGCTTGCGACCATAAGCAGAAGAAAGACCTTCTAACTGAATGGTATCTTTTCGGTCTATAATCCATTGTTTACGTACCGGATGGAGTCCTTTTTTTACATCAATCGATATTTTGGCATCTGTAAAAGGCCCGCTCGTATCGTAGACCAGCACAGGCTCATTTTTCTCTACTTTTCCATTAAACTTATCTACAGTATCGGCCAAGTTGATTTTGCGCATTGGCACTTTGATATCGGGATAAAGTGTACCACTCAAATATATTTTTTCTGAATTTGGAAAAGGCGAGCGACTAATGGTTTGTTGCTGAGGGATTTTTTCGGTCTTCATATCGGGTAGTTTTTAAATTTATAGCTGCTAAATCAAAAAATTAACCACCTTGAGTTGCTTTGATAATAAGAATAAAAGCCTCATCGCTTACTTTAAAATCCTCCCATCGCTCTTTTGAAACTATGACATTATTTACAGCCACAGCAATACCTTTTTTTGAAAAGTTAAGTTGGTTCAAAAGTTCTGACAGTAAAATTTCTTCAGAAAAAGAATAGGATTGATTATTAATGTTTACAGTGATCATAGATGATAAATTTTACTGTAAACAAAAGGAGGCAAATGCCGGAAAGTAACTGCATCTATTACTTGAGTCTTAAAAGAATCAATTGCATAGATGCATTTTCACTTTTCCCTTCGCTGGTATTAACCAGATCAGGTTCAAAGGGTACTATCTCAGCCGATATTACTATCAGCGCCCCTAAAGTTTACAACGTAAATCTAAATATAAATATCTTATACTACTCATTTTAAGCTCCTAATTTTGAGCTAACAAAAAACAGACTTAACATTAATTAGCCTTTGATTAAGAACAATATAACACCACAAGGACAGTGTTTACGGCCATTGATTTGTATTTTTAGAATAACTAAAAAATCAAAATTATGAAGACTGTAAAACCATATTTAACGTTTAGAGGAGATTGTCAAGAGGCTTTAAATTTTTATAAAGACTGTTTTGGCGGAGATATTGTAAATAAGGAAACGTATGAAGGAAAAGATATCGATATCCCAGGTAACTACAGAGATAAATTACAGCACGCAGAATTAAAAGGAAAAGGAATACACTTAATGGCATATGATGCATCACCAGATACACCATTGCAACACGGTAATCAAGTTCAACTAGGCGCAGATCTTGAAAGTAAAGAGGAAGTAGATGAACTATTCAAAAAATTAGAGGCCGAAGGTCAAAGTCTTGCAAAACCGCAAGAAACCAGCTGGAATGCATATTACGCACGAGTACGAGATAAATATGGTGTAAACTGGATGCTTAACTACGATATGTAGTTAGTAATAAAATTTAATTTAAAAAGTCGAAGTCTTGCTTCGGCTTTTTTTATGCGCCTGAGTTTATGAAGTGCTCAAAATGACTGAAATTTGCAGTGCTATGAATCAGACCATTTCTATTTTAAACAATACGTTTATTTTACATCCTGCCGGAGGCATTTTTTGGGAAGAAAAATCAATGTTACTTATTGCAGATGTACATCTGGGTAAAATATCCCATTTTAGAAAACACGGGAGCGCCGTTCCCTTTAAAGCAGTTGCTGAAAATTTTGAACAATTAAGTCGTATTGCAGATTCATTTAATACAGAAGCTATTTGTTTTCTGGGAGATCTGTTTCACAGTAGCCTCAATGCAGAATGGAATTTATTTGAAAAATGGGTGCAATCGCGACAAGAAAAAATTATTCTGGTAGCGGGAAATCATGACATTATCACGCCTGTAAAATACGAGCGATTAAAAATTCCTATTTATTCTGAAATTAGAAGTGGTAGTTTTCTACTTACACATCACCCAGAAGAAACAAGCGGTTTTTTTAATTTTTGTGGACACATACATCCTGGCATTCGGCTGGGTGGAATAGGCAGACAAGTATTAAAACTTTCATGTTTCTTTAAGACTGAAAATCAATTGATATTACCAGCTTTCGGTACATTTACAGGTAATTATTACCTGGAACCAAAATCTGGCGATCAGGTTTATGCAGTTACAAAAAACGAAGTTATACAAGTGTGTTAATCTAATTTATCAATACGCTTAGCTCCCGATTATTATGAAAAAGAAACTTGCAATCCTTAATCTCCTTTCTGTTTTACTGGTTATTGCAGTAAACGGATTATCTCAGGCACAACGCTGGAATGATACCACAATAGGAGAAACGAGTAGTAATTATGATAATTTATTTACTCCTGCCGGTTATGCTTTTTCAATTTGGGGAATGATATTCTTAGGTTTATTTGCCTATGCTGTATTTGGAATTAAACGCGCATTTTTCAGTAAAAAAGAGACTCCACATATTGAGCAAACGGGATATTGGTTTGCTATTGCAAATGTGCTTAATGCACTATGGGTAATAGCATTTATGTATGACTATGTAGGATTATCTGTAATTATCATGCTGGGC
>TARA_R110000751_G_scaffold110677_3_pt1 | contig 15210 bp, 2 predicted proteins | sample TARA_R110000751 | Tara Oceans TARA_R110000751 (sample SAMEA4398001) | marine metagenome | biome: Polar Biome; feature: [MES] marine water layer (ENVO:01000295) within the mesopelagic zone...; material: water (ENVO:00002006), including particulate matter (ENVO:01000060) such as...... | reverse complement strand
CAATGATAGAACATGGAAAAGTATATTAAAGAAAGATGGTTCAGTGCAACATTTGAACTTCCCTACAAAAGGGGTATTTAAATCTTTTGTAGAAATATCTCCTAAAGAGTTAGTATTACAAGCAGCACAAAGACAAAAGTACATTGATCAATCTCAAAGTTTAAACTTAATGATTGACCCGTCAGTATCTGCTAAAGATATAAACAAGCTATATTTATATGCTCATGAAGAAGGTGTGAAGACTTTATACTATCAGTTTAGTAAAAGTTCAGCCCAAGACTTTGCAAGAAATATTTTAGAATGTTCTAGTTGTGAAGGCTAGTCCTCCTTCTTACCTTTTCTTATTTCGTAAATTCTAATTATATTAAGAACTACACCTGTAATCAATAATGCCATTGTTAGGATTGAACTAACATCCATAACCATGGTTCCTGCTCCTGCCGCTGTGGTAAGATTTGCAATAGAGTCTTTTGTTTCTGCTAGCATAATATAATATTTGTTTATATAATAATATAAGAAATTTTTATTGGTTTAAGAAGAACTTAACCTGAAAATTTGTCATTTAATTTGCAATGTACCAACTGTCAAGTTTTTCAAATGATCTCCATTTGTTTAAGGTAGATAAGATAGGTGCTGCACCTGACAAAGTTTTAAAGAACTTTAAGTCTCCTTTTCTTGGTCTATTCTGATATACAAACCTACTGTTACCTCTAAATTCTTCACTTTCAAAACCATAATAATTACCATAAGCTAAAGTACCAACTCCAATACTAAGTGCATTTCCTAGCTCCCCTAAGGTTCTTGTAGATGCAATTGGGCTTCCCATCATAGCAAATAATTCTTTGATACCATCAGGTGAGATTGGAACAAACATTACCATTTCCTTATATGTTCTTTGTGTTTGATATTTTGAAAAGTTTTTTAGTTTCTTAACCCAAAGAGGCTCATCATCAGATTCATCCCATAGATTTGTTAGCAGTGCCATCATCAACATACTTATTATAATCATGCTTGCTTCTCCTGCAGTTCTATTTACATTCATAATTTTATTATGAACTTTAGCTTCTAAACTTTGCAGTGCTATTTCTGAACCTATAGCGTTACCTTCACTATCATATCTTGTACTACTATCTTTTATGATTTCTTTTTTATATTCTTTTGTAATTTTTTGCATTGACAAGTTACCTTGTACAGCTTGTTTAGCTGCATAAACTGAAAAATTAAGAAATGATCTATACCTTCCTTCCATCCAACCTAAGTTTTGATCATAGTATTCATTTTGAAATCTTGCTCTCATTGCTGGTGGAAACCATTTATGAAACTGGAATATTAATTGACCAAGCCAATGGTTTTGTGCAACCGTTCTATCTACTCTAGCATAGTTACCATGTACTTGTTTGTTAATCTCTCTTATCTCATTTCTAATATCAGTATACATTTTTGATGATCCATTTATCCCACCTGGAGGAATATCTACTTTAACTCCTGTTTGTTTATTAGGTATATAAGTTTTCCATTTTTTATCAAACGTAATTTCTTTATTTACATTATCCCAAACACCTGCATCATAAAGACTTGTACTATTACCTTTGTCATCAAAAACTTCTATATCATATAACCGTGCAGTACCTATTTTAGTTTGTACAGAATATTCAAAAGTATCTTGCAGTACATAACCTATAGCTTTAAACCTTGCCCATATTGATCCTTCATCTGTTTGACCTGATTCACGTATATCTGCTGAAGGATCCATCATTCTCCAAAACTCAGCGGTTCCTTCAAATTTATTAGTTGGTTTATTTGGAATATATGAACGTTCTTTTATTTTAGAATTACCTAATGTTAAAGCACCTACTGCTACATCTGCTACTTCAGTAACGCCTTCCATAGCAGTTCTTTTCATTAGGCCAGCCATACCTTCAGTATTAAATGCTGCTTCTGCCTGTAGATATGATTTCCTTTGAAAAAATCTACCACCCACTCCTTCTATCATATTATTAATTTGTCCTAGAACAAGATTATTAATATTACCAAAAGGGTTAAATGCTACATAAGAAAGTGATGACCATGAAACTAAAAAGTCTGCAGCTTTATCACGAAAGTCTTTACTTAGTTTTGAATTATCATATAAAACCATTTTCTGCCACATCCTAGCTCTACGTATTACATTATTTTGAACGCCCTCATTTCCTTTTGATCCAATCATCTTCCATGAACCAGGGGTGAGTTTATCAAATACACCAGTAACTACACTTCCTCCTGGTTCAACATATGATCTTTTTTCTAAAACTTTTACTAAAGCATTAATTGTATCTTCTGTTGAACTCATTACTTCAAAATGTGAAGCCATACTATTAAACTGAATTAAACTTTTTGTTAAGTCAGTGCTTACTTCTCCTATTGTTGGTTGACTTCTTTGTTTCTGAGCTAGTGCTTCAAGATTGTTTCTTGACTTGGTATATACTTTTATACCCATTTTTTTATTTTTATAGTCAAGTTTTAATTGTGTAATTTGATTCTCTATTTTAACTAAGCGTTCTTCTACTCTAGGATTTCCTGTATAAAATATAGGAATGCTATCTATTGGTTCTCCTAACTCATCAAGTATAACAGTTTTTTGTTCTGCTGTAGAAACAAATAAATTCTTTACACTTCTTGTTGACTTAGCCCAAAGTCTTGTAAGTAAACTTCCACCTTTTTTTAATTCAGTAGCAACATTACTTTGTATTAAAGGTATACTACCTAACATTTGATCTCTAGTAGCAGCAGGAAGCTGTCTTAGCATTCCTTCTTGATACTCTTCTATAAACATATCATAGTACTCTCTACGTGCTACAGATAAAGCATCTTTAACTTTAGGGTCCATAATCTCTATATACTTTGCACTACGCATATCTATAGGTTTACCAGTCTTAGGGTCTATTGCTCCTGCTATTAACCTAGCTTCAACATAAATATTCTTTGGGGTTGGAAAAGTTTGATCTCTTATAATTTGTCCTGTTGGATCACCTTTCTTTTTAAATGATTTTACATAAGTAACAACATCATAATACTTTAACCTATATCTTTTATAGTCTGCTGGTGAAACACCATCACGTTTCTCCCATTCATAATTTCTAGAATTCCAAACTTCATTCTGTGCTCTTACCTTTTTAAACTCTTCTGTAAATTTATGATAATCACCATCTATTGGAACACCTGCTTCAGTAACTTGTTCTGCACGGCTAAACTGAGAGTATGCTTGCTTAGCTGTAGATAACGCTTTATTATATTTTATATCTTCTCTTCCTTTAGCTGTTTTTTGAGACTCTGTTAAATTTGTTACATCTTCATATTCCATAGGTACACCTGCTGCATCTCTTGTTGCATCCAGCAATTCTCTACGTTTTCTATTATATTGCATTCCTAAAGGTCTTACATAAGCATCTTCAGATAAAGTACCATTCTCTTCAAAATTTAACATAAAATCATACAACCTTTCATTTGCTACTCCTGGTTGTAATAATCTTAATTTCTCACCAGCACTTGCTACACGGTTAGTTCTTGCTTGTATTTTATCTAATACTTTCATAACATCCGCCTTATATACTTTATCAATTGTTGCTAATATAAGGTCTTTACTAGTAGACATGTCTTTAGTAAACGTAGCAGAATTACTAATGTCTGGTACTAATTCTAAAAGCTCAGCAAAATTAGCCATAGTAAATGTCATACCTGAATGGTCTTGTATAACTATATTATCACCAGCATTATACCCATCTCCAAGATTTGCTCTTAACACTTCTTCTGCATAATCAAATAAAGCTCTATTTACTAAACCACTTCTGCTTGTTTCTGATGCTGAACTACCGTTTAGTTTTCTTAATAGACCATCAATATTATTAATTAAATACCTTTGTGTAGGATTTAAACCTTCATAGTTCTTTAAGTCATACAAGCCCTCAAAAGTTTGTGTAAACCTTTCAAACCCTAACACATAACGTATAAAACCTTCTTCTTTTACATTATTAGGGTCAACAATATATGCCTCATAATCTTTCATTTGTCTATAGGCATCTTGTAAAAGACGTGTATATGCTTGAGATATTTCTTTTCTATTATTGGGGTCAACTAATGCTAAATCTATAACAGCTAGTGTATTGGCTATTTGTTCTTTTGATCCTATTTTACTTCTATCTTGATAAATATTTTTTTTTGTCTTATCTATTAACTCATTTAATGTTAGAACAGCTTTCCTATAATCTTTAACTGCACCCAAGACAGTATTTATACCTACATTTTCTAGAGGATCTATGTCTTCATAATCAGTAAGTATTTCCTCAGCTTCTTCTCTTGGATCATAAAGGAGCCCGTCATTACCACCTTCTTCTAATTTTTCACTTAAAAGATCTGCTTGAATATCATATAAAGATTCTGGTATTAAAAAATCTACATTAGATCCATTTGCAGCTTCGTTGTGAGGCACTACACTTTTATATTCAAGCTTATTATTATCTAGTTCCATAAAAATAGTACTAGTAGCAAACTGATCCATTTGCATCTTATACCCCATATTAGTTGCCATTCTTCTTAACAAGTTTGCCTCAATAGAATCTTGTGTCTCTAAAGTTAATTCAGTTACTGGATTATTCTGATCAGCCAATCTATTACCTGGTTCTAATTTTACAAGTACATCACTATAACCATCTACTTGATTTTTTGTAACTATGTTTACTTTAGATAATCTAAGACTACCAAATTTATCTATTAACATAACATCAGCTATACCAGCTACACCTTTTTTAGGATCAGCTAAAACTACATTAGTAACTAGTACTTCATCTTCAGCTTTAATAGTGTTAATATCATTCCTAAGATTTTCAAATGATTCTTTTGCAATCTCTTTATCTAAACCTGTTAATGATTCAGATATTTCATCAAATGATTTTAATCCAGCTATAGCATCTAACATTATACTTACATCATTCCTTATTGCTTTTGCTTCTGAAGGTATTACATGTATCTCATCCTTCTTACCAATAGCCTCAGCAATAGATCCATATGCTTGTCTTGTTTCTAAATCATAAAATGTATCATTTTCTTTATTTCTAACTACTAAATTATTAATAGGACTACTTGGATTATTACCTGATAAAGTTTCTGATCTCTCTTTGCTTTTTATTACATTATAGAACAGCTCATCAATAACCATTTTTTGTTGATCAGTTCTTGATCTTTTTATAGCCTGATCTACTATACTTTGCTTATCCTCTGATAAACTGTAACGTACCCTTCCGTTTATTGACCTGCCAGTTTCAAAAGATATACCACTGGTATTTAATAGTTTAGCTACATCAGTTAGAGTAAGATCATTTTTTAATGCTGATACTGGTAAACTTCTACCAGTAAAATATTCATTAAGGTTTTCAATTACATTTTTAAACCACTCAAGTAATTGCTCAACGGTATTTAAAAATCTTGCACTAGGTGACTCTTCATATTCTTTATTAAAATGTCTAGACAATGCTTGAGTAACAACTTCCATTTCTCTTTCCTCTGCAGTAATATTTCTTTTTCTATTATATGCATCTTCTATTTGTTGAGTCATTTCAGGAAACATAAGTTTAGATTCACTAAGTAATCCCTCAAACAAATCAATGTTATCTATTTTAATTGCTTCAATAAAAGGATGTAAAACTTCTTCAATTGCTATCTCATCAGTTACTCTTCCTTGTATTAATACAACTTTACCACCAACATAAAATGAATTCACTTTTGTAAATGGTACTTTGGCTTTTCTCCATTGTGGTAAAGAATCATACATTCTTTTTCCTTTTGCAGCAGATACTAAGCTTATGTTTACATTAGGAAACATCTTCATCAAGTGTTTTACTATTTGTCTAGATCTAGGTTTGTCCCATGACCTTGATTGTGGTAACATATCTTTTGCTGAAAACAATGAACTATTAACAGATACAGCAAAAGTTTTTGGTGTTTCATCTATGTTCAATGAATCAGCAGGCAAATTATTTGCTTCTAAGTATCTACGTGCTCTTCTTACATTTGAAGCTATTAATGAATCACTAATTTGTAATGTATCTTGGTCAGTGTTATTTATATAATAAGCCCCATTATGATTATGTATAATCTTCTCTCTACTTAAATTATTAAGCAATGCTTGACCAAACTCAACTTGCTTTAAGTTATGTAAAGCCTTTCTTTCTTTTGCATATATACCTGCCTCAGCTACTGTTGGGATAGCTTCACTTCCTTTAGCTTTTTGCCAGCTATTAATAACATTAGTTGTTATAAGATCTGTTTTGTAAACATCTAATAACGCTATATACTCTGCTGTATTTTTATTTGGACAATTTGCCATAACTATAAATTACATTTTTTGATTTGATCTATTAGATCTTGTGGACTATCCCACATAGAATTTGGATTGTTATCATACAAATCTAACAAATCTTCTAAACTATTAATATTATTTTGTCTTTTAAAATTTTTAATCTCTGTAGTAAATGTGCCGCTTTCTATATTGTTATCCCAGAACTCAGCTATTTCAGGATGATCAACTAAAGGATCAGAAATGTCTAATTGGGCAATTTCCTCTTTTCTTTTTTCACTAACCTCAAGTTCTTCTAGCACTAATATGTTTTCTGATTCAGATAAAATATTACTTGTAGCATCTAGTACTTCTGCTGCTATCTCATCCATCTTCTTTTTATCTGCTATATTAGAATCTTCAATTTCAATACTAGTTTCATCAGCATTAATATTTATAGATTGATTACGGAAAACCTCTGGTGTAATCTCCCTAGTTTGTTGTAATGGTTGTTCTATTTCTGAAAAAATATTCTTAATATCTTCTGAAGTAAATTTAAAAAGGCTAGGTTTTACATCTACATCATTCAAAGTATTTGGATTATAATAAGATGCCTCTGTTATTTCCCCACCTCTATCTATAACCACATCATAGTCACGCCCTTTATAATTTAAGTTTAATGAATATATACCATCAGCAATTTTATCATACACTTCATTTACTATTTTAACCTCACTAGTTTGTTGTGCTGATTGTTCTTGTGTTTTTGTCTTAACACTACTCATTTGTTTTTGTGTTGGTCTATTACCAAACATAAACCCTGCACCCCATTGTGCTGGAGACCCCATTATTTCTACCTCATTCCCACCTTTATCTATCAATCTAATATTTGTTTCTTTAAATGTTATATTATCTATAGTTGAAGCTCTAACTAAATCTGGTGAAAATGTTTCATCTTTTCTAGAAGCCTCAGGTATCATAGGTAAAACTGATGCTGAACGTAAGTAGTTCTCTATAAAATAATTGTCACCACCTAATTTTGTATAAGCTTCAGACTTTAAAAACCTTTCTGTATTTTTTATACCTGACAGATATTCTTCTAATACATATGGACTCATAGATTCTAATAAGCTTCCCGGAGATAGTTGTAAACCATCTTTAACCATTATATAATCTATTATTACTTTAGCATAATCTCTTGTGTTTAGATCATTGTATAGTTTATTAAATGAAGTTTGTAAATCATACTTCTGCATTCTATTTAATCTTCTCCATGTGTTAGCTTGTGCTAAATATAAACCAGATCTATTGCCAACATCAGTTGGTTTATAGGTAGTAACAAAATCAAATAGAAAGAAGTTTCCTGGGTCAGCCTGTCTTAGTTTGTTAATAGCATTCCATATATTAGACTGTTCATTATCTTGACCAGGATAAATTAAACCGTTACTCAATGGGTTGTTTTTATTATTATTTTGGTAGGCTTGTAAAGTAACATATGATAATATATCTTTGTCAACCTTTAATCTGACCCTTTCATTATTTTTATATGTAGAAGGATCAAGATTTGAAACTAATTCTTTTTTAAGTTTCTTTACAACTGGTGATTGAGATAAAAACATTGTAGGTAAAAGATTGTCATTTAAGTTTTTTAGTTGTTCATATAAACTTCCTGCATAAGATTCACGCATCATTTTTTCAACACGGATTTTATAAGGGTTGTTAATAAATGTTTCTGTATTATTTAACCTTTCCCCTATAGAATCAATATTACTACCTAAACCATTATTTAAACTTACTATACTATTTAACTTTACAGTAAAGTTAGAAATCCTCATTATAGTATTAAATACTTCTAACACACCTTTTTCATATTGTTTCAATGTAACAGTAGTCTCTGGAACTCCAGTATCTAAATCTTCATCTCTAAGTAAAGAGCCACTAATCCCGTATTCAAGTATACTAAGTATAGGGTCAACTGCTTTCTCTGATTTATATGTTGTTGTCAGTAACTTTTCTACATATTTTTTTATACCAGGTATACTTTGTTGATCATTATCTTCAAGTTTTCTATAATAATCTTGTATAATTTCTTGATTTAAAAGTAATATAGATGTTTCTAAAGGTACACCTAATTGTATCATATTTGATAACATACGTGTAGCATGAGAATTAAGCCCTAATTTTGAAACCAAAAATGCTTTAGCATTGTCTGTGTGAAGGACTATTAGAGAAGACATTATATCTTGTTTTCTAACCCCATCTTTATTAAACTCACCCTCAAAAGAATCATAATTTTTACCATTTAATGTAAACTTTAAAGTTCCAAGATCTATATCATACTCTTTAAATAAAGACAAATATAAATTTGGTGAAACTACTGAACCAATTGAAGCCCCTTTATTATTTGTAAAGGCTATAGTTTGTCCTGTATAATTATCTATATCTTTCCCTGCTTGATTAGTTCTTTCTGCAAAACCAGGTATTTTTCTAACGCTTTCCCAAACATTATTAAACAACTGTAAATTAGAAGGTCTATATGCTATTGGATTTACACCAGATGTTAAACCATCATTACTAACTAGAGTACGCTTCAGGTCTACTAATGAATTATTTACAGAACCTTCATATGGTGCTTCTTTATTTTCCTTAATGTAATTATTATATTGTGTTCTAGTAATTGGCATTTTTAGAACTTTTAATGCATCTATTGCATTTATACTAAAACCTGCTTTCTTAGAAGAAGTTTGATCAATATCAACTAATGAATCTTCTATAGTAACACCTTGTATGTTAAATAATTTTAATGCTTGAGAATATACATTACCTCTTTCATTTACTTTTTTATTTACATAGTTGATATAGTCAGAATAGTTATCATTGTATTCTATAAACTTATCATTTTCTACATAGTATTCTTTTCTGTGTAGATATGCTTGATCTATATCAAAATCTGCCCCAGATACTTCAACCAACTCATTAGAAAACATAGCTGATGCACCCATAAAGTTTGGTAAAAAGTCTACTACTTTTGTATTAAATGCAGAATGATAATCCTCACTAGGTATACGTACAGAAAACATTTCTCCAACTACAGAAGGAATATTGCTCATATTACCATAAGCTAACATGTCATTAGTTTCTTTAGACTGAGGTGGAAGTATAGCTTCTGAATATCTTTGTTTTTGATATACCCCATCTTTATATTCTTTTAAGTTATATCTTAAACGGTCTACTATAATAACTCCTTCAGCAGCTATAGAAATTCCTTCTAAATCCTCAAGAGATTGGCTGCTTAATTCAAAGTTTCCTTTTTCAAATATACTTTCTCTAATTACTTCATGTCTATCAGGTACAACTTTTCCATTAAAAAGTTCTACACTATAAACCCTTCTATAAATATTCTTACCAAAAGAAGATACTAATGAAACACTTGTACCATTAACCTTTTCTTGAAAAACTTCTTTACTAAAATATGTTAAAAATAATTGTTCATATTTAGAAATAGTATACGGATTATCTAAATTATATAGTTGGTTGTTATCATCTCTAGTAAAAAATTCTATTAAGTTACTAGATGATTGACTTGCCTTTAATGAGTTAACTGCATAATCAGAAAATAAAATTAAATTTGGACTTGCTATCTTATTAAATACTGATTCACTTATTTCAGACTTTACATCATCTGTATTAAATGTTAGTTTTACTTTATTGTTATACTTTAATCTAGATCTAAACCTAAGCTTATTATTATAAGATACTTTCAGATCGTTCATAGTTTTTGATTTATCTGTTTGACCAGATGTAACTATGGTTTTCATTTGACTCTGCAATGTGATTGCTTTTTTATTAGAAGGATTAATTTGCTGTAAACCAAAGTACTTAGCTAATATAGTTGAAGAACCCTGAGAAAATCCATCTTGATCAGAAGATAAATCATCTATACTGTTCACGTTTTTTTTCATCATTTTTAAAGCTGATAAAGGTGCTGCTATACTTATAGTATTATCAACACTCTGCTCTTCTAACTTAACTCTTAAATTATGTAACTTCACTGAGTTTGGTTTAGCAATCCAGTTTCCATTGCTGTCTTGTATAGATGTTAATTCTTTAGTTAACATAGTATATGACATTTTAATATATGTCTCTCCATCAAAGTATGCATACTTTTTAGAGTTCATCATAGTACCTTGTAGTATAAGCTCAGGAAGTAAATCCCATTCCACTACCTCACCTGCCTCAATTTTATCTAACACTGATGCTAAAGCTGGGGTCATTTGACCAATACCAAATTGAATATGTCTTGATGTTTTTACTGTACCATATACTTGTGCATCAGAAATACTAATATTGTTTTCACTTAATGCAGAGGGTAATGTTGGCTCATTTAATGTAACTAAATTTATTTTATTAGTTTCATGCATTACACCCAAAGAAGGTTCAGTAAAGTATGTTGCAGCTGGAATAAAAGCATTGTTGTTACCTTTAGCTCTTTTACTTTTATCTGTAAAATCTGTTAGTGTTCTTGCTTGATCACCCATGTAAATTTCATTAAGAGATTTTACATTTAAATAACCATTAAAGAAAATTTGTTTTAAGTTATAAAGGGGATCATTAGTTAACAAGTTGTATTGTTCTGCTGAAGAACTTGCATTTTCTGCAGCTATCCCAGACAAACCTCTTGTTAAACCAGAAATAATATTCTTGTCTATTTTTCCTCTTACTCCTAATGTATCAATTAATTTATTAAAATCATCAAATTGCTTATTAAGGTTTTTGTCTAATTGTTTTTTAAGTAGAGTTTTGCTTATTGCCCCACTAAAAGACTTAGGTGTTGGTGATGTTGCTTCTGTAATTAATAATGAAATAGTATCAACCTGCAATAAATTTTCATTATTTGCAAATTGAAATGCTCTTTTATTTCCATCTTTATCTTCTATGTTGTAGCCAACAATTTGATCAATAGTTTTCTCATTACTATTTTCTCTTACTATTCTGTTATATTCATTCTCTATAAAATCATAGAAGCCATCTAATACCTCATCTGTAATTACAGTTTTACCATTTACTTTTTCTACTGCTTTAACTATAGGTAGAGATGTTTGATCACCTGTGTTAGAAGCTTCCATCACCCTAATTAAATTAGGTGATATAGCAACCATCACTTTATTTTTAGTTACTTCATTTTGAACTAATACAGATTTTAAAGGTGTATTATTAAGTTTATTATAATATGCTAAGTATTGATTAACAACATTAGTTAAAAATTCACCTGATGTAAACTTACCATAATCCATTGTTTTGATAATCATACTTTGATTCACATCAAAATCTGTTGCTAAATTTTTAACAACCTTAGTACCAGATATTCTAGATATTTTAATTTGATTATTGTCTGCAAGAGCATTAAATGCTGGTGAGTTTAATAAAAAGTTATTTGATAAATACTCATTATTTAATAATTTAAATCTTTCTTGAGTACTATTTAAAGCTTTAGTTTTTCTTAAGTTATACGTAGGTTGTTGATGTGAATTTACCAAGTCACCATTAGAGTTTTTAAATACCGTTGCCCCAATAGTTTCATCAAATTGAGAATTATTAAATGCAAGTATTTTTAATTTACTTTCTGTTCCTTTAACTGGATCAAATAAATCTACACCATCTTTAATAAGATCTATAAAAACTCTTGCATTATCTGCTGTAAAAGGTATAGCATCTTTATTAAATGATATAGTTTTTTCTTGTGCATTAGTATGAGACCCCCTTGTTCTAAGCATACTATATGCCATATATCCAGGACTTAACCTTATACCTATACTATCATATAATTCATTTGCTAAATTACTTGCTCTTTTATTTAAATCTTTATTTGGGATTTGTGTCTTTTTTTCTCCTAATGCATTAACTATACCCGCTAAAGACTTTAATGCATTACTTCTTTCATTAGAATTATCTTGCCATAATTGTATTCTTGAAGAGAATGCTTGTGACCAAGAGTTGATCTGTGTAGATGAATCATCTCTTTGTGATGCAGAATGAATAATAGAGTTTTGTTGTAAGTCTCTTTGTGTGAAAAACCAATCTACTCTAAAATTTGTAAATGAGTTAAGCATCTTAATTAAAAAATTTGTATTCTTTAATCCTTGTGGAAATTGATCAAAGACAAAATCTTCTACATAATGTTCTGGCATTATTATACCTGAACTTTCAAATATCTGATTAACAACAGCTTCTGTCTGTGCATTAGTTTGTGAAAAAGAATACAAAGCTTGCATCATTTCTACTGGTGACTCAAGACCTTCTAGTGCTTTTAATATACCATTATATACAGTATTAGCATTAACCGGGACTCTTATAGGTGTTCCATTAACCAAAGTAGTATTACCAAAGTAATCTGTCTCAGCATATGTAACTGTTCCAATATATTTTCTTACTGCTGCTGATAAGTTATCTAAACCACCACTAAGATATGTTTCTTTACCATACTGTTGTACAGTTCTTAAACCTTCATTCTGTTCAAATGATTCATTTCTTTCTTCTTGTGTAACAGATTGTATATCTATAATATCTAATACTTCCTGTACTGATTGTTTTATCTGTGGAGTAAAGTCATCAAATGCTAAAGTTAATTTTTCTAGCATTATATATTCTTTACTTCCTGGTAAAAATGCTGAGTTAACTTCATTGTCAACATCATAAGTATCATAGAATTCATCTATTATAATATCTAACTCAGTATCTATATTAAATTCAACATTACCTTCAGGAACAAAATTAAACCTTCTATCCATAAGGATACCAGCCATAGAACTAATAATTCCGTTTGCTACAAAACTAGGTATATATAATTCCCCTGTACCTGCAGTTCTGTTTTCAAGTTGATAAGGTATTAGTTTATCAGCTTGAAGGGTAGATCCCATTGTACCATCTGTAAACTGATTGCTAACAATAGGAGCAGATTGATATTTTCCAGAATCTATATTTTGAAATAAAGTACCTAGTTCATTTCTACTAAAACTGTTTAAAATTGCTTTTATATATTCTAATATTCTTGTAAATAAAGATTTTACTTCTGAAGAGGTATTTGTGTTTAGAGGTCCAGTTTTAAATAACTCAAACTCATCCGCCATATACTCTTCAAAATATTCTCTTTCTAATCTTTCTTGGCTCATAGCAGTATAAGCACTAGAAGAGTTTCTAAATTTCTGCAATTCAGAATTTAAAGTCTTTCCTTCTGCTCTAAGTTTAGATCTTTTTTCTTTACTTGCAATTCTTAGATATTTATTTTGTTCTGCAGCAGTTAACAGCATTCTATATACACCATGAAATGCTTCATGGTATCTAAACGGACTATTAGGTCCAGTATATATTTTACCTGTAATATCTAAACCACCAGCAATATCATTTACATCTAATACAAATGATCCTACACGTGTACCAGTAGTAACTAAGTTAGTTTTTAAAGTAAGTATATCAGCTATACTTATAAATTCAGGTAAATTCTGAGATGCCCATAAACTAAATGTATCTATATTTTCTACATCATCTACATTAAACTGACCAAACACAATTTTGTTAGCTCTTGAATTTTTTAAAGCATCCCTTTTTTTAAATAATGCTTGTAGCTTAGTACTATCTTTAAATGCTTGTCTTTTACCTTTGGCACCTGATGTACTTACTATTTCTTCTTTTAACTTTTTTATATCCTTTAAAACCTTATCTAATTGACTAACCTCTTCTAAAGGTGGTGGTACATTGTCAAGTACATCTTGAGTTAGCTGAATACCTTCTAGTGTATCTTCTAAAGAAGTTGTTACTGAAATATTACCTTTAACATCATGTCCTTGTTTAACCTTTGGATTAGCTGTTACCATAAGTGTCTGACCAACTCTTAATTCTTTAGGATTAATTGCTGTTTCAAGATCTACTAAAAAAGTTTCAATGCTAGCATCTTGTGGTATTGATGGGGCAAAATTATTAAAAGATATAGTACCTTCTCCTAACTTCTCATCTGCATTAATCTTATCCAACAACGGCTGTATTAAAATTTTTGCTGATCTTGGTTCTTCTCCTACAACACCCAAATCAAGATCTGCTGGATATAAATATTGTACTTTTCCAGTTTGTTGAAAAGTAATACCACCCATTGTTTGATTTTCTAATGGTATAGCATCTGTAACTTTCATTCTTATATTACCATATTTTGTTACATCTAAAAAGAAGTTCCTTGAACTTACACTAGACTTAATAAATATTTCTTTCTTGCTTGTTTGTTCATTAAACTCCTTATTGTAGTTTATATTCTTTGGCTCACCCTTCTTGTTAAGGTTATTATCTACAGTTAACTGAGCTTGATCAATAAGTCTAAGAAGCTGAGCATTTAAATCTCTTTCTGTGTTTGTTTTTGGTCTTGTAGTAACTACAGAATAAACACCATTATCTTGTTTGAGTACAAGCATGTATCTATTAGTTGCATTTTCTATTTTTTCTCTCCATAAACCATTTTCTCGTAATGCTGCCTCAGTAGTATTTTGTAGTTCTGTTAATGCGTTAGAGGTTCCAGTATTTTCTAGATTACTTATAACTGTAGGTGCTTCTGTGTCTTTAAGGTTAATATCATATATTATATAATTACCTAAGCCATCAGAACTATAATCTAAATCTTTTATTTGTGTAAAAACATTTGGTTTAGTATAATTATCAAACCCCTCAAATATTTTTAGTTGTATACCATTACTTAAGTCACCCATTAATATTTGTCCATCAGGATCTTGATTAAACTTTTCAACTACTGCTTGTTGTAAAGTAGCTGCTGTATTAATATTGCCTTGTATATATTTTAATGTTTGAACACCTGCCTCCTTATTATCTATTGGATTTACACCCGTGCCAGTTAAATTTTTATC
>TARA_R110000751_G_scaffold3827_1_pt1 | contig 15265 bp, 10 predicted proteins | sample TARA_R110000751 | Tara Oceans TARA_R110000751 (sample SAMEA4398001) | marine metagenome | biome: Polar Biome; feature: [MES] marine water layer (ENVO:01000295) within the mesopelagic zone...; material: water (ENVO:00002006), including particulate matter (ENVO:01000060) such as...... | reverse complement strand
AAAGGCAAAGTTATCACTTTGATACCTCTTGCTTATAATCTCCACTGTAGCACCATTTACTGGTATCACTCCCCCTCCTTGAAATCCTGTGACTTCATTATATTGAGACACCAACGGAGAGTCAGTTCCTTCAGCTAATGACACGAACTGAGATTGCAATGGAGAAACAAAAGTCCCCGAAGTCCAATCATATTCATTGTGTATGGTTTCTAAGCCATCATTATTGTCAGAGACACAAACTTGTATGATGTTTAACGTTGGAGACTCCGGCTTACTAAGCTGAACGTCAAGCTCTACTTTTGAACTAGTAGCTATAGTAACACTAGTAACAGTTAGTATTGCTGTCTGAGGATTTACAGATGTCTTAGGTATTGTTACCGACCCTAAAGCTACAGCAGTTAATGATGTGTCATAGTTTACTGAATCATATTCTACCCGAAGCAGAAACTCATTCCTAATATCTTTAACGCTATACGTTAGTGTAACATCTCCTACAAAAGGACCTAAGTTAATCGGTTGACGGACCGGGGTGTCTACATATGCTATAACTGTCGTTTTTGTGCCACCTTCTACTGTCAATTCTTTTGTTGGCAGTAGTGTTTGACTTGACACCAAAACATATTCTTTGGCGTAAGGATCATAGGCTCCTATCTTTTGGGTATTAGGATAATCTAAAAACAAATCCCTAAACCAAGAGGACATCCCAAGATTGGATATTACAATAAGCTGCTCATTGCTATAGGCACTTCCTTTTAGTTGAATAACAACACCTCTTTTTGAGTCGGTAAAGTATTTATCAAAACCATACACTGCAAACGACTCAGCGTTGTTTCCAATGCCGTACTCCTCTATCCTTGCTATCTGTGTACCTAAGACCTCAGGTACTGAGGTTATTGCTCCCCCTGCTGATGAGTCTGACAGTAGGTTCTTCCCTGCCAGGACGTATGATATCTTGTCTTCTTGAAGAACTAAAATATCTGTTTGTCTAGCAAATATCTTTTGAATCAGACCAAATGATGGTTCTAAAACTTTGAAGTTTAAAAGACCTAAATTAAACTCGTTTAGGCTATTTACATTATATCCATATACCCCACTATATGTCATATCGGCAAATCTATTTACTTCTCTATAATCTTCTCCTTTTAATACTGCTGACACTCTATTGCCCATGCCGAATGTGCTACGAGTAATTGAGTCATGTATCTTATAACTCTCGGCTCCATTCCCAAAAGCAAAACAATTTATAAATGCTGTGTCAATTATTGCAGGTAAAGATGCTGTCTGTGTCTGTACATTGCCATAATGATATCCATTGGGATTTACTAGAGTTTTATCTACTATTGGATAAGATATTGGTGATTCGTAGAAAATATCAGGAGCAGCATCTTGAGAAAGTGTTTCAAAAATTAAAACATCTTTTGCTTTTTGAATTTGAATACGTGCAGATGCAGTAGAATTCTGAAATAGACATCCGGCAGAGGATGAGGCTATATTTAAATATTTTCTCCCAATTGCATCTTCAGAAAATCTAAATAGATTGAAGCCACTACCAAGATTAAAAATTACTGCAAGCGGAGGGCCAAAATCATATTTAGTAGCTCCAACGGAAGAAACGTAACTCATATAAAGGGACTTAGGAATACCTGTATATATAAATGGATAGAGAGCAGCAACACCTACGTCTTCATACCCATCTGCTAAAGTACGAGCTATATTATCTCCATCCCACCAAGATTTAAAATCAGTATATCCTTGAGAAACTGTATATGTTTTATCAAAATCGTATATTCTTTTAGCACAATTTATCCATCCTTGCTGTTGACTCCTATTAAAAGAAAATTGAATCTTAATTGTATCTCCCTCAGATAGATTTTCATCAATCCAAACAGGAGAGTTCTCATTACCTGTGAAATTTATAGGTTGAGCTACAAAGGGATAGTAACCATCAGTTCCGATTTCGAAAGTGTAGCCAAGGTCTATAAATTGTTTTAATTCGGTTGGAGAATTTAAATATGAAGATTTGAATGCCGCATAAACACCTGCTGGAGGTATTAATTCCTCTCCATTGGAATATATAACTTCAATAAACCCTTCTTCTTGGGCCTTTTTTTCTGATATTGTTACCTCTTCACAAGTTTCCAATGCTCCGGACATATTTGTTTTTATCCTTAGAACTTCCCCTTCTTTTACTTTTTGAGCATTTTCACCTTCTAATAAAGCATATGTAACACTTAAATTGTTATCACTAAAATAAAAATTAGAATATATTGTCTCATATAAATTTTTATCTTGTTTAATTGCAAACTTATACCTTGTTGCCCATACGGGGGGGATTTGTTTTTTATCTATCTCTACTCTTATTGTGTTTTTTGTATCACTTGCTGAACAAGGAATATGAATGATATTATTAGGACTAACCAATACTGTTGTAGACCTATTATAGTCATCCATATACATCATTCCTACCTCATAATCTCTGTCGCTATGCAATGAGGATGGAGTATTCTGTTCCAAAATAAAAGCTTCTGATGATATTATTTTATAGTATTCATATGCATCAACTCCTCCCTTTGTGTATACAGTAGCAGGAAGTTGTATTGAAAAGTTAGTTAAAATTTCTGATGGATTTATACTTCCTGACACTCTCGCCCCCTGAAAAATCAAGTCTATGCCTCCTGCTGTCTTTGTCCAAACAAGGCCGTTACCATCGACTTTGTTTACAGGAATTTTACAATTTACTAAATCAGTAAGCGTAACTCCAGAACAAGCATCTAATATAGGGGTGGTAATAGTATCGACAGGACCAACCTTATCTATAAAGTCTTGGTCATATCGAAGGTCTTCAGCGGTAGGAAAATATTGCTGTAAAACATAAGAAAAAGTAATCTGATGTTGTGATGTCTGTGGAAGACCTGCGGCAGGTTCGCTTGTGAAAGAACCATGAGAAAAAGTAATAGCTATAACCACACGAGTTCCTGTTAACAAATCTGCTCCTTGCAAACCAATGTCTATTTTAGAATTGACTTGAATATGACCACCGACTACTGTTGAGTCTATATTATATTCACCACTTGCCGTTGAAGTTGTAAGAGTTTTTAATCCTATGTCTTCGTATATATGCTCTGCTCTATAATTTAACATTACATCACTAATGTCATACCCTTCTGTATAATTACCATACATTAATCTATTGCCCATTAGAGTCTGAGCCTTTGCTTTTAATGGTACATTATCATATAACCTTAATATCTCATCATCTCCTAATAATGAATATATCTTATTGTTAGAAAACGCATATGTGTAATCTTGATTATTAGAATAGCCAAGCTCAGACTTATTTAGCTTCTCAATAATCCTAACCACTGGATTACTAGCCTCCTTAAATAAAAGGTCGATACCTACTACCAACTTACTCCCTGAGTTAAAAGTTATTACTGCCGTATCAAATACATTCTCCATTCCTTCGTTTAAGAATGAAGACCCATTAAAGTTAAAAATTTTCGGAGAAAAAGCAGGATTGGTAAATTGAGAAGTAGCTGAGTACATGTCATCCTCATATCGATACCTATAAGCAAAACATATAAACCTGTCTTCTAAAAAGTTTTGTTCACTCCCCTGAAAACCAAGCTCAAAAGTAGGGCTAGTAATGGGAGGCTTTTTAATAACCAACAACGACTCTGCAAAATATTTAGGCCCACCAAATGCATCACGGTATGGCTCAGTAGGCAACCCTCCGACATACCCAGGAGCAGGATAATCTCTCGTTACATTAATCATCCTTGGCTGATTAAAGTTATCCGTAAAGAACAACATGTCATCAACCTTGTCTACCCCCGTTATTATATACTCTGAATTGAAATTTAAAGATGTGTTAACTCCCCCACCATCATCAACACTTACAACATGGTATGTTACCGAGCTGTCGTTTACATTGAAAGATACAATTAAGTCTAGCTTGTTTGTGGTTTGCGGCCCTGTATGGGTGGGGTCTGTAATAAACCAATATATAGTCTCATTTGCACTGTCATCATAAGCACCTATACATTTAGCATCTGAGCTTAAAGGGTAGCTAGTAAGTAGAAAAGTTATTCTGTCCTTGGCTACCAAGTCCAAGGTTGTTAGTCTAATATTTCCTTTACTGTTCTCTATTACACCAATTTCAGATAACTCAGTAGACCCCACCCTTACATTAAGAGCATCAATATATTCACCATTAGGGACAAGCCTCTCATCTAAAGACTTATTCATTTTACCCTTGATAAAGTTTCTTTGTAACTTAGCCATAGTTTATTTGATCCACTTATCCTGCCCCCGGAGGTTCATAAGAAGCCTCCCTGGATGTATGTTACTTAATCTGATCTTAGCGTTCCTAAGCAAGGCTGTCTTCTTCTTCATTGCCCTGCGAATAATGTACTCTTGGACACCTAATTTTGCGTCTAATATTGAGAAGGTGATATAAGCATACACAAACTCCTCAAACATTTTGTTTACGGTAATTGCACTGTTATCTCCATTCTCCATACCATCAGAGACATACTCTAAGATGCATACTTCGCCCGACATGTTGGAGTCAAAGTTTATAACACCCTTCTTCCTATCGATAGTAAAGGTCGGATTGGCATTTGCTGTCTCCGTATTTAGACCATACCTTGCTCCTACACTGTAGTCAAAGTACCAGTTCCCATCGCAGCAGTAACCCTCGTACCCATCGAACATACTGTTCTGATTTAAATATATGCTTTTTTTCGTACCTTTTATCCTTTCTAGGTCAATATTTGAGTACTCAGGCTTCAAAATATTACCTAAGTGGTCGAATAGTATGTTGCAGTTGTTGTCTTGTAGGTATGACGATGCTGTGAGTGTTTGAATATTCTCTGTCAGCGGCCTCAACACACCATCTTTGAACATCGATATCCTCACCCAATTCACAAAGTCCGGGGGCAGAACAAACCTTAGGCTGTCACAAACGTCAAGCTCTAACACCTTTATCTCCTTAAAGGCATCATAGTTTAGCTCCTGGATGGCTCTCTTGGCATGGAACAATATCTTATACCTATTCTCATTGTTGATTAAAGAGTTGTTGCCCGTATACATTAGCATGTAGCTATTGACAATATCTTTTAGTGATACATATTGGTATGACCCCCAATTTGTATCCAATGGAGCAACGCCATCGTTCTCATAGTATGTGTATTGTGATATATATGCCATTATTTCTCTTCTTGATTGTTAAACTGTTCCTCAGCCTTTGCAAACTGAACTGCTTGTACCTCACGTATGGACATGCCTGCGTACTGCAATATCTTTATTACCAAGTCTACTTGGTCATCTATTGCAAGCTCAAAGTCTTGGTAGTCAGGTTGAGAAGCATCGAATACAGGCTCCCCGTTAGTTAGTGTAACATATGTCCACTTAGGGTCCTTAGGATACCTTATGTATTGGGCTTGAACTTGTGTAGCCCCGTTTATTGTGTCGGGAAATACAGTGATAGCACTACCGTTCTGAACGTATGCAGGGAACATCTCTGTTGGGGCAGTTAACATAGATATAGTTAAATAGGTAGCGTCACTGTGGCTCACTCTCTCTGCCTCACCTAAAAATGTGGCTCCATTAAAACATAGCACCTTATTTATCAGAGCGTAGTCATCTGATGTTGTTAACTGAGAGGGAAGGAAATAGCTATTTGCAGCATCTTGAGTTAGTGTTTTAGTTTCTGACAATCCATCTATCACCTCCTCATATCCCTTGCGTATGTCAGCATATCCAGTGCCTGACGCTCTAGCATTCTCTTTATTTATCTGATAGTTGTAGTCGTAGAAGTAGTCATCAAATATATCTAATTGCGCTTGCTTTGCATAAAGATTAAAATCATCCGGAGTTATATATCCATAGTTGTTCTTGTTAAGAACGGATAAAACTGTCTTTCTTACTGAGTTTATCATAATTCTTTTTATACAAATATAAACAAAAAAAGAGAGATATATACATACCCCCCTTTTTTGAAAAAAAAGTGCAAGAAAGATGGAGTTATACTTGTTTCTCTAAATACTCCAATACAGGAATACCCTCATCCGTTTTAAAGAACGAGAATAGAACATTGATGGCATCTTCGCCATATGGAATATTTAAGAGCTTTTTCTTGTTTCCTTTGATATTAAACCAAATCTCTTCGCCCTTGTTTCTTGATGTGCGCTTAGTTAGTAAGCCATCAGTTAAAAACTGTTGGCATGCAGACTTCAAGGCCAAATCAGCATCGTCAAAAATTTCCAAGAAATCCTCAGGATAGTTTCTAGCATATACAATGATATCTCTTCGTAGTTCAGCAGTAGACATCTTGTTTATGTCTCTTGCTAACAACACTCTCCCAATTGTTTCAAGTTGCTCAATACCCATCTCTTTTGCTTTAGAAAGGGCATCTACAGTTACAAATATATCATCAAGCTCCTCTTGAGCTTCTTTCTTGCTATCTACCTCCTCAAACTTTGTAGTATTCATAGGATGCAAGTCTAAAAATTGCTGTAGCACCGGATTGGTCCTCTGCACTCTTAGGAACCCATCTTCAAAGATGACTGGCTCCACAATAGCATTACCATCCTGTTCATCCTCAAAGGGACTACGCTGATTCCTAGCATACCTAAGCTGTCTGTTTATTCCTTTTTCTTCGTCAAAATACAACAACGGAGACCTTGCAGTACTACGAGTTGGTATGATATAAGATAAAGGTGCATTCTGTCGTTTAAGGCGATATACTTTATCGACTAAGATTTTCTTTTTCATTGTATTAGATTTTATTTATTAAAAAGGAGGCTCCCTTGTGTCTAGAGCAAGACTAGAGCCTCCTTAAAGTTTATTTATTAATCTTCGAAAATTACGAAGTTGTTTGCTCCCATTACGCACACAGCTCTCTCAGACAAGAAGTGTACTTCCATAGCATCAAGGTCGCTAGTCATGGCACCGCCTGCTGAACCTGTCATCCATGTTTTGTAACGTCTGTCCTCAGACTGTGAAGCACGATAACGTACATGTAAGAATGGTCTCTTAGCATTTTTACCAAGTACTTGGTCGTATACAGTTGTTGTTCCGGCAGGAACTAACAAACCATTTACTGTACCTGCACCTGCTGCTAAACCACCTCGCATTGTAGGATCGTTAAGATACTTCCAATCAGTTTTGTAGAAGTCATAACCTCTACGGAATCCTGAGAAGCCAAGGTTTAATGCCATTGTCTCGTCATTGTCAAACAATCCATATGAAGTACCACCTGCTCCGTAAGAGTTTTGTGCAGCTAACATGTCATCGATAGCGAAGGTCATATCTCTGTTTACAAACAGGACGTTCTCCTCAATCGCTCCTTGGTTGTCAAGTCGTGAGATGATAGTGTCGAAGTCTTGTAGCGTAGATGGAACACCACCAGCCCATACGTTACCTCTAGTCTGTACAGCATTAAAAATACCCTCAGTCCCTTGGAATCCAGCAGCAGCAGCACCTGAACCTGCTCCGGCAGGGACAGCCTCAATCATTGCAGTCTCTAAGTAATCATCGAAACGTAGACGAGTCTCATGCTCAGATTTCAAGTACCATAGAAAGCCTGTAGCTCCATTTTCGGTGCTTACTTCAATCCATCCGATTTGAGTCATGTCTGATCCTGTAACGTTGTATCTATCTTTCAAGATGATAGGCTTGTTCTCAAAGATAGTAGAGTCACCTTCTAAGGAACCAACCATCCCGTTTGTTCCTTTAGCAAACTCAGAACCATAAACAAATACAGTAACGTCAGAGTTTCCGGCACCTGTGCCTGCGGCAGCCATACCACCTGCTTCGTAGAAAGCCACGTCAAATGTGCTTGCACCTACGTTTACTCCTGTAACAATACCTTTGTTTACACCTGCTCCTGAGTTAAAAGACATAAGCACTGTCTGACCTAATCTAACAGCAATTTGTGCAGCCCCTAAAGACCCTGCTGTAGATGAGATGTTTTTGTCAGCAACAACACCAGCAGGATATCCTCCAGGAACTGTAAGGTTGTCGTTTACTGTCAAAGTTGCTGTAGCACTACCTGCGACTGTAGCGGCAGGAATACCTACTTGTGTATAAGATACGTGCAATCTACCTTGTTCTGCCCATTTGATAAGGTCAGACTCACAAGGCATCTCTGCTCCTACCATACGTAAGAAAGATGCTACTGAGCGGTTACCATATCTCTCAAACTCTTTCTCGTAAGTGTCAGGAAGATATTGGCTCAAAAAATCAAAATTTGTTATATAATTTGTCGATAACGCAATTTGCGTTGCGGAGGGTTGCAGCCCGAATGTGGGTAATGCATTAAATGTACCAGCCATTTTATTTTTGTTTTTAAGTTATTTAATGTTATTTACGCTTACTTCTAATCTTTAAGCCACGAGAGGATGTCGAACTCACGGCCTTTATCTTCATTCCTCCCTTAGAGGTTACCTCAGGTGTTCTGCGCTCACTCATGTTGACATTTTTAGTTTTGCGCATTACATCTTCTGTAGCCTCAGACTGCCCCTGTTCATAAAAGAACTTGGCAAACCTTTCGGGATTCATTGCAACTGCTAACGCTCGGTGGTATCCGGATGGGTCTTTTAATAGACCACTGTCATCCAAGTACTTCATTACAAAGTTCATAGGATTTGAGTGGAGCTTCTTTAGCTCTTCGGCTGACCCTGGCTTGAAACTAACATTCTTGTCGTTTAGCTTAAACTCAAAACCTTTGAATTCGCCATTGAACAACTCGTTTGTCTTTTCCGTGAACCACGTCTGCCGCCTCTCGGTCTCCTGCTTTTGCGTTTTTGCAGATTCTATATATTTACGATAAGAGTCCAACTCTTCTCCCTGCTCTTGAGTTAAACTTCCACTTGACTCAAGTGGCTGCTTGTAGTACTCCTTCTGCTTTTCAAAGTGTTTTCTAGCTTTCGATAAAACTTTTTTCTTTGCTAACTTTTTCTTTTTAATGTCAGAATCATCATCGATATCTTCATCATACAGATACTCTTCCATAATAGTATCGATGTCTTCATCGTCTAAGTCCTCTTCTGTAGAGGTGTAGTACTCTCTTAGCAAAGCATTCTCATCCATAGAGGTGAAGTCCTTGTTCAATCGAACGTAGTCCTCAAACCCTCTACCTGTGTCTTTTTTATATTTCAAATAAGCGGATACATCCTCAGGCATATCCTCTCTTTCTTGCTTCTCCTGGACAAGGTCATCGAATGATGATATCTCCCTGCCATATCTATTTCCTAAATATTTTAAAACTTTCTCTTCGGACAACTCATCATCAGACTCCTGCTCCTGCTCCTCTTGACCCTCTTCTTGTTCCTGCTGCTCTTGCTCATGTTGATCCAAAAGGTCTTCTTCTCTTTGAGCTAATGACCTGTCTTCTACTCCGGATACTTCTTTTACTTTAAATTCCATTATATTATAATTTTATACAAAGTTAATAAAAATTTTTTTATCTAGGATTAAACTCTGCTAAATCAAATCCATCTAAGCTATCTTCATTCGATTCAAACCTCTGTGGAGGCAGGTTGTTTTTCCTTTGGTTTATCAATTTTGACTGCTCAGAGTTCTGTTGGCTTATTCTTTTAGACTTAGAATCCTCTCTATTTTGTTCTCTGCCTGACTGGGACTCGTTAGCCATCTGATGAAGGAGTTGATTGTACTCAAACTCTTTCTGCATAAGTTGACCTTTGACCTCTGCTTCAGCTTTCATCTTCTCTATCTCAAATGCTATCTCTGCCTGCTTCACCTGCATCTTAGCCCTAGTCTCCATCTCTATCTTCTGCATCGCTGTCTGTGCTGCCATCTGCTGAGACTGCATCTGCATTTGACTTTGCATAGCTTGTTGTTGCATCTGCATCTGTTCTTCTTTCTCTTGTTTCGCTATCCTCTTAACCTTCAGTAGCTGATTCGCCAACTTTATGTTCTTTAGCTCACGAATGTCAATAGCATCTTCAAGATTTATATCACCCTTTGATAAAGCCATCTGTACATTCCCTTCCAATTGAGCCTTTTGCTCTTCGTCCGGAGAGACCTCTATAAAAATTCCGAAGTCATAAATATACAACTCTGAAATTTGATTTAGTATACTTACGTTATATTTTCCTATTTTATTTGCAAAATCTTCCCGGAAGTCTGCATACTCAAGTATGTCTGCAATCCTACAGGATACCGCTTCTGCCAATGTCCTAAACATATATAAGCTAGCATCAAGGATGTGCCGTGTGGCAGTGTTTGAGTTTAATGCCGCAAGCTTCTGAACGCCAACTAAAGCATAGGGATCGGGAGTAGAGCCATCTCTAGCCTCGTTTAACCCAGTGACATTTCTAATTTGATTTAGATAGTGGTTGTAGTTAGAGAGAAGCATCTGAGTCTTCCCTGCCCCGGAACTAGAGGTGAGCTGTTGGATAGGAACTCTAGCCTGATTGAACTCACCATCTTGAGTATAGCTCCTACCGATTACACTACCTGTTTGGAAGTATAGCCTAAGAGCATCCTCAGGATTGTATGCTGCTCCTGTCCCCAGGTCTACCTCATTTAATCCATCAGCATCAATGAATACACCATCAGGTACAACCTTAGCAATAACTTGCTGTAGCTTCAAGTGTGTTATCTGTATCAAGTCAGCAAATGGTATCATCCTTCTTACTAAACTCTCAATAACCCCTTTGTACATCCTTGGTGCCACAGCAACATAGTTGGGCATAGCATGTTGAGAAGATGATTTGGGACGTACCATGTTCTCCGCAAGCTCCCACTTCAATACGATATTTGTACCCATCACCAAGATGCCTTCGTACCATACGTCAATGGTCTTAGATATCTTCTCAAAGTTACCTTCCTCCATCATCTCAGTAGGAGGGTTGAACTGGTCATCTTTCTCTATAATCTTAGAGCCACCCCCTTCAAGTATCTTTTTCTTGTATACAAACTTCTTAGTGGTCTTGTAGTTGAAGTATAGCAACGTACATGTGTCCTTGTAGAAGATGTCGTTGTCGTATAGCTGTGAGACATTGTGGTAGTCGTACCAACTTTGGCTGTACTGAGATATCTGTTCCAAGTCATCTTTGGTAAGAGATTGGTCTATCTTCATAAGCTCAGTCAGTGGCATTGTCTTTACCTCGCCCCAATAGAAGCAATCCTTGAAGTGTGGGTCTTCAGTGTAGCTATACACCACGTTGGCAGGGTCTACGTATGAAAGCTCCACCCCTGCACCTGGCAAGAACTCATGCTTAGATACACTTATCCCTAACACCGTAAGGTCTAAGTCTAACCTCTTCCTTAGGTCATAATAATGGTTCTCCTCAAAAATAGTATCGATAGCCTCCTCTTCAGCTATCTCAATAGCAGGCTTATACTTTAAGTTCATATAAAGGGCAAGCTCCTCATCATTATTGGGTAGCTCTTCTTCAGGCATAATAAATGGATCAACACCCGACTCCTCTTTTATTATTCCAAGGATATCTTTAGAGACCATCTGCGCCTCTATCATATCTTGGTACTTATTCTTTTTACCCTGAGACATAGCATCCTGAGCTTGTGCCTTTACTGAGAATAAACGATTAGACATACCATTTACAACAATATCTACAAACTTCGGCAAGATAGGCACAGGTGTCCAATCTAGGTTCAAGTACGATAGGTCCCCATCTACAGCAAGCTCATCTTTATACTTGCTTACTGACTGTTCTCCCCTAGCATACAATCTAAGGCTATGGAACTGTCTCCATTGGTCATAGAACCTACAGCCTGAGCCACCCTTTTTGAACCACTCGTACTGTATCGCTTGACCGACCTGGAGACCAAATTCGTCTGTTGCTTTTTCTGCATCAGATACAAACTGACTAGGAAACCTTTCCGGGGATATATCTATTTCTACCTCTTTCATTATCTTATAATTTGGCTTGTTCTACCTTTATTATTATATCTTGCAAAGTTAATACTTATTTTTGATTCCTTTTTCTGAGGAGTATACAAATGCCTCTGACAGGCCATTATTGCTAGCCCCGAACTGATGGAAGCATCAAACTTTGTCCTGTTGCTTATATCAAACTTAGCCCAATCCTCAAGCGTTCTGTTAAACGGCATATCCCCAACCTCATCGGCAGGTCTTGAGAATCCCTCAAGGTCAAAGCCTACATGCTTCTCTATATACGACTCAATGGCTGACGCATGCGACTGCTTAACATCTTCAGAAGTGTTAGGAATGCCACCAAGCTCTCGCTCTGTCTTTGATAGCTTGTTGTATAGCTTGTCGGGTCTGTTCATGCTAAATCCACGATACCCCCGATGCTTGAGGTGGTATAACATCCTCGGTTTGTTATTCTCTACTAAGATTGGCATCGCATAGAACACGCAAGCCATTAATACTTCTTCGAAGAATATCTCCGCTGTCTGAGGTCTAGCAATGTACTGCAAAAAGAAATGGTTAGATGGCCCCTCAGACATATGAAACTTCGTAAGCCCATGCAAAGCACCATTAGAGCCGCCTCCCCCTACTACTCCTGATATATCATATGAGTCACAACCGAAGGCTCCCATATGCTCATTGCCCGGGTACTTAATCCCGTTTTTGTTTATGACATTGTTCTGCAATTCCACAGGAGGGGTCCATGATATCAAGAATCTACCATTCTTTTTAGGTGTCCATATAACCTTGGTGTCTTTTATTCCGTTCTGCCAATAGAAACTGCCCCTTGTTATCATGTGGTCTTTTATCAAGCTGTCGTTGTAGTCTATCTGCTGATATATTTTTGACAGATTAAATATTGACGCTTTACTCTCGTCCCTAAAAGCATGAGACTCTGTCCTTGGAAACTGCCTGTAATGCTCATTCAGTGCATCGGCATCTCCTTTTAAAGAGTCTACCTCAGCCTCCCAATAGTCAATGGCTCCTTGTGTTATCCATTCCCCATCTACACCCATTATTGGCTCCTCCGGAGTGCGGAACACGGGCATTCCATATATGTCTATAAAGCCCTCCATGTTCCATTCCATAGGGACAAATAGACTGTACAGTCCTGTCTTTGTCTGCCCATTGGAATTCCTTTTCTTGGTTGTTGACTCTTGAAATAGTTTCTTGAAGTTCTTACCACCCTTATCTAAAGAGTTACATGTAGACCCCATCATACACTTGCCAATGATTTTTCTACCCAAACGTAGACATGTCTTTGTCACCTTCCAGTTGTTTAAGATGTTGTTGGGTCGTAACCACTTCCCACTCTCATCATGTGCAAGCAGCAAAATCTTCTCACCATCGTAGGAGTTGTCATCAGTACTCTTCCAATCTATAGTTGTATCTAATCCATCTAGATCATTGGCCTTCTGCACATACATGTTCTTCTTAGTAATCTTAGAAGCAGGAACCCTAAAAGCAAGCTCTGTTTTCGGTCTATCCATACCATCTTGTATCGGTTTGAAGAAGAAGGGTAGCTTCTTGGCGATTGGAACAACCTTGTCTGTAAACATCTTCTTAGCATCAGCCCCTGTCTTTGACAGTATACCTATCCTGGCATCTCTAGCCAAGGTCCCGATGTTTACACATTCTGATGATGACATGTAGGAGAATCCTGAACGTCTAATCTTTAGGTACACTTGACCGAAACATCTGCTGTCAGCCTTGCATGCCTCCCAATATATGTAGAAAATTCTATTAGCCTCCCTGAAGTCAGGATATCCAATGTCTATGTTAGACCATTGGATGTACATGTACTGTGATCCTGTTATGTAGATAGGTTTACCGTTGTTCATAAACCAATAGCCCTCCTCTCGCTTATCGAACTCTTCCTCTATGTAATCTACCCACACAGACTTAAACTCATTGGGCAGGCTATTCCATTCAAAGATTGAGTTTATTTTTTGCAGCTCTTCAGGTTCCTCCTTGCGCTCCCAATACTGCTCACTTTCTTTTTTAGACCTGCTATAACACTCTTTAGGTGTTGGTGGAAGTGCAATCAAAAGACCCTTGATACTAATTATATCTCCTATGGTACCATCTTTAGAGATGACAATGATGTCATACTCTTTGTTATACCCATATACCCACTTCCGGCTGCGATTACGTTTATTTATCACAGACGGTTTTATGTAGTCATCGATTAGGACATATAGCTTATTTTGATCTTCGTTCAGCAAATCCTTGTTTAGTGTTTACTTTCTTGTTTACAATGTTTTTCTCTGCATCTATCTTTTCTTTCTCCTCTTCTATTTTTTCCAATATAGCAAAAGCATCAAATATTGCAAGCTTCTTTGTAGCAGCAGCGTTTTTTAATCTGTCTGCCGCAAGCTCATCCTCAGGGATTAGCTTTATGATCTCTTGTTCTGCGACCTTTATCAACTCATCTACTGCCTTGTAGGCCGCTTTTATAATCCTGCTTTTCTTCTCTTTCATATCACCATTGATATCTGATGGTCATAGAGCCTGTACAGCTTCTCGCCATCTACATTAAATTCATAGTTGCAGTTGGGTATGTATGCTACAATGTCTCCAACCTTTACACCTTTATCTAAAATATAGCCGTTAGCATACGCCATTTGCCCCATGTTTGGCTCTTCTTTATCAAGTGACTCCATTAACCTATCAAACTTTTTAATGGGCTTAACGAAGCAATATTTGTCGTGAGCGTTCCACTGCCCATCCTTCTTGTACATAAAGAACTGGTCCCACTCAACAAGAAACAAGTCATCCTTCAAAAAACTTTTGCCGCTCTTCTTCCTCCCATACATGTCGTTATAAAACTTGAACACGTTATGGTGGACAAGTAAAACATCGCCCTTCTCTATCTCTCCATCGTATCCTATCGGAAGCTCTACTACCTCAGCCTGCCTATTTGATGCGGCATGGTTTTCCTCAGAAGTATTAACTATAAAGTCAACTCCGGATATCTTTTTTTTATTTACGTACCTGCTGCCCCCTATCGGTCTGACAACAAAACTACATGGTGACTGCATATTAAAAGTTTATGTTATACTCAATACATGATGGCATCGCTACACTAAAACACTTCCATAGGATAATTACATCTTCTCGCTCTATCCATATCTTTAGCTTTCCTGCCTTCTCTTGGATTAAATGGATAGTGTAACTACCCCCTAGCACATTCTGCCCTACAACATAGTTCATGCTAGACTTATAGTCCGGACCTACAGATATTTTTCTTATGTCCATTACATCACTATTATTGTTCCATCAAATGAAAGGCCCCCTGTTCTCACTTTTATATCTCCATTTGCTTCTATTTTTATGGTA
>TARA_R110000751_G_scaffold11771_5_pt1 | contig 15329 bp, 11 predicted proteins | sample TARA_R110000751 | Tara Oceans TARA_R110000751 (sample SAMEA4398001) | marine metagenome | biome: Polar Biome; feature: [MES] marine water layer (ENVO:01000295) within the mesopelagic zone...; material: water (ENVO:00002006), including particulate matter (ENVO:01000060) such as...... | reverse complement strand
ATCTTCACCTGCTAATTCAGAATCAACTTCAATTTCTGATCTAGATGATTCATCATCAACATCAACTTCATCTTCGATGTCAACATTAATGTCTTCATTATCTTCAACATCAATATCTTCGTTGTCCTCGATATCTTCAGCTTCATTAACATCTTCCTTAAAATCTTTCTTTAATTTAGCTAATTTTTCTTCGTTGTCTTTAATATCTTTTTCAAGATTTTTAATGTGGTCTCTATCATCACGAATAGCACCTTCCATACGTTTTTGTTCTTCGCTGTTTCCTTTTTTGGAATCTTCAGCTTCAGCTAAAAACTGACTCTTGATGATTTCTTTTAATTCCGATTTTTTCATTATATTTGTATTTTTCTATTGATTAATTTTATTATAAATATATTAGGATTTTTCCTTATTGATTTCTTTGCTGGGTTTAACGACCAATTGCCGATCTATATAGTGAAAGTAGTCTTTTAAGTTCTTTCTGTACTAACATTTCTGTTTCATTAGTTAAAGGTTCACCATTAGCTTCACCACTATCTAATATTTCTTCTGCGTCTTTGATTTGTTTTTTGATGCCTGCTTTACTCATCCCTTCGTTGATTGGGAAATCTGCTACATTAAATTGAAATTTTATTTTTGGGTACCACGCTCTATCTCCATCATACTCCATTTCATAATAATTAGATTCTGATTCTATATCAAATCCTTTATCTTTTATCCATTTTAAAGCTTTATTCCAATCATTAGGTAAAAGTTCATCTTTAATGATAAAACCAATAGAACCATATCCCTTACCTTTTAAAGGGTCTGTATCTGGTCTATCATCACCGTACGTTCCTAATGAAATACTAGGATTATAATCATGAAATTGAGAATCTAATTCTTTTCCTAATTCTATTTCTCGAGATCTATATTCTCCATATTCGTCTATTTGACTCTCCTTAAGGTAGCGGTTTCTATTCCACTTGGTGATGTTAAAATTATCCATTAGTTTTAGTTATAAATATATAAAAATATGTTATCTTTTAAGACTGTTTAAATGTTCAATAGTTTTATTTAAACCCTCTAATACTCTTGTTTTATCAGGAGCACCTACCCACTTTTCTACATCCCCCTGTTCTGTAATAAAACCTTTATTAGATAGTAGCAATTCTGCTTCTATGTAACTTTTAAACTCATTTGCAAAATTATCTATTTCTGAGTTAATGATTTTAGATTCATAAGCTTCATATAAACCTGCTACTTTTAAATAGTGTTCAAATTCAACAACACAATTAAAACATTTTTTATGGATATTATAATAGGGTTTATCTAAATCAGTATGCATTTTTGATTTACAATTAGGGCAGAAAATAGGCATCATGTGTACTTTTTTTGCTTTATCTAATTTAGTAATATTTTGCTTAATTCCTTCTTTAATAGTCCAGGTACGACCATCTACTTCCCAAACATCACCTTCTTTATATTCTTTTTCATGTTTAGCATAACCCACACTTTGGCCTACTTTTTCACCATGTTTTCCTTGAATAAGGTTACGCATTCTATTTACATCTTTTTCAGCAAATTGTTTATTTAATCCTTGTACTTTACTCATAAAACTAATTTATTTAATTCTTTAATAATAACTTGTATATCATCTTTTGATAAATTACCACCACTATACCATTGTTTCATTTGGTTTGATAATAAATTAGCATCTACCTTTATAGGTAAATCATTAGGAGTAGTGATTGGTGGATTAGTACTTCTAGATCTTAATGACCCCTCTTTATATCCTTTTGATAAAGTGTTTAATTTACTCATAATCCTAATGCTTTAAGTTGGTTTATTGTGTCCTGAGCTGATGTGTGTAATATACCAATACCCCCGGCTTCAATCCATTGTTCTATATTTGATTTTCTATCATCAATTAAAATGTGGTTGGGTTCAGCATAATTCATTTTATTATAAGCTTGGGCCAGTGTTAATTTAACTCCAGGCATATTATTTCTAACCCATAATCTTTTTCCTAATCTTGAGGTTTCTGATCTTGAGGGGGATGATAATAATTCAACGTCATAATCTTTAATATAGTCCCAATATTGTTTTCCATCTTCCATCCAGGGCATTCCTACCCAAAATCCCACTTTACCCTCACCATCAATTAATTTCCAAAATCCATCTTTCCCAAACTTTTTTTCATATTCCCTAGGTGGTATTCCTTTAGAGTATTTTTCAAATGATTTGTCAAAATCTGTTAATACACCATCCATATCTGAATATATTTTATATTCCATAGGTGGTGAAGATACAACTTCTTCCTCAGATATCAAAACTCCTTCAGCAATTTCTCTAGCAAATTGATTTAAACCAAATGGATCTTTACCTAATTTGGGATCAAACCCCTGCTTTTCATCTAAGCTATCAGTCCAATTTCTAAATGTCATTGTACCTTTTAAATTAGCTTCAGCTTCAATATCATTTAACTCATCATCTTCTTGAGTATTGGTTGTTGTAATATTACCTAATCTATCTTCTAAATTTTGTGTATGATGAACCATTTCATGAGCGTAACTACGCGCTATATCTTTAGGATGTCTACCTTCCGTATATAGTATTATAGTTTTTGAATTTGGGTCGTAATACGCCGTTTTACCTAAAAAATCACTAGCATTTTTACTATCACCATTAACAAATTCTAAGTTAGGTAAGGGTTCTATATTCATGTCATTATCTAACATATGTTGAGTTAATTGAGATAATCTATCAATTAAATTTATATTTTTAGAATATGAAGCATTTTCATTTAATTTTTCTTTTAAACTCATCATAGCATCATAAGCATTTGTTTTTAATGTGTTTAGTTCTTCTACAAAATCTGATCTTCTTAAAACTTTAAATGCTAAATTTTCAACACTATATAATCCACCTTTTTCTAAACCTGAGGATCTCATGTTTCTTATTCTTTCTTTTATTTGATCAATTGTTGATATTACTTCTTTATATTTTCCTTCATCATACATTTTTTCTAATTGTGGAATAGATGATAGATAACCTTCTGCTTTTGATTTAATATCACTTTTATCAATTATAATTTTTTTATTTTGAGGGATAGTAATCCACTCATCATTGAGAATTGAATATAAACCAGAGGCTGTATGTGCTTCATCTACATCTTCAACATATACCTCCACAGGATAACCAAATATACTTATATCATGAGCATTATTCCATAAATTTTTCTTAGCATCAAAATAATCCTTAGCAAATTTTTCATTATCTGCGATTTGTGAAAAATCAATTACTAAATGTAAATCAACATCGGAGAATTTGGACCAATTAAAATTAGCTAAACTTCCAGTTAATTTAATATCTTTTAAAACTGTCCCTTCAGGAAGTTCTAATGAATCAAAAAAATCTTGAGCTATTTTTAATAATTTTTCTTTTATTTCTGATTTTAGATTAAGGTCATCCCAAACATCTTTTACTAATGTATCTTGTATATCAAAACTATTGATTACATCTTTTTCAATATTTTCTTGAAGAGCAATTACAGGTGTTGAAGTTTTGAAATCTTTTTTACGCATTATTGTTTTTGCATACATTTCAATTTCATCATTAGTTACATTTATAGCAAAGGGTATATTTATATTATTATTAAAATCCTTAACAACAGCATCAAAATCATCATCTATTTTAGATAGGGGTTTACCGTGTTTTTTATGCAAACGTTTAAACATACCTATAAGTTCAGCTACAGTAATCGGTTTTTTGTTTCTTTTATCATTTAATCTATCTAAAAAATGTCTAGTAAATTCAATATCAATACCTAATTTATTAAATAACCCATCAGCATATTTTTCAATTGAGTCTAACTGTGGTTTTGTAATTTCTTCTTTAATAATTGGTCTTAAAATATCAAATATTTCTTTTTTTTCTTCATCACTTAATTCATCAGGAAGAAAGGGTGATAATTCATCTGATGAGATTTTAGCTGCTTTTCTAGCATTAGTACCACTCATACCTTTATCTTGTGTAATTTGAACTTTTACCTTCATATTGGGGTAGGCTAATTCAATATTTTTAGTTCTTTCTTCTATATCATCTAGGTCGTCTTGTCTTCCTTCTCTTCCTCCTATAATAAAATAAACTTCATCTTCAGGGTTGTTTTTTCCTAAACGGACAATATCCCCAATTGGTGAATTTGCAGGTTCAATTTTTACTTTCATAGGAAGATATTTTGAAAATATATCCCAAATTAAAATAGCTTCTTCTTGACTTACACCATTCCTTTCTTTCCCCCCAACATAAATAATAAACTCATCTATTTCAGGGTGGGATTTTAATGCTTTTTTAACCACTTCTAAGTGACCTTTAGTGGGTGGTTTAAAACCACCCCCATATGCTGCTATTACTTTACTCATGAATTTAAGAATTTTTCTATTCTCATTTGCGCCTCTTCTTTAGACATAGTGTATTTAATTACATCATATATAAAATTATCATCTAACATAGCTTGAATTTCTTCTTTATCTTTTGCTTTTCTTTCATCAGATCTTTTTTGTTGAGCTGGTGTTTTTGGTTTAGTACCTGTTGGTTTAAATGGAGTAAGATATTTTTTAATAATTTTTTCTATATCTTCCATTCTATCATCTAATGTATTGGCTACTGCTACAAAATCAAAACCAAATAAATCAGCATATTTAGGTAAATTATCTGTTACATCTTTCCAAGTACGCATTACAATAGCAGGTGCTAGACTTCTATCTTTACCTTCTGATTTTTCATATCTATTTTGATTTTGGGATAATGAACGTTCTAAATCAGTATAAACATAAAGCATCATTACTTTATATCCTGCTTCTTCTAATTCTTTTTTTAATTTAGCTGTTTGATTATATGAAGCTCCTGTACCATCTAAAATAAATGATTCTTTTCCTTCTATAGTAGCTTCTACATCACCTTTAAATTGTTTATTAGCCGCTGCCATTTGCTTAGCTTGCTCACTTCTTTCTTCAGGAGTAGCATTTTTTAAATCTAAGGTTACATTAGCTTTTTGTAACATTGGAACATAAATATCATCTACATTTAATATTTTTAAACCTGCTAAATCCAAACCACGTAAAATATAACCTTTACCGGCTCCAGGAGCTCCTGCTAATATAATTGCTCTAGGTTTAGCAACTGCTTCTTTTAATAATTGAATTAATGAAATCATAAATTGAATATTTTGTTATAAATATCACAATTTTCTTTTAGCTTGCGTTCTAAATTCAGTAAATACTGGTTTGTGGCGTGGATTTTCTAAGTCAAATAATTTTTTAACAGTAGAAAATATATCTATGTTTTCTTCTTGTGAACGTTTAGATTCATACATTTCCCATCCCTTACCCTGCATTGTACCTTCTTTAGGTCCTCTTTTAGATGACTTTAACCACAATACACCATAGCGATCTGGTTTTTTACCATAACATTCTTCATAACATTTACCATAAATAGCAGTTTGTAAATCATATGTAGTTTGTAAATGGTTAGATGTTTTAAAATCAATAACCCATAATTCACCATTAATTTCACATATCATATCACAAGTACCTGCTACTTTTATTTTATCTGAAAATAAATGTACTTCTGTTTCAATTAATGTTGGGTTGTAAGTTTCCCACCAATCTACAAATCTTAAAAACATTTGCCATACTAGTGGATCATACATTGGTGTTCCATTTTGTAGAAAATTTAATTCTTTACCATTAAGATAATCTTCACACATCTCGTGTACTTTAGTACCTTCTTCACCTGCTTTTTTTACAATCCAATCAGCACTATATCCTACCTTTTTTAGCCAATCTTGAAAAAATTTACCTTTTGGATAATAACTTAAAACATAAGTTATTGAGGGGTAATACTTTCCATTTCTTCTATAATATCTAGAATCAGGTAATGTAATTTGTTTAGCATCTTCAGAGATTTCTAAAATCCTATTGTAGGATTTTTTAATTATTTTCTTACTCATATAAGGGATAATTTTTTTTCCATTAAGGCATATTCGGTTAGAGGAATGGATTTTTGAATTAGGTTTGTAAAATGGGTAAATCCCATTTCGCTAGGGTCTTTCCCTTCAAGTTCAATAAGGTGAACTTCCTTGCCTTCATTAATAAATCTTTCTGCAAATTTTAAAGATTTTTTTAACGCATCATTATCTAATGCTATATATATTTTTTCAACTGTTGATTTTACTATTTTTTTCATTAAATTAGACTGTATATTGTTGCCTAGTAATGGTATAGCATTTCTTTTAATGGCTATGGCATCAAATGGGCCTTCGCATAATATTAACGGTAATTTCCAATTTATAAATAATTCAAATGGTATTATATCACGTGAAGTTTCTGGGTTACGATATTTTATATATGGTTCTTTTTCAAAAGATCTACCTGTAAAATAATTTAAGTTTCCTATTTCATCATAAGAAGGAATAATGACCATTTTTGAGTATCTTCCGGATGTGCAATATCCTATATTATATTTTTCAATATCATCCTTTGTAATACCTCTATTCTTTAAATAATAAGCAGCTTGTCTACCTTCAATATCTGAGGTTGTTATGTTTTTAAATAATTTATACTCCTTAGGAAGTTTTAAGGATTTAGTATTTACTACAGTTTTACGTTCTTTTTCATTTCCTATCAATTTATACAATTCTGTAAATTTTTCAGGAGATGTTTTTATTTGTTTAAATAAGGATGAAATTCTAGTTCCTTTTTTATTACAAACCCAACAATGCCATGGGTTATATCCCTTTTTATTTTCAGAAAAGTTAATTTCCAATTTAGGTTTATGGTGATTACAATAAGGACAGTTATGGGCTTGGTTGCCTCTAGCTGTCCGTTTACCTGTACCTATTACGGAATTTACTAAACTTACTAATAGTTCATTAATCATGAGTGGTAATATACAAAACTAAATTTGGGGATCAACGGTTAGTTGAAATCCTTTGTAAAAAACTTTCCTAAGATATTATCATTAAAGAATTCTGTAGGTTTTTCCAAAACTTCATATAAAAATTGCCATTTAGTTTCCATATATGTTAGTTCTTTTTTACTAGTACATAAACAAATAATGGTACGTTTAAAGTTTTTCTCAGGTTCTTGCTTAACTAATTCTACTAAATATTTATTTGAACTCCAATATGTTTTCCAATCTGATTCTTTAGTTACTACTTTAAATTTAGGGGGTCTACCTTTTTGACCTTCAAATATTTTTAATTCCTTTTTACCTAGTTTTTGTTTACGAGTAAATACAAGAAATTTTTTACCAACATAAGATTTACCTGATGGTATGTGGTCTATTCTATAAACAAACCCCATAACTTCTTTTTCTAACTGTTGAACGTTTGTAATATCTTCATTCTGATATTTCCAATTTATCATATGTCAAAATTTATAATAACCGTAGTATCTGTAAATTGAGATACTGGGAGTGGGAATGATAATTTTCCTACTGCTACTAATTCTTGGGCTCCATTGTATAATCCTACACATGTAATATAAGGTTCAAAAAATGAACCTGTTACAAAGGGGTAGTAGGATTGATTTGAAGCCCCGGCTATTGATGAAGTTAAAAGGGATGGATTTGTTGAAAATCCAAATTCATTTTCTAATACCGTACATTTATATTGTTGTTCATAAATTGTTAGGGATGAGGAAAACTCAAAAGTTGTTCCACCTAATAATCCAACATTTGCATTTATTTCAGTACCTATAGTTTGTGTATTATTATTAGTTAATACAATAGTACCATGAGAATAAAATATTTGACCACATATATTTGATGTTATTTTATTAAATATATTTCCTTCTCCATCATCTGTTAGTTGTACCCCTGTTGGAAATAAAGATGAAGTTGTTGAAAATTTAAAGGTTCCTGGGATTATCTTCTCTCCATATAATTTAGTGGGGATGGAGAGTGTAGTAATTTGTGACATTGGGGGATTATCTTCACTTCCTGTAGCCCAATATCTTTGTTGAAGTAATGATGATTGAAGATAATTATCATATAGGGGAGATTCAATACTACCATTAGATCTATCATCTTCTCTATTAACCCCCGGAAGTATACTACCGGTATTTACAATATCTCCTATACTTGAAGATATATAGTTTGTATAATATAATTGTTTTGCACTATTCCATATTGAGTTAACGGAAGAAGAGTATTCAAAACCAGTCTGGATGTTTAAAGATGATGTATAATTACAATTTATACCATCATAAATATTAATTCCGGAGTCTGATCCAGTAATAGAATTACCTGTGAAAGTAAAGCCTTTATCTGCTGTGAAAGGAGTTATTGTAACGTCCTTTGTTGTGAATTGTTTCCAAGCACCCATTCATTAGAAGTCTAACTTGATCCTTACAAGTAATTCTTTAGTAAAGTCTTTTAACAATGGTCTTGATAGTTTAGCAACTGCTACTAATTCTTGATCATTGTTATATAAACCTACTGTAGTAATATATACTTGGGGGTCATTAATAAAAGAATTGTACAATACAGCTCCATCTGAACCTGATATAAATGATGGGTTTGTTGAATAATTAAAGTTTTGACTTCTTGCTCTGCAGAAAATAAAATCAGATGATAATTGTTCGTTTGAATTTAAAGTCCATCCAGGTATACTAGCTGCAGAGGCCATATTTATAGCTGCAAATAATAAGTTTGGGTTATTTGATTGGTTGTTTATAGTCCTATCAGTACCTAAATTTATACCTCCATCAACAAATCTACCATCTAAAGCCTCACCACTTAATATAAGTGTAGCAATATCTGGTAAAAACCACCCATATGAGCCTGATGATAATGACCAACCATTTGTATTTACTGTTGTATTAACAGCACCTGCTGATCCTGATACTAAATTATAAACTCTTCCGGCTTCTGAAAATACTGCTGCTCCTCCTTGTTTACTATCATCTGTTAGATATAAAGTTTGAGTTGAACCTGATATTGCAAATGTCATAACTCCCGGTAGAAGTTCTTCTTTATATCCTGACCTTTCAATAGGGAAAGCATAAAAATAAGATGAGGATTGGTTACCAAATACAAATGAAGATTCTTCATCTCCTAAAATTAAGTTTCTATATTGACCATAATTAGTCCTTGTTGGAGATAGTATTGGGACATTTGGGTTATACAATAAACTACCACTACCATCAGCATCACAATAAGCCAAAGCTGTTTGAACTGATCCTGTTGCTGCTGCTGTACCATAAAGATTATAGTAAAATTGACCTGTTGAACTAGCTACTTGTACTGAGGAGGTAAAAAATGTTGTTAATGTAGGTTGGTTATTTTCCCAAACTGTGCTTGTTACATTTTCATTACTTATAATTAAATCCTCAGATGAAATTGGTGAAAATGTTGCTATGTTATTTTGATTTTCTACGGGCATATCTTTTTATATTTATGTTCTAGTGATTTGGATTGGGAGTTGAACTCTTGCTCCTGAATCTCTTCCTATTATTGTTAAGGTACTATAGAGAATAGTAGTTGAATTTCCACCTTGGCCATACAAAGTATTAACACCTGTTGCTGTTAATAAACAACTAGTACCAATTACAGTTCTAGATACATTAGTACCATTTGTTATTATATTTTGATTATTTAAAGCTACTGCTGCCTCTGATGAATTTCCTTGACCAACAACTCCTTCATTAGAAGCGAATTGTCTTACATCACTTACAGTAAATAAATACCCTGATGATTCTACAACTGAGTTATTACCTAAATAATTAAATGTTTGAGGATTTATTGTTGTTGTTCCTGTTTGAGCAAGATTAACAACTGATACTCCACCACCAGTAACTACAGGCATTTTAGCTGTGTCTCTTGGTAGAGTTACTAACTTATATTTCATCATTTGAGTCTCATCAGGAAATGCTTCTAATAAAGGCATGTTTTGAATAGCTTCACCATAATATGCGGACCCTGAGGGATTGGTTGGATTATATAAGGTATAATCAATTTCATCATCTGATAAGGCAAATGAACTGATGTTAAAAGAACCATCTCCTCTGGCTAAAAGTTCTCTTCCTTTTGTTGTTAAGATAGCATCAACTGTTACTACCTGATTATTTAAATATCCCATTTGTTATATTATTTTAATTATAAATATACGTTTTTTTGTTTTTTATTCCAAGCTATATTACTCTATTGGATACTTTTTAGTATCATTATCTTCATCAGCTCTAAAAGCATTTTTAGCACTTAATTGATTTATTATAGTTTGTACATTTCTTTTTTGCTGAGCTGAAAAGTCATTGGGAATTAAATATCCTGATGGGGATAAGGTTTTAACTCCTTCTGAGCCTGTTGGTGCCCCTTGATATATTATTACCCTATCATCAGCTTCAATTCTTCTTCTAAGTGTAAAATTATAAATTTGACCTAAAGGAATAGGAATATCTAAGGTTCTTGGATCAGGATATACCATTACTTTATCAAAAGTGTGAGCTGATGAAGTCATTAGAGATATAGTAGAACCATCACTTGTTGCCATTGATGAGGTCATGAGGCCCCCTTGCCCATCTGGGGGGTAAATGGAATTTTCATAATCATCATTTGGGCCATTATTTATTATAGTAAATGTTTGGGTTTGATTTGAGCCTGCTTTAGAATCTACTTCTACTGAATTGTAATCTACTCTAATTTCATCTCCTACTTGAAATAATACAGGTTGTTGAAAATCTTCAAAGTTTGAAACATTCCCACCTGCTTCTATATGAGTATTTTCAAACTCTTGATAGATATAATTAGAGGGATTTGAATTGAAAGGTTCTTTACTTAATTGAATATTATCTGCAGTATTCCCTGTATCTTTTATATTATTTGGTATTCCTGGTAGGAAAATGGAACTTGTTGAATAGATACTTCTTGAAACATATTGGTTATAAGAATTAATTAATGCTAATCCTCTACCACTTAATGCTAATAAAGCTCCTAAATGAACACTTGCACTGGTTCCATAACTTGATGATAAATTTACTGTTCCACCCATTAAATATAGTGAAGAATCTGTGCTTCCTGTTAACAGATTAAACAGAGAACTTGAAGGTATATTTCCTCCAAAGATAGGATTGTTTACGGTGTAATATGATGATGATGGGACCGTCCTTATAAGAGGGTTGGTTTCATACCCTTGCATATTTGACCAACTTGAACTTATAAAACTTTGGGTAGTTGCATAATTATTTCTTTCAACTTGATTAGTTATTATATTTTGATACTCCATTGATCCCTGATATATCTTACTTTCTCCTACTTTAAGTGAAGTGTAATTAATAGGAGAAGAACCTGATTTGGCTATTTTTCCTTGGTTATAGGCTACTAATGCTTTTCTATCAACTTCAAATGTACTTCTAACTTCTGTTAAATTTTCACCACTTCCATCAACTTTAATAACAACTGGGTTTTCTGGGGCTTTTTCTCCTTGTATACTATCTAAAGGGCATTCAATAAGTTGATCAATATTAAAAGTATAACTACCCCACAATTCATCAGTTTGTTTAGATGTTCTAAAATGAGCAAAATAAATTGGATGTTTTGAAATAGTATTAACTTTTGCATTAATTGAAGGCATTGAGCCTGGGGATGAATCACCACCATAAACTGGGCTTTGAGCAATAGTATAAACTATTGGAACCCCTGAGTGTTTATTATGAACTAATATTTCATTAGCATAAAAATTATGGTTATTACCAACACTTAATAAATTATATACAGTAGTTAATTTTATTTGGGTTGTTATTGATGAAACTATAATATCATTCTCTTTTATATCTTGACATATATCATTAACTTCTATTTTAGATGCTTTTACCCATCCTTTTTCTTTTACATAAAATGGATGTTCTTCAGTAGTATTAATTATATTACCATTATTGAAAGTTACAGTTATTATTGACTCTACTTCATGAGATGATATATCACCAACAATTCCTTCTTCATTTTTATTATTAAGTTCATTATAAGTTATAATACTTTCACCCTTTACTACATCTTCAATATTTTTAGTATTACCCCTAAGCAGTGATATTTGGGTTCCGGATGGAAAACATGCAGGTTCAGAAGATTGTAAGGTTTGATCTGATCCTGATATTAAAGTACCAGGTAATCCCCCATTTAAATAAGTAATTTGACTTCCTGAGGGTGTATATGAATTATAATTAGCACTTTGTAAAGTACTTCCTACATATCTTGGAAGTATGGATGCCTTTTGAGTATAAAAACTATCTGGTATGTTTGCTTTAATAGCTGATCCTGATGTAATAGGTATTATATTTGAAGGTACACCTGATGACCCTGTTGAAGAACCACCATCAAATTCTGCTACTTGTAAGTAAGTATTAGCTCTGCTTCCAGTAATATTATTAATTAAGGGATTAAATGCAGAATTATTAAATATTGTTAAATTTGGAAGTTGTGGGGTTGGATTTAGATTTTGTAAACCTGTAAGGGATGATGGATCAAATATTGGGGTTGATGAGCCACTTAATGCTCTACTTTGTAGTTGGTTATAAGTCCATCCTTGTCCTACCCCTGAGGTATTTCCATAAGAAATATTTCCATCAATAACTGTTAAATTTTGACTAAAATAATTACCTACTAAACCATATATATCTTCTGTTGTTGGTGTGCCTGTATAATTTGGAATTTCATATGTAAATTGTTCATTAAATGCTAAAGTATCTATATTATCTACAGGATTATTATTAGAATCATAGCTAATATTATTAAAAGCAGTTATTATAGGTGCATAATTACCAAAATCTCCATAAGATCCTGTCCATGTAGTTCCTACAAAAGTTGCACTACCACTTCCGGGTTTTGGAGCGGAGCCGTTAGTTGTCCAATTTAAAGCTTCTGAAGAAATATAATCAAAATTGGAAATATATATTGGGACTGAGATTGATCCTGTAAGAGCAGGGGGTTCTCCTCCTCCTTGTGGTATATTTTGATCTAATCTAATAACTCTAGCATTATTAGTAGAAGGATTATTAAACCAATATTTTGTTAGTCCATATTGATCTAATCCTATATTTCCAGCTGATGTGGCTGTAGATGCTGCCTCTTTAGTAATTATTTGATTTTCTCCCAAAAATGATGAAATTAAAATATTACTATCTAAATTTCCCAATAATCCTGTTTGCTCGAAATCAACGGCACCTACTATACCATCCCAATAAGCATTATCAATTGATCCTGATATATCTAATTTAAGATAAGGTCCTACATCATTAGGAACAATTTGTCCATCTTGAATTCCAAACATACCTGATGCTGAAACTGGAGGGTGAGGAATTTTCTGTAAAGGAAGTAAATTATTATCATCATATCCTAATAAACCTGCAGGTTCAAAAGATTGGATAGTCGTATTTCCTAATACCTCCATTAGAGTAGGAAGAATTAATCCTACAACCCAATAATTTTGGGGGTCTAAATTTGATTGTTGAAGAAAAATGGATCCAGTTTGGAAGGAATTTGGGTTATTTGATTCCCAATTATTAAAATCATCTTGTAATTCATCCAATTTACTGTTTTCTTCTTGATTTACAATTAAATTCATTGAAAATGAAGGATAAGTATTAATTGGAGTTCCATAGGTGTTACTCCATTGTCCTTTACTTGAGGTAATTGCTAATTTATAAGCTATATCATCTATTTCAGCTATTGTATATGGATTATCTAATAATGATTGGGTTGTAACTGTTAATTCACTTCCACTAAATTCTCCATTATAAAATTCATCCTGTGATTTGTGTATTTCATAAACACTACCAGATATAGTTTCATTCTTTACAATGTAAGATTGTGTATTATAGGAATTCCATATACTTGATGAATAAGGAATTGGGGTTGTAGGTGATCCTACAAAATCCTTATTTGTATTAGCCCCTAAAACTAAAGGTGTGAAATGGATATATGATAAATTAACTGTTGCCGGGGTAGGTGGGTTTGTAGTTAAATCTAAACCTTTAACCCAAAATGATATATCTTCTTCTGGCAGCATTTCATAATACGATGTGCTTACAGGAGTGTTAATTGGAGTCAATGAAGCTGATGAGATAATATCTGTGCCTATAATACCTCTTTTTGATGAGGAAACCGCAAATTCAAACCCTTCATCAAATCCTAAGAAATTGGTTGTGTTAGAATTACTAAAGGAAAATCTTGTTTTTAGGGGTTGTTTTAATCTAATACCTTGTGTAGGTCCTGAGCCAAAATTTGAATCTACTATATCTGCATAACTATTTATTACTCCACCAGTTCTAATAAGATTAATATATTGATTTGGAATAGTTGTGGGTGATGTTTGTGAGTAAAACGAAAAATAAGCAGATTGAGTTACTTCAACATTATAAGGATCTAATACTCCACCTGTTCCTCCTTTTATAGTAGCTACATCAATACTTCCAGTAATTTCTAAATCTCTATATGAAATAGGACTATTTATTCCGGTTGAGGTAGATTGACCTCCTACTACTGATCCTGTTTCTGGTGTGTAAGCTATTATAGTATTTGGATTAACTTTTACAGGAACGCGGCGATTGCGCTCCAACATATGTTGTTTAATTATAACACCTGTAGTTACGCTAGTACGTGCTGGAACATATGATTTAATAGCTTTAAATAATGAATTATCGAAATATTTAATTAATCTTAAATAATCCCAAACATCACCTTCTGTATATTTTTTAAAATATTCGTTTGCAATTTGTCTTAATTTTGGGTAATAAGACTCTGTTGAATCATATGCAAATCTAGGATCTGCTAGCACATCAGAAATAACACCATACCCATAAGTTGCTATTATATCATCATTAACCTCATCTTGAGGTGAAAAACCTACTTCTAGACTTGTTATATCCTCAGTATAGCTTTGACTTATTAAATAATCTTGATCTATACTTCTATATTTAGACAATACTGTGCCATAATCCTCACCATCACTAACTTGAATTTTATTTGTAATTCTATTTCTAATACCAATTGCTGGTTGGTCTAAAAAGTAAGTTTCTACATTAGGTTTACTATATGTGTAGGTTGATGCTGCCTCATACCCTATAAAATTATAACTTGAAGTTAAAGCACTAGTAGCAGGATCAATAAATGATTGGGTAAATATTATAGGTGCTGATCCTGTAATTGCAGGGTGGGAAGAAGATATTAGAGTTAAAAATGATTGACTTATAGAAGATGTAAATTTGTATTCTAACTCATTACCCAAAGGAGCTCTAAAATTAACTATATCAAATGAAGATTCAGACCCTGTAACATTATTACCCTCAACAGACTCT